>Ga0308161_1002269_pt1 | contig 20866 bp, 16 predicted proteins | sample PhyFR2_FD_201034 | JGI IMG/M metagenome (GOLD analysis project Ga0308161, IMG submission 201034) | Phyllosphere microbial communities from UC Gill Tract Community Farm, Albany, California, United States - DLSLF.R2 | ecosystem: Host-associated > Plants > Phyllosphere > Unclassified | place: USA...
TGAAAGCAAGCTGACTGAAAAGTCATCTGTTGTCCTCGGCTATCAGGGTCAGTTTGGCTCTGGCCAAAGCGACCACTCCGCCAACCTCCAATGGAAGGTGAAGTTTTAACATTTTTTCCTAAACTACGTTGCTAACTAGATTTTTCAGAAGTCGAGCTAAGTCGAATTAGTAACAATCGGCACCGAACGCTTTGTCCAAATGAGGCAAGGAGCTGTTAAACATCTGGCAAAAGCCCGCAAATGAGTTAAATTGTTAATTGCTCAATTAAGAATTGGATTTTCCCGATGTTTAGGAGAGGTGGCTGAATTTTGCTAACCAAGGCGCAATGAAACCCTTAACAAGCTGATGGCGCTTTCGCATGAAGTTTTGTCTTTTCAACGAGGTCATATAAATTTCACCTTACGATTACTTAGTGTTTGCTTGGAATTTACTTATTGCAACGTTGCCAGCAAGTGAACCTGATCGTCAGCAAAATTCAACGTTTAACGTTCTTTGAAGGTGTCACAACGCTCCAGGGTGCCTTCAGTCAAGCCCATTTGAAACCAAGAAACACGCTGTTTTGCACTACCATGGGTAAAGCTATCAGGCACGACGAAACCTCTCATGCGTTTTTGTAAAACATCATCGCCGATTTTATTGGCTGCATTAAGTGCCGCATCTATATCTCCCGCGTCCAAAATGCCTTTCTCATCGGTATAATGGGCCCAAATGCCCGCATAACAATCAGCTTGCAACTCAATGCGTACAGATAAGGCATTTGCTGTGACGTTGTCTGAACGTTGTCTTTGCGCGTTGACCGTTCCTAATGTTCCCAAAAGCGTTTGAACGTGGTGACCAACTTCATGGGCGATGACATAGGCTTGTGCAAACTCTCCTGGTGCACCGAAATCCTGCGATAACTGGTCGAAAAAACGGTCGTCAAGATAAAGTTTTTGATCACCCGGGCAATAAAATGGGCCAGTAGCAGCATCTGCAAAGCCACATTTTGATTGGATGCTGCCTCTGAATCGCACTAAAACAGGTGGGCGGTAGCTTCGACCTATTTTGTGAAATATTGTCGTCCAGGTGTCTTCCGTTTCGGCCAAAACCGTAGCAATAAAGCGGTCGCGCTCAGTTGTTTCGGCTGGCGTTTTTGAAACAGCCTCAGGTTGCGACTTGGTCTCTAGAGCACCATCACCGAATAAAAAGCGCGATGGGTCATAACCAAAGAAACTCAAACCGATATAAAGGATTACCAGTACGACCACCCCTTTTAAACCGCCACGCCCGATTAGCCCTACTCCCACACCACGAAAACCCGTCTGGCGCACAAGACCCGGCGTTTCTGAGCGGCGATCTTCAATATTGGAACTTTCCCGGCGACCTTGCCAACGCATCGGCATAAACCTTTCTAAAAATCAGCTTTATCACTATCTAAAGCGCCACTTAATACAAAAAAGTCTCATACTGAAAAAAGTTGGAAAAACTGAAATGTTGCCTTTTTAGGGGTTACATTTTCAATAAGATTGCCTATAAAGCAAGCTTAGCCTTAAATAGAATACCTGCTTGAACCGACGGTGAAATCCACGCGGTTATTTGCCATAGGACGAAATTATGCCAAAACGCACAGATATAAAATCGATCCTCATTATCGGTGCGGGTCCCATCGTCATCGGGCAAGCATGCGAATTTGATTATTCGGGAACTCAAGCGTGTAAAGCTTTGAAAGAAGAAGGCTATCGAGTCATACTCGTTAATTCCAACCCAGCAACGATAATGACCGACCCCGACTTGAGCGACGCCACCTATATTGAGCCAATCACACCTGAGATTGTCGCAAAGATCATTGCTGTCGAAAAACCTGATGCGATCTTACCGACAATGGGAGGCCAAACGGCGTTGAATACTGCGCTGTCATTAAAAAGAATGGGCGTTTTAGATCGCTATAACGTTGAGATGATCGGCGCTAACGCAGCTGCAATTGACAAGGCTGAAGATCGGGCTCTTTTCCGCGAGGCAATGAAAAATATTGGTCTCGAAACGCCTAAGTCGATGTTGGCAAACGCGACAGCGATTAAAGAAGAAGATCGTAGACAGCATGAAAATGAGCGTGCCAAGCTCAAACAGCAATTGTCGGGTGAAGCATTGCTCGACGCGCTGGATAGACTGGAAAATGAATGGCAATTAGGTGAAGGCAATCGCAAGCAACGTTATGTAGCACATGCTACGGGTATGGCCGGACAGGCGTTGGATTACGTGGGACTACCAGCGATCATTCGGCCTTCCTTTACTTTAGGCGGCACTGGCGGCGGTATCGCTTATAATCGCACAGAATTTTTTGAAATTATTGAACGTGGATTAGACGCTTCGCCAACCACTGAGGTTCTCATCGAAGAGAGCGTTCTTGGTTGGAAAGAATATGAAATGGAAGTTGTTCGCGATAAAGCGGACAACTGTATAATCGTTTGTTCGATTGAAAACATCGACCCTATGGGTGTTCATACGGGAGATTCAATTACAGTTGCTCCGGCAATGACGCTAACGGACAAAGAATATCAGATGATGCGCAACGCTTCAATCGCTGTCCTAAGAGAGATCGGCGTAGAGACAGGCGGCTCGAACGTTCAATTTGCTGTTAACCCTGAAAATGGCCGGCTTATCGTTATCGAAATGAACCCGCGCGTGTCGCGTTCATCGGCGCTCGCTTCAAAGGCAACAGGCTTTCCGATTGCTAAGATCGCAGCAAAACTTGCTGTCGGTTACACTCTGGATGAACTGCAAAATGATATTACTGGTGGCGCAATACCCGCATCATTTGAACCATCAATCGACTATGTCGTCATCAAAATTCCGCGTTTTGCCTTCGAGAAATTCCCGGGTGCGTCCAATGTTTTAACGACTGCCATGAAATCTGTGGGCGAAGTGATGGCAATCGGTCGCACCTTTCAAGAGTCCCTACAAAAAGCGTTGCGTGGCCTAGAAACTGGTTTGTCGGGACTTGATGAAATCTCGTTACCAGTCTTTTTTGAAGGCGACGAAGACAATGCCATCCGTGCTGCTATTGGCACGCCGACCCCCGATCGCCTGCGTTTTGTGGCACAAGCGATGCGTATGGGCCTTTCGGTTGAAGAAATCTACAACGTTAGCAAGATCGATCGGTGGTTTCTTGAGCAGATTCAGTTAATCATCCTTATGGAACAACGCCTTCGTGCCCATGGTCTACCGCAGGATAGTGAAAACCTCAGACTGGTTAAATCGATGGGATTTTCTGATGCGAGATTAGCCAGTCTCACCGGGCGTGAGACGTTTGAGGTAACTCAATTACGCAACAGTCTTAATGTAAAACCAGTCTTCAAACGTGTAGATACTTGTGCTTCAGAATTTGCTTCCACAACAGCTTACATGTATTCCACCTATGAGACGCCGTTTGCTGGTAAACCAGTTTCTGAAGCCAATGTCTCTGAGCGCAGGAAAGTTGTTATATTAGGGGGCGGCCCCAATAGAATTGGCCAAGGTATTGAATTCGACTATTGTTGCTGCCATGCAGCATTTGCTCTGCGCGACGCTGGCTACGAAGCCATTATGATCAATTGCAATCCCGAAACAGTATCAACCGATTACGACACATCCGACCGCCTCTATTTCGAGCCATTGACCGCCGAAGATGTGTTGGAAATTCTAGAAGTAGAAAAACAACGAGGCGAATTGGTCGGCGTCATTGTCCAGTTCGGCGGGCAAACGCCTTTGAAACTCGCCGGTGCCTTGGAAAAAGCCGGCATTCCTATCCTTGGCACCTCACCCGATGCCATTGATCTTGCCGAAGACCGTGACCGCTTTCAAAAGCTTTTGATCAGACTGGACCTCATGCAGCCGCGCAATGGCATCGCCCACTCCGTTGAGCAAGCGCGCATCGTTGCGTCAGAACTAGGTTATCCGTTGGTTGTGCGGCCGTCATATGTATTAGGCGGCCGGGCGATGCAGATCATTCGTGACGACCGTCAGCTTCAAAGCTATCTTCTTGATACCGTACCCGAACTCGTGCCGGAAGAAATTAAGGCGCGCTATCCCAACGATAAAACCGGGCAGATCAACACACTTTTAGGTAAAAATCCACTGCTTTTCGATACCTATCTCACGGATGCGATTGAAGTTGATGTTGATTGCATTTGCGATGGTAAAGAAGCCTTCATTGCCGGTGTTATGGAACATATTGAGGAGGCGGGAATTCACTCAGGGGATTCCGCATGTTCGCTCCCCGTCCATACATTAACACCGGAAATCGTCCTTGAATTAGAAAGGCAAACCAAAAACCTGGCGATGGCGCTTAATGTTGGCGGGCTAATGAACGTCCAATACGCCGTTAAAGATAGCGTCATTTTTGTTTTAGAGGTTAATCCTCGCGCATCGCGGACCGTTCCTTTTGTGGCAAAAACCATTGGTAAACCGATTGCCAAAATCGCTGCCCGTATTATGGCGGGTGAAAGTTTATCGCAAGCTGTGGCACCCTATGGTGACCGCGGGAAGCACCAACCACTTCGCCATATAGCGGTTAAGGAAGCGGTATTTCCATTTGCCCGTTTCCAAGGTGTTGACACGCTGCTTGGGCCCGAAATGCGCTCCACTGGTGAAGTCATGGGTCTTGACTTCGATTTTGCCATGGCTTTTGCGAAAGCGCAGCTCGGTGCTAACGTGGCGCTGCCGCGTGATGGAACGTTGTTCGTTTCAGTGAAAGACAGCGATAAGCCGCGAATTCTTCAGGCTGTTAAAAAATTGGCAAGCTTAGGCTTTAAAATTTTGGCAAGTGCTGGAACCCAGCGTTTCCTCTGCGAAAACGGCGTCAATGCCGTTAAAATCAACAAAGTACTAGAAGGCCATCCTCATATCGCTGATGCCATCCGTAACCAACTGGTTAATATCGTTTTTAACACAACCAATAGTGTCAGTGCGGTCTCCGACTCCAAATCTTTGCGGCGCGCTGCCCTCATGCAACACGTTCCCTATTATACCACGATTGCAGGTGCAGATGCGGTGGCTGACGCTATTGCGGCATTGAAAACTGGTTCAATTGATGTTCGCCCTTTACAGCGATATTTTACATATTAATGACCACCAAGACAAATTGTGTGGATCGCGCCATTGATCAAGAGAGCGCATGCTTGCGGATAGTCATTGCGATGTTTTTACGCGCTAAATGGTAGGGTATTTGCATTTTGAAATTGTCGCTTTGCTCTTACCATCATTCTATCCGCGTGTTGCCCTATCTCGATTGTCCGTCTCCTAGAGGAAGCTTTAAGAACATCTGAGGAAGACGGGCGTGCCGCTACGGCCACGTCGTTATCGTCATTGTTTTGAGAAGAACAAATAACCTAATTTTTCAGGCCACTCGGTTCCGTTGATAGGTAATGGTTGGTCGGCTTTAACCGAGGGACTTCATCTTCGGCGGCGACGTGTTCTAACAAGTTTGTTTACTAATAATTATACTTAAACTGGTGAAATAAAGCTGATTAAATGAGTCGGCATTAATTGAATTGAAAAAAGAGAAAAAAGTATTTACGAACCACTGAATAGAGATATTCTAAAATTTTTTATCGCAATAAGTGTATTAATGATAACCATTATCTATAAAAGGTTGTGTTTTTGAAAAAAACAATTCTTAAATTGCAATAAATAATGATATTCGTTGCAATTTAGGGTTAAACTCTATCAATTGAGCAGTCAAAGTATCAATAAGACACTTGATGTTGACGGAAAACATGATAATTTCAATCATATTTAACATATTGAAGGTACATAATATGCGTATAAATTCATTTGTTTTAGCTGCGTCTACAATGTTGATTGCAACTCCTGCTTTCGCAGTAGAATATCCAATCGGTGAGCCGCAAACTTGTGGGGGCATGGAGATTGCTGCCGTTTACTTACAGCCGATTGAAATGGATCCTCCCGGCGTCATGTTAGATGCTGCGAAAGCAGATATTCACCTTGAAGCCGACATCCACGCAACCGAGGACAACAAGAATGGCTTTGAACAAGGTAGTTGGATGCCCTATTTGAGCGTCCAATATGAATTGAAAAAAGATGGCAGTACAGAAAGCCTTAAAGGTATGCTCCATCCAATGGTCGCAAATGATGGCCCGCATTATGGTGAAAACCTGAAAATAATGGGTGCGGGTAAATATCACCTTACCCTTACAGTGAATCACCCCACACGCGAAACCAATTTTGGTCGCCACGTAGATAAAGAAACAGGGGTTGCACCTTGGTTCAATACATGTGTTACCAATTATGATTTTACCTTTGCCGGAACTGGCAAAAAGGGTGGTTACTAAAAACTATGGCTATTGGAAACTATTTTCCAATGCCAATTCTCGCTAATCATTGTTGACCATATACCGTTTAAGCTGAAAAAGGCCGATATTATGCAGATCTTGTTAGTAATCTTGATGCTGCTAGTTCCTTACATGGCTCACGCAGCACCGCTTCAAACTTACGAAATTACGATCAAAGACGGTGTATTTGATCCGCCTTCGCTTGAAGTTCCTGCTAATGAACGAATGAGGATCAACGTAACAAACGCCGGCACGGGGCCTGCCGAGTTTGAAAATTTATCGCTGAGAGTCGAGAAAGTTCTTGGCCCCAGCGTACAATCATTTGTGGTTATACATCCACTTAAACCCGGCTCCTACCACTTCGTAGATGAATTTCATATGGATCTGGCCGGTTTTGAAATTATTGCAAAATGAGGTAACGCGTTATGGAAGCTCCATTAGTTATCGTTTGGCGCGAAAGTGTAGAGGCACTACTGGTTATCGGGATCCTTTATGCCTGGTTACGGCGAGAAAATCTTGAACATTATGTCAGTAGACTATGGGTGGGAACGGGCTTAGGAATCGTGCTTGCTGCCATATTGGCTACATTGTTTTGGGTTGCGGGTAATTGGGTCTCTGGCCCTAGCGGTGATTGGTTCTTCACCTTTATGATGACATTTGCAGCTCTGCTCATACTGCAAATGGTGGTTTGGATGCACCGCAATGGAGGTAGCTTAAAACGGCGAATTGAAGAAGATGCTGCAGCCAGCCTGACGAAATGGAATGGCTGGGGTATCGCGATATTGGCGATGATTGCTGTAGCGCGCGAGGGCAGTGAGACAGTCGTTTTCCTCTCGGGTGTGGGCGCCCAACAACAGGGTTCCTCCTTAAGTCTCTTTATTCTGGGTGGCATAATAGGTTTTGTCTTTGCTTTGATTACATTTTGGCTTTTGCAAAAATTCGCATCTATAATTTCTTGGAAACAGTTTTTCCTTATCAGTGAATTTGTACTTTTACTTATTGGTGGCGGTTTACTTGTTACCGCCTTTGATAAAGCAGCGGTGCAAATCGAAGCTTACGATCTACCAAATTGGATGTTTGATTTTATCGATACCCCGATATGGGATACATCATGGCTTATTCCTGATCAGAGCAATTTGACAGGTTTGACGGGTTATCACGCACAGCCATCGCTATTACAAGTTTGTATCTTGGCGCTTTATTGGATTGGGGCCATTCTTCTTTGCGTTAAAGGCAGGAAATCTTTAGCAACGAGATCATGTGTCGCATCCACATAGTGGGAGGCGTTAACATGGGCATAGCTTCATTAATTCAAGAATTCGGCAACGTTCTACAGAGAAACCGGGCTATAATTCGAGCTATTCAGTGGATGGTAATCTGCTTCTACATCGTGCTCCTGATTATACCGAGTTTTATGCGCTTACCAGACCGTCAAGCTCATATCTTAGACAATATGGTTCTATTCGCTCAATTCGTGTTCTGGGGTGTATGGTGGCCTTTTGTCATTTTATCGATGCTGGTGATGGGAAGACTGTGGTGCGGTGTATTTTGCCCTGAAGGGGCGCTGACAGAATATACCAGCCTTAAGCTTGGACGCAACCGATCAATACCCCGCTGGTTAAAGTGGCGCGGCTGGCCGACCGTTGCGTTCATCTTGACCACGCTTTATGGCCAGCTTATCAGCGTTTACGATTATGCCATAGCCGCCCTACTCATTCTCGGCGGCTCTACTCTTGCGGCGATTGTTGTCGGGTTTTTATTTGGATCGGGTACTCGGGTTTGGTGCCGTTATCTTTGCCCGGTTAGTGGTGTATTCAATCTGCTATCGAGATTGTCGCCAGTATGTTTTAAAACGGATCAGCAGGTTTGGTCCGAATACCGCGGCAAGCCGCAAGGAAACCCACAATGCCCGCCGATGATTAATATACACCAACTCCACGGTGTTTCCAGTTGTCATATGTGTGGACGTTGTTCAGGCTATCGCAATGCCGTTTCATTGCAATTTCGCAGCCCAACGGAGGAAGTCGTTATTTATGGCGTTCGAAAAGACAATAGGTGGGAAATAAGACTGCTACTTTTTGGCATGATAGGCGTTGCCATTGGTGCGTTTACCTGGACGGTCTGCCCTTGGTTTGTAACTTATAAACAGTCGATCGCGGGGTTTCTTGTCGATCATAACATTTTTTGGCCTTTGGATGCGACAGCCCCCTGGTGGTTACTGACTAACTATCCTGCAAATAATGATAGTTTTAACTGGGTAGATGGTTTCTGCGTTGCCACCTACATTGTGGGTTGCGGGGTTGCCTTTGGTTTATTTCTAACTCTAATTTTGCAGGTGATAGCATGGCTGAACCTCAAACAAGAGATGAAGAACCATCTCGCGCAGGCGTTCCTGCCTTTAGCTGCTGCCGGCCTGTTTCTTGGTTTAACCGCGACAACAGTAAAACTATTGCTTTATAACGGCATTTCATTTTCTTGGACGAATGATCTTCGAGCTTTCATTTTAGTAGGCACTTTCATTTGGAGTTGCTATTTAGCTTATAAAATCATCTGCAGTTATGACTTGGCTAAGATAAAAGCGATTTGCAGCTTAGTTTTATTCATTGTCGCAAGTTTGCCCATTGCTGCTGCGTGGTGGTTTATGTTTTGGGGCTGGTAAACGCTCCCGTTTGTAATTTTATTTTCACAGGCAGAGTACTTTGAGCGCCGCCTTCTGAAATGGTCAATTTGGTAGCTTTAGAGCCTGTGTGCGACCAAGGGTGTAATGCACTGGTGGCTCACTTTTAGAATGCAACACTGGTACGTTTATTAGAGCCGCTTCAAAGCTGCCAAACCGCAATAGAAAGAATGGCGGGCATAAGCCGATAAAACATTTTGCGCGATCGCGGGAACCCAGTTTACCTTATAAAGAGGCTTTCCGCTTTTCCATGCAGATTCGCGCGTGACTATCTCTAAAGTTTTAGATTGATGAAGACTAATTGTTGAGCGTTTCGAAGCGCATGATTTCGGCTACGGCGCATCTAGCCCGAAGCTATTGCGCGCGCACGCGCCAACTTAGCATAATTAAAACGATAAATTTAAATGAATTTCGAATCCAAGATTTTTTTCCGAAAGCTTGATGAGTTCATTTGATTTGGAATAGCAGCAATGCTGCGCAGATTTATTTTAATAAACCTTTGTTAAGTTGTCAGAACCGGCTCAAAACTGAAACTTATCTTTTCAGTAAATAATCCCATTTCGTCATCGCGCCGCGATAAATAAATAAAGACACTATCCTGCATTTGATTACCAATGAGATGGCTAAGGCGTGTTTTAATTTCATCATCGACACCGTCTATGATTTGGTTGGCAACAATCCATTTGGGCTTTCTGAGCTTCAATCGTGCAAAGGCCAGACAGCGGCGATCGCCATCATTGAGTCAATGCTGCGGAGAGCTATTTTAATGAACATTGTTAAGTTGTCAGAACCGGCTCAAAACTGAAACTTATCTTTTCAGTAAATAATCCCATTTCGTCATCGCGCCGCGATAAGTAAATAAAGGCACTATCCTGCATTTTATTACCAATGAGATGGCTAAGGCGTGTTTTAATTTCATCATCGACACCGTCCATTATTTGGTTGGCAACAATCCATTTTGGCTTTCTGAGCTTCAATCGTGCAAAGGCCAGACAGCGGCGATCGCCATCATTGAGTCGGCGATCCCAATCAATGGCGTCGTCATCCAAATCTTTAATATAGCCGTCAAGGCCAACAAGGCTTAACGCCTCATAAACCGCATCGTCGGTGAAGTCGTAATCAAGCAAGGGATAATATAGGATCTGTCGTAAAGTTGCAGCAGGCAGATAGATCATCTCAGGCAGGTAAACAATGTCATCTGGTCGATTTATCATCCCTTGGCCCCACGGCCAAAACCCCGTTAATGCTTGAAAGACGATCGTTTTATCGACGTCTTGAGGACAATATAGCAACAGCTTTTGATGTTCCGTTAGTTTCAACGTCGAAGTAGATGGCACTATATGTCCTGTTGGGGTGAAAATAACAAGCTTATCGAAGCCGAAATATCCTGAGATTCGTTGCTCGCCAATAAGCTCTGTCTCGTCGGCAATGAACGCTGAGTGTTTTTTGCGGGTGCTTTGAGCGCAATCTGCGTTATCCATTCCTAAAATGGCTTGGCGAAACGAAGCTATACGCAACATCGTCGCCCGCCAGTCAGCAAGCGCACCATAATTGTCAACAAACCAGCGTAATGAGGTATTCGTTTGGTTGAACGCCTGCACTGCAGCCTGCATCCCTCCGAGATCAATGCCGCCGCCAAAATAGATTGGCGCCGCAATGATATATGGTGCGACATTACTGACCCAACCATAGCCAGCGGTGATGCCAGTCAACTTGGTGGTTGCCACGACGATTTCCCAAATCGCGTCAAGAACTCGTTGGACACGGTGGCCAATATATTCGAATTCTACTTTTTCGCCCTGCATAGGGGATATGATTTGTATGGAACGATTGGTCCGCATCAGTGACGCTCTTAGATCCGCTTCACGAGCATAACGGGTGGCATTAATTTTTACTAAATCACGACCAACATACCATGTGAGTAATGACGCTGAACTCACATAAAGTATGACGGCCCACACCATATAGCCAGGCAATGGAAAACTGTAGCCTGCAAAGTTGAAGACGAAGCCTGTCGAGGTGGCCCAAAGCGACGGGATAAAGGTGATGAGGATGATGGTGGCTTGCAATAAATTCACACCAAGATCGGCTGTCGATTCTGCTAGATGACGAGCATCTTCATGTAACCGTTGATCAGGGTTGACACCTATTTCGCCAGCCATGGTGAGGCGAAATGCTCTCTTAGGGCGCATCCACTGATCGATGAGGTCATCGGTTAGCCCCTCTCGCAGTTTAAGTTTCAAATATTGGTTCAAAAACGTTTGCATGACGTTAAATACCAACAAGATGCCGGCTATCACAAAAAAAACACCCAATTGATAAATGAACTCTGAAAGATCCTTGCGATCGATAGCATTCCAAAAATTTTTCGTCCAATCGAGTATTGCTAGTTGGCCATGCGCGATCATAATAATTAACAGGAGTATACCGAATGACGTAGCAATTAAACTGTTGCGGGTGTGAGACTGCCAAAATGCCCCCGCCAGGATCCGTAATTGATGAAAAAATCTGGTGTTTTCGCTAAAGCCAGCACGCAACATTCCCGGCTTCGCTCGTCCGCCCTCCGCTAAGCCACGGCTTTTTAACTTGTTATGCTTGGGCTTGCGCATGATGTGTTACTCGAAGATCGGTGGTTTAAACCTTAATTGTTGCTGGCCAAGTTTGTCGTAGACTAGGTTGTTTATGGACTGTTTACGCACAGTTACTTAATTTAAGCCATGCATTAAATGAAGCACTGTGCTAAGAATTTCAATTGTTAACCCTAGCAAAATTCTATTAAATGCTTTTTAATTATCGTAATGCTTGCTTTTACAGCCATTCCACATTATAAACCTAACATCGAATTTTCGGCGTGTGACTTTCCGACCTGTGCCTAGCACTAATTACGAAGCTCTCTTTTCCTAATTTCGATCTAACCCGTCTGTTTGCATGTCGCAAATAGGCATAAATATATTCTATCTAAGGAGTTTCCTATGTCTACAGGAACAGTGAAATGGTTCAACACTACTAAAGGTTTTGGTTTCATCCAGCCAGATGAGGGCGGAGCTGACGTGTTTGTCCATATCACAGCCGTTGAGCGTTCGGGTATGTCTTCACTTAATGAAGGTCAAAAAGTTGCTTATGAAGTTGTGCGGGACAATCGTTCGGGCAAATCTTCTGCTGGCAATCTTAGTGCTGCATAAGTACAACGAATTTTGACGTGAAACCCTGCCTTGCGCAGGGTTTTTTTTTCGAAAAATTCTGATGCTTAAGACAGACAAAAGTTGCAATGTTCGCCAACAATAGCCAATCTCTGTTGAAATCACCTAATAGAACAACCAAACCGCTGATATGCGGTCCTATTTGTCGGGATTAAGCGATCAACATTGAGTGATTTTTGCTTTGAACACTCAACAGTCATTAAAATTTGTTGCGAACTAGTTGCATATAAATCTATTAATTTTGTACGGCTTACTGTATCTTGCACGAAATCATTGATGTGTTGTAATGCCCTATTTTAGTTACGCTTCAACTTCAGATATTTAATAATCAATCGTAAAATTTAAATTGGCGTCTTTGCTATTTTGACTATAGAAAGTACCAAATTCATGATTAATACTTCGAAGATTCAAAAAATTCTAACCGCGACTTTGTTGTTTACGTTTGCTTCGTTATATTCCTCTGCAAGTTTCGCGGGTTCAACAACTTATCCTCTTACCATTCACAATTGCAATCGCGATCTTGTCATACCCGAAAAACCCGATTCCGTGGTAACTGTTGGCCAAAACTCGACGGAAATTCTTTATTCGCTGGGCCTAGCCGACGCTGTGAAGGCTACCTCTTTATGGTTTTCGGCTGTATTACCCGCTTATGCTGATATTAACAAAAAGATCAAAATGCTCAACGTCAACCAGCCGAGCATGGAAAGCATTTTAGCCCAACGCCCCGATTTGGTAGCCAACGACTTGGAGTGGTCAATCGGGCCGACAGGCGCTATCGCAACTTATGAGCAATTTCAAAGTTTCGGTATTCCTGTTTATACTGCGCCAGCCGATTGCCTTTATAAAGACAATCTTCAAGGTGGCGATGGGTTGCGTACCCGCCCCTTTTCAATGGATATGATTTATTTACAAATTCAACAGTTGGCAAAAATTTTTGATATAGAAGATCGTGGCGATAAGCTAGTTGCATCTTTAAAAGAGCGGGAAGAAAAAGCCAAAGAAGAGGTCAGAAAATTACCGCGTAAAAATTTAACTGTTGTTTTCTGGTTCTCAAGTGCAGAAGCTGATATCGATCCCTATGTTGCCGGCGATTATGGTGCACCGGCTTATATGTCTAAAATTCTCGGGCTCAAAAATATTGTCGACCTTAAGAACGAATGGCCAACTGTCGGATGGGAAACGATTGTTAAAGCTAATCCAGATGTCATCGTACTTGCAGATATGGACCGCCGGCGGTTTCCGATGGACGATGTCAAAGCCAAGGAAAAGTTTTTAAAGTCCGATCCAATCTTAAAAACGATGACGGCCGTTAAGGAAAACCACCTGGTTACGATGGATGCCCAGGCCATGAATGCATCGATACGCACCATAAATGGTATTGAAACACTTGCAGACGCTATCAGCAAAATGGATTTTTCTAAATAATGAAATTTAGCCGTAACTTTGGGTTAGCGTTTTTCAGTTTTTTTGTTGTCGCTCTGGCGATTCTTGCCGGAGCGGCTATCGGCGAAATTCCAATTCCACTAACAACGTTTATAAAAACCTTAGCAAATTATTGTTTTGGCGCCCATTATCTGGTGGATACCATTGATCAAAAAATTATCTGGGAGCTGCGTCTACCGCGTTCAATCATTGCCGCAACCACGGGGGCTAGTTTGGCGCTTTGTGGTGTCGTCTTACAATCTATCCTGCGTAATGCACTGGCAGAGCCCTATCTGTTAGGAATTTCCTCTGGCGCCGCTACCGGCGCTGTCTTAGTAACCATCGTCGGCGTTGGTGGCGGCCTTTTCTCAATTTCAAGTGGCGCGTTGATCGGCGGCCTGCTCGCTTTCGCCACCGTGGCCTTTATTAGCTACCATTCGGGGCGCGATAATATGGCAATCATATTGGCAGGGATTGCCGCTGGACAACTTTTTACCGCATTAACGGCATTACTCATGTGGATTTATGGCGATTCAGAAGTGCGCGGGCGTATTCTTGATTGGCTGCTCGGCAATCTGTCTCGCGCGCGTTGGGAGGATGTTTTTTATGCAATTCCGGTGCTGTTCATTAGTCTTATCGGGTTTTTATCTTTCGCAAGAATACTTGACGCTTTCGTCTTTGGGGCAAGGTCAGCTGAATCTTTAGGAATTTCGCTCAAATACGTCACTTTTTTTCTTATCAGTCTGGTCGCAGTCATAACTGCTGTTAACGTTAGTATTGTTGGTACCGTTGGCTTTGTTGGGTTGGTGATCCCCCATGCTGCTCGTTTTATTGTTGGCCAACGCCACACCCGCCTGTTACCACTCACCGCGTTCATCGGCGCCATTTTTATGGTATGCGCTGATATTATTTCTCGTATTCTCATTCATGGATTCGCGATACCGATTGGTATTGTTACCGCTCTTATTGGCGCACCTTGTTTTGTTTTTCTTCTGGTCAAAAGGAAGTGACTATGCCAATCCTTGAAGCAAGAAATCTGTCTTTATCGATTGGCAGCAGTCAAATTCTTTCACAAATCAATCTGACGTTGGAAAAGGGCAGATGCCTCGGCATTATCGGTACGAATGGCTCAGGAAAAACATCGCTGCTCTCGTTACTGGCTGGCCTCATCAGGCCGACGAAGGGGGAAGTCATCTTTGGCGGCCAAAATCTGACAAATTACACGCGGCGGCATATTGCCCAAAAAATTGCGTTTGTTGAGCAACAAGCCGACACTACCGATTTGATTGATGCACGTCAGGCCGTGGATATCGGCCGGACGCCCTATAAGAGTTTTTTTTCGCCATGGACGGACGAAGATGAAAATGCAGTCATTTCTGCCATAGAGAAAGTCGACATGGTCGGCTTCGAAAAAAGAAGGTGGTCGAGCCTGTCTGGCGGCGAAAAGCAGAGACTACATATCGCACGCGCTCTAGCGCAGGACCCGGATATTCTCATCCTTGATGAGCCAACGAACCATCTTGATATTGGGCACCAACTTGATCTTTTGAGCTTAATTAACTCGCTGGAACTAAGTGTTATAGTCTCATTGCACGATTTGAATCATGCTGCCATGTTCTGCCACCAGTTGATCTTGTTAAATCATGGTAAGCTCTATGCCTCCGGTGCCGCACAGGAGGTTTTAACTGAAAGCTCCATTCGCGATGTTTTTGGTGCAAATGCAAAAATTGAAAGATATAGTGATGGCGATTTTAGTATTCGTTTTATAAAACCTTAGTATAAATTCGTTTTCTTATATGCTAATATAATTGAAAAGGTGATAATTATGGGGTTGAAAAGGTGTTAATTATGGGAATGCGTAAATTACTAATATTTATCTTGCCAATCATAGGTTTAGTATTTGGCCCATGCTTGGCATTTGCAGAGACGTTTGAAGTCAAAATGTTGAACCGCGGAGAAACCGGGTCGATGGTTTTCGAGCCAAGCTACCTAAAAGTAAATCCAGGCGACACCGTTGTTTTTATTGCAGCTCAAAAAAGTCACAATGCTGCGAGCATCGAAGGAATGATCCCTGATGGCGCCACACCGTTCCGTGGGAAAATTGATGAAGAACTAAAAGTGACATTCGATAAACCCGGCTTTTACGGGATCAAATGCACGCCTCATTATGCCATGGGTATGGTTATGTTGATAAAAGTCGGCGCTGCGACACTGCCACAATCCTACCGCGAGCACGCCCAACCAGGGCTCGCCAAAAAGCGTTTTCAAAAGATCTTTGAACGAGTTGACGCAGGTGAATAAAAAACATAAATAATAAGGAGATTGTGCTTGTCTTTGATTGGGATATCTTCTTAAAATATCGGGTATATCTCATAAATTGGCTTGCTCACATCACAAGATTAGCAAGATTGAGTTCGGAATCTGATTAAGCGCCACTTGGCGATTTAGATATTATCACGCCAATATTGAGGAGATAAAATATGGCTTTTATAGCTGAAGCACTTTCCCGCATTCAGCCTTCTGCAACAATTGCTGTTTCGCAGAAAGCGCGCGAGCTGAAAGCGCAAGGTCGTGATGTTATAGCTTTAAGCCAGGGGGAACCCGATTTTGATACGCCAGACAATATAAAAAAAGCTGCTATAGCAGCCATTAATCGTGGCGAGACCAAATATACGCCCGTTGCTGGCATTATGGAGCTGCGCAAGGCAGTAGCTGAAAAATTTAAACGTGAAAATGGCTTAGACTATCAACCGCAGCAGGTCATTGTCGGCACTGGCGGGAAACAAATATTATTTAATGCTTTAATGGCAACAATTAATCAGGGCGATGAGGTTATCATTGCTGCACCCTACTGGGTCAGTTATCCTGAGATGGTTCTTATTAACAATGGAACCCCAGTTTTTGTTTCGACTAAGCCCGAATACGGTTATAAACTTCAACCTGAGGATTTGGAGGCGGCTATCACGCCAAAAACAAAATGGTTTATTTTCAATTCTCCATCAAATCCATCGGGCGCTGCCTATACATATGATGAATTGAAGAAGTTGACTGATGTTTTGTTAAAGCACGAACATGTGCATATTCTAACAGATGATATGTATGAACATTTGACCTATGGAAATTACAAGTTCTACACACCAGCTCAAGTAGAGCCTAAGTTATATGATCGCACACTCACGATGAACGGTGCTTCGAAAGCTTACGCGATGACGGGGTGGCGCATTGGCTATGCTGCTGGTAACTTAGAATTAATAAAAGCTATGGATACAATCCAAAGCCAGCAAACCTCAGGGACATCATCAATCTCACAGTGGGCGGCACTTGAAGCTTTAACGGGGCCGCAGGATTTTATTGAGAAAAATAGAGCCATTTTTCAAAAACGTCGAGATCTGGTCGTTTCATTGTTGAATAAAGCGGTTGGTTTACATTGCCCAACACCAGAGGGTGCATTTTATGTTTACCCTTCTTGTGCAGATGTTATAGGCAAAGCAACTCCCCAAGGTAAAGTCATCAAAAATGATGAAGACTTTGTCACGGAACTATTAAATGCAGAGGCAGTTGCCGTGGTTCACGGAGCGGCATTTGGGCTTGAGCCTGCTTTTCGCCTTTCCTACGCAACGTCCGAGAAATTGCTTGAAGAGGGATGCACTCGTATTCAGCGTTTCTGCGCAAGTTTGCGTTAGCAATGCGGTGAGTGAAAGATTGCAACAAGCGAACTATCTATCCATTACTTTATTTTCTCCACTTTATGTGTGGAGAAAATGCGCTAGCTTTCATAAGCATAAATAAAGGACTAGTCGACGGATTCCGAAAGGCTTTTTGGAAAGCGTCATTTTATTGTTGGCGCAATTGGCAGACAACAAACCAAAGATCGAAAGGATTTCGACATGGAAACGGTACCTATGACGAAAAATGGCTTCGAGCAGCTTAAGCAAGAGCTCAGCTGGCGTCAGAAAGAAGAACGCCCAAGAATTATTGAAGCGATCGCGGAAGCCCGCGGCCATGGCGATCTATCAGAAAACGCTGAATATCATGCGGCCAAGGAAGCCCAAAGCTTAAATGAAGGGCGCATTAGCGAGCTTGAAGATTATGTCGCGCGCGCTGAAGTGATTGATATCAGCAAATTAAGCGGTGAAACCGTTACTTTTGGGGCGACAGTTACCCTCTTGGATGAAGAAACCGAAGAAGAGAAAATCTATCAGATCGTTGGAGATCAAGAGGCAGACGTCAAAAAAGGCAAGATTTCGATATCTTCTCCAGTCGCGCGGGCTTTAATCGGCAAAACCGAGGGAGATTCGATTGACGTCCGCGCACCCAGTGGTGTACGTGGCTATGAGATCATAAAAATACGGTATATTTAAATTGATGAAGGGTTACTTGATAGGCTATGCGGGTTTCGTTGCAAGATATATTGGTTATTGCGCCCAACTTTAAAAAAAGGCTATCTGGCGTCACCTCGACCATTATACAACTTATCCCGCTACAGCAAAAACTCGGTATAAAAATAGCGACCTTAGGGCGCGGTTTACCCCCCGATCTTCCATCTTTGGGTTGGTTTTCCTTAGTAGGATTATGGAAACGGCCCTACCCGAAATCATGGCGTATTTGGCACGCGCGTCGCAATGTTGAAATGATCGCTGGTATCATTCTTCGTGATTTATTACGCATGAAAATAAAACTTATTTTTACCTCTGCGGCCCAACGGCATCACCAACCATTCACGAAGTGGCTAATAAGTAAGATGGATCGCGTCATTGCTACCAGCGCGCGTTCTGGGTCGTTTCTAGAAGTGCCTTATAACGTCATAATGCACGGAATTGATATTGAGCGATTTCACCCGCCTCGGGAACAAGAAGACCAGTTTAGTGCAGCTAACCTGCCGGGTCGATTTGCGGTTGGTTGTTTTGGGCGTATACGACATCAGAAAGGAACCGATCTATTCGTCAAAGCGATGATTGAGCTTTTACCCGAATTTCCAGATTGGACCGCTATAATCGCCGGCCGCGTCACAAAAGAGCATCGTGATTTCGCCGACTCTCTAAAAAAGGCCGTGCGTGCATCTGGCCTTAGTGATCGCATTTTATTTATGGGTGAAGTGGCCGATATTCGCATTTGGTACCGCAGAGTTTCCTTATATGTCGCGCCTTCGCGCAATGAAGGCTTTGGCCTTACACCGTTAGAGGCAATGGCTTCAAGAACAGCGGTTGTTGCAAGTGATGCGGGTGCTTACCGTGAAATTATCAATGACGAATTTGGCTCGGTGGTTGACGCTGGTGATGGCACTGCCTTAACAAAAGCTATTAAACCATATCTGGCTGATATTGAACAGACGATCATTAAAGGCGAACGCGCAGAGCAGTTTGTCACCAAAAACTTTCCGCTCGAGAAAGAAGCCAAGGCCATCGGGTTAATCTATTCGGAGCTTTCTGGTATTTGACTGTTTCGCTAACTCGGATGAAGGGAAATCGGCGCAAGAGAATAAGCGCTGAAGACAAACCAGTTTTGCTTTTTGAAAATTCCGTGGTTTACACGATTGATCGAAACATTAATTGGTTCGTGTTTATTAAAACGTTTTAAAACCAAGGTAATGGGCGACGCGCTCGAACCACAATGCATTAAAGAACTGCACGCGATATGCGGTTATTTGCCAGCCGGCTACAGCTTTTAAGAGCGGCTAATATCATCTTTTATATGCCACAACATAGATGGTGATTGTGTAGGAAGCTTTAAATGCAAAGTACTTTATGCGCCAGCAAGCACAAATTTTAAGCCGCCAACATCGCAAGTGCCGTCCAATAAAACAAAGCCAGTTGCTCACCGGATCTTTGCAATAAATTGTCAAGTGGTAGCCACCATATCAATTTTATTTCTAATCCGTGAGCGGCTTTTAGATTGTTCAACAGTGGGTTGAAATAGTTCTCAGCAGCGCCACAGGTTTGCTTACCCTGTATCAAATCTTGTTACTTATTTATAGGACGAAGTTAGGATCATCTTTGATGACGCGAATTGTTAGTGCCGTTCGTACCGAATCGACGTTTGAGGCAGCAGTCAACTGCTCTATCACAAACGACTGAAAACTTTTTAGGTCTGGTGCCACGCAAAAAAGCATAAAATCCGATTCGCCAGAGACCATCCAGGCTTTTCTAACAAATTGCCAACCATAGGCCTGTGCCGCAAAGCCGCGTAAATCTGATTCTGATTGCTTATGAAGACCCACAGAACAGAATGCTACTAAATCCTGCCCAATAAGAGGGCCGTTGAGTAAGGCCTGGTAGCCTTTTATCACGCCCTCCTGTTCAAGCCGGCGAACGCGGCGTAAACATGGTGGGGCCGAAATGCCAACTTTGGAAGCCAACATAACATTAGTCATGCGACCGTCGTTTTGCAATTCTTTTAAGATCTTCCAATCTATGGCATCAAGATCAATTTTTAACGGCATATATAGTTTCTCGTCCCTTGCAATCAATCTGTTCATAACATAGGTTATCAGCTTGTACCACGCACTATAATTATAAAACCATCATAATTTTTGTAAGAAAACGTTCGCTCATCAGTCGGTATGCGCCAATCCGTGCAGTCGAAGATTGGTATTTGGCCTCAACGGCTGCGGGTTTTGATACGTTGGCTAGTTCGCGACGTTGGTGGCTTTTTTAATTCGTTGCCTGCAACATTCTCAATTCTTCATTCATGTGGCGGATCGGTAACCCGCTGCCATCACGATCCGATTTTCAAATCAATCTTTGATAACTTCTGTACGATAATTGTTATGTCGCACCTTACTCAACCTGCATCGGTTATTTGCTCGCACATAACCGACAAAAATAGCGAGCTAGGAACGTATTGCCATTTTGCAATCTAAGTATGCATTTTGGCTCGATAAGCGAAACGCAAAGGATTAATATACGAGAACAGCTATGAGTCTGGGGCGTTTGAGCCTGCGAGCACCGAGCGGGTGATGATGTGAGCCCTGAGCGTGTGAGCTGTGAGACCACTGTATTTCACGCCTGACTACCTATACAAATTAACTGAATATCGAAGTTCACAAATTTAAGTCCAACCAAGCATCTGTGAAATCGGAACATTGTCGCCCGATCTCATTTATTAAGTCCCCACCTGCACTTACACCTTGATTGCCTGTTAATGAGTGCGGATTGCGGGCATAGACGGCACGGCACTACGCGGCTGCGTAGCTGGCATACTCGGAATAGTCTGTGGCCGCAACGCCGGCGTCGAGGGGATAATCGCGCTCGGTCTGGTC
>Ga0308161_1002270_pt1 | contig 20834 bp, 20 predicted proteins | sample PhyFR2_FD_201034 | JGI IMG/M metagenome (GOLD analysis project Ga0308161, IMG submission 201034) | Phyllosphere microbial communities from UC Gill Tract Community Farm, Albany, California, United States - DLSLF.R2 | ecosystem: Host-associated > Plants > Phyllosphere > Unclassified | place: USA...
ATCGGCGGCCCGCTGATCGGCCTTGTGCTGCTGGTGCTGGTCTTCTCCTTCAGTTCCGAATTCTTCTTCTCGTTGCGCAATGGCCTGAACATCCTTGATCAGGTCACGGTGCTGGGCATCCTGGCGATTGGCATGACGGCGGTGATCGTCATCGGCGGTATCGACCTGTCGGTAGGTTCGGTGCTGGCCTTCTCGATGATGATGCTCGGCTGGCTCTACCAGGATCAGGCGGTGCCGCTGGGCTTTGCGATTCCGATATCGATCGCCACCGGCATGCTTGCCGGGCTGGTGTCCGGGGGGTTGATCACCTATGCCAAGCTGCCGCCGTTCATTGCGACCCTGACCATGATGTCGGTGGCCCGTGGCCTGGCGAATATCCTCACCGAAGGCCGGCAGATCGTCGGTTACCCGGAGTGGTTCACCAGCCTGGCCACGGTGCGGCATTTCGGCTTTCTGTCGGCCACCGTCGGGTTGTTCCTGGTGATGCTGCTGGTGGCCTGGGTGTTCCTGCGCTTTCGTGCTGGTGGCCGCAACCTTTATGCCATGGGCGGCAGCCCGGAAGTGGCGCGCTTGTCTGGCATCAAGGTGCGGGCGATTACCTTGTGGGTGTACGCCATCAGCGGCGCCCTCGCCGGGATCGCCGCCGTGACCCTGGCGGCGCGCCTGGACTCCTCGCAACCCAGTGCCGGCCTGAGCCTGGAACTGGACGCCATCGCCGCCGTGGTGATTGGCGGCGCCAGCCTCAGTGGCGGCGTCGGCAGCATCGGCGGCACGCTGGTGGGTGTGCTGATCATTGGCGTTTTGCGCAATGGCCTCAACCTGCTGGGCGTGTCCCCGTTTATCCAACAAGTGGTGATCGGCGTGGTCATCGCCCTCGCCGTGACCATCGACACCCTGCGACGCCGTTCCAGCACTGCCCGTTAACCCTGTTCGACAGTTGACACCCTCCAACAATAAAACCAGGAGTCACCGACATGTTCAGCCCCAAGAAACTGCTTATCGCCACTGCTCTGGCGGCCGCGACCCTCACCGCCACCGGCACCACCTGGGCCAAGGACCTGACCATCGGCCTGGCCGTGGCGAACCTTCAGGCCGATTTTTTCAACCAGATCAAGCAATCGGTGGAAGCCGAGGGCAAGGCCAAGGGGATCAAGGTGATCACCGTGGACGCCCAGGGCAATTCGTCCACCCAGGTCAGCCAGATTGAAGACCTGATCACCCGCCAGATCGATGTGCTGATCTACATCCCGGCCGGTGCCACCGCTGCGGGTGTGCCGGTCAAAGCCGCCAAGGCCGCCGGCATTCCGGTAATCGCCGTGGACCGCAACGCCCCCGACGCACCCGGCGATACCTTTATCGCCAGCGACAGCGTGGCCGGCGCCAAGACCCTGGCCGAGTACGTGGGCAAGATCACCGACGGCAAGGGCCGCATCGCGATCCTGCAGGGCCAGCTCGGCACCACCCCGGAGAATGACCGTGCCAAGGGTTTCGAAGAAGGCCTCAAAGCCTTCCCGGACCTCAAGGTGGTGGCCCAGCAACCGGCCGAATGGGCCCAGGACAAGGGCTTCGCCGTGGCCCAGGACCTGCTCCAGCGTGACCCGAATATCACCGTATTCTTCGGCCGCGCCGATGCCATGGCCTTGGGCGCTGCCCAGGCGGTGAAGGTCGGCAACCTCGATCACAAGGTCGTAGTGGTCGGGTTTGACGGCGACGTGGCCGGGCTCAAGGCGGTCGAAAGCGGCGTGCTCAACGCCACCATGACCCAGCAGACCCAGAAAATGGGGCGCCTGGCCGTGGCCTCGGCGATTGACCTCAAGGCCGGCAAAGCCGTACCCAAGGAACAACTGCTGCCCACAGTGCTGACCACCAAAGAAAACGTCGCGCCGTTCCTGCAACAGCACCCGTAAGCCTTGGAGGTCGTCATGCAAGCAGCCGCTCTGGAGAGCAGCACCGATGCGGTGCTGTGCCTGCGCAATATCAGCAAGGCCTACGGGCCGGTGCAGGTGTTGTCCCAGGTCAATGTGGATATTCGTCCCGGTGAAGTGCTGGCCCTGCTCGGCGAGAACGGTGCCGGCAAGTCGACCTTGTCGTCGATCATCGCGGGCCTCGTGCAACCCGAAGCTGGGGGCAGCATGACCTGGCTCGGCGCGCCGTATGCACCCGCCTCGCCGGGCGCGGCACTGGGCGCGGGTATCGGCCTGATCCACCAGGAAATCCGTTTGCTGCCGCAATTGTCGATCGCCGAGAACATCTTCGTCGGTCGCCTGCCCATGCGTCACGGGCGGGTCGACCGCGATTACATCGAGGCCCAGGCGCAGATCCAACTGCAACGCCTGGGGCTCAACGTGCCGGCGTCACGCAAGGTCGAAGGCCTGAGCGTGGCGGCCCAGCAATTGGTGGAAATCGCCAAGGCGCTGACGTTGAAGGCCAGCCTGCTGATTCTCGATGAACCGACCGCTGCGCTGGGCGCCGAAGAAACCGAGCTGCTGTTCAAGCAGGTCGAACGCCTGAAAGCCGAAGGTGTGTCGTTTATCTATATCAGCCACCGCCTGGAAGAAATCGCACGCATCGCCGACCGTGTGCTGGTGCTGCGCGACGGGCGCCAGATCGCCCTGCACGCCACCGCGCAAGTGCCGGTGCGCGAGCTGGTGGAACAGATGGTCGGGCGCAGCCTGGAGCGGATTTTCCCCGCGTTGCAGGCGCCGCAGGAGCAGGTGATGTTGCAGGTCAAAGACCTGACCTGCCGCGAATTCGCCCTGCACGGTATCGACTTCAGCGTGCGGGCCGGCGAAGTGTTCGGCATTGCCGGGGTGGTCGGCGCCGGGCGTACAGAGCTGGTGCGTACCATTGCCGGTGCGGCCCTGGATATCCAGGGCCACATGGTGCTGGACGGCGAAGTGCGGCAGCTGCGCAGCCCGTTTGAAGCGATCCGGGCCGGCGTGGTGCTGGTGCCTGAAGACCGCAAGCAGCAAGGTGTGGTGGTCGAACATCGCATCGAAGACAACCTGGTCTACGGCAACACCGACCTGCTGGATAAACGCGGCTGGGTGCTCCCTGCCCCGCTGCGTGAATTCGCCCGCACGGCGGTGGCGCGGCTCGGCGTGAAAGGCGCGCCGCAGTCGCGGATTTCCAGCCTGTCCGGCGGTAACCAGCAGAAAGTGATCATTGCCAAATGGCTGGCGCGCAATCCCAAGGTGTTCATCCTCGATGAACCGACACGGGGCATCGACGTGGGAGCACGGGCGGCGATCTATGAAGTGATCGCGGATTTGGCGGCCAAGGGCATGGCGGTGATTGTGGTCAGTTCCGACCTGGATGAAGTGCTGGGGCTTTCACACCGGGTGATGGTGATGAGCCGGGGCCGGCAGATGGGGATCCTGGAGCGCGGCGAAGCCACGCCGGTTTCCGTAATGGAAATGGCCACCGCTTAACCCACATACAACGAAGATCAAATGTGGGAGGGGGCTTGCCCCCGATGGCGGTGTATCAGTCACCCCATTTATCAACTGACAGACTGCTATCGGGGGCAAGCCCCCTCCCACATTGGATAGCGGCGATTTCAAATAACGGAGTTTTCCATGCAGCTTTTTAGTCTTCAAGGCCAAGTGGCCTTTGTCACCGGCGCCGGCAGCGGCATCGGCCAAGCCATCGCGGTAGGTTTGGCCGAAGCCGGTGCCGACGTGGCGTGTTTTGACCTGCCCGGCAGCCCAGGCATCGCCAGCACCGTTGAGCGCATCCAGGCCCTGGGCCGTCGCGCCCTGGCCCTGAGCGGCACCGTCACCGAGCGCGCCGCGCTGGATGCGGCGGTCGCACGAACCGAGCAAGAACTCGGCGAACTCAGCGTGGCCGTCAACTGCGCCGGCATCGCCAACGCCCAGGCCGCCGAGGACCTGGAACTGCAACGCTGGCAGACCACCCTGGACATCAACCTCACTGGCATCTTCCTCAGTTGCCAGGCCCAGGCCGCCGTGATGCTCCCGCGTGGCAAAGGCGCCATTGTCAATATCGCCTCCATGTCCGGCAGCATCGTCAATCGCGGCCTGTTGCAGGCGCACTACAACACCTCCAAGGCCGGGGTGATTCACCTGAGCAAAAGCCTGGCGATGGAATGGGCCGACAAGGGCCTGCGCGTGAACTGCATCAGCCCCGGCTACACCGCCACGCCGATGAACTCGCGCCCGGAAGTGGCCGACCAGGTGAAGATCTTTGAACAGACCACGCCCATGGGCCGCATGGCCAGCGTGGACGAAATGGTCGGCCCGGCGATCTTTCTGGTCAGCCAGGCCTCGTCTTTCTGCACCGGTGTCGACCTGTTGGTCGACGGCGGCTTTGTGTGCTGGTAGGAGTTGATCATGTCGCAACGATTCAGCGGTAAAACTGTAGTGATCACCGGCGCCTGCCGTGGCATCGGCGCCGGGATTGCCGAGCGTTTCGCCCAGGAAGGCGCCAACCTGGTGCTGGCCTCCAATGACCTGGAGCGCGTGACCTTCACCGCCGAGCAACTGGCCCGGGAATACGGCGTGAACGCCCTCGCCCTTGGCATCGATGTCACCGACGAAAGCGATATCGAACGCCTCTACCGCGAAGGCCACGCCCGCTTCGGCAGCATCGACGTGTCGGTACAGAACGCCGGCATCATCACCATCGACCACTACGACAAAATGCCCCGCGCCGACTTCGACAAGGTGCTGCAAGTCAACACCACCGGCGTGTGGCTCGGGTGCCGGGAGGCGGCCAAGTACATGGTCAAGCAAGGCAGCGGGCGGTTGATCAATACCTCGTCCGGCCAGGGTCGCCAGGGCTTTATCTACACGCCCCACTACGCCGCGAGCAAAATGGGCGTGATCGGTATCACTCAAAGCCTGTCTCTGGAACTGGCGCCGCACAACATCACGGTCAACGCGTTTTGCCCCGGCATCATCGAAAGCGAGATGTGGGACTACAACGACCGCGTATGGGGCGAGATTCTCAGCACCGACGAAAAGCGCTACGGCAAGGGCGAGTTGATGGCCGAATGGGTCAAGAACATCCCCCTGCGCCGTGCCGGCAAGCCCTCGGATGTGGCGGGCCTGGTGGCGTTCCTGGCCTCGGATGACGCGGCGTACCTGACCGGTCAGGCGATCAATATCGACGGCGGCCTGATCATGTCTTAAGGGTTTGGTATCCTCACCGACATTGTTTCACTCACTGAGGCCTTCATGAGCCAGATCGAAGAACAGCGCCTGATCACCAAGATCGCGAGCCTCTATTACGAAGAAGGGCTCAAGCAGTCCGAAATCTCCACGCAACTGGACCTGTCCCAGTCCTTTATCAGCCGCGCCCTGCGCCGGGCGCTGCAAGAAGGCGTCGTGAAGATCAGCGTGATGCGCCTGCAAGGCCTGCACCTGGAGCTGGAAACCCAACTGCAACGCCGCTACGGCGTGCGCCGGGTGATCGTGGTGGAAGCCACCGAGCCCGGCAATGACGAAAGCATCAAGCAAGCCATCGGTTCGGCCGCCGCCCACTACCTGGAAACCAGCCTGTCGCCCCAGGACCATATCGGTATTTCCTCGTGGAGCAGCACCATCCGCGCCATGGTCGGCCACCTGCATGCGCAGTCGGGCAAGCAAGGTGCCGAGGAAGTGGTGCAACTGCTGGGCGGCGTCGGCAACAAAGGCGCGTTCGAAGCCACGCTGCTGACCCAACGCCTGGCCACCCTGCTCAACTGCCCGGCGTATTTGCTGCCGTCCCAAAGTATCGAGCAGTCGGTGCAGAGCAAGCAGCGCATCGTGCAGATGGAAGAGGTCAAGGAAGTGCTGCAACGCTTTGACAGCATCACCCTGGCGATTGTCGGCATCGGCGACCTGGAGCCCTCGCAATTGCTGCGCAACAGCGGCAACTACTACACCGAAGACATGCTGCGCCTGCTGGCCGAGCGCGGCGCGGTGGGTGATATCTGCCTGCGTTACTTCGATGCCCAGGGCAAACCGGTGCTGGAAGAAGATGAAGAATTCGTGGTGTCGGTGGCGCTGCCCAAGCTGCGCTCGATCCACCGCGTGCTCGGCCTGGCCGGCGGGCTGAACAAGGTCCAGGCGATTCGTGGCGCGCTCAAGGGCGGCTATCTGGACATCCTGATCACCGACCTGGATACCGCACAGGCCCTCAACCAATAACCTTTTTTTGGAGACAGCCGCTCATGACGTCCAAGCTCGAACAACTCAAGCAATTCACCACCGTGGTCTGCGACACCGGCGACCTGGAAGCCATAAGCCGCCTGCGCCCGGTGGACGCCACCACCAACCCGTCGCTGCTGCTCAAGGCCGCCGCCATCCCGGAATACGCCGAGTTGCTGCGTAACGCGGTGAGCGTGTCCAAAGGCGATGTCGACCTGGCCTGTGACCGTTTCGCGGTGTCGGTGGGTTGCGGCATTCTCAAGGTGATTCCGGGGCGCATCTCTACCGAAGTTGATGCCCGCCTGTCCTTCGACGAAGACGCGCTGTGGGCCAAGGCCAACCAGTTGATCGCCCTGTACGACCAGGCCGGTGTCGGCCGCGACCGTGTGCTGATCAAACTGGCGTCCACCTGGGAAGGCATCCGCACTGCCGAACGCCTGGAAAAAGCCGGCATCCAGACCAACCTCACCCTGCTGTTCTCCTTCGCCCAGGCTCAGGCCTGTGCCGATGCCGGCGTGTTCCTGATTTCGCCATTCGTGGGCCGCATCTACGACTGGTACCGCAAGAGCACCGGCCTGGACTACACCGGCGCCGAAGACCCAGGCGTGCAGTCAGTGACGCGCATCTACAACTACTACAAGGCCAACGCCATCCCGACTGTGGTGATGGGCGCCAGCTTCCGCACCCTCAGCCAGATCGAACAACTGGCCGGCTGCGACCGCCTGACCATCAGCCCGGACCTGTTGCAAAAGCTCGCCGAAGATAACGGCCCGCTGGAGCGCAAACTGCAACCGGGCGCGCCGGGCGAAGCGCGCCAGCCGTTGAACGAAGCGCAGTTCCGTTGGGCATCGAATGAAGATGCGATGGCCACTGAGAAGCTGGCGGAAGGGATTCGGCAGTTTGCGCGGGATCAGGAGAAGCTGGAGGCGGTGTTGGCTGCGCTGTAACGCAGCCCACCTGGGAAGCGCGCCCTCAGCGCGCTTGTTCGTTTACCGTCAACCCACGTGCCGCCAAGGCGCCCAGCACGCCACCTACGATGGGCGCCACCCAGAACAACCAGAGCTGCGACAGGTACTCGCCGCCGGCGAACAACGCCGGACCGGTGCTGCGCGCAGGATTCACCGAAGTGTTGGTCACCGGGATCAGGATCAAGTGGATCAAGGTCAGTGCCAGGCCGATGGCAATCGGCGCAAAACCCGCGACCGCGCCCGGTGCGGTCACGCGCATGATGATCAGCACAAAGAAGAACGTCGCGATCACCTCAGCCAATAATGCGGCCTTCATATCGAACAGCCCCGGACTCAGTTCGCCGTAGCCGTTGGCGGCGAAACCACCCACTTCGAAACCGGGCTGGCCGTTGGCAATCACGTACAGCGCCGCAGCCGCCGCAATCGCCCCAATCACCTGCGCCGCGATATACGGCAGCACATAAGCCGCGCACACACGGCGCCCGGCCCACAGGCCGATAGTCACCGCCGGGTTGAAATGGCCGCCGGAGATACCGCCTACCGCGTAGGCCATGGTCAGGACGGTGAGGCCGAATGCCAGGGACACCCCGGCAAAACCAATACCCAACTCGGGAAATGCCGCCGCCAGAATGGCGCTGCCACAGCCGCCGAACGTCAGCCAGAAAGTACCCAGGAACTCTGCGGTCAATCGTTTTTGCACACGTGACTCCATTGCTGTTCAAGTGCCGTCACCACAGGGACGTGGGCGGTCCCGGGCGACGGTAGCAATGGGTATCAAAGGGGGGTGTAAGACTTGTCTGGTTCTTGACGGGTGGCGCTTGGCGCCTCAGTGATGCGCCACACCCGTCCCAAACCTGCGAATCGCCAGGCAATACCCCGCCAACGCCACCGCCGCCAGCAATCCGCCCGCCACGCCGATCCAGGCGAAGCCGAAGTGGCTGCCGACCCAGCTGCCCATCAGGGCGCCGCCGCCGATGCCGATGTTGTAGATGCCGGAGAACATCGCCATGGCCACATCCGTGGCGTCCGGCGCCAGTACCAGCACCTTCGATTGCATGGCCAGGCCGAAGCCCATGATCGCCATGCCCCAGAAGATGCTCAGGATCACCAGGTACGACTCGGCGCCGCTCAAGGGCAGCATCAGCGTCAGGCACGCGGCGAGGATAAACACTGCGCCGACCACGAACAGGTGCGGGTTGAAGCGGTGCACCAGGCTGAACAGCAACGAGCCGATGATGCCCGCGCCGCCGAAGACCAGCAGGATCAGGGTCACGGCGCCGCCATCCATGCCGGCCACGCCTTCGACGAAGGGTTCGATATAGCTGTAGGCGGTGAATTGCGCGGTCACCGTGAGCGCCGTCAGCACGTAGAGCGCTACCAGCGCCGGGCGCTTGAACAGCAGCGGCAGGCTGCGCAGGGAGCCTGAGTTCTGGCTCGGTAACGGCGGCAAGGTGCGCGCCAGCCAGAACACCAGCCCGGCCGCGAAAACACCGATGACCAGGAAGGTGGTGCGCCAGCCCATGGCCTCGCCGAGCAGGCGACCCAGGGGAATTCCCAACACCATCGCCAATGACGTACCGGTCGCCAGCAACCCCAGCGCCTGCACCTGCTTGCCTTCCGGCGCCAGGCGCACCGCCAGGGACGCGGTGATCGACCAGAACAACGCATGGGACAAGGCAATGCCGACGCGGCTGACCATCAGCAAGCCAAAACTGTTGGCGACGCTGGAGAGGATATGGCTGACGATAAACATGCCGAACAGCACGATCAGCAATTTGCGCCGCTCGACGTTGCGCGTCAGCAGCATCACCGGCAGCGAGGTCAGGGATACGATCCAGGCGTAGATGGTGAGCATCAGGCCGACGCTGGACACGGGCATGTCGAAGCTCGCACCGATGGCGCTGAGCAGGCCGACCGGTACGAATTCGGTGGTATTGAACACAAACGCGGCCAGCGCGAGGGCGATGACCGGTTGCCAATTGGCTTGGGGGGTTGCGGCTGAAATGCTCATTGAAGGGCGAGGTACTCTGGCGATGATCGAGCGGCCACCCAGGACAAGCGCCGCCGCCCGACATTCTATAGGTTTCTCGGCCGGCTGTTGACGCTCATCCCCCTCAAAATACCTTCAGTTTTGTCACGGTGCGGTCACGGTGACCACATAGTTCCCCGACTGAATGGGCTTGCCGGTGCTGTCTACCACCAGATACCGCTGGTCGTAATATCGCCCGCTGCCGCTGTCGGCCACCAGCCTCACGTTGCCCGAGGCATTGCCCACGGCGTTGACGGTGGTGACCGGCCGTACGTCGAACTGACTGCCACGGCTTGCCACAGGGCAACCCTTCAATTCCATCATCGAGCCGCTTCTCGCCGACGTCGAGCACCCCTGCTCGACGATGCTGCCGCTAAAGTGAATGACACCTTGGGATGCAGCCATGCAGGTGCCCCCCCATACCGCAACGACGCCTGTAAGCACGGCCATACGCATACTGTTCATGTCGACGTACCTTCTCGGGTTATTACCCAGTAGTCGACATTTCGCGGGCAGACTTTAGGTATTTCGTCGCTTTAAGGAATGACTGATAGACAGGCCCGACCATTAAGGCTCCACCCGCCCCATCAACTCGGGAATGCTCTCCGGCCGGTTTGCGTACCGCTGCGCCAACGCCGCACAGACCATCAATTGAATCTGGTGAAACAGCATCAATGGCAGGATCAACACGCCCATGCTCGCCCCGGCAAACAGCACCTGGGCCATGGGTACGCCGGTCGCGAGACTCTTCTTCGAGCCGCAGAACAAAATGGTGATGCGGTCCTCCTGACTGAAGCCGAACGCCTTGCCCAGCACGCTGGAAGCCACCAGCACCAAGGCCAGCAGCACGCAGCAGGCGACCACCAGACCACCCAGTTCCCACAGCGGGATCTGGTGCCAGATGCCTTCATTGACCGCCTCGCTGAACGCGCCGTAGACCACCAGCAGGATCGAGCCCTGATCGACAAATTTCAGCCAGGCTTTGTTGCGCCCGACCCATTCGCCGATCCAGCGGCGCGCGATTTGCCCTGCAATAAATGGCAGCAGCAACTGCACGCTGATTTTCAGGATTGCGTCGACGGTGGAGCTGCCCTCACCGTGCACATTAAGCAACAACGTCACCAGCAACGGCGTCAGGAAGATACCGAACAGGCTCGATGCCGCCGCGCTGCAAATCGCCGCGGGGATATTGCCCCGCGCCAATGAGGTGAAGGCAATTGCCGATTGCACGGTGGCCGGCAAGGCGCAGAGGTAAAGCATGCCCATGTACAGGTCTTTGCCGATCAGCGGCGACAGCACCGGCTTGAGCGCCAGGCCCAGCAAGGGGAACAGCACGAAGGTCAGGCTGAACACCAGCAGGTGCAGGCGCCAATGGCCGGCACCGGCGACGATGGCCTGGCGCGACAGCTTGGCGCCGTGCAGGAAAAACAGCAGCGCGATAGCCAGGTTGGTGACCCAGCCGAAAGCCACGGCGGTCTGGCCGCTGGCAGGCAGCAAGGACGCGAGGATCACCGTGGCGATCAGGGTCAGGGTGAAGTTGTCGGGCAGATAACGGGGGCGAGTCATAAGCGGATCTTCCAGGGGTTGCCAAGAGCGTCACCGCGACTCTAACGTAACGGCTTGTTACCGACTAACGCCAATGAGCCAGTAAATGCCGCCTAAAGGACATGACAAGACCGTGCGCCGCAGTATCCCCGGGCTGTCCAGCCTGCCGCGGCCGGTGTATGGGCGTACCGAATCCTTGCCCAATCGCGCATTGACCCGACGCCACAGTCACCCGTGGGTGCAGTTGTCCTACGCGATTTCCGGGGTGCTGGAGATCCAGACCAGCGCCGGCCGTTTTGTCGCGCCGCCGCAGCGGGCGGTGTGGATTCCGGCGGGCATGCCGCACCGGGTGTACAGCTCGCCCCACACCGAAATGCGCAGCCTGTATCTGGATTGCAGTGTGACCGCCTGGGCCTCGCAGCTTTGCCATGTGCTGGAGGTGAGCAGCCTGCTGCGCGAATTGATCCGCAGCTTCAGTGAACTGCCGGTGGAGTATGCCGAGGACGGTCCCGATGGGCGCCTGGCCCAAGTAGTCCTTGACCAACTCGCCGCAGCGCCCCACGTGGACTTGATGCTGCCCCTGCCCCTCGACCCGCGTTTGCGCCAGATCTACCGCAGCCTGAACCTGCGCCCGGAACAACAGACCACCTTGGGGCACTGGAGCGAAAAACTGGGGGTCAGCGAAAAGACCCTCAGCCGCTTGTTCTTGAAGGACACCGGCCTGACCTTCCGCGCCTGGCGCCAGCGTCTGCGCCTGCTGAGCGCCCTGCCCGCCTTGGAACAAGGCGAGCGCGTGACGGATGTTGCGTTGGGGTGTGGGTATGAGTCGACGTCGGCGTTTATCAATGCGTTTCGGCAGCAGTTCGATGCGACGCCGGGGGAGTTCTTCCCTTAACTGGCAATGTGCAGGGCCTTAGCCAGGATGGCCTGGAGCAACACATCCGCGCCCGCCGTCGACCACGCGGGGGAAATTTCCTCCGCTTCGTTGTGGCTAAGCCCATCCACGCACGGTACGAAGATCATCGCCGTCGGCGCCACCTGGTTCAGGTAGCACGCGTCATGCCCTGCACCGGAAATCATCGGCCGATGGCTGTAGCCCAACGCCTCAGCCGAAGCGCGCACCACCTCCACGCACCCCGCATCGAAGGCAATCGGCGCGTACTGGAAGATTTGCTTCACGCTGTGCTGCAGGCCCACACCGTCGGCGATGCGTGCCACGGCGTCGCGCAATTGCTGGTCCTGGCGGGCCAGCACCGCCTCGTCCGGGTGGCGGAATTCGACGCTGAAAAACACTCGCCCCGGCACCACATTGCGCGAGTTGGGGAATATATTCGCCATGCCTACCGTGGCCCGGCCCTCGGCGCCCTGCTCCAGGCCAAGCCCGTTGACGGCCTCGACCACACGGGCAAAACCGAGCAGTGCATCCAGGCGATGGTCCATCGGGGTGGTGCCTGCGTGGGCGCTGCGCCCCGTCAGTTCCACTTCGTACCAGCGCTGCCCCTGGGCACCGGTGACCACGCCGATGGTGATGCCTTGGGCTTCCAGGATCGGCCCCTGTTCGATATGCAGTTCAAAGGCCGCATGCACCGCCTGGCCGCCGACTGGATGGGGCCCGGCGTAGCCGATCTGCTGCAATGCTTGCCCGATGGTTACGCCCGCCTTGTCTTCGCGGGACAGGCCGTACTCAAGGTCAAACACACCGGCGTAGACGCCCGATGAAATCATCGCCGGGGCGAAGCGCGAGCCTTCTTCGTTGGTCCAGTTGACCACTTCGATTGGCCGCTCGGTCTGGATGCCGAGGTCATTGAGGGTACGCAGCACTTCCAGGCCCGCGAGCACGCCATAAATGCCGTCGTACTTGCCGCCGAACGGCTGGGAGTCGCCATGGGAGCCGGTCAGTACCGGGGCCAGATGGTCCTGGCGCCCGGCGCGCCGAGCGAAGATATTGCCCATGGCATCCACGCGGATGCTACAACCGGCCGCGGTGCACCACTGCACGAACAGGTCGCGACCGCGACGGTCCTCATCGGTAAGCGCCAGGCGCGAGACGCCGCCTTTCTCGGTGGCGCCGATCTGCGCCATCTCCATCAACGAAGCCCACAGGCGTTCGCCGTTTACCCGCGCCAAATTACTCATGAGGTTTCGCCCGATAACGGAAGTCGCAGTGGTGCGCGCCGCCCATGATGGTCTGGGTACGGGTCAATTCGATGTCCGGGTTGTAGCCGACGATAAACAGCTCGTCACGGTTGCACGAGAGCAGATGGCCGATTTCGCCCAGGCCCATCTCGGTGTACATCTCGGCGTAGCGGCAACGTTTGACGTCGTAGTCATAGTGCTCGGCATCGCTGGCGATGATCTCGACCTTGAGCGCGTCATCCTTCTCCCACAGCACTTGCAGTTCGACAAAGCTCCTGAGGTCGGCACCCTGCTCTGCCAGCGCGGCAAAATGCTTGCCGGCCTGGATCGCCGCGTTGCCCACGGCCTCGCCGATCACAGATGCGGCAAAGTCCTTGCCTTGCTCGCGCTTGAGGATCTCGTAGATCGGTTTGATGATCTCGGCTTCGATACGCCGCCGGGCGAGAATGCCCAGTTCACCTTCCAGTTTGCTCATTGTGTGCCTCCATCAGCTCCACAAAATGTATTCAAAACGACCGCTGTGGTCACCGCGCTCTTTGTGGTGAGCGACTAGTTGCCGCCCGCCACGCTCACCGGCTGCCATTGATTGGCTTTGACTTGGTACACGGTGAACGACGGCTGCTTCAGGTTGCCCTCGGCATCGAACGCAATCGTGCCGGTCACGCCCGCATAGCGGATGGCGCGCAGCACCGGCAGGTACTTTTGCGGGTCGACTGAATCCGCCTTTTCAATGGCCGCCACCAGCACACCGACGCCGTCATAGGCAAACGGGGCATGCAGTTCGATGTTGGTTTTGTAGCGTTCTTTATAGGCCTGCTCGAACGCTTTGCCACCGGGCATTTGCGTAATCGCCAAGCCCGGCTCCAAGGCAATCACGCCTTCGCCTTCGTTCTGCGCCAGTTGCAGGAAGGTCTGGCTGACAAAACCACCGGCGCCCATCAACGGTGCCTTGATACCCAGCTGTTTGATGCGTCGCGCCAGCGGTGCGGCTTGGGCATCCACACCGCCGAAGAAGATCAGGTCCGGGTTCTGGCTGCGGATATTGGTGAGCACGGCGCTGAAGTCGATGGTCTTGTCGTCCACGTATTCGCGGGCCACCACCTTGGCACCCCCGGCTTCGATGGATTTGACGAACTGGTCCGCCAGGCCCTGACCAAAGGCGGTGCGGTCGTCGATCACGGCGATACGCTGGGCTTTGAGGGTCTTCAACGCGTAATCGCCGGCCACCTGACCACCGTCGTCGTCATGGCCCATGATGCGAAAACTGGTGTCAAACCCCTGCTGGGTGTAGGCGTGCCCCGTGGCCACCGGTGCCACCTGGGCGATACCGGCGTCGTGGTAGACCCGCGCCGCCGGGATGCTGGTGCCGGTGTTCCAATGCCCGACCACGCCGACCACGCCTTCATCCACCAGGCGCTGGGCGACGGTCACGGCAGTGCGCGGGTCGGACTGGTCGTCTTCGGAAACCAGTTTGAAGGTCACGGCTTCACCCTTGATCTTCGGGTGCTTGGCGTTGGCCTGGTCGATGGCCAGTTGCGCACCGTTCTCCAGGTCTTTGCCAATACGTGCCGAAGGGCCGGTCAACGGACCTGCCAGGCCGATCAGCACGGTCTGGTCGGCTTGGGCCACGGCGCTGGCCAGGCTGCTCAGGGCCAGGGCGATCAATGCGGTGTTCTTGATAGTCGTCATGAGAGGTTCCTGCTTCTTTTCGGGCGGGTCGGAACACGCCGGGCGTCCGGTAGCGTCTTGGGGTTAGTTAATTCATTCACCGAGGTAGGCACTGCGCACCTCGGGGTCATCCAGCAAATCCTTGGAAGCGCCGGTGAGGCTGATGCGCCCGGTGTCCATCACGTAGGCACGGTCAGTCACTTGCAACGCCAGCCGTGCGTTTTGCTCTACCAGCAACAGGGTCATGCCCTGGCGGCACACGTCGTCGATCACTTGGAAAATCTTCTCGACCATGATCGGCGCCAGGCCCATGGACGGCTCATCAAGGATCAGCAAACGCGGGCGCGACAGCAGTGCACGGGCCAGGGCGAGCATCTGTTGTTCGCCGCCCGAGAGCAGGCCGGCGGACTGTTGCAGGCGCTCTTGCAGGCGAGGGAAGTGCTCGAACAGCTGGCGCATTTCACGTTGCACCTGCGCGTTATCGCGGCGCAGAAAGGCGCCGGCCTGGAGGTTTTCCAGCACGCTCATGCGCGCAAAAATGCCGCGCCCTTCCGGCACCATGACGATCCCCTGGCGCAGCAATTGGTCAGGTGCCTGGCCGCGAACCGAGCGGCCGGCAAAACGGATCTCGCCGCCGGCCACCGGGAGCAGACCGGTCAAGGCCTTGAGACTTGATGTCTTGCCGGCACCGTTGGCCCCGATCAGGGTGACGCGCTCGCCTTCAGCGATATGCAGGTCCAGAGATTTGACGGCCTCGATGGCGCCGTAGCGCACCTGCAATCCGTCGATCTGCAACAGAAGTTCAGACATGGGCACTGGCTCCCAGGTAGGCCTGGATCACGGCCGGATGCTGGCGCACCTGCGAAGGTGGCCCCACGGCAATCACACGGCCGTAATCAAGCACGCTGATGCGGTCGCACACGCCCATCACCAGCTTGACGTCATGCTCGATCAACAACAGCGTGTGGCCGTCGTCGCGGATTTTTTCCAGCAGGCCGCGCAGTTGCACTTTCTCACTGGCGTTCATGCCGGCCGCCGGCTCGTCCAGGGCCAACAGACGCGGCTCGGTGGCCAAGGCACGGGCGATTTCCAGGCGGCGTTGGTGGCCGTAACTCAGGCTGTCGGCCCGGTAGTTGGCAAAGCCGGCCAGGCCCACATACGCCAGCAGGCGATGGGCGTGGGCGCGGGTTTGCGCCTCTTCCTCACGGGCCCGGCGATGTTGGCTCAAGGCGGCCCACAGGCCATTGCGGGTACGCACGTGGCGCCCGACCATGACGTTTTCCAGGGCACTCATGGCGTTGAACAGGCGGATATTCTGGAACGTGCGGGCGATCCCCGCTTGGGCAACCTGGTGCACGCTGGTGGGCTGGTACTCGCAGCCACCGAGCTGGAAGCGCCCGGAGTCTGGCGTATAGAGGCCGGTCATCACATTGAAGAAGGTGGTCTTGCCTGCGCCATTCGGGCCGATCAGCCCGTAGATCTCGCCGGGCTGAATGCTCAGGCTTACGTCGGTCAGCGCAGCCACGCCACCGAACCGCTTGTTGACGTTGTCGATCTGCAACAACGGTGCGTTCATCGTGCCACTCCTTTGGGCCACAACCCGGCGGGCCGGTACAGCATCGCCAGGATCAATGCCAAGCCGTAGAACAGTTGGCGGATGACTTCCGGGTCCACCAGCACCTGGCCGAACAGCGCCTGCTGCAACGGCCCCATGCTCGCGCGCAAGGCTTCGGGCAAGGCCGCCAGCAGCACGCAACCGAGAATCACGCCGGGGATATGCCCCATGCCGCCCAGCACGACCATCGCCAGCACGGCAATGGACTCGTTGAGGGTGAAAGACTCCGGCGACACAAACCCCTGGAACGAGGCAAACAACGCCCCGCTCACCCCGCCGAACGCCGCACCAATGGCAAACGCCAACAGCTTGAGGCGCACGGTATTCACGCCCATGGCCTGGGCTGCTTGTTCGTCCTCACGAATCGCCACCCAAGCGCGGCCGATGCGCGAACGCTCCAGGCGGATGCAGGCCAACAGGATCAGCACCACCAGCGCGGCGAACAGGTAGTAATAGAGGTACACCGAAGGCAGGCGCAGGCCGAACAGCTCTTGGGTGCGGCCCAGGTTCAGGCCAAACAGGCTGACCGGGTCGACCTGTGAAATACCTTTGGGGCCATTGGTGATGTTCACCGGCCGGTCGAGGTTGCGCAGCAGGATACGAATGATCTCGCCAAACCCCAGGGTGACGATGGCCAGGTAATCACCGCGCAGGCGCAAGGTCGGGGCCCCCAATACCACGCCGCACCCCGCCGCCAGCAAGGCGCCCAACGGCAGGATCAGCCAGATCGAGGTGTGCATGCCCGCCGGCAACAGCGCCAGCAGCGCCGGGAACTGTTGCAGCAGATGAGGCGATGACAGCAACGCAGCCAGGTAGGCACCCACCGCGTAGAACGCGATAAAGCCCATGTCCAGCAGCCCCGCATACCCGACCACGATGTTCAGCCCGAGGGCGAGCATGATGTACAACAGGGCGAAATCGAGGGTGCGCACCCAGGTGTTGCCGCCAGCGTGCCCGACGATCCACGGCGCAAGCACCAGGGCCACGGCAAACAGCAACAACCCCAGGCTGGCGCGTTGATTGGTCGTCAGTGACTTGATCATGCGCGGGTCGCCAGACGTTCGCCCAACAGCCCGGAAGGCCGGAACACCAGCACCGCGATCAGCACAATAAAGGCGAACACATCCTGGTAATTACTGCCGAACACGCCATTGGTGGCGGCGCCGAGGTAGCCGGTGCCCAGGGCTTCGATCAGCCCCAGCAACAGGCCGCCGAGCATGGCGCCCTTGAGGTTGCCGATACCGCCCAGCACCGCTGCGGTGAAGGCTTTGATGCCCGGCAAGAAGCCCATGTAGAAATGCGCGCTGCCGTAGTTGCTGGCCATCATGATCCCGGCCAACGCCGCCAAGGCGCCGCCGATGGCAAAGGTGATGACGATGATGCGATTGGGGTTGATCCCCATCAGGCTGGCGACCTGAGGGTTTTCTGCCACGGCGCGCATGGCACGACCAAAGCGGGTGCGCTCCACCAGCACCAGCAACGCGGCCATCACCGACAGCGCGATGGCAATCGTGGTGAGTGCGGTGACATGGGTGATTGCCGGGTGCTCGGAGGCACCGGCCAGCACTTCAATGGGCTCCAGCGGCAGCAACTGCGGGAACATTTGCGGGTTGCGGGTCCACACCAGCATGGCGATGGTTTGCAGCAGCAAGGACACGCCAATACCGCTGATCAACGGCGCCAGGCGCGGGGCGTGGCGCAAGCGCCGATAGGCCACGCGCTCGATTACCACCGCCAACACCGCACAAAACGCCATAGCCACCAGCGTGGCGCACAGCAACACGAACACCGGCGGCAAGGCCGGCCACGTCGCCTGCACCAGGCGAATCACCGACAAACCCACCAGCGCGCCGATCATCAGCACATCGCCGTGGGCAAAGTTGATGATGCGCAAAATGCCGTAGACCATGGTGTAACCCAGGGCCACCAGCGCGTAGAGACTGCCCGTCATCAAACCGTTGAGCAGTTGTTGGATAAACCCATCCATGAAAACCATCGACCTCAGTGCGTACAGGGGCGGCACACTAAGCATCTATTCTGTTTTTATCAAATATCAGAAAGTAATATGGTTATATCAAACTAAAAACACGACATAAACGCCGTAAATACGGCATTTATGGCTCTTTATTTGCCATTAAACTTGGTATTTAATTCAATACATGAATAAATCAGAACAATTAGCCAATGACCCTCCCCTGCGCGCCGTGCGCACCTTCGAAGCCTTTGCGCGCCATGGCGGGGTCAATGCCGCCGCGCGGGAGCTGGACGTGTCCGCCTCGGCCATCAGCCATCAACTGCACTTGCTGGAAGATTTCCTGCAGCAGCCGCTGACCCTGCGCCAGGGCCGCAACCTAGTGCTGACCGATGAAGGCCGCGAGTACTACCGCGCTATCCGCTCGGCTTTCGCAGTGCTGCGCAGCGCCACCGAACACGTGCGTGAGAAAAGCGCCACGCGCCAGGTCACCATCAGCCTGATTCCCTTGTTCGGCATCAATCTGTTTATCCCGCGCCTGGCGACGTTTCTGAAAGATCACCCGGCGCTGGACATCAACGTGACCTACGCCAACCACCGCAGCTACCCCAGCGACGCGGCCGACCTGTCGATTCGCTTCGGCACCGGGCACTGGCCGGGTTATCACAGTGAACCGTTGATCTGCGGTGCAGTAACGCCTTATTGCAGCCGCGCATTCCTGGCACAACACGGCCCCATCGACACCCCCGAGGCCCTGAGCCAACTGCCACTGTTGCACGACGAAGAACGCGGCACTTGGGGCCAATGGTTCGAGGCCGCCGAGTTCGACGCCACCGCCTTGAATGGTTTGCTGCTGGAAGATGGCCAACTGGCGCTTACCGCCACCCTCACCGGCCTCGGCTGCGCGTTGTTGCGCGAACCGCTGGTGGCCCCCCATGTGGCCAGTGGTGAGTTGGTGAAGTTGTTCGATCTGCAGGTCAATGATGGCCGCCAGTACTACCTGTGCCGGCGCGCCAACAGTGAGTTGTCGAGCGAGGGCAATGACTTGTACGACTGGATCAAGCGCAGCCTGATTGCGGGGTAATGCTGTTCCATACGTCACCCGGCTGCTATTGTGCCGCGCTTTGAAAAACTGCCACCGACCTGCGAGGAAATGCACGTTGAACACTGACGAAAAAATGACCGGGGACCTGTTCGAGGTCGATAAGCGCCTGTCACTCAAGCCCGTGGTGGACTTCAACGCCTACCTGCGCAGCGCGTTCGGTGACGGCCCGTGCACTTGCATTCGCTGCGTTGCCAGCGGTAGCGATGAAAGCGGTTATGAGTTCCAGCACACCTTCAATTTCGACGGTAAACCCACCCAGCGCCGCTTTGCCTCCACGGCGGGCAGTGATGTGCTGATGGCGTTGAAGAAGGCATGGTTGTCCTACACCAAGGCGGAACTGCCGCTGAGCGGGGCGCTGGCGTTGGATACGGTGAAGGAGTTTGTCGAGCCGCAACTGCACAAGCGCTTGGCGCCGCTGTTTTTGGCCAGTGGGTTGGTCAAGGATATTGCGGGTGAGTTGCAGGTTCAGCCGCAGGCGGCCTGACCCGTAGTGAGCGGGCTTGCCCCGCGCCGGGCTGCGAAGCAGCCCTAATAAAAATCACCGCGTTCTTTCTGAAAGAGCGCGGTGACTGGTTTGGGGCTGCTACGTAGCCCGGCGCGGGGCGAGCCCGCTCACTACAGAAATTAAGCCTCGGGTTATTTGCGTGCCGCCTCCCACGACTTGAGCAGGTCGTTGTAGCTTACGGTCTCGCCTTTCGGTTTCTCGTTTGCCAGTTTCGGTTTTGGCGCGCCCGGTTGGTCGAACCAGTATTGCGCATCACGCTCGGGGTTCATTTTCGGGCCGCACACCGGTTGCACTTTGGAGCGTTCCAGGCGCGTCATGATCGCGTCCTGTTCCTTGGCCAGGTTGTCCAGCGCCTGTTGCGGGGTTTTCTCGCCGCTGGCGGCCGAGGCGATGTTGCTCCACCACAGTTGCGCCAGGCGCGGGTAGTCCGGCACGTTGGTACCGGTTGGCGACCACTCGGTGCGCGCCGGGCTGCGGTAGAACTCCACCAGGCCACCGAGTTTCGGGGCCATGTCGGTCATGGCTTGTGAGTTGATGTCGGACTCACGAATCGGCGTCAAACCGACGATGGTTTTCTTCAGCGAGACGGTTTTGGACGTCACGAACTGAGCGTAGAGCCAGGCCGCGAGTTTCTGCTTCTCGGGCGTGGATTTGAGGAAGGTCCAGGAGCCTACGTCCTGATAGCCCTTCTTCATGCCCTTTTCCCAGTAAGGTCCCACAGGCGACGGCGCCATGCGCCATTTCGGCGTGCCGTCGGCATTCACCACCGGCAAGCCAGGCTTGACCATGTCGGCGGTAAACGCGGTGTACCAGAAGATCTGCTGGGCGATGTTGCCTTGGGAGGGCACCGGGCCAGATTCGGAGAAGGTCATGCCCGCCGCTTCCGGTGGCGCGTAGGCTTTCATCCAGTCCACGTATTTCTGCGTGGCAAATACGGCGGCCGGGCCGTTGGTGTCGCCGCCACGGGTCACGCTGGAGCCCACCGGATGGCAGTCCTCCACGCGAATGCCCCACTCGTCCACCGGCAAGCCGTTGGGCAGGCCTTTGTCGCCGCCACCGGCCATGGAGAACCAGGCATCGGTGAAGCGCCAGCCCAGGGACGGGTCTTTCTTGCCGTAGTCCATGTGCCCATAAATGCG
>Ga0308161_1002271_pt1 | contig 20834 bp, 29 predicted proteins | sample PhyFR2_FD_201034 | JGI IMG/M metagenome (GOLD analysis project Ga0308161, IMG submission 201034) | Phyllosphere microbial communities from UC Gill Tract Community Farm, Albany, California, United States - DLSLF.R2 | ecosystem: Host-associated > Plants > Phyllosphere > Unclassified | place: USA...
CGAGGGTCGTAAGCAATTTCGAAGGTTTGAACAAATCAAGGAAAGCATGATGAGAGCGGGTCCATCTACAATTATCAATGTTATCAGCGTTCTCTCACTCCAGAGTGAAAGGGGAAAGGGGAAATTCACCTTTCATACAACCACTCGTAACGACCTCCCCTTCCATCCCTGGTAGATTCAGTCGAATTGGGAAAATCTCGTCCTCCCTCTCGACTTGCTCTTCCTCCTTCTCCTTCTCCTTCTCCTTGCCATTCCTACCTTCCCATCGCTTCCTATCCTTCTCCTCAACACTCTCATCCAAATACCTACCAACGACTTCCCACTCAGTCCAAACCCTCTCAATCCTTTCATCGCTCTCAGTTCTCAATAAAGTTTGTTCTGCCCCTCCTCCTCCTCCTCCTCCGGGAGTCGCGATTCCTGATATTGTGCGGGAAGAAGTAGGGGATGGAGGGATTTGGTTCAGGGAAGATAGGAAGGGGTGTAGGAAAGTTGAGAAAATGGTTGGGAAAAGTTTCGAGTTTGACGATAGGATTTGGGAGAAATTCGGACGGGAACTAGGTTCGAGTGAAATCATACTCCTTATTAAATCCTACTCATTTCTCTTCGTCTTAGCTCGTGATGAGAAAGAAGGAGAGAGAGACGCTTACACGAATTTCGATTTCCTCGATTTCGGATAAATAAGATTCAAGGTCGTATGCCCCTTCTCGATACTTGAATAATTGAGTCAACGTGAATGGACTAGTACCTTCCATCCACAATTCTGCCAACACACACCCACAACTGAAAACGTCCATCTCTTCCGTAACCCTCCCATCTCTCTTGCCCCATTCCAAACAAGTCTTTAATTTAGCTTGGTCAGAATTCGAAGAGTAGAATCGTTCGGGAGCCAAGTAACAAGAACGACGAGAAGAAGTGTCGAAGAAGTAGGAGAATACCGAGGGGTCGTCCAAAGGGAGGTAGGTCGGTTTGTAACAAGTTGAGAAATCCGAGAGGTAGATCCAGTTGTGAGATGTGCAGAGTATGTTTTCAGTTTTGATATCACCGTGTGCGACCTTGAAGTTGTTTCGACGAGAGAGAGGGGTTTAGTGCAGGAACCAAGAGAGGGATGAAGAGAGGGAAAAGAAAAAAAGCGTACTCCTCGTTCTCGTGCGAGGGATAAACCGGTTAGGAGTTGGAATGCGATCCAACGTTTCTCGATCGAGGTTAAGAAAGGTCGAGTACTATCATCTTAGTTCGTCGTCAGTTTGACTCGACACTAGGAAAGAGAGAGAGAGAGAGAGTAGAGACGAACGAGATTCTATCGTACAAGTTTGATTGTACCCATTGCCTAATTAAATAACCCGCCTTCTCCGTCTCTACGACTCTTTGATAACTCGACAAGTTGTCACAATCCCTCAAGTTGTCCCTTTCTTTATTCAACCTCTTTTGAAACTGTTTGAGTGACAAAGTTGGATCGAGTTTGGTAAAGACTTTGACGACCAACGCTCCTTGTTTGTGTCTGGCTCGAACTGTTTTCAAGAATCTCGCTGAACCCATACTAGTTATACACTGAGGAGGGATTAGCTTTGATCAAGAGGGAGGGAGGGAGTAGAGAGGGTTAGTTACCTCTTGTCATATTGTATTTCACCACCTAGTTCACTGAAGTAAGGATCTGTAGCATTCGAGGAAGTATTCCTAGTGGTATTTGAAGGGATAGTAGTCTGTGGTAACGAGATTGATGATCCCATCAAGTGGAAGTGGAAGTGAAGGGGCTCGGAACAAAGATGAAAGAGGGGAAGAACAATCTCTCTGTCCTCTCACCTTGACTCTGATTCCCATGAAAGTGAATGGAGTGTGTAGCATGTACTAGATCAGATACACTCAGATCTTACTACTGTTCAAACTGTATCAAATCGAGGTAATCTCTCTCCCTCTCTCATCCTTCATCTCGCTCTTACTCCCACTCCCACTTTGATTAGATTACTCGAACACCAACAACGCAAATCTCAACTACGTAACCAACTCAGTCTCGCAACCAACCGATCAAACTCTCTCCTCGAGAATGGTCGATTGGGAGTCAGACAAGAATCAAGATTGAAAGCAGACAGGTGGACCACAAGTGTAAAATTGAGGGATACTAGAATCGCAACTGATCAAGAGAAATCAACTGTCCTAAATCGCAAGTCAAGTTCTCCCTTCTTTTCCTCTCTCCATGCTGACACTCCTCGCTCCCAATAGTCTCCTCTTCACTCGCAGAACGTCGATCTCTCCTCCAATCCCGACGTTCAAATCTCTCGACCGCCAAATCCCTCCTCACATCCCTCACGACCTCTTCCAACTCTCCCCTCCCCGACTCGCTCTCTTCCCTCTCTCACTCCCTCTCGAGCCTCTCTCACTCCCTCTCTACCCTCTCTTCTCAACTCTACAAAACTCGTCGAATCCTAACTCTCGAATTACTCTCAGTCTTCTCGTTCAAAATCCTTGAAACTCCTTGTCCAGATCCATTCATCCTCCCCCCTCATCATCACCAACCATCTCCATTTCATGAACCGATTTACTCAATCTCGAATCTACCATTACCTAACCTCTCATTATTATCGACTTTACCACCAAACACGTTGGAAGCGTTGTTGGGCAATTTGAGTCACCTCACTAAATTGATCGCCTTGTATGAAAGTGTAGCTCTACCTTTTTCACCAAGTCTCAAGGCGGGGAGAATTGGGGTCAGGGCGAATCCTGGATGGGGTTTGGATGAGTCTGAATCTGAGGCAGGAGTTGAGAGTTGGCCATTAGGGTTCGGATCGAATGGGAAAGGTTCTTCAAAGGATGGGAGAGGGCAAGATGAGTCGGAGGAGGAGGAGGAGGAGGAAGGCGGATCAGAGCAAAGAGAGAGGAGAGGAGGGAATAGTGAGGTTTCAAGGATCAAGAGGTTGAAATTGGTCTTGATTGGTGCAATGGCGATTGCGTTTGATTTAGCTTACATCACTTGGGTTAGGGAGAGAAGCACGGAGGTGGAGGGAACGAGAGGGAGGAGTTGGAAGGTGGAGGATTTGGATGATTTGGGGAAATTGGTGAGGATCGCAGCGGGGGATCAAAAAGTGAATTCCCAAGAGGAGGAACACAAACATGATAGGTTCGAGTTTCTTCCTTTTACTTGACTACGCTAGTCTCGATGATTGATCAATCTTGTTCATTTCTTCGAACAGCTCTACACCTCTTACCGCAACTCACGAGGACCTCGACCCCTTCCCTTCCCTCTCCTCACCTTCTTCCTCCTCGGCAGCAACTATTCATCCCCCTCCCACTTCACTTCCCTCTCCCGCTTCCTTCCCACTCTCCTTTCCACTAGTAGTAGAGCACTATCTCTCCCTCTCCTTTCCCAAGCCCAACAAGAGATCATCGAAGAAGAAAGGATCGCGAGGGGAGACGATTGGGAGAGGGAAAGGAATGGGTCAGAGTAGTTTCGTCGATGCAAGTAGGGACATGGGGGACGAGGAGGACCAAGATGAGGGGGAGGGGGAAGAAGAAGAGGAATGGGATTTCGTTTGATCGCAGGGTCGAGGAGTAACAGGAGAAGATTTCTGATTGGCTTCCGGGTTGAAGCTGGGGTAGATTGAGGCTGAGTGGGATATTTGACATTGGGGAGGAGTTGGAGGACATTGGGTGCGCGGTTTCGTTAATTCGGTTTCTTCTTCTCGTTTTCTCGTCAATTCTTTTGTTGCTTGTAATACTCATTCGTCGGGTTTTTTTTTCGTGATATCTCTTATGTCTCTCTCTTTGAGACTTATGGGTGAGCTCTGCTGACTAGAGACGTTTGACTTCGTTCTCGCAAATGAAGTCTTTGAAGGAGAATCTCAAGAGCCAGGAGAAAGTTGCAAGGGATGCAAGTGAATTATCACAGCAAGACTCGGAAGTAACAAGATGGAGGCTATCAATGAACATTGAGCGCATGCGAGACGACTCATTTGCGACTGTGAGCCGTAAAGGCGGATTGAGAAGACGAAGGCCAATAACCTCCCTCCTCGTCTTCCCCTTCGCTTGATGATGAGGAAAACGAGTAATCGTAATGCTCCGGGGTGACTTCGAAGTGACTTGCACACTTGTCCCAGTACTGCACGGGCAGAAAAGCGTTAACGAGTTTTCGGATATAGACAAAAATCGACTTCTTACGGTGAACCAATCTTGGGGTAGAGCGCGTTCTGTGCCAATCTCGTAGCAGTCAGTGGAGGGATGTACGAGGGTAAAGTTTGGAAGCGCGCACCGCCACATTGCTTGATAGCGTCGCAAGCCAAATGCTATCGCATAGAGTGAACGGAATTAGACGACCTCAACATGAGGTAGGAGCCTCGAGAAACTACTCACAATCTCCCGCAACTGTTCGTTGCGTGCACACATTGACAGCTCGTGAAGCAATTGTTCGAGGAATTCCCCTTGCGAAGCATGTCCCGAAGCTGGCCTGTCCCGTCGATAAATGCGTGCAAGCTGCTTCTGATCGAGCGAAGCGATTGCTAGCTTGACTGTCAGGATGAGATCGCGAGCAGCTTCGACGTTGGGAATCGAGTTGAGTTGAGCTACAATTCGAAAATATTCGCGGCAGCCGGGATCCTGTTCAGCACTTTTGATCAGTATAGCCCCTCGGTGTTGAAGCAAGAGAGATCCTACAATAGTCAAAGCGTTGTCGCATACAAGTTTCTAGTCGACGTGGTTCAAACAATGAGCAATTTTGCGAACATACGATTGTTCGATGGGTCATTCCGGGCTCACACATGCTGAAGCAACCTTCGAAGTCAGGTACAGCTAAATTGGACATCCAAGTCAGTGACGGAACCCAAAATCGATTAAGATATCAGCGTGCATACCGTTTGTTCGTAGCTGTGAGTGTTCTGAATCTCCACGTACAAGCGTGAAACGTAAGCAGCTAATGAACTCCTCGATCGAGGGAGTATATCAAGATCAGGTCTGGACTTGAGCAACCTGTAACCGTCGACGCCAAACTTGATGAGGGCTCCTCGCAAAGCTGGAATTGGAAGCTGCTGAGTTTTGTAGCTCGCAATCGGTCCGAGCCATTCAAGGTAAGGCAGGACACTTCTCTGTCGCTTTCAAATGTGCTCTGGTCAGTATGCGGGTGGATGAGCGAGAATAGCAAGAACGCACTAGCTGTGGCAGATCTTCCTCGCGAAATTTAAAGTAGAACTCGTATACCTGGGGTGCCCTGATAACCTTCAGTAAAGCAATCTGTGATGTAGTCTCGAGCAGACGCACGTTTGAGTGGTTAGGTCCCAATCGTCTCGGGTTCGACATACTTCGCAGGTTTTCCAGAATGCGTCGTGCAAGCTTGGGGTAAACGTCATGGAGTGCTACCCATTCAGATCTCTTCAGCCTATTGAGCAGCTGCTGTACCTCCTCGACACCGACCGAAGGGTGTTGAGCCGTAATCAAGCGTGGGAGTCTTGCGGTAACATCTTGAACGAGACTGAAAGTCGATTCTGGCGTTTCTCTTGCCTGCCGCGACATGACAATTCAAAGCTTGAAGTGAGATGGCAACAGTGTGTGAGGGAGAGAGAGAGAAAGAGATTGAAGCAGGAGGCTTTGCGCCATTTCGGGTTTAGACGCTCCAAAAAAAAGAGGTTCGAGCGCACTTCGAGTTCGAGTCCTTCCCCTTTTCTTCCAGCCTAACGCAAGTGGGCATTCAGAGATGTTGCTAGCGGAAGTGGAGAAGGGAGGAAAGAAGTAAAACGAACGGCAAATGAAGAGAATATAGCTTTTCAGAGCTCGTTGCGAGGGGTAGGGTGGTATTGGATGGGAGAACAATAGACCGCATGTACAGGATAGAGGTCTTCTACTTCCAAACCGGTCTTGAACCCCCAGTGATTCCAAAGCTTTTGCAAATCGCGATATCAGGTCAAGTTTTGGGGAAGAGCAAATTCAGTCGAGCTCACTTTTTCCCATTCTCCATTGGGAAGCGCCTTCTCTGTCGCAGTGTTGAAAAAGGTCAATGGTAAGATTCCGCAAGGATGATAGTTCTGTCACAGGCTTACCTCCGAGTTCTTTGATCAACAAGCAGCAGCAATGCTTCACACAGACGAGGTCAGCTTTCGCAGCGGTCGGATCGGTAGACAGAGCTCACAGTTTCGTAATCCTCGCAACGTCGAGCGTACATGGCTAGTTCCTTCAACTCCGTTTCGGGACGATCTCCGTGTCTCGTTCCAGAGTCCGAATTCGTCGAATAAAACAGATTGTACTGATGGGGCTTGAGGGTTGCAATCGAAAGCTTGATTGTAAGGATGACGTCCTGGTACACTCCTTGTGGCTTGACGTCGTGGAGAAGCTGCATGGGTTTGAGATAGTGAAGATAGCTATCTCCTCCTCCGCGATGTTTCTTGAATTCTTCATTCTGGCGGTACTCAGGATTGTCAGCCTCACTGTCAGTATGACAGGTCAATGGAACTGAAGCTCACCCGCCACCGTGAACTCTCAAGCGACTTGAGCTGGGTTTAAAAACGTCTTTCACGTTAGTACGGGATGAAAAGGTTAACACATTCAATGAAACTGATCCTACGCAAGTATCGCTGATCTGGGTCATAGCGTCGAGCTGGAGAACAACAACATGTTGAGCGTGGTCTGACTTGACAAGAAGAACATTTCGCTTACCGCTGTCTCGTACTCACGCCTTTCGCTTGCTCGTTTCGCATTGGCGTACTCCTCGATGATGTAGTAGAACACGCCAGCTGTGCTTGAAGTCACCTCAGTAGCATCTGTATCCTGATGATTTGGAGTGGTTGCGAGCTGTCTGCAAGCGCTGAGGTCGAAGCTGAAAAGGACCTCGCGAAGACTTTCGAAGATCTCTTGCCTACTAAACGGTGGGGGTCCAAAGGTCTGTCGCCAAATCGTATATCTAGCTTTGGGTAAACCGTCGTTCTGAATGATCAGAGTCAGCTGGGGGATTAACACCAGAGTTCTGCAGCTTTCGAGACCACACACCTTGAGCTGCTTGACCAATTTCAAGAGAACGGAGAAGGGTGAACCGGGCTGTAGCATTGACGAAAGGAATTAGTTGGTCTAGATCTGCCCAGTAGGAAGCTCGACAACTCACCCGCGAATACACATCGTAGGTCGACATTCCGTTTTGATCCTTTTCAGCTTTCCAGGCCCTCAAATCGCGAAGGATTGCGCTCGAGTAAGACTGTGATGATCCGTGAGGCTTCAAGTCCCTCAGAAGATTCCGCTCAGTGTCAGTCAGACGCAAGAGGATCTTGCGCATCTTGCTGAGGGCATCTCCCCAATTTCGAGGTAGGCTGCGAGCTAGAGTGAGGATTTCTTCGTAATCGTTGGTCGGTCTAGGAGGTAGAGGTGGGGCAGAGAGGCTCATACTGTTCCGTCTGTGAAGATGCAAAGGTAAGAAGGAAGGAGAAGTTGATCCCTGATCCCTCTCGAACCGCTCGACCTCGTGCTCCGAAAACAAGCGCGGAGTTGCAAACCGATTGTGAGGGAAAAAGCAAGTGTAGCAATGCGAGTGATGTCGTGAACGTAAAGTGATCAATGCGAGGGGGAAAAGTACGAACGAAACAGCATCCTATCGATTCCTCTGCTCGGACAATTCCACTTCTCCCCCTTCAACTACAGGCAAACGACGAGCGCGACTCCAGCTTCGAGGTGACGTGCCAGATATGAGTGGAGTACCGGAAGTTCGAGAATGGAGCGAGAGGACTAGACGAGATGCCATCAAACTCGTCAAAACGATGCTTGCACCATTATTTAAGGCCTTGAGGCGAGGATAGGAGCTCTCTGTAGAGATTTAAAATCATGATGGTGATGCGAGAGAGGGAAGAAGAGGATTGGTGTTATGGGATGCGAGACATTGAAGAAGAGGAGGAAAGAAGTCGAAAAGTCAGCTCAGGGAAGAATGCCATCCGAAGACGAAGACTGGAAGCGCACGAATGATGATGGCGACGCTGACGGCATTAACACCAGTAGCGATGAGATAGTAGATCGCTCCATCTTGACGCAGACGTTGAACAATCGGAATCTTGCCAACTTGTCGAGTGATTCGGATTGATCGAGAGACTGTGAGAGCGAGAATGATCGCATCCGCAACGAAGAACGTTCCCCAGCTGTATCCGATCGCGCAGCAAAGAAAGTCAGTCGCGAAGAAAGTCGCGAATGAATGAGAGAGAGATTCAAACTCACATCGTGATCGCCTGAGCGAAGTCTAATCGAGAATGTCCGAGAGTACCGCAGCCAGTCAGACCGAGGATCTCAGCGATACGTGGCGGCATCTCGACACCTACAGAGCGAGCGAAACTGCGTCAGCGAGCGAAGAGAAATAGATTCGAAAAGAGCGCAACTCACGCTGAATTTGAGATGCTGAACCGACGACCAACCCAATGTAGCAGATTATGATCCCGATGAGTCTGTCAGCGTGGAACAACAGAGAGACTTCAGTCCTCAAAAGGGAGTAAGAGTGTATCGCTCAGCTCACACTGAGAGAATCTTGACGCTACGTTCGTAAAGAGCGTAAACTCGGATTGAGAGAATGCAGAAGCAGACACTACGCAAGAGGCGAGTTCGTGAGATCAGCTTCCGGAGGTGTCACGAAGGAATGGCAGACTCTTCCAACGAAAGTTGGGCTTACAAGCTAGTCAAGATTCCGGTCGAACTCCCAATCCAGAACAAGCGATCGCAGACGTCTACAAGTCAACTCATTGATCAGCGTGGCGAGTAGGCAATAGGGAGAAGGGGAAAGGTGGAAACGAACCTGGAGGAACGTAAATTCGATCGAGTACCTGCATCGATGCCTGGAGGAACAAGACGAGCCATCGACTGCAGAGTAAGGTACATCTGATCAGTTCGAACACCCTCGGAAGCGACGAGAAGAGAACGGAAGGTGAGAGGAGAGGCGAGAAGGAAAAGAGGAGGAAGCAGAGCCGGCTCAATACAGGAAGAGGGAAACTCACTTGATCAAGAATAACACCTTTGCGAGAGACCAATTCGCTTTCCATACATAATGATACTCGAGCGGGAACAGAGCGACCTGAGGGAAGAGGCAAGGTAAAAGAATTATCAGTCAACTCGATCAAGTCCTACTCTCCTCGTCGCCCAATGAGCTCGAAGTTGGACTCACAGTATCGAAAATAGCTATACAGAACCAGATCAGGGTGTATCGAAGAACTAGTCCGAGATCGTGGCGGATTGAACTCAAACCTCCCGAAAGCAATCCTTTTCCAATGTCTGTGATACTAGGGATAATCGGTGCCATCAACCTCGGCTAACTGATCGGCGTGTCGTCCCTTTGTATCCGTCAAGTGTCGTCAGGCTGTCGAAGGCGAGAGTAAGGCGAGAGAAGGGATCATTTGGAACATTCAACCTCTGAATTCCATTTGTCGTAAGAGATCCGAGTCTTCCGAGCTAGCTGAGTGTTCCGAATTGGCCTCTTGAGGATCGTTACTAGAGCGGATATTGGATTGCGAGAGTGCGAGATCGTCGAAGCTGAAGAAAAGAGGGAACTTTCGCAAGGTGTCGAAAGAAAGGGAGAGTTGCATGCAGTATTACAACACACCTAGGAGGGTTCGCGATTCGATCGTTAGTCAGGATCACCGACATGGAGAGACGTGGAGGAAAGAGGAACATACATGAGAATATCAACAAGAAAGAGGAAAACAATTGGAAAATTAGGGGATGTGAGAAAGTCGAAAAGATGGGTATGGAGAGGTGATGCGAGCTGAGTACTGTAGTATATACATCAAACGAGAAGAGACTAGTAACAATATAGGTATCGGCAACAACGCCATCTCAAGGACAAGTCAGTTCCCCTTCGCTCGAGTTCCCACTCCCACTCCCACTCCCACTCCCATTCTCCCCTCCCTCCCGTTCTTCCTCGAACCGATCCTCCATCTCCACTGTACTCAATACTCTTCCCACCTGAGATTTCTCTTCAACCTTGTATTCAACCGCCTTCTTCCCTCTTTTCAACAACCCATCGACCAGATTCGCAACCTGTCCAAAACTCTTGTCCGTCCTCAACAATTCCTCCCAACTCGGTTGAACCTCGCCATCCTCATCTTCATCGTCATAATCTACATCCGATAATTCGCCGCCAGAGGATGAAGAGCGGATCTCGTCGAGATCGAATCGCTGCCTCCCTCCTCCACCTCCTAACGATTCTCGTAATTTCCGCCGTAGCTCCCTCATCTCTGACGTTTGTTTCAGTTTCTGTCGTTCGAGTTGAGCGTTGATACTCAGTAACGAAGAAGTTCGAATTTCGAGATCCATGATCTGCGAGCGAACAACTTCCCACTCAGTATCCGTAAATGTTAGAGAGTGCGGAGATGGTTGTTTGAACTCACCCTTCGACTAACTTTCGCCTCGATCTCTTTCTCTATACTCTCCCTCAACAAACTCTCCATCGCGTTCGAATGATCAAATCCTGCTTTCAGTCCAGGACTCGCCAACCCTGCTCCTGCTCTGTCCTGACTTTCATTCGATTCCGCCCTGTCTTCAATGTACTGAGGAGTTGACCAATCCATCTGATCCACTCTCGCTCTCTGCCCATGATTGTTGCTCGAAACGGGTGAATCGACGGTTGCTGCGGTGGTCGAAAAGGTTGAGGTAGGGAAAGGAATCGAGACTGATCCAGTTGAGGAAGAAGTCGTTGTCCTTGTTCTGACTGGTCGACAGGTGGAAGCTGAGGAGATCGAAGAGGATTTGAGGGTTCTCGAAGAGGAAGAGGAAGGGAGTGTAGGGGATCGAAGTGGATTCGTCGAGGTGAAGGAGGAAAGGATTGAAGGTGATTGTGGTAGGGATGAGGGATAATCGGGAATGACAGTCGAGGGGTAATGAGAAGAGTAACTCGGGAAGGGTGGTAAGAGTCCTGCTCCGTTTGGATGCGGGGGAGGTGGACAGTCAGAAGTCGAGGAGATACTGCTCACTCCACTCGTCCGTCGCACTCCTGCTCCACGAGACGATGATCCCGCTTTGTGACCGAGAGAGGATTGATCGTAGAACCCTAAACCGGTGTTCGAGTGAGATAAGGGAGGGGAAAGGGTCGAGGAAGCAGTCGAGTCGTAGAGAGAATGTAGGTTCGGTGATGTGAGAGGGGAAGAAGCGATACTGCTTGGGGAAGTCGAGAGTGGAGGGAGGACAGAAGAAGAAGAGGTAGAAGAAGCGTTTGTCGAAGTTGAAGTTGAAAGGTATGATTCTCGTTCTCGTTCTTGTCGTTGTGATTGTCTGAGAGTAGGTGAATGTAGTCGTCGAACTGATACGGAGGAAGGGAGATGTGTTATGGGAGTTGGTAAAGGATTGTTGGATGAAGAAGGGAATGGATCCCCTTGACCTCTCAAATCTGCATTCGCCGGTTGAGTAGCTACTTTTGGAGTATTCCTAGCCCTTGCGGTTGCTATATCTGGTGAACGAGCCCTCTGTTGAGGTGAAGTCGCTCTCGCTCCTCCTCCTCCTCCTCCCGAAGTTGTTGCTGGAGTGTGAGGACTCAAAGCTGCCCTGACATACCCTCCCGCAGTTGGAGTAGATCTAAATGCACCATTCTGTTGTACTGTAGGCGTAGTAGGTGCGCTCCTTATCCCTCCAGTTCCTCCTATTGTAGATTTCGCTTTAACTCGAACTGGTTGAGTCGGAGTCCAATTCGCAGTACCGAGAGAAGGTGAAGTAGGTGGTGATGCTAGTGAAGATAGGTCTACGCGTGCTCTGATTGGTTTCGATGATGCTAGAGTTGGTGAGCGAACGTTGTTTGATGAACTCGTTGAACTGCCTAGCACTTTACGAGCGCGTACTTCCGGTGGTCGTGACACTGTATAGATACTCATGAGTACATGAATTGACTAAGGGAAGAGGAAAGGCGAGACAAACTCAGGTCGACATCGGATGAGGGGGAAAAGAAAGACGAGAGAGGAGTTCAATTGTTGGTTGAGGGATCGATCTCTTTCGCAAACTTCGTAACTTGCGCTTTCGTCAAACAAAGCAATAACGAGAAGGCAACGGTCGATTGTCTATCATTCGCCACTTTTGCTCGAAACAGTCGAAGGGATCGCAAAAAAGTTCCCCTTTTCGGACTCCCTCGCTAACCTTGCGCTTCCTCCCTGCCGCGCTGCTGTCACTGTCCTCTCGAAAGACGCAGAGTGACACACGAGAGCGCTCGGAAGTTCCCACTCGGATAACGACAAATGCCCTGTACTTTTCATATTTCTCCCTTTTCCTTTTTACGAATAAAACTCCTTTCTCCGCTCCACTCTTTGTATCCAGATTGACAGAATAACCGAATTTAGACGGCGTGTCCGGAGATGAAGAAGGTCTTGTCGATGGAAGAATCGATAGGAGCGGCTTGTTGCCTAGAATCAGGTCCAACCGAGGAAGAGTCGACACGGTTGGCGGATCCCTCGACCGAAGTGTTGGAGCTACATCACTCTACAAGTCAGCTCGATGGATTGGGAGGGATGTAAAGGCGAAGGCAGAGCGTACATGTCGATTTTACCGGGCTTGGATTGTCCAGTGATCAATCGCTTCCAGGCTTCGTGGCACTCGTGAACGATCTCGGTAGCGTACTTGCGGTTCTTGGCCTCACCGGAGAAGGCGAACTAAAGACAATTTCACGAGAGAGGGAATCAACATCGATCATTCTGCCTCGTCGGCGAATTTCAAGAACATGGGAACTCACTTGGTTCTCGGGCTTTCCATCAGGGATTTTGTAGATGCTGTCAGCATACAACTGTCAGTCATGACTTCAGGGAAGCGAGAGTGGAAAGAAGAACGTACCGGAACCATTCATTGGTTGCACGGATAAGACCAGGAAGGTGACGTTCGACATCCTCGATGTCGTTGAGCTTGGCAGCGAGAGGGTCGTTGACGTCGACGACGAGGACCTTCCAGTCGGTCTCACCCTCATCGAGGAGAGCCATAATACCGAGGATCTTTACTTGCTTGACTTGACCAGTGTAACCAACTGCCTCTCCAATTTCGCAAACGTCGAGAGGGTCGTCATCACCGAGAGCCTTGGTTTCGGGGTGAGTGTGAGAAGGGTCCTCCCAAGTTTGAGGGAACGCTCCGTAGTTCCAGATGTAACCTTTGTGAGGGAAACAGTTTCGTACGAAACGAAGTTTACCCTTCTTGGTATCTTGGAGGATCGGGTTGAATTGTTCTTCTTTCGAGATTTCGAGTTTGGCGTTGGACCAACGAGGGATCTCGACGATCATGTTCAAGACGGTTCGTTGTTCGTTGGCGAAGAGGGGAATGTCGTGGAAAGGTGAAACGACTTTGCCATCCTTCTCGACGAATGCACGGTACTCTGTACAATTTAGGAGTCCGAGTGATCGATGGTAGGGGCAGCAGAGAGAGAGGAAGAGAGTTGAAGAAGGGGAAAGCACGTCAGTTGACTTTCTTCGAGAATGAGACGAAGCGAACAGGACAAGCGCATAAACAGCTCCTATGTGAGCTTACCAAGAGTGTTTTGTGCACCGTGTTGACCTGTACAATTGTAGGAGAGAAGGTGAGTTGCAAGTTCGAAGGGGAGTAAGGAGGAGTATCAACTTACGAACGGAGTATTGGGAAGCCATGTTGGATACTGTCGATAATAGTCTAGACTGCTGTGATAGTCTTCTTGCCGCCGTGCTCGCCAGTGTGAACTCGGGTGCAGGAGTAGAAGGGAGGACTCTCTCTCTCTCTTTCTCGGAACTTCTTTCATTTCACAAAGTTCAGAGGACGGCCTCGTTTCCGCCGACCTCTCTCTCACTTCTCCTTCTTCTCACCACTCACTCTCTCACCCCTCGGATAATACCCTCATAGTGCATCTGTCGACTCGCAACTACCGCATTCACTCAGCTCTCGAAACTCGAAACTCTTCTCCTCCTCGCTTTCATCGGAACTTGAGCAACACACTGCGTCGCTCATCATGGCGACGGCAGAACAGAAATCAAACCTCAATGTCAGGGATGCTCTCAGGTGAGCTACCCTCACTCTCTTTCGCTAACACACTCCACTCTTGTTGACCTATTTCCCGCTTCCTTCCCTCTTCGCATACAAACAGCTACCTCGATAGAGTAAAGGTTACTTTCCATGAACAGACTGAAGGTGAGTCCTAACTACCTCACTTGAAAGCTCACAGTTACTGACTTTGTTGTTCCTGTTTGTCGTAGTCTATGATCGGTTTTTGACGTGCGCTCAACTTGCTTCAACTTCTCCTCAAGGGGTCGCTAACCAATGTTTCGCCGGTTGACAGCATCATGAAAGAGTTCAAATCTCAAGGAATCGACACTCCTGGCGTTATCGATCGAGTAAGGTTTTCACTTTCCTCGACTCTCTTTCCCCCCTGTTGACCACTCAACCTCTGACTTGACAGGTCTCGACTCTCTTCCGAGGACATCCTGCACTCATTCAAGGCTTCAACACTTTCCTCCCTCCAGGTTATCGAATCGAATGTTCGATAGATCAATCTGGTGGAGCTGGGTCAGCGGGAGAAAAGGGAATCACAACGATTACAGTCACGACTCCTATGGGAATGACGACTCGTACTCAAGTGACCGGTCAATCTGTCGAACCTTCCCCTGCTCCCCCTCCTGCTTCAAACGACATCCTATCAGTCAAACAAGAAACCGCTACTCCTCAAACTTCGAATCCCGCTTCTTCGAATCTTAACATCCAAAACCTCCCTCCTGCTCCAACCGCTTCGTCGATGCAATCTTCAGCGTCTGCTACCCCGGTTGCAACTCCAGGAGCAGCTTCCCTCCTCTCTTCGCAAATGGCTTCTTCCTCCTCTGCCTCCGCCGCTCTCGGAGGAATCGCCGCACCTGCTCCCTCTGCCCCTCCAGCCTCAGCTACGACCCCTCAAGCTGCCACTCCCGGCGCGAGCGTAGATGCTCGACCACCGATGGAATTCAATCATGCCATCAACTATGTCAACAAGATCAAGAATCGATTCTTGAAAGAGCCCGATACGTACAAAGCATTCTTGGAGATCTTACAAACTTATCAGAAGGAAGGAAAGGCGATTCAAGAGGTACGTTGAATCGAATCTCTTCCTTCTTCGGAATTTTTGGCTCACTTGACTTGACCTCGATAGGTTTACTCTCAAGTTACGACTCTCTTCGCTGCCGCCCCCGATCTTCTAGATGAATTCAAACAGTTCCTTCCCGATACCTCTGCTTCAGGTCAACAACAACAACAACAACAAGCTGCTGCACCTTCTCCCGCTCCTTCGCTTACTCAACAGCCACAACCTGCGAACGGAGGAGGGATCGGTCGAGGAACCGCGAAACGAGCCGCTCCCGCTCCAACGAAGGATGCTGGTTCTACAGCGTCGAAACGAACGAAGACTGGAACGAAACCTGGAGTCGGAGGAGTAGGAGGGGAGAAAGCAACGGGTGGACCTGGCAAAGGAAAACGAAAGGCTGAAGGACCTTCACGAGACTTGTCGACTTCGGGGAGAGGTGGAAAGGGTCAAAGTCCAGCGGATTTGAACTCGATGTATCATTCGGATTCACCTTCACTCGGAGGAGGAGGAGACGGTTATTCATCAGCAGCGATTCATCATGCTCAAGCTCAAGCTTACTATGGAGGTGTAGCACCTCATCAACAACATCCTTCTACCACTGCCGCCGTTCTACCTTCCGCAACTTATGGAGGAGGACAACACTCCGCTCATCATCATCTTCAACAACAACAATACGGTTACCCCGATGCACCTATCGCTGCCCCTCCTCCCCAACCTCTTCTCGCACCGAAACCAGTCGCTTCCGCACCCGATCTCGCATTCTTCCAACGAGTGAAAGCTCACACCAAGGATCAAGCAGTTTATTTCGAATTCCTCAAACTAGTTAATCTCTACACTCAAGAATTGATCGATCTTACGGCACTCGTCGCGAGAGCTTGGTTGTTCTTGAACCAGGATGAGAAATTATGGGAGGAGTTCAGAGAATTGGTTGGTTGGACTGAAGGGGAAGCGGTCGGAGATCCAGGTCATCGAATCGAGGTGGTTGATGGGAAGAGAGTTGTCGAGAATGTACCGAGACCGGATGGTGAAGGTTGGAGAAAGAGTAAGCTCGATGCTGGGAAAGATTGGAAAACTTATGGTCCTTCGTATCGGAAATTACCGAAAGAGGTGAGTCGAATCTTGCCTGTGGACTCTCTCATCTAGGCGGTCTTGCTGATGAATCAACGGCATCATCACCTCACAGGAGATTTCTTTGAGCTGTTCTGGTCGAGACGCTCTCTGTTGGGAAGTATTGAACGATGAATGGGGTAAGTCGAAGCCTGCTTCTCTCAACTTCACAGTACCTTGCTGATCTCTCTCCCTTGAACTAGTCTCTCAACCTTCGTTCGCTTCCGATGAGGGATTCGTCGCGAATCGCAAGAACCCTTACGAGGAGGCACTACACCGATCAGAGGAAGAACGTCACGAATACGATTACCATATCGAAGCCAATCTTCGCACGATTACTCTCCTCGAACCCATCGCCAGTCGAATCGCCGTCATGGACCCCGAGGAACGAGCAGTGTTCCGACTCAAACCTGGATTGGGGAATCAAAACAAGAGTATTTATCAGAGGGTCCTCAAACGAGTTTATGGGAAGGAACAAGGACTCGAGGTTATTCAGGCGTTGCACGAGAACCCTTGCGTTGCTGTGCCGATCGTCCTCGCGAGATTGAAGCAGAAGGATGAGGAATGGAAGCGAGCTCTCAGGGAATGGAATCGAGTTTGGCGAGAATCGGTAAGCTGCTCGTCCTCAAAATCTCCTTCGTTTGCGAAGCTGACGAGTTGCGATCACAGGACGCCAAAAACTTCTGGAAAGCTCTCGATCATCAAGGTATCGCACTCAAGGCAAACGACAAACGATTCCTCACTTCGAAAGCGCTCGTCTCGGAAATCGAATCTCTCAAACGGGAACAAAACCAGCGAGCAACGATCGACCCTCGACCTCAACCTGCACATCGTTTCCAACTCACCTACGACGTATCAGATCGAAGAGCGCTCTACGATGCTGCTCGACTCGTCTTCTCTTACCTCGATCGATCTCACCTTGTCACTTTCGCCGAAAAACCTCGAGTCGATGCGGCTCTTCGCGACATTCTCGCCCTCTCCTTCGCCATCTCTCCTGAAGAGTTTTCAGCTGAGCTACTGGCCGGAACGAATGATGCCGAAGATATGGAATCGAATTTCGACAGCGCAAGTGAAGCTGGAGGTGTACTCGGTACTCAATCCCTCGACGAGGCAGTCGAAGCTGCACTAGCATCATCTGCTGGAGCTGGGAGAAAGGCGAAGAAGGGAGGAGATTTGAGGAAGAAAGCTTTGAGGAAGACGGTACCAACTGAGAAGCGAAGTCGAGCAAGAGTCGGAGCGAACGGAGGAAACTCGGCACCAAGTTCGAGGGGGAACAGTCCAGCTCCTTCGGGAACTGGAGGCGAGACGGATAGCGTCATGAACGATACGACTCCAGGTCCGGAAGGCTACGAAGGTGGAGGAGAAGCGATGAGTCGAGAAGGATCAGTCGATACCTCGGTCGCAGGAGGTGAAACTGGCGAAGCATCTCCCATCATCGACTCGAACAGCTTTGCAACATCACTCGACTCGCGCCAGAATGGAGCCGCTGGATTAGCTGACGCTGGACGTCCTCTCGAAAACAAGCCTCCCGCTCTCGAAGAACGAAAGACTTGGAACATGTTTGCCAACTCGACTCTTTACGCTCTTATCCGCTTCTTCCAAGTACGCTGAGTACCATCGTCTGTTAGTATACATTCAGCTGACGTGGTTCTGCCTTCAGGTACTCTATCATCGACTCACCCTCCTTCGCAACTCTGCTGTTTCCCTCGCCCTTCCTCCACCACCACAATCTATCACCACCTCCAACGTTCCCTCTCTCTCGCTTTCCCTATCTCTCGCTCCCGCCAACGGCGAAAGATGGACCGCTACCGCCGAATACTACTATCAACGAGCGCTTGCACTCTGCGAAAAGTTCTTCGAAGGAGAACTCGATCAACCCGCTTTCGAAGACTCGATTCGACGGATTCTCGCCAGTCAAGGTTACATGCTCTTCACCGTCGACAAACTCGTTACCAGCATCATCAAACAGGTTCAAGCTGCCCTCGCCGATCCTAAAACGAAAGAACTCCTCAACCTCCTTCGACAAGATCGTGCTCATCCTGAACGCTCGACTCACAGTCAACAGCTCGCTTATCGACAACACGCCGAATCAGCCCTAGGAATCGATGAGAACCTCTACCGCCTCGAATGGGTCCCATCGAGGAAAGCTCTTTCGTTCCAACTCGTCGGAAAGGACACTGTTGGACCTGAAGATGTTCCAGCGATGGAGAAGGAATGGGCGAAGTATGTCGAAGGTTACATCAAGCACGATAGAACACCTGGACTAACCTCAGTACCCGATTCTCCTTTCCTCACTCGGTGAGTTTCCTCTTTTCGCTTCTCGTTTCTGCGATTGCGCCGCTGACTACTTCGACTTGCGTTCTTCAGCAACATCCGTATCGTTCGGCCAAGAGATGGCGCGTTGCCTAAGGGTCTCACCGCTCTCTCCGGACTCCAATCGAAGATCTGTATGCGATCCTACAAGCTCTTCTTCGCTGCTGAAACGGAGGACGTCCTCATTCGTCATCGCAAGAACCCTTCTTTCACTCCTGTCGAAGTTAGGGACAATAGGGTTATGAGATGTAGTGATTGGATGGACAAGCGAACGGATGAGCTCGACTTGCTTGCTGGAGCTGGAGACAAGGAGGAAGTGAGCAAGGAGGCGAGTAAAGAGGCGAGTCCGATGACGACGGATGCTACTGAGCAAGCAAAGGTTGTCGAGGAAACGAAGGAGGAAGGGAAGAAAGAGGGAGAGGACGTCGAGATGAAGGAGTAGTTTCGTTGTTTGTTTAGGATATTGTTTGTGTGTACTCTCAGCGTTTACTCATCTCAGTATCAGTCTTAAGCAAGAGGAAGAGCACCGAAGACGAGAGAGAGCTCGATCGCGAGGGTTTAGGCAGTAGCGAAAACTTCGTTACAAACTTTACAGATTCAGGTTTCTCGCACAACACCGCTCATCGTATCATCAAGCGTTTCCCTCTTCCTATTCTTCGGTTCTCGAGACCGACTATAAAAGTCTGAACATCGAAACTTGATCTTCACCTGAACGAGAGACTGCTCGACCCGACAAATTCGTCAGTCTCCTTAGATTGCCGCAACTGTTTCTATTCGAGAACTCACGGAGCGAGAAGCTCCACGTCGATCATCGCCTTCAATTGATCGACCGGATTGGTCCACTGCGTAGAGGTCAAAGCCTCGTGGAGCAGCCAATCTTTGCGTTCTTCTTCCGTCTGTCCGGGTCTTTCCACCGCTCGAAACGAGGATCAGCCGAGCGTAAATAGTGTGAGACCTTCAAAGAAACGATTGAGCTCACGGATATTCTCGATTCATCACGTAGTAAGCTTTGACGAGGAGGTTCTCAGGCGTCTCTATCGCCAGCTTACCCCTAGCAACACACTCCTTCCATCGCTTGTCGTCGAGGAGGTCGAAAATCTGTCTGAACTGGGACTTGCGATGTTCGTAACTCGGAACCTCGTTCTCAACGTTCTGCGACGAAGTGGCTGCGCTCATCGATCCATCGTCCCCTAATTCGCCTTTTAATCTCGAAGGAGTCTTGTCATTTTCGATGAGAGCGAAAGCGAGTAAGTCGATAGAAGGGGGATCTTGATCTCGAAGTGCTTTGAGTGAGATCTTCCGCATAGCGTGGTCGATTCCAGTCACGTCCCCGTTACATCTCATGGCGAAATCAGCCGATGCACCTTGATCTTGGATAAACCAAAAAGCTTCGGGAGTTTTGACGAGGCTGTTGAGGAAGTAGAGACGGAGAGGATGTGAAGGTGTGGAGTTGATGATGGGAATCGTCGAGCAAGTGCTGAGCTTCGTACCACAGAACCCGATTTTCTTGTGCCTGCGCCAATCCTCGCGTTGACAAGACCTGTCACCGGGCAACGATGGGTTGTTTCAGCTTCTACGAGGCTATTGGAGACAGGAAAAAAATTTCGGTACTCACTCGCTGCAGTAAGGTTCAATTCGACCGACTTTCTTGCATCGTCCACAGTAAAGGAGCTTGGGAACCTCTTTCGTTCCTCCTATAAAGGCTATCTGAGCGAAGGGAGCGGAACTTCGAGCAAAAAATGTCGCTCACCTTTCTCGAAGCAGGTCGAGCAGCGTTCCTCAGCACAGTCGCCGAAACGACTGGCTGGGTGAGAGTTGGGAGAATCCGAAAGCGAGTCGGCGACTTCAGCGCAATTTGTAGCGGTGATTTCGCTTCGGAAAGTGCCAACTCTGCAGGATAAAGTATCTGATCGCTGCGTCTGAACGCGAGGGATCTCTTGCGATTCCTACCAGCCCAAAGAGCGTCAGCTAGTTTCTTAAACGTCCTCAAGGTCGAGCTTACGAGAGCTAAGATGAGCAGATGGCAGAAGCGAAAGAGAAGACTGTGTCGTTTGAGCAAATACTCTTGCTGAAACGCTCTGCTAGCCAAGGATAGCGGCAGTTGGTTGGGAGATCTCGTGATTCCGAACTTGCGGAAGAAGTCTTCGTTGTATACTGGGTTCGTCGACAGGTTTGAAGCGTCAAGGACGTAAGGTGCGATGTATTCGAAAAGTCGAACGAGTCCCATTCCTCCATCGGAACAAAGCTTCTTGACTTGGATCTCCGGGACGAGTTTGCGATAGCGAGCGATTAGACGGGAGTTTTCGACCTCTTCGGCTCGAGCTGAATTCGCCAAGGTAGTGAGAACGATTTGCTTCCTTTCCGAATCTGTTCGTTTGAGCCAGGGTTCGAACCCTTCCTTCTGTAGCTTGATCCTACCGTTTCCATTGAGTGATAAGCTGAG
>Ga0308161_1002272_pt1 | contig 20830 bp, 14 predicted proteins | sample PhyFR2_FD_201034 | JGI IMG/M metagenome (GOLD analysis project Ga0308161, IMG submission 201034) | Phyllosphere microbial communities from UC Gill Tract Community Farm, Albany, California, United States - DLSLF.R2 | ecosystem: Host-associated > Plants > Phyllosphere > Unclassified | place: USA...
GCATAGGCAATCCAGATACCCGTTAAGCCCCACAATGAACTAAACCAATAGGCACACGGTACTTCGATCAGGATAATGGTAAAAATATTGATCAGCATCGGGATATTGACTGTACCGCTGGCACGCATGATCGAGGCAAAAATTGCACTGGCGCCAAAAAATAAAATTGACCACAACACAATAAAGAGCAATTGTTGTCCCAATACAATTACGCTGTGATCAGTAATAAACAGCGCCATTAAATATTTTGAGAATAAATAGGCCAGAACAATCAATGTTCCCGTAAACAAGAAATTCATGCCCAAAGCGGTACGGGTCACTTTGGCCAATAAATCAGGTTTACCTGCACCAATCGCTTGAGCCGCAAAAATCGAGGCAGCAATCGAAATTGACAAGGCTGGAAATTGAATATAGTTCAACACCTGATTCACGGCACCATAGGCAGCGGTAGCATGCGCGCCGTAATGGTTAATGAGACCAATAATCACCAGTCCCGCCAGTGACGTCGTGACCATCTGAATGCCTGTTGGAATGCCAAGTTTTAGAATTAATTTACTGAGCTCGGCATCGTGGCGGATATGTTGCAATAATTGACGATCTATCTTTAATGGATGATTTTTATGGTTCAGATAAACGGCTAAAAAAATCAGCACAAAGGCATAGCCCATAATGGTCGCAATCGCAGGCGCGACAATTCCCAATGCTGGGAAACCAAAATAACCTTTCAGTAAAACTGGCGTTACGGCTAGACCAATCAGGCTGGTCAGACTTAAGGCAATCAGGGGCGTGACGCTATCCCCGACACCGCGAAGAATCGAGGTATAAATAATATAAACAAACAACAGCGGACTACCGACCAGCATCCATTGCACATAAGGCAAGGAGAGGTGCATCACCTTTGGATCTGTACCCAATAATTCCAGAATATGCTTGGCAAATACCAAACCGAGCACCGCGATAATGCATCCGCCGATCATGGTCATAAATAAGGTCGAACCTATTACACAGCGGACTTTTTCAAGGTTTTGTGCGCCCCAGGCCTGTCCCACCAGTACGGTTGTCCCAGCAGAAATACCAATCACGAAGGCAAGCAAAAAGAACAGGATTGGAAAGAATACGGAAACAGCCGCAATCGCATCTACGCCCATCATTTGACCGACAAAGATGGTATTAATCGTTCCCGACAGGTTTTGTAAAATATTGGTGGCAATCAAAGGCACCAGAAACACAAAAAATGTTTTCCAGAGATTCGGTTGCATCACCAGAGGTTGACGTGGAGTCATTCAGTTTCCTTCACCCTTCATCCTGAAGCGTATCTATTTTTTCAACATACCATCATAAGCGATGCTGGGAACTTTATCGTTCGGTTTATTTTTTGTTGATCAACACTGTAGGAGGATTTCACCTGCACGTTGTAGTGTCTGATCAGTCTTGGCGAAGCAGAATCGGATCAAGCGCAGTGATTCTGGCGCTTGTCGGTAAAATACTGAAATGGGAATCGCCACGATTTTGTGTTGCTCCGCAAGGAACTGGCACATCTCAACATCATTTAGATCTGGACGAATGTTGCTGTAATCCAGATTCTGGAAATAGGTGCCTTGGGAAGGCAGGAATTGAAAGCGTGAGTCTTGAATGTGTGTATTAAACAGATCGCGTTTTGCTTGATAAAAATGAGGTAGCTCTTGGATATGTTCAGGGTGTTGTTGCATGTAATGGGCAAGGGCTAACTGGCAAGGGGTATTGCCACAGAAATTAGCAAACTGATAGATCTGGCGGAACAAACGCATCAGCTGTGGAGAGGCAACACAATAACCTGTTTTCCAGCCTGTGACATGGTAGGTTTTACCGAAAGAACCAATCACAAAACTGCGTTCGCGTAATTCAGGAAATTGCAGTGCGCTAAAGTGCTTTTGTCCATCAAATACCAGATGTTCATAGACTTCATCTGATAGCACCACGATATTTTTATCTTGAATTAGTTCAATCAGTTGTCGCCAGTCTTGTTCTGACCAGATTGCACCCGTTGGGTTATGCGGTGTATTCACAATAATCATGCGGGTTTTCGCATTGATACTGTCTTTGACTTTTTGCCAATCCACCTGAAAAGATGGTGCTTCCAAGTTGATATGAATGGATTTTCCACCAGCCAGTTGAACTGCTGGGGCGTAGCTGTCATAGCTGGGATCAAAAATGATCACTTCATCATCTGCATGGATACAGGCTTGAATGGCGCAAAAGATCGCAATGGTTGCGCCTGATGTAATGGTGATTTCAGTGGCAGGATCAAGTTGTAGTTGATCGCGTTGTAAAAATTGTGTGGCGAGTTGTTCTCGTAAAGCCAGTACACCATCACCTGGTGGATATTGGTTATGGCCTGAGAGTGTAGCTTGGCTAAGCGCTTCAAGTAATGCCGGTGGAGCTGGGAAATCGGGAAAGCCTTGTGACAGGTTGAGGGCATTGAGGCGATGTGCGAGTTCAGTCATTACGCTAAAGATGGTAATGCCTTGGCTTGGGAGTTTTGACTGAAGTTGCAACATCGGATGTCCTTTTTAATATCTAATTTCTTTTTTACGATGACTCTGCACAGCCTCATATGCTGTGAGAAATTATATGTAATTTGCATAGGCATGTTTTACTTTTCAAGGATGAAAAGTAACAAAAATCCTTTGTAGTGCTGACGGCCCATCCTTGAGGCCGCAACACTACGAGCGGCATCCATGCCGCCGTCACGATAGTTGATCCCAACTTAAATTGAGCTAGAGAACTTTACGATTTGATTTATTTACAAAATATTTTCCACAATAGCACGTATGACACCCAGTGCTAAACCGATAAAGGCTCCGACAATAACGCCGTTAACACGGATCATATGCAAATCACCGCCGACTTCGCTCTCAATTTTGGCAATCATTTCACGTGAATCCCACTCATGGATGCGTTCACTGATATAGCGAATGATCTTGTCGCTGTATTGCTCACTGAAATTGGTCGCCAAGCCAACCATTTTTTCATTTAACACATGACGTACTTTTTCATTTTGAATCAGGCTTTCACCTAGTTGCTGTATCGCCGCCTGTAAGTTAGTCGCAATTCCTGAATCTTCCTGCATTAAATCGGTCTTGATCGCATCACATAGAATCGCGACTGCACCACTGATAAAGTTCAATACTTGCGGACTATCCAGCAACGCATCTTTGCCACGATTTAAACGTTGGCTGGCTTCGCTTTCGGTATCTGCCAGTTCCAGCATCAGATTATGTGTGGTTGTTTCAATATCCTGACGCCACGGATGATCAGGATTGGCCAGCATCGACTCAACTTTTTCTATCAGCGAGTCAATGGTACGTTGCTGGACATCAATCCCGATCCAGCTTGCGCCTTTGGCAAGTTTCCAGACACCAAGCTCTTGAAACAGTTTACGTGATAAATCGCGTGCTTCTTCAGGATGAGATACCATCCATTCATGTGCCAGATCCAGTCCACGTTGTAATACATCCTGATGGAAATCATTTTCCAGCACTGCACGAAGCATTTCACTGGCCAGCTTATTGACCTTGGTGCTTCTGACCCATTGCACACTGTTATTCTGGACAAAGTGTGCAATTTGATCTTGGCTAACAAATTCAAAAATTCTTGGCACAGTGTGCTGAATCATCTGTACTACATGCTGATTATTTTTGGGATTGGCTAACCATTGTCCAACGGCCAAACTGATATCGGCATTTTGTAAACTGCGTTCGACAATTTGCGGCGACAGGAAGTTCTCCTGCACAAAACGTCCCATCGACTCGGCAATACGGGCTTTGTTACGTGGGATAATTTCGGTGTGGTCACGCAATAATTTGGGTAGAGGCATTCTGCCAAAGGGATTACGGAACAATACCGTGACCGCATACCAATCGGCTAAGCCACCCACCACGCCTGCCTCTGCACCCAGCATAAAGATATGGATGAGCCATTTATATTCAGGGAGAAAATGCGCCGCAGCCATTAAAGCAATCCATGACACCACGGCAATAATCAGGGCCATGGTGGCGAAGTATTTACTTCTTTGTAGGCTAGGTACGTGGATTTCTTCGACTGAACTCATTGAGCCATCCTTTTAACTTACTTTTTATTTTGAGGTGGTGCAGGCGGCTGCAACACTTCTCCAGTTGGACTCAAACCGTATTTTGGCCCCAAAGATTGCAAAATCAGTTGCGCATCAAAGGCATCTGGCGATTGCTGCTGAGTCTTGAAACACTCGATAGTATACGACACTTGAATTGGATCAATATTGACCACTTGTGGGGTATCGTAGAATGGATCAGGCCAAAAGGCTGGGTGACGACGATAGTAACCATAAGGATAATACGATGGTGTCGGATAAATCACAGCCTGACGGGGTGCTTTATGACGGGCATTACTTGGGTCATCCACCACACTAAAATAACGGAAACCATTTTTAACGGTGGTTTGCGCTGCCTTGAGCAAGGTAATTTCCTCTGCTGTACCATAACTCAAATTATTATCGGCTTGGAAACCGACACGGTAAGTTTTGTTATTTAACGGATAAGCGGTGAATTGACCGAGCTGGTCAAATGTTCGGGGTTTGGAAGGAACCGTTACACATCCTGCGAATGTCAGTGCGACAAGGAGCGGTGTGCATATTAATAAAGATTTCATATGCTTTTCCTATGTTCAGTGTCGAGGGAGATCGACTTAAAAGCTACTATTCGGTTGTGTTAAAAATTCCAGTTCTTCTGGTGTCGAGTCACGCCCTAAAATTTTATTTCGATGCGGATAACGTCCAAAGCGATCAATAATCACTTTATGCTTTTTCTCGAAATTTAAATTAATTTCATTGCCTAAGCGTTGGAATAATTTTAATGCAAATTCGTGGATGTGTTTGGATTCGCTATGCATAAAGGGCATATATAAAAATGAGCGCTGATCAGGACTGAGTTGAGCATCTAATTGTAAGCTAATCGCTTCTTGTGACAGTGCCAAGGCCAGACTGTCGTAAGCAAAGGCCTGTGCTTGATCTCGATATAAGTTTCGGGAGAACTGGTCAAGTACAATAATTTCAGCTAAACGGCCTTCAGGGGTTTTGCGCCATGACCAAAGTTCCGCCTGAGCTGCCTGATGATGAATCTCTTGAAATGACTCGCGAATTTTTGCATCAAAATCATCGCTTTTGGCAAACCAGAGTGAGCGGTGGTCAGGGTCAAACCAAAAATTCAGAATGTCTTGCGCTTGCATGGGCGAGCCTCCTCTAGAAGATTTATTTTTCAATAAAATCACAATTTCAGCGTGTCTTATGTAACAAGATTGTGATAAAAATTGCCAAACTAAACAGGGATTTCTGTCACAAGCATTTATGAAATGTTAACAGAGCCTAGATGACTAGATCATAATTGTCGTTATAATTGGCTGAGTCGAAGGGATTGGCATTGTCATGATGTCTGTATGGTCGACGAAGTCGCTACCTTTTATGTGGTCGGCTGATCTTGAATAAGCGAGCCTATAATATGAATCAACCCAGCACACTTACTTCCTCTGTGATACCAACTTGGGTAGATGCATCGCTATTAAAAGGGATGTTACGCGGGATTGAGCGTGAAAGTTTACGTATGCAAAGTAATGGATTTTTATCACAAAAAAATCATCCAGAAGCTTTGGGTTCGGCACTGACACATCCACATATCACCACCGATTATTCAGAAGCCTTGATGGAGTTTATTACCACTCCTCAAACGACGATTGCCGCAGCTTTAAATGAATTAAGTGATATTCATAGTGTTGTGCATCAGCAACTGGAAGAAGGCGAACGACTCTGGCCTTTATCCATGCCTTGTATGCTGGATGATAACGAAGAAAATATTAAACTGGCTCAGTATGGTAGCTCTAATATCGGTCGTTTTAAAACGCTTTACCGCCGTGGCTTGGGGGTACGTTATGGTCGCCGTATGCAGACCATTTCAGGGGTTCACTATAATTTATCTTTCCCTGACCAGTTATTTATTGCCTTACAGCAGCATGAGCAAGATGAACAATTAAAACAGCTCAGCCTGCAAGATTATCGTAGTCATCGTTATTTTGGCTTGATCCGGAATTTTATCCGTTTAATTCCTCTGGTCATGTATATGTTAGGCGCGAGTCCATCGGTATGTCGCTGTTTCCTGACAGGTCGTGAACATCATTTGCAGCCTTTGGTAAAAGGAACTTTATATTTACCAGAAGCGACCGCCTTGCGGATGGGACGCTTGGGTTATCAGAACTCGGCACAGAAAGAACTGGGGATTCACTACAATGACCTGCATGATTATCTGGATGGATTACAGAAAGCCGTGCATACCCCTTATCCTGCATTTACCGATTTAGGTTTAAATGATGAGCAGGGTGAGCCAATTCAGATCAATGATCATGTGCTCCAGATCGAAAATGAATACTACAGTCTGGTTCGTCCAAAACAGGTGCCTCAAGCAGGTGAAACACCATCTCAGGCATTGAAAAACCGTGGTGTTGGTTATGTTGAGTTGCGTGCTGTGGATGTGAACCCATATAGCGCGATTGGTATTGATGAGATTTCGGCTGGTTTTCTGGAAAGTCTAGCGCTCTATTGTTTATTGAATGACAGTCCAGATTTGTTTGCGGAAGAGCAGGAACAGATTGATCGTAATCAACTTGAAGTGGTCAATCGTGGTCGTGCAGGAGATGCACAGATTGAAGAAGGCTCAAACTCGATTGCGTTAAAAGATTGGGCACAACGTCATTTAAATGCAATTCAAGGTTGCGCGATTTTATTAGATCAAATGGACGGTACGCATCTTTATCAGGATGCGATCCAAATTATGCAGCAGCGTTTGGACCATGTAGAAGAAACACTTTCAGCCCATGTGATTGCAGATACCTTACAACATGGTGGAACCTGGAACTTTGGTAGTGTGATGGCGCAGCAACACGTCGATCACTATGACCAGCATCCACTGAGTGAAGAAACCAAACAATACTTTGCGCAATTAGCGCAAACTTCATTGCAAAAACAGGCGCAACTTGAACAAGATAACGACATGAGTTTTGAACAATATCTTGCACAATATCGCTAGGGCCTGTTGAACGAGCAACAGGTCAACAGACCCTAATATTTTAGAGGATTTCCCATGCGTTGGAATTACCGCTTAGTGAGTGCGTTGTTGGTACTGACGAGCATCATTGGTATCTCATTTGCGTTGTATTTAGAACATGTGCAAGGTTTGGATCCTTGCCCGCTTTGCATTTTCCAGCGCCTTGGCTTGATTGGAATGGGATTAATTGCACTGGTTGCATTTATTCATAATCCTGTTTCAAGTGGATTCAAACGTTTTTATGCGTTCTTGGCGACCTTATCTATTGGCTGGTCGGTTGGCGTGGCGGCACGTCATGTCTGGTTGCAAAGTTTACCGCCAGATAAAGTGCCAAGCTGTGGTCCGGGTCTGGATTATCTAGTTGATGCCTTACCAATGAAAACTGTACTGCAAGAAGTACTTTCGGGTTCGGGCGAATGTGCGGTGGTGGACTGGACCTTCTTGGGACAATCACTTCCAGTGTGGTCTTTATTGTATTTCAGTTTAATTTTATTGATCTGCTTATGGCAGCTATTTAGAAATTATAGTGTGGTTAAAAAATAAGAGACAACTATTTAGCTTCCCTAAAACCCGAAATATAGGATTTATATTTCGGGTTTTGTTTTGTCATACACTAACAAAAGTGTAACTTTTTGCTAAAAAAGGTCGTTTTTTTGTAGACAGTGCGTTCTGTTTTTTATAAAGTTCTGGCGATTCCCCGTACGATCTGATTATAAAAAATGCCTTTTAATATATTTAATGTATTAGAAAAAATAGGGTTAAATGCACAAAAGCGTGCCATCCACGTACAATTTTCTAATCAACTCCTCAATAACCAAATTTTTTTACAGCGTATCGAAGGCCAACATCAGCTGAATGCGGGTTTAGAGGCTGACTTGATTTGCCTTTCAACCAATGCCCGAATTCCTCTAAAACAATTTATCGGCGTTCAGGTTGCAGTTGATCAGGTGACTGATTCGGGGCAATTGTTCCGAACCACGGGGATCATAACGGAAGCCAGTTACGGGCAAAGTGATGGTGCCTTAACGCTTTATAAATTAACTATAAAAGACGCGACCAGTTTGTGGCATCAGCGCCGTAACAGCCGTGTTTTCATGAATAAGAGCATCGTGGAAGTCACTGAGGTTTTATTCAAGGAATGGCAACAGAAAAGCCCACTTTTTGCAGCAAGTTTAGGACTCGATCTTGATGGATTAAGTCAGAATTATGATATTCGCCCCTTCATTATGCAGCACAATGAATCTGACTATGATTTTCTTACACGTTTATGGCGCAGTGAAGGAATCAGCTGGTTAGTTGATGAAGCGGAACTTTTTGTTTTACATGCTACTGTGCCTGTGCAGCCGCAGAAACTCAGATTGATTGATGATAACAGCCAATATCGGGCTTTAGACCGTCGTAGTATTCGTTTTCATCGAAGCAGCGCAACAGAATATCAAGATAGTATTACTGGCTTTATTGCGGTGAGAAGCTTGCAACCGACCGCAGTTCATGTCCAGCGTTGGCAGCCAGATGCATTAACGCAGGAAGAAGGTGCAGGTTCCGTTGTGACGACGCATCAGCATTCAGAAAATTTTGACTCAGCCAGTTTAAGTCTTGAGCAGGCATGGCATGTCAGTCCAGCCTGGATGCAGGATTTAAAGGGTGACGATCAGGCCACTGCTTCAGGTGGGAACCAGTTAGAAAAATTAAATCAGCAGTTGAATGATATGTATGCCAGTCAGGCCAAGTATTTTAAGGCTTACAGTACTGTGCGTGATAGTCAGGTCGGTTATTGGTTTAGTTTAAGAGAACATCCTGAAATTAATCAGCATGAAGGTGCTGATCAGGAGTTTTTAATCACTGCCAAAAAATTCTATAACCAGAATAATTTACCGAAAGACCTTCAACAACAGGTGAGCCAGCTATTGATGCTCAGTCGCTGGGATAAACACAGTCTTGAGGATTCTGAACGGCAAGGAAATGAACTGACCTTGATTCGCCGTCAAATTAAGACCACACCTGAGTATGATCCAGAACTGCATCGTCCGATTGCCTATCCGCAACGCGCTAAAGTTGTTGGTCCAGAAGGTGAAGCTATTCATGTGGATGAGTGGGGACGGATCAAGGTCCGGTTCTTATTCACTCGTAGCGATGACAATGGGCATGATGGCGGTGCGGGTAGCAATGACAACGACACTGACTCGGCATGGGTTGATGTGTTGACGCCATGGGCAGGCGAAGGTTATGGCGCACGTTTTCTGCCGCGTATTGGTGAGGTGGTGGTCATCGACTTTTTTGATGGCAATATCGATCGTCCTTTTGTGACGGGACGCATCCATGAAGCACAACGTTCTCCAACCAAGTTCGATATTAAAGGCCAGCTTCCAGATACCAAAAAACTCAGTGGTATTCGTAGTCAGGAAGTCAATGGAAGTGGATTTAACCAGTTACGATTTGACGATACGACTGGGCAAATCAGCACGCAGTTACAAAGTAGCCATGCAGCCACACAGCTCAATCTTGGTAATTTAAGTCATCCTAAAACACAAGAGACCAGTGATGGCCGTGGTGAAGGTTTTGAGCTTAGAACTGATGCTTGGGGTGCGGTGCGGGCAGGTAAGGGTATGCTGATTAGTACGTATTCCCAAGAACAGGCGATTGCTGATCATCTGGAAGCTGCTCAAGCACAATCTTTACTGTCCCAAGGCTTTGACAGTATGAAAATGCTTAGTGAAGTTGCTGCGAAACAGCAGACCGATGCACTGAATGTGATTAACCGTTTACCGAAGTTTATTCAGTCTTTAGAACTTAAAACCACAGGACAGGCACTGGATAGTACCTTGAATCTGTTTAAAGAAGGAATGAATAGTGATCCGATCCATGCCTTAAAAGATTGCGGTGGTTTTATTGAGGATATTGGGGCACTCGGCGGCGATGCCAAAGGTGCCGTAGAAGAGTTTAATGCGTTCTTTGGTGATGCCAAAGATGCTGTAGAGAGCCTTAAGGCATTTATTGAGAATATTGAAGAGCATGGCGCTGATATTATCAAAGGCAAACTTGCCAGTATCAAAGATCGGATTCAGCAGAACCCGTTTGAGAGTATTAAAGAGGTTGGAAAGGTTTTAGCCAACGTTGATATTAAAGACTTTGAGCTGATGAGTACCTGTGGGACGTTTAGTAAAGGTAGCAAGTTAGAAATCACGCCATCTAAAGCATTGGGCTCGTTACAGGGCTTTATGGAGGGTTATACCCAAGGTTTGGAAAGTAGTTCCGATGCCAAGCAACAAGAGCAAGGCAAGATTTTTAGACAGGCCTTGATGTTGTTGGCATCACCGAATGGGATTGCGTTAACCACGCCTGAAAATATTATTTTGCAGGCCTCTCAGGATATTGCGGAGAGTGCCAGTGGCTCAATTAACCTAAGTGCACAAAAGAACATTATTGGACACGCACAAGACAAGATTAGCCTATTTGCAGCACAGAAAGGCTTTAGAGCTTATGCCGCAAAAGGGAAATTGGAGTTGCAGGCGCAGGACGATGCGATTGAAGCGATTGCCAAGAAGGTGATTAAACTGATTTCTACTGAAGATAGGATTGAAATTACTAGCCCTAAAGAGATTGTACTGACAGCCGGTGGATCTCAACTCAAGATTAATGCTAACGGGGTGTTTTCAACCACAGGTGGTAAGTTTGAGAGTAAGGCTGGGCAGCATCTATTTACGAGTGGGGCAACCGTAAATGCTGAACTGCCTAAAATGCCAGAAAGTGGGATCTTTAGCCGTCGATTCGATTTTAGTGAGTTGATTAATGCTGATTTATTAAAAGATGGATTTAAATATAAAGTTATTAATCACGCTAAGAAAACAGAATACATCGGTTTTCTTGATCAGTTCGCAAGGACGGGGCGGATCTTTAGTGATAACCCAGATAGCGTTGAAATTCTTTTACTCGGTAAGAATGACGACAGTTCAGATAAGCTACAACTGGTTGAAGAAGTGATCACGGAAGGGCAAAGTCATGGTTCAGATGAGGCCTGTTGCGGTGGTGATGATGATCATAACCATGAACACGATAGTGATGAACATATTGAAGATATAGATTTAAAAGCAGATTTTGAAAGTTTTGGACTTAAGGATTAATTTAATAATGAATACTGTAAAGATAATGATTGGTGTATGTATTTTGCTAAATAGTATAAATTTACATGCAGAAAGTGCCAAAGAATGTATGAAATATTGGGATGAAAAGCCTATTGTATCTATTAAAAAAATGGGTGAAGTAGAATGTGAACATATATGGGATTACGGAAAGAGTAATACCAGTAAAAATCGATTAAAATTATTAAGTCAATTAAATTTAAAACCAAAAAATAACCAATGGATGTCCACAGGAAATTGTGCCAAGGTTGCATATAATAAAAACAATTATTATATTTATCGAGCTTATTATAAAGAGGATAGAGATGAAATATGGATTGCATATAATGATAAAAATGCATTTTCTTACTTTAGGAAAGTAGCTGCTTCCCAGAAAGAAGGCGAGAGTTCTCGGGTAGAGCTAAGTTGTGCAAAAAATGGAGATTATGATGAGGCAAAAATTGTATTAAATAGTTATTTGAAGAATAATACATCAGTAAATATGAATTTTTATAAAGTAGGTGATTGGTATAAAGAGAATTGATTATGAAAAAAACAATTAACTTTAAAAAATCAAGTAAAAGTTTTGAGACTAATTTAGCTGGCTTTATTGAAGCTGTTAGCTTTAAGGAATCTTCATCAGATTTGCAATTACCTCTAAACCATCCATTGAATATAGAATCAGCTAGTATTGTAAACAAAAGTGGTTTTATGGGATTGTTTCAATGGGGAGAAGAGGCTTTATATGATTTAGGTTATTATTTAGGGGATCAAGGTATTTCTTATGCTGATATCAAGAATGTAGATAAAAACTCATCTTTACGTACAAGCTGGAAAAATCAATTTAATTCTAATAACTGGGTAGGTAAGTGGTCTGGTAAAAGGAATATCAACTCAAAACAAGATTTTCTAAAAAGCCCTGAAACCCAATATGAAATTATTAAGGAGTGGATCAAATATTTATGTAATCAACTTAGAAATAATAATTTTAATGAACATTTCGGTAGAACTATTCAGAATGTAGAAATTACAGAGTCAGGTGCAATTGCAGGGATGCATCTTGTAGGAATTGGTGGCTTAGGTGCCTTTTTAGGGATTTCAAAATTTAAGGATAAAAAACAAATAGATGGTAATGGAACTCATATTAAGAAGTATATTGAGGATTTCGGTGGGTTTGATTTAGAACAATGTTGTAATAGAAAAATTTATATTAATTTAAAAGATGTAGATAAAAATATATTGGTAAATAAAGAGGTTGTGGTTGTTTCTAATTATATGGGAAAGAGTTTCTCTGGTGAAACCAAAGTAAAGGTTAAGAGTGATGAGAATGGTAATCTTCCTGTTATTGTTAGACATCCAAATACAGAAATAAAAATCGTTGCTGATGGAAAAGAGTCGAATAGTATTATTCAAAAAGCAAATGAAAAACAAAAAGCAACTTTAAGTGATTTTAAAGTTACAAGCCATTCTGCAACTTTAGCGACAGATAGTGCACCTCAACCGAGACCTCAGGTTAATAAAACACCTCAAGAAGTAAGAAATGAACAGGGGAAATCTTCGACTTCTCAAGAGGCTGAGGCAATTCCTGTATCTAAAGATGTAAACTTTAATATTGAAATAGTCGAAGGGGATTCTGGTAAGGCAATCTCTAATATGAATTTTTTTCTTACCTACAAAGGCAATATTAAAAAACATACAGCTGATAGCCGTGGGGTCAAGCAAGGTATTATTGCGGAGGAAGGACAAGATGTTGAGGTTTCAGTAGAAGGTGATGGGCAGAAACAGGTCATACATCATTTTCAAGTTAACGCGGCATTAAAAAATAAAACAGTTAAAGTGAAATTACCTGTACATTCTTTTAATATTTCAGTAACCCAAGATGGTAAACCTGTTCCAAACACATTGTTTAGTCTCTTTTATAGAGGTCGAGAAATACCGAAAAGAACAAATAACAGTGGTGTAATGAATGTACGGATGTTAACGGGTTTTGTTTTTGGCTTTGGTATAAAAGGAAAAAGTTTAGTTTTAAGTCGTGTCGAAAAATCAAGTTCAACTAAGCCATTTACTGTAAATGGTAGCGCTGTGCAAGCATCGAAACTATATGAAGCTGCAGATGCGAAACGTAAACAGGCTGAGGATCTAAAGAAACAGCAACAGCAGAAAGAAGCTCAAGAAAAGAAAGCAAAAGAAGAAGCAGAAAAAGCAAAAACTGAGCCAGATAAGAAGAATCAAACGAAGCAAAATAATACATATACAGAAAGTGGAGGAAAGCCATTAACAACGGTAAGTAATCAAGCTACTGCTACAAGTGATACGACAAATTATGTAATTTATCCTAATGGATTCATTGATCGTACTAATAAGACTGCATCGGGTTTTGCTGCATATTATTATGTAATAAATAATCAACCTATTTTGATAGGGAAGAGTAAAATTTATACAGCTGATAGGTGGTCAAAAAAAGGCAAAAAAGGTACAGGGAAAAGTTATCTAGTTAGTATAAGAGAAATTTTTGGTGATACAGCTTCAAAACCTATAAATAGATGGGAGAGAAAGATAGGTAGTTTGAATATTTCGATTCATAATGATTCTCAACAGCAGCATCGATATTGGTTATCAACAGAAGCATTTGCCGCATATATTGGAGCTGTTTGTAACTTTGGAGAAAAAGTTCGTTTTAGTGGATTCAGTGACAGAAATGGTTCTCCAGGGGGGAGTAGCTCTCATCTTAATGGAGAAGTTGGTGATATTGGTTATGTTAGAACAGATAGAAATAATGGAGTAGGTGTCAATTTTGAAATGTCAGAATATGATCATGAGGCATCTTTAAAATTTGTTAATATTTTGATTTCCTTTGGTTGGGGAAAGACAAAGAATATGTTGAGTGAATATTATCCTAATCATTTAGTCGGAAAATATAAACTTAGTAAAGGTTATATACTTCCTCGATGTAGTGAATGGACAAATCCAAGACATAACAACCACTTACATTTACAAGGCTTATCATTGAACTTTAATAAGGATGATTAATTTGAAACTTTTTTATACTGTTATTTTAGTGCTTCTTAGTGCATGTAATCATGCTAATGAAATTGAAAGTAAGAAAAATGTTATAGATTTTAATTCTTTATATTATAATGGAAAGGTTTATTCTATTGGTGATAAATACTCTGAAATTAATTTTTCTTTAAAAGATAACTTAATGAGTGAGATGGGGAGTTGTACCACTATTTTTAATCCTGACTTAGCTATTTCATATACTTTCCATTCTAAAAAGTTAGTTGAAATGTTAATTAAGTATGAAAATAAAAGTGTGTATACATCAAAGGGTATTAGTAATGGGATGACTGCTGAAAATATAAATAATAATTATAAAGCAGGGTATAAAGTCATAAAAATTAAAAGTGAAGGTGCTGGGGATTCTCAGCAAGATTTTAACTATCAGGTTTTTGATGGTGAGCAAAAAAATAATATTTTAGCTTTTGATGTAGTAAATGGTGAAATACAAGGAATTCATTTGCAGGAAAAAGATTTCTCTATATCGGATTGTGAAGAGTAGCTGTGCTTTCATAGGTGTTGAAGTTATATAGAGGATATCTGATTTTGAAAAAGGCTAGTTTATTTCTATCACTAATATTATTAGTTGGTTGTGCAAAAACCGAAGTTCATGCTTTAGGTAAAGATAATTTGAATTTTAATAAATTGAATGGAATTACTTTAGGAAGCAGTTTGGAAGATATTTTAAAAAAATATAAAGATGATATTGTAGTTCAAAACTACAAAGATATTAGTAGTATAATAGGTTGTGAAAATGCAAAAAATATTATTATTGATAATAATGAGGCGAACTTAGATATTAATAATAAAGGTTTTGTAACGGCTATAAATACAACTAATCCAAAGGTTATAGATGGGAATGGAATAAGCGTTGGGGAAAATGTACGTAAATTATCAAAATTAGAAGCTATTGATAAAACAAAGAAAATAGATAACCAAGAAGGTGAGGCTTATTATGAATATAAGTTAGCTCCACAGGATTCTAAATTTTATTATATTTATACTGTTGGTCAAGATGAGAAGGTAGAATCTATTGGGTTATTTTCTAACGATCATATAGATTGTTATGAGGATTGAATTATTTAAAAATTTTTTAAATATATGCACTCTATCTGTTGAAAATTAGCTTATTTAAGGACAAAAGCCCAGCTATAAAGCCGGGCTTATCTATTTAAGTTTCAACGATGCCTTCTAAATCATCAAAGGTATAATTGTTTGGTACATTGATCATATGTGTCTGTACCCCAGCTTCCACTTTTTCTCTCGCATCAGGATATAACCAACGCGTAATCTGCTCGGCGACACTGGAGTGATACTGAATTTCAAAATGATTCAGCCCATAAAAAACCGCTTTATGTGTGTCTGGTAGCTTAAGTTGAAAACGTGGATTTGGATGTTCACCCAAAGCACTTTTGACACTGACCAAATAATCACCAATCACAGAGAGTGCTTTATTACGAAGCTTCTCAAATTCTAAAGTTCCTGCAATCAGGAAAGTATTGATATGCGAAGGCAATGGTGCGGGCTTACGATTGTCATCTGCAAAACCAATACGTGCATCATTATGTTCCCAGTCATCATCACGAACGCTGCCGTGGCGTAGATCTAGGATGCCGTTACTGCGTACATTGACTAACTGACCAATCAGGCTGATAAATGGAAATGCACCAAGTTTATCCTGCAATACAAAGCCAAAACGTTCCAGTACTGCACCATGATGTGGCGAGCCGATACAGACGAGGTTCTCGACCATATGTACCCATTGATATAGATTCTGCTTGCCATAAAACAGGGCACTGCGAGAAACCAGTCCACCCATACTGTGTCCAATCAGGTCGATACTGGTAATACGTGGATTACGCTGGACCAGATCTTCGAGCGTGTTGGCAAAACTACGGCCATTGGCGGAAATTCGGCGTCCTGTGTTGTAATTCAGATACAACATGGTGTTGTTGTCACGTTGAGCCAGCAGACGTTCCCCAATCCCGCCATAACGATGGTTAGACCAAGTTAGATGGTTCATACATAAACCATGTGTCAGGATCACGACACGGCCCGTCAGTTCCCCTTGCTGCAAAGACCCATAGTGATCGTAAAGCACCATTGGCAATGCCATTGGATTATGTTGCTTTAAAAAGAAATCACCGAAAATGCCGTTTAATGCACCCACTGCAAAATGTAATGTCGGCGTCAGCGGTTTGTCATGCAGAATAGGGAATTTGGCGATAATGCGGCGTAAATTAGGGGCAAGAAAATGACTGCCGTATTTTTGTAGGGCCACATAGGAAAACTGGTAGAACTTTTGTAGTTGCGGATGTTTTTGTAAATTCTTGGCTTTTTGTGCACTCAAACCGAGTGTAGTCCGTAATACCTCAGTTTGTACCAGTTGCACCAATTCGTGTACCCCGCTTAAGCTGGTACTGACGAGTTGGGCCAAACCCTCCAGAACATCTGCCTGACTCGGGGGCGTACGATCCCACTTGCAGTAGGTTTCATGCAGAGGTGTTAAACTTGGCATATTGATTTCCCCATCCTTGATATATACCGAAGGTTTGAAGTGATTCACGTTATACTATTTAGATAAACTACAACAAACGCTTACATCTTAAATCTTTCATAAGTAGTTTTTTTAGAATACTGATGAACGGAGTGCAGTATCGTTTTTTATGTCCGACAATATTGAGCTTATCTGTATTTAATATTGTTATTTGCATAACGATTAAGCAAAATAATGTGATTTATTTCACTATAAGTCAAGCCACTGTCTCTTTTGGTGCATATGCAAATTATTTATTTACATGGTTTTCGAAGTAGCCCGATGTCGATAAAAGGGCAATTATTGCAACAATATTGTGCAGGACTCGATCATGTTCAGGTGCATTTACCTGATTTAAATCGGACACCTGATCAGGTACTTGCACAGCTTTATCAGCTTATCGAAAGTTTACCACGTGATAAAGTGGTTTTGGTGGGAAGCAGTCTTGGTGGCTTTTATACGACATACCTTGTCGCAAAGTATGGCTGTCCTGCTGTACTGATTAATCCTGCTATGCAACCATGGCAATTATTTCAAGATTTATTCGGCATTGAACAAATCCCACTCAAAGTCACTGAATCATGGACACTTGATACAGATCAATTGCAGCAATTACAATCGATTGCTGACACGAAGTTAAAGCATGCTGATAAAATTCTCGTGCTTTTGCAACAAGGCGATGAAGTCTTGGATTATCGTCAGGCTCAACGCTATTATAGTGCAGTTCATCCATCCTCATTGATTTTAACTGACGCTGGTGGTAATCATGCAATGGATGATTTTGAAGAAAAATTACCTTTAGTACTCGAATTTTTATCGGCAGCCCTCCAATAAGGAAGTCAGACCAAGTGACACAATACACGGCACAATCCCTTGAAGTTCTTTCTGGTTTAGATCCTGTTCGTCGTCGACCAGGCATGTATACCGATACCTCGCGTCCAAACCATTTGGCGCAAGAGGTGATTGATAATGCAGTCGATGAAGCACTTGCAGGCCATGCCAACCAGATTTGTGTGACCGTATATGAAGATGGTTCGTTGTCAGTTGAAGATAATGGACGCGGAATGCCAGTCGATATCCATCCTGAATATGGGCAAAGCGGTATCGAAATTATTCTGACCAAGTTACATGCTGGCGGTAAATTCAGTACTGATAACTATCAGTTCTCAGGTGGTTTGCATGGGGTTGGGATTTCGGTGGTCAATGCCTTATCGACCCGTGTTGAAGTTGCTGTCCAACGCCAAGGCAATCTCTATCAAATGGCCTTTGAACAAGGCGAGCCAGTTGCGCCATTAGCCGTTTTGGAAGGCAAGGTGGCAAAGCGTGCGACAGGGACAACCGTTCGTTTCTGGCCTGAAACGAAATATTTTGATAGTCCTAAATTTGCGCTGAAAGCCCTCAAACATAATTTAAAAGCCAAAGCTGTATTAGCAGCAGGTTTAAAAATTATTTATGACGATAAAGTCAATAAAGAAAAAATTGAATGGCAGTTTGAAAATGGTCTGGTCGACTATTTAATGGATGAACTGCAAGATCGCGAAATTTTACCTGATCCTGCTTTTGTGAGTAGTGGGCAAGCGGATCGTGCAGCGTGTGAATTTGCGATTTGCTGGAACGTGGAAGGTGGCGAACAGATTCAGGAAAGTTATGTCAACCTGATTCCAACCGCACAAGGCGGAACGCATGTGAATGGCTTGCGTTCAGGTGTAACTGAAGCACTGCGTGAATTCTGTGAATTACGCAATTTATTGCCACGTAATATGAAATTGTCTGCAGAAGATGTCTGGGATGGCGTGAATTTCATTTTATCGTTGAAATTCCAAGAACCGCAATTCTCAGGACAAACCAAAGAACGTCTATCCAGCCGTGAAGCATCAAATATTGTGCTGAATATTGCCAAAGATGCATTTGCTTTATGGTTAAACCAGCATGCCGAGATTGCGACGCAACTGGCTGAAATGGCGATTGCCAAAGCTGGACGTCGTCTCAAAGCGGCGAAAAAAGTGGAACGTAAGAAGATCGTCGCAGGCCCAGCCTTACCAGGGAAACTAGCCGATTGTGTCGGTTTAACCCGTGAAGACAGTGAACTGTTTATTGTGGAAGGGGACTCCGCGGGTGGCAGTGCCAAGCAGGCACGCGACAAGAATTTCCAAGCGATTATGCCGATTCGCGGAAAAATCCTGAATACGTGGGAAGTGTCTTCGGATGAAGTCTTGGCTTCGCAAGAAGTACATGACATTGCCATTGCGATTGGTGTTGATCCGGGCAGTGATGATTTGTCTGAATTGCGCTATGGCAAAATCTGTATCCTTGCCGATGCGGACTCGGATGGTCTGCATATTGCGACTTTATTGTGCGCATTGTTCGTAAAGCATTTCCCGACACTGGTTGAGGAAGGTCATCTATTTGTGGCGATGCCACCGCTGTATCGTATTGATATTGGTAAGGATGTGTATTACGCCTTGGACGATGACGAACTTGAATCGATTTTGAAAAAGGTGAAGGGCAATAAAAATCCACAAATTACCCGATTCAAAGGTTTGGGTGAGATGAATGCCAGTCAGTTACGTGAAACGACCATGGATCCGAATACCCGTCGTTTGGTGCAACTGGATCTGGATGATGCGCATTTAACGGCTGGATTGCTGGATAAATTACTTGCGAAAAAGCGTTCAGCTGACCGTAAACACTGGTTAGAGCAAAAAGGTAATTTAGCGGATATTAGCGTCTAAATTCCCGAAAAAAATATAGATTAAAGCCAAGCCAATGCTTGGCTTTTTCTTTGTTTAAAGTATGGAGATTTTGGTTGAACAAATTTGCATCATTTTAGGTCAGGAGGTATTTTTTGTATGCAATGTTGTATACAAGATCAAAAAAATCATCAGTGAAATTTATTAAAATAGAATAAAAACATATGCTTGCTGTGTTGGCATAAAAATTGAATAACCCCACCCAGTAGAAATCACAATATTCAAGGTGTGGAGAATAAAGATGCAGAATAAATTAATGTCGATGTCTGTACTGATGGCAGCCATGATGGGGATTGGTCTGGTTGGATGTTCAAAACCAGCCGAAAAAACAGAACAAACAAAAACGGAAGCTAAAACAGCACCTGCAACAAGTGGTGACACCATTAAAGTGGGAATTCTGCATTCACTTTCAGGCACCATGGCGATTTCTGAAACATCGCTGAAAGACACGGCTTTAATGACTATCAATGAAATTAATGCCAATGGCGGGGTATTGGGTAAAAAATTAGAACCTGTGATTGTCGATCCTGCTTCGGATTGGCCACTGTTTGCAGAAAAAGCACGTCAGTTGATTACCCAAGATAAAGTGGCGGTTATTTTTGGCTGCTGGACATCTGTTTCGCGTAAATCTGTTCTACCTGTGGTCGAAGAACTGAATGGCTTGTTGTTCTATCCGGTGCAATATGAAGGCCAAGAGCAATCGAAAAATATCTTCTATACGGGCGCTGCTCCAAACCAACAAGCGATTCCTGCGGTTGAATATTTGATGGGAGAAGAAGGTGGTAAAGCTGAGCGCTTTGTGTTGCTTGGTACGGATTACGTCTATCCACGGACCACCAATAAGATTCTTCGTGCCTTCTTGAAATCTAAAGGCGTCGCTGATGCTGACATCATGGAAGAATATACGCCATTTGGTCATAGCAATTATCAAACCATTGTTTCCAATATTAAAAAATTCTCTGCTGGTAAAAAGACTGCGGTGATCTCGACCATCAATGGTGATTCTAACGTGCCGTTCTATCGTGAATTGGGTAACCAAGGCATTAAGGCTTCTGATATTCCAGTGATGGCTTTCTCGGTGGGTGAGGAAGAATTACGCGGTATTGATACCAAACCATTAGTCGGTCATTTAGCGTCATGGAACTATTTCATGTCGGTGAAAAATCCTAAAAACACCGAGTTTGTGAATAAATTCAAACAATATGCGGTCGAATACAAACTGCCAAATGCTGACAAAGTGGTGACCAATGATCCAATGGAAGC
>Ga0308161_1002273_pt1 | contig 20826 bp, 17 predicted proteins | sample PhyFR2_FD_201034 | JGI IMG/M metagenome (GOLD analysis project Ga0308161, IMG submission 201034) | Phyllosphere microbial communities from UC Gill Tract Community Farm, Albany, California, United States - DLSLF.R2 | ecosystem: Host-associated > Plants > Phyllosphere > Unclassified | place: USA...
GCAGCCGTTGTTACCCTTCGAAATAGCCATAGCCTTCCCTCTCAGAAGATTAAATGAAGCGGATTCCTGTGCTGCTTGACCTTAACCATATAATAACGCTGACTCAGAGCTAAATGGCCAGTTTTGTGACGCAAAATCCGTCGATTTTAGGACGGCCCACAGGCCTGGCCTTCTGAAAAGCAGGCGAACAAGGCGGCTTGCAGTTCCATACCTTCTGTCGTCCTCCCCCGTGATCACTCAGCGGGCTTTGTCTTAGAGCGGCGTGCGGTGAGAGTCTTGCCGCGTTGACCTTGTTTCGCCACGCGCGTCTGCATGGGTGCGCGACGGTGGAGCTGTTCTCGAAGCACCTCCACGCGGGCCCGCTCGGCTACGATCTGGCCTGTTAAGTCTGACGTCATGGCTTGCAACTGCGCTGCCTTGTCTCGGGCGATGCCTCTCTCTTCGAAGGCGTTTTTCAACTCTTCTTCGAGGGCAGCAAAGTCTCTTGCCTGTTTTGCCGCCTCGATCTGCATATGCGTCAACTCCGACTGAAGTCTTTGCAGCGATGCTGCGGATACGGTCCGCTCTGACTCGAGAGCCTTTTCTAGTTTGGACACGGCGGTACGTTCTCGATCGATTTCGACCAGGGCACGTTGTTCTGACGCCCTGTAGCGCTCCTCGGCCTGGGTAATCCGTGCCGTGACTCTCTCGATCTCGGCGGCATGTTCGGTTCGGATGACCTCGAGCCGCCGGTCCGCCTCTGAGGCGGCTTGGCGAGCATCAGTAAGCTTGGCGTTCATCTCGGCAGCTGTCGCTGCGCTAACGGCCGCTTGTTCACGCAAAGTCGCGTTTTCGCGAGAGGCAGCCTCTAGCTTGTCGACTAGTACCTGCAGATCTCGATTCGCATTCTCGAGCAGGTCCTGAACCGTTCGTTTTTCCTGGAGTGCCGCATCACGTTCTTGGCCTGCAGTTAGCCGAAACTCTTCGAGAGACCTGTTCGCCGCGGCCTGAGCCGAGTTCCAGAGCTTCGATACGAGATCGCCGGCAGCCTGTGCCAGATTGTCAGGCAGGTCGGGTTGGCCGACCTTCACCTTGCCAGACCGGCGTAGGTCGGCCCAGAAAGCGCGCAACGTCTCGGTCGGGGCCGACATGCTGCCTTTACGGACTAGCTGATACAGCTTATTTGCGGTTGGCGTGATGCCATACCGAAAAAACATGACGACGCACACCTCTCTATAGAGGTCGAGTGTCCGGGGATACTCTGCCCGCAGCTTTTCGACATCCACTTGTAATGCAGCATCCAGATCGTTGTGCTCAAGCATGGCAGCCTCCTTCGTAGTGAATATTACTACGTAATACGTACGGAATATGACGCCCCACTCCGGAAATATGACATTATTCTTATAATGTCAAATAGCGTCGTGTTGCCATACCTTTCACTTCGTCTTTGGATGGAGTAAAGTGATTGCTTCTTGTCAACCGACGTCGCCATGCACATCGTCACCCTCAAGATCAAGAATTTCCGCGGGATTCGCGAGGGCTTCATCTTTTTCCGCAAGCACTCGATGCTCGTCGGTGGAAGCAACTTCGGCAAGAGCACGATCATCGAGGCCTTGACCTTGCTGTTCGGACGGGACCGGCTAGTGCGCGAGCTGACCGAACATGACTTCTACGGGTCGGACCCTCAGCCACAAGACCGCATCGAGCTCGTCGCGACCATCACGGGATATCCTGGCGATGATCCCGAGCAAAATATCGATTGGTTCAGGGATGGCCGCGCGATACCGAAGTGGTTCGACGAAAACACCGGGCTCGTACACCCGGTACGAACCGATCCCGCGTGGCGGCTGTGCTGCCAAATTGGGTGCCAGGCATACTTCGACCGCGATACGCTTTCGGTTGACATCGCTCGATATTTCCACGATCACGATCATCAAATCGATCCATTCGCCGAGGATGCGCCTGTCACCGTGCCCAACAGGCTTATTGGGGTCGTCTCAGAAAACGGAAAAAATCGTACGCTAAGTCGGTTGCAGCGGCCGTAGCGGCCTGAACTTCCCCACGCCTATCTTGGCGCTGCTGCGCCACAGGTAATCGCCGGTCAAGTTGATATGCTCCCAGCCCAGCGGCGACAGGTATTGCAACAGCGTATCATCGACGGCAAAGCCGTTGCCGCGCAGTCCGTGTGCGGCCCTCTCCAAATAAACCGTGTTCCACAGCACGATGGCGGCCGTCACCAGGTTGAGGCCGCTGGCACGATAGCGCTGCTGCTCGAAACTGCGGTCACGAATTTCGCCCAGCCGGTTGAAGAACACGGCACGGGCTAGCGCGTTGCGGGCTTCGCCCTTGTTCAACCCGGCATGCACGCGGCGGCGCAGCTCGACGCTTTGCAGCCAGTCCACGATGAACAGCGTGCGCTCAATGCGGCCCAGCTCGCGCAGAGCGACCGCCAGGCCGTTCTGGCGCGGGTAGCTGCCGAGCTTCCTGAGCATCAGCGAGGCCGTCACCGTACCCTGCTTGGGGTCGTCTCAGAAAGCGGAAAATAAAGCACGCTAAGCCGGTTGTAGCGGCCGTAGCGGCCTGAATTTGCCCGCGCCGATCTTGGCGCTGCTGCGCCAGAGGTAATCGCCGGTCAGGTTGATGTGCTCCCAGCCCAGCGGCGACAGGTACTGCAACAGCGCATCATCGACGGCATGGCCGTTGCCACGCAGTCCGTGTGCCGCCCGCTCCAGATAGACCGTGTTCCACAACACGATGGCCGCCGTCACCAGGTTGAGGCCGGAAGCGCGGTAGCGCTGTTGCTCGAAACTGCGGTCGCGGATTTCGCCCAGGCGGTTGAAGAACACGGCGCGAGCCAGCGCGTTGCGCGCCTCGCCCTTGTTCAGCCCGGCATGCACACGACGGCGCAGTTCGACGCTTTGCAGCCAGTCCAGGATGAACAGCGTGCGCTCGATGCGCCCCAACTCGCGCAGGGCGACGGCCAAGCCGTTCTGGCGCGGGTAGCTGCCAAGCTTCCTGAGCATCAGCGAGGCCGTCACCGTGCCCTGCTTGATCGAGGTGGCCAGCCGCAGGATTTGGTCCCAATGGGCGCGGACGTGCTTGATGTTGAGCGTGCCGCCGATCATCGGTTTGAGCGCGTCATAGGCGGCATCGCCCTTCGGGATGTAGAGCTTGGTGTCGCCCAGGTCGCGGATGCGCGGCGCGAAGCGGAAGCCCAGCAAGTGGATCAGCGCGAAGACGTGATCGGTGAAGCCTGCCGTGTCAGTGTAGTGCTCTTCGATCCGCAGGTCGGATTCGTGGTACAGCAGGCCGTCGAGCACGTAGGTCGAGTCGCGCACGCCGACGTTGACGACCTTGGTGTGGAACGGCGCGTACTGGTCGGAGATGTGGGTGTAGAACGTCCGCCCTGGGCTGCTCCCGTATTTCGGGTTGATGTGGCCGGTGCTCTCGGCCTTGCTGCCCGTGCGGAAGTTCTGGCCGTCCGACGATGATGTGGTGCCGTCGCCCCAATGCTCGGCGAAGGGATGCCGGAACTGCGCGTTGACCAGATCGGCCAGCGCTGCCCCGTAGGTTTCGTCGCGGATGTGCCAGGCTTGCAGCCAAGCCAGCTTGGCGTAGGTCGTGCCGGGGCAGGACTCCGCCATCTTGGTCAGGCCCAGGTTGATCGCGTCGGCCAGGATCGTGGTCAGCAACAGATTCTTGTCCTTGGCCAGGTCGCCCGATTTCAGGTGCGTGAAGTGCCGGGTGAAGCCCGTCCATTCGTCCACCTCCAGTAGTAGTTCGGTGATCTTGACGTGCGGCAGGATCATCGCCGTCTGGTCGATCAGCACCTGCGCGGTGTCGGGCACCGCCGCATCGAGCGGCGTGATCTTCAGGCCCGACTCGGTGATGATGGCGTCCGGCAGCTCGTTGCTCAGCGCCATGCGGTTGACGGTGGCGAGCTGCGTTTCCAGCAGCGTCTGCCGCTCATGCAGGTACTGGTCGCAGTCGGTGGCCACGGCCAGCGGCAATTCGCTCGCCTGCTTGAGGCTGGAGAATTTCGCGGACGGCACCAGGTAGTCCTCGAAGTCCTTGAACTGGCGTGAGCCTTGCACCCAGATGTCGCCGGAACGGAGCGCGTTCTTCAGTTCCGACAGCGCGCACAGTTCGTAGTAACGCCGGTCGATGCCGGTGTCGGTCATGACCAGCTTCTGCCAGCGCGGCTTGATGAACTCGGTCGGCGCATCGGTGGGTACCTTGCGGGCGTTGTCGCTGTTCATGCCGCGCAGCACCTCGATGGCCTCCAGCACGCCATTGGCTGCGGGCGCGGCCCGCAGCTTGAGCACGCCGAGGAATTCCGGCGCGTAGCGGCGCAGCGTGGCGTAGCTCTCGCCGATGCGGTGCAGGAAATCGAAGTCCTCGGGCTGAGCGAGCTTCTGCGCCTCGCTGACGCTCTCGGCGAAGGCATCCCAGGACATGACGGCCTCGATGGCGGCGAACGGATCGCGGCCCGACTGCTTGGCCTCGATCAGCGCCTGGCCGATGCGGCCGAACAGGCGCACCTTGGCGTTGATCGCCTTGCCGGATGCTTGGAACTGCTGCTGATGCTTATTCTTAGCGGCGTTGAACAGCTTGCCCAGGATGCGGTCGTGCAGGTCGATGATTTCGTCGGTGACGGTGGCCATGCCCTCGATGGCGAGCGCCACCAGGGTGGCGTAGCGGCGCTGCGGCTCGAACTTGGCTAGGTCGGCGGGCGTCATCTGGCCGCCCTCGCGGGCGATCTTGAGCAGCCGGTTCTGGTGAACCAGCCGCTCGATGCCGGAAGGAGGGTCGAGTGCCTGCCACGCCTTGAGGCGTTCGATGTGTTCGAGCATGTGGCGCGAGTTCGGCTTGGCCGGGGACTGGCGTAGCCAGGCCAGCCAGGTCGTCTTGCCGTTGTCCCGGCGCTTGAGCAGATCGTCGAGGCGGCGGCGATGCCCGTCCGACAGCGGCTCGGTCAAGGCGTCGTAGATGCGCCGGTTGGCGCGGGTGATCGCTTCGGCACAGACGCGCTCGATGACTTCCAGCGTCGGAATGATGATGTGCCGGTGGCGCAGCGCATCGAGGACGCTGGCGGCCAGCACGATGCCCTTGTCCGTCTGCAAGGCCAGCTCGGTTGCTGCCTGTACCGCCTGCCGGTAATGTGCCAGCCCGAACGGCTCCAGTCCCAGGTAGGCGCGCAGTTCAAGCAGATGCTCGCGCCGTGTTTCCTCGCGCTCGGCATACTGCGGCCAGCACGCCGGATCGGTGCGCAGTTGCCGCCCGATCCATTGCAACAGGAACGCCGGCACAGTGGCGTCTGGCAGCAGACCCTGCCCCGGAAAGCGCAACAGGCACAACTGCACCGCGCCCCCCAGCCGGTTCGCATCCCCGCGTCGCTGGCGAATCAGTGACAGGTCGGCCTCGCTGAACGTGTAATGCCGGATCAAATCATCTTCGGTATCGGGTAACGCCAGCAGGCTTGCCCGCTCGGCGGCGGACAGAATGGAGCGTCGGGGCATGGTCAGTCGTCCGTTTTGAGGTATTGATACAGCGTTTCCCGGCTGATGCTGAACTCGCGGGCAAGCTGCGCCTTCTTCTCGCCGGCAGCGGCGCGACGGCGCAGCTCGGCCACCCGCTCGGGCGCGAGCGCCTTCTTGCGGCCCCGGTAGGCCCCGCGCTGTTTGGCGAGCGCGATGCCCTCGCGCTGCCGCTCGCGGATCAGGGCGCGCTCGAACTCGGCGAATGCGCCCATCACCGAGAGCATCAGGTTCGCCATCGGCGAGTCCTCGCCGGTGAAGGCCAGGTGCTCCTTGACGAATTCGATGCGCACTCCGCGCTGGGTGAGGCCCTGCACCAGGCGGCGCAGGTCGTCCAGGTTGCGCGCCAGGCGATCCATGCTGTGCACCACCACCGTGTCGCCTTCGCGCACGAACTCGAGCAGCACGTCGAGCTGCGGGCGCTGCGTGTCCTTGCCCGACGCCTTGTCGGTGAACACCTTGTCCACCTGAACCTGTTCCAGTTGCCGCTCCGGGTTTTGGTCGAAGCTGCTCACGCGGACGTAGCCGATGCGATGCCCCTGCAAGATGCCTCCAAGCCTAAAGTGTCAGGCAGAAATCTATGGCTTTGGGCGGCATCCGTCAAGAAATTGCAAACATGGCTCTATTGTCGTTTTTAGAAGACGACAGCACGAAATATCAGCACTCGATAGCACGCCAGCGGCTCGAAACCTCAAAGAACCTCATGCATATGACTTCGCTTGTAAGGCTGCTATTGGCCAGACCCGGCCGTTCAGGCCAGCACAGCAGGTGGCCAGGTTGAGAAGTCATTGACTGTCTCGACAGGCATCTGTCGACCCAAAGCAGACAGTGCGACCGCGACTTGGAGCCCCACACATCGAGAACGGTACATGAGGCTAGTCCAGTGGCCGCTAATCAACTTTAGGCCAGTCGTCCGTCGAAAATCCCGTGATTGAAAGTCTTCCAAGAAGCGTAGCAACGGCCTGATAACATCCAACCCAGGGGCTTATTCCCGACTTGCCTTGCCTGATAGTGATGCCTCGTTGCGTATTGCTCATCGAGGTCCACGTGGCCGAAGTCGTCGTTGACAGACATAACAGCATTGTGTTGCGCTAGGACGATCGCGGCGCGTGGGGCAAGGCCGGCAGCTTGCCGATGATGTTCGGCGCATGCACTTCGCTGCTTGACGCCATGCGGGCCGGCAGGCTGCACACGGTGACCTTGGTGCTGGCTGATCTGGAGAGCGACGGCTGGCGCATCCCCGTGGGGGCAGATCTTGCAGCGATGTACTGCGGCGTACCGGCTGCAACGGTCGTGCAGCCACCAGCCCGGCGCGTTGAACAACTTCTCATTATTAAACTAGGCCTGACAGCAAGATGTGTCAGCCAGGCTACATTATTTAGCGAATCGCTTCGAATTGTCACCAATTGCAACAAAAGAGTTGATTGGGATGTTGCCCAGTGGATAGAATTCATTTCAGTTCGAAACGATGCTCCTGCCTGCTGCCCTGGAGGCGTCTCCTTTCCCAAGCAGCCTACGCACTATCTAATTTCAATCCCGGAATGAATAAAACCATCCTCGCCAGCCTGCTGGCCTTGCCCCTGTTCGCCCCTGCCGCCCATGCCCAGGACAATGCCGTGAAGATCAGCGGCTTCGGCACCGCCGCCGTGACCTATTCGGACGACAGCCGCGCCGAATTCAATCGCCCGAACCAGGCCAGCGGCAGCGCTGCCGACTTCGTCACCGGTATCGATTCGAACCTCGGCCTGCAAGCTGACTTTGCCGTCAACGAGTGGCTGTCGCTGACCGCCCAGGGCCTGGTGCGCAAGGACGCCGAAGAACACTTCGGCGCAGAACTGAGCTGGGCCTTCGCCAAGTTCCGCATCTCGGACACCCTGAGCGTGCGCGTGGGCCGCGTCGGCCTGCCGATCTTCATGATCTCGGACTACCGCAACGTGGGTTACGCCAACACCATGCTGCGCCCGCCGGCTGAAGTCTATTCGCAAGTGCCGTTCAACAGCGTCGATGGCGTCGACATCACCTGGCGCGGCGAGTTCGGCGACACCAGCCTGACCACCCAGTTCGCCGCCGGCAACACCAAGACCCCGATCGGCAACTTCCATGCGCGCGGCGAGGAGATCCTGGCCCTGAACGTGGTGGCCGAACACGGCCCGTTCACGGTGCGTGCCGGTCATGCCCGCGTCAAGGTATCGGTCAACGACCTCACCTCGCTCAATACGCTCGTCGGTTCGCTGCGCGCCGCCGGCGCCGGTTATCGCATGCCGCAACTGACCGCGCTGGCAGGCGAAGTCGAAGCCAAGGATGCCAAGGGCACCTTCAACTCGCTCGGCCTGGCGATGGACTGGAACAATATCGTGCTGCAAAGCGAATTCGCCAAGCGCAAGACCGAAACGTACATCAACGACACCACGTCGTGGTACGTGATGGGCGGCTACCGCATCGGCAAGTTCCTGCCCTACTACACGCGCTCGGAACTGAAGATCGACAGCACCGTCAACAACACCGTGCCAACCGCGTGCCCGGCCGGTTTCCCTGCCGTGTGCACCCCGACGCTGCAGCAGCTGCGCGCCGGCGTGAGCCGCATCGCCGTCTCGGGCCCGGGTCAGGGCGAACAGACGACCGACACGATTGGCGTGCGCTGGGACATGACCCAGTCAGTGGCCCTGAAGGTGCAGATCGACCGCATCAAGCCAACCGGCAACGGCCTGTTCATCAACGCCCAGCCTGGTTTCTCCGGTCCGGTCACCGTCGGCGCCGTCGCCCTCGACTTCGTCTTCTAAGGAGCCCTCATGAAAAAATTCATCATGGCCGCGTGCGCGGCATCGAGCTTCGCCGCCCTGCCGGCACTGGCCGAAGTGGTTGCCGTCGTCAGCCCGAAGGCTGCGACAGGCACGCTGAGCAAGGACGACGTGGCCCAGTTCTTCCTGGGAAAATCGACGTCGATGACCCCGATCGACCAGCCCGACGCCTCGCCGGTGCGCGCCGAGTTCTACAAGAAGGTGGCGGACAAGGACGCGTCCCAGGCCAAGGCCCTGTGGTCCAAGCTGGTGTTTACCGGCAAGGCCACGATGCCGAAGGAAGTCGCTGACAACGCCGCCGTCAAGGCTGCCGTCGCCGCCAACCCGAAAGCCATCGGCTACATCGACAAGAGCGCGGTCGATGCGAGCGTCAAGGTCGTCTTCACGGCCCCTTGATCGCCAGCCATCGTTAACAATCGTTAGCACAGGTAACAACAACAATCCCGCCACCGGCCGCGCGCCGCGTGGCGGGTCACGTTTTTCTAGGACAGCCATGAGCATCAAGCGCAGGATCTGGGCACTGCCCATCATTTCAGCGATTATCTTCGGCCTTGGCGCCGGCGTTTCCGCAACCATCGCGAACGGCGCATTGAAGTCGATCACCACCACCCAGACCGTGGACTATCCGCTGATGGACGCGACCAAGGCAATCTCGCTCGACATCGCCGCGGTTACCGTGTTACTCACCAATGCCGTCACCGAAGGCGACAAGGCCGCCATCGACCACGCCAACACCCAAGCCACCAAGATTCGCGCCGACCTGCAAACGCTCGGGCAGATTCCCGGCCAGCAAGACGCCGGCGCGCGCTTGAGCACCGAATTCAATAATTACTACGCCCCGGCGCTGTCGTCGGCCCGCATCATGCTCGAGATGGAACAAGGCGATCCGCAAGCGACGGTCGGTGCAATGCAAAAAGCGCTGGCCACGCTCAACGCCGACCTGAAGAAAACCGCCGACAGCGCGCAGCACCAGTTCGCCGCCGGCATCGCAGCGAGCCAGGACAGCGTGCGCCACACCGTCATCGCGATGGTGCTGTCGGCCCTGATCGTCATTGCCGTGCTGGTTGCCATCTCATGGTTCATGGTGCGCACGATCTGGCAGCAGCTCGGCGGCGAGCCGGCCTATGCGCGGGGTATCGCGCAAGCCGTCGCTGCAGGCGACCTGTCGATGGAGATCCACACCGACGCTGGCGACACGGGCAGCCTGCTGGCCGCGCTGAAGGAAATGCGCACGCGCCTGGCCACGCTGATGGGTGACATCAAGAGCTCGGCCGACGCTATCGCCAGTGCCAGTAGCGAGATCGCCGTCGGTAATGCCGACCTGGCCAACCGCACCGAATCGCAAGCCTCGAATGTCGATCGCACCACGCGCGCAATGGCTGAACTGACGGGCGAAGTACGCCAGAACGCCGCCAACGCCAGCGAAGCGAGCGCGCTGGTGGCCACCGCCAACGACATCGCCACCCGTGGCGGCGACGTCGTCGGCGGCGTGGTCACGACGATGGGCGACATCAGCGCCTCGTCGAAAAAGATCGTCGATATCATCGCGACCATTGATGGCATCGCCTTCCAGACCAATATCCTGGCCCTGAATGCGGCCGTGGAAGCGGCGCGCGCTGGCGAGCAGGGTCGCGGCTTTGCCGTGGTTGCAAGCGAAGTGCGCACGCTGGCGCACCGCTCGGCGGCGGCGGCCAAGGAAATCAAGGCGCTGATCGGCGACTCGGTGGCCAAGGTCGGTGCCGGCACCGTGCTGGTGGACGAAGCCGGCGCCACGATGGCGCAGATCGTCGAATCGGTGCGCAAGGTGCAGACCATCATGGTCGAGATCCGCGACGCCGGCGCGCGCCAGAACGCGGGCATCGAAGACATCGGCCTGGCCATTAGCAGCATCGACGAGATGACGCAGCAAAATGCGGCGCTGGTCGAAGAAGCCTCGGCCGCGGCCGAATCGCTCACTGGCCAGACCGGCCACCTGACCGATGCGCTGGCAGTGTTCAAGCTGGCGCACGTGCCGGCCGCCGGACCTGCATCGTCACCATCGCGCCTGGCACTGGCGCGCTAGAGCGCCACACAGGCTGACGCGGCATGCCCCGAGCCGCGTCAGCACTGTTGTGAAAACCCAGCTTTGCAAGCTGACCACAACCGTAATGGCTTTACCAAGAGTGTTTCATCGTGATCAATGCGGCTTACTCGATAAAGCAGCGAGGGAAATGAGGGGGGCGAAGGCCCTACATACAATTCTCCGAGGAATTTATTGGGGTGGAGCCATCTCGACCAATCGTTGATGATAGCAAGGTGTTTGCCCGGAAAATGCGTACCACCCCACGGGCGTGTAATGCGGCTTCTAACCGAGTCCGACTGTTCAGCTCAGCATAGCACCCGTATCAGGCTGTAAAAGTCACAGACCGACACGACAGACCGGAATCGACCCATACCGGACGTTCAGGCAGCCTGCGGGGGATCGATAAGGCATCACCACTACTTCTACCGAAAGCATGCCTCGCCCGATGAAATTGTTCCGCGTGGTTTGTTTAGGATGTCTGAGAACAAGATGGACTGTCGAAAAAAGCCGACCGACACGAAGCAAAAAATAATCGATAACACAATGATCCTTAGGCGATTCATATCGGTAGCCGGTCTAGGCGGGCGATAGGTCAACCTGAAATACTGCATACAAAAGGCGATGGCCGCGATTGCGCAAAGTTGCAAAAGCAAGCCCACGGCTCCTCCTCCATGGCTGGGTGGGGGTGTTCTTTCGCAAGAGCTCAATAGTGTCATGGAATCTACAACCACGAAGCTGAGCAACGAGAACAAGAGAATGCCTTTGCCGACTGGCGTATACATGCACTAATCCATTAAGGAGGCGCTGATCAATTCATCCGCACTACGTATCACAGGGCCTGCTCATCTGCGATAATTTTGGCTCCTCCAACGTCACGGTGTCGATCATGCAGAAGAGCTTCTCTGACCTTGAATACGCGAGCAAGAAGAAGCTGACGCGGCGCGACCGCTTCCTTGCAGAGATCGAAAAGATCACGCCGTGGGAGCAGCTGCATCAGGCAATCGAACCGTTTTATCCCAAGGTCGTCGGTGCTGGCCGCCCGCCAATCGGCTTGGCACGCATGCTGAGGATGTACGTGGCCCAACAGTGTTTCGGCTTGTCGGATGAGGGCATTGAAGACGCGATCTATGACAGCCAGGCCATCCGCGCTTTCGTTGGCATCGACCTCAATCGGGAGTCCGCGCCGGACGCGACGACGCTCCTTAAGTTTCGCCATCTGCTCGAAGCCAAGGGACTCACCAAGAAGATCTTCGACACGATCAACGGCCATCTTGCCGAGAAGGGTTTGATGATGCGTGAGGGGACCATCGTGGACGCCACGCTGATCGCTGCGCCACCTTCGACCAAGAACAAGGACGGGAAGCGCGACCCAGAAATGCACCAGTCGAAGAAGGGCAACGACTGGCATTTTGGGATGAAGGCGCACGTGGGCGTGGACGCCGCGTCGGGCCTGGTGCATACCGTCATCGGCACTGCCGGCAACGTCTCCGACGTTACGCAAGCGGGCTCGCTGTTGCACGGTGATGAATCTGCTGCGCTTGGCGATGCAGGCTACCAAGGTGTCGAAAAGCGCGCAGAGAATCTCGGCAAATCGGTGACCTGGCACGTGGCGATGAAGCGCTCCAAGCGCAAGGCGCTGCCCAAGAACAAGCTCGGCCGCATGCTCGAAAAACTGGAGCATCTCAAGGCGAGCGTGCGGGCGAAAGTTCAGCATCCGTTCCATGTCATCAAGAACCTGTTCCGCCATCGGAAGACACGCTATCGCGGCTTGGCCAAGAACACCGCTCAGCTCTTTACCTTGTTCGGCTTCGCCAATCTGGTGCTGGCCGGACGGCGATTTACGATCACAGAAACCCGAAGTGCGTCCTGAGTGCCAAAAGGCGCAAGGAAAACTGCCAATTCGCTGAAAAGTTCGCCGTAGCGGCGTCAAGAAACCTATCGCAACGTGCGAGGCGACCACGTCACCAAAAACTGCGGATGCGCCGAAAAATCGTTAATTGATCAGCGCTTCCTTAAACGACCCACGGGGAAACGACGGCTGTTGGCCGAAAGCAGCCAACCACTTATTCAACGCATTTTGATAAATTTATTGCTTGATCAATTTTTCACCGTCCGGGCGCAGTTCTCCCTTCGGGGACACATGTCGGTATAAAGTCTGCCGGGTAACGCCAAGTTCTTCACAAAGAGCGGCCACCTTAGTTTCAGGCTTCCCCATGGAGGCCATCGCCAAGCGCAGTTTGGCAGGCGTCATCTTGAACGGACGCCCTCCGCTACGTCCTCTCGCACGCGCGGACGCTAATCCAGCAACAGTGCGTTCGGAAATTAATTCGCGCTCAAACTCGGCCAACGCGGCAAAAATGCCAAAGACTAATTTACCTGCTGCACTGGTCGTATCAATCGCAGCACCGTGTCCGGTCAGCACCTTCAGACCTACCCCACGTGCAGCCAAGTCATGCACCGTATTGATCAAATGACGCAGGTCACGGCCGAGCCTGTCCAGTTTCCAAACCGCCAGCGTGTCGCCTTCACGTAGGGCCTTGAGACAGGCCGTCAAACCAGGACGATCTTCCCGCTTGCCTGACGCCTGATCTTCATAGAGATGCTTTGGGTCAACTCCGGCCAACACCAGTGCATCCCATTGCAAGTGCGTTGTTTGCGAACCGTCAGCTTTCGAGACTCGCATGTATCCAATTAACATGATTTTACGTGTCACTTATACGGTCGATTGTGTGACAGTCAGTCCTGTCACTTTCCAATCATCAAAACCTGTCACTTAACCCGTCACTTAATGTATGACATGTAAAGGGTCTTGCTGGCTCATAATGTAACAGAAATTCGGCTGGAATTTGCTCTTTAGCAAATATCGCTCTAAGTTGCTCCAAAGAAGCAGGGTCGTTCCGGCCGTACGACACCAACCGGAATAGCGAACGTGCTGTCTCGGGATTGTGTCGAGCATCAAGAACGGCCTCTTCAATTGCTTCGGCCGCCTTTCGCCAGTAGTTGACGGGTTCTTCCGATTCCACGCGTGCCGGCAGACCGTTTGTGAATTCCCTCTGCGGTTCTTGCACGAACAGGCCAGCGAACTCTCCGGTTGCATTCAAAATCCGCGATTCGATCAACTCGATTGCTGTAGCCGCCGCCTCCAGCATTTGCAACTGCACCGAGTCCGCTAAAATCTCAAAGGCCTGCCATTGGCTCTGTCCGGCACGGAGCGGGTAGCCGCATCGCTCCCATACGTAACGGATAGCTTCACCGTATGATCCGCACAGCGAGATCGGCGTGTTCAGCTCGTCCAACAAAGTGCGCAGCAGCCGAAACCAAAGTCCGGCATGGACCCGGCGGCGCGGTAGCTCGACGTATCCTGTCGTGAGTGCTTGCCATGTGCGCCGGTCCATCGCCGAAATCGGCGCACTGGCCTGCCGCTGCTCACATGAAGCATCATCCCAGCCCATGAACGTCCCAGTCCCTCCCCAATAGGGCTCCAGCCAGCAACCGTGCGTCGGGCAGCTCAATAGCAACGGCAATTGCCATATAAGTGGCAGCGCATGTTCCGCCGAGTCGCGAATGCAGTGCGGGCACGCCCGACGCAGCGGCTGCATCGGCAGCCAGGGGCGCCAGCTCATGATGGACCGCGCTTTTCGATGCCCCTTCGGCAGCAGAACTGATAGCTGGAAAACATAGGTTTCCAGAGCGGACGGAATCGAGTTGTCAAGATTGTCCAGCAGCCACGGCGTCCAGCCGGCGAAACTCATGCAGCGCAGGTGGTCCAGCTCGATGCCGCTGCGCTGAGCCAGGGCTATCAATAACGGTAGCGGCGGCGCAGTGTCAAGGTCGTCAATCTGGCCGTGGCCAAGATCATGCTGCAGCAGTTCGCGCATGTCCAACTGGTAGCAGTCGGAGACACGATGAAGCCAGGACGACAATGCCTCGCCTTCTTTGGGGGCCGGATGTAGCGGCCAGCGTTGTGCCTGGCTCACATCAACTCTCGCTCGAACTGCCGGCGCCGCTCGCTGGGGCCAGCGTAGTCGGTCATGCTAAGCGTTCGGTGATTGATGGCTTCCTCCCCGCTCTCCGCAGCGGCGACGGCCGCCGCTATCAGCAGGTGCGCCAGTTCGCCGATGGTGCCCTCGCTACGGGTCAGCAGATAGCGGGCCATGTCTGGCGTGGCGATGGGCGAGCTTCTTCGCAGCGGGAGCGACGCGGCGAAGCTCGCCAGCAACGAATAGCAGTCGTCGTTGGCCCCCCACAATGGAAGCATGACGGGCTCGAAACGGTTTTCCAGTTGATCGTCCGACCGGATGGCAAGGTACGCCTCGCGCGTGCCAACCCCGACCAGCGGGATGCGCAACTCGTTGCCAAGAAAGCGCAGCAGATTGAGGAATTCCCGCCGGCTCACGTTGTTACCGGCAAGGACGTTGTGCAGCTCGTCGATCACCAGCATGCGCACACCGACGCGGCGCAGCAGCGACAACGCTAGTTGTTCCATCTCCGGTAGCCGCTGGCGCGGGCGCAGTGGCGCGCCCATGGCAGCGAGCAGAGCCACATAGAAGCGCGTGACCGATGGCTCCGATGGCATCTGCACGCACAGAACCGGGATGTGTTCCTGATCATCGCCGGATGTGGCGGGGTGGGTACGGCGGAATTTCTCGATGATCATCGACTTGCCGTTGTTGGTCGGGCCGACCAGCAAGAGGTTGGGCATGCGCTGTTTGCTCGGCCACGCAAACAGGGTTTCCAGCCGGTTCAACGCATCGACCGCGCGCGGATAGCCAATCCAGCGGTCGGCACGGATGCGCTGAATACGCTCGGCCGCCGGCAGACGGGCCAGCCCCTGTGCTCCCGGCAGCAGGTGGGATAGGTCGTTGGCAGGAAATTCGTCCATGGCTACCATTCCTCGATCTGGCCAAATGGCATAGCCGCCGGTTGGCCTTCGGTTTGGGCATCAGGTACGTCAGTCACCGGCGGCGCAAGCTTGCCCGATGGCGATTGCGTTTTGAGATGCTGCCGCCGTTCCTGATCGCGCCGCGTCTTGCGCGTAGTGTGCTGGGCGATGTCCACGATGTCGCGCATTTGCCGGATCATGCGGAACAGCGCGGCCTCATCCACCTGTTCACGCCCGAGCTGCCGCAAGCTGGCCAGCGCCTGGCGTTGCTCCCACAACGTGATGGCGGGATGGGACAAGGTACGGTAGGGAATTTCCAGATAATGCTGCTCTTCCGGCTCCAGAACCCATATTCGGCTGATATCACGCGGGTCGCGCCGGATCAGGAATGCCGGCAAGCTTCCGCGCCGGGCGATCCATGGTTTGAGCGCGTCGGCATAGTAGTGGATGTGGTCGATGACAAAGCCCGTCCGGGTCAGTGTGCGTCGGATCACCGGCAGGAAATCGATCAGGAAAGCGGTCGCGTGCGTGACGATGGCCGGCGTGCCGGAACGGGCCACGGCATCGGCCCATAGCGCCGCCGGCGGCTGGAGCAGAGTTCCGTGCACAGAGCCGTGATAGGCGCCGATTGCCAGGGTGAGCCAGCGCTCCAGTTCGCGCAGCGTCAACGCCGCCATGCCGTCCGAATCGTACTTGCCGCGTTGGTTAGGGTTGGAAAACGTCGTGCCCGGCAATTCTTGGATCATCTGCATTGCGGTGCCGATGATTCGCTCCACGATGCCCCCAAAGTGCGGCAGGCCCGGCGGTCGATAACTCAACTGAATGCCGTGCTGTTCGCAGCCACGGCGCAGCGCCTCGCTCTTGAACTCGGCAGCATTATCCAGATAGAGCAGCTTGGGCTTGCCGCTCATCGGCCAATTCATTTCCACATCCAGACTTTCCAAGCTCGGGCGTTTGTCGCAGGCAGCGTGGGCTAGGCAAAGGCCGGCCGAGACGGCGGACGGGGCTTCCAGCGTGACCACCATACCGGGCACGCAGCGCGTAAATACGTCGATGGCGATCGTCAGGTAAGGGCGTCCAATGGGCTGGCGGTCGCGCTCGTCCACGATAATCAGATCGATGACTGTATGGTCGATTTGCACTTGTTCAAGTGGCGCAGTGACTTCGGGAGGTAGGCCGCCGGCGCCTTGCAAATCACGGGCGGCATCCTGGCCACCCCGGCTGCGCGCCACTTTTCGCGGGTCCAGGCTGGCGACGCGAAAAGCTACAGTGTTGCGTGCCGGCACCCGCAGTTTCTGTGCCTTGCACGCCTGTGTTATTTCACGATACAGCGCCGCCAGGCTGCGCTTCTGCCGGGTCAGAAACCGCTTTTGCAACAGGTCGCGGATGATGAGCTCAACCGGCTCCGATAAGCGGCCCTTGCCTTTACCGCCGCTGGACTGACCTCGTGCGAGGTCCGTGACCAAGCCCGAGCCCTGGCGTGCGCGCCGGATCAATACGTATACCTGCCGCCGGGACAAGCCCAACGAGTGCGCGGCGTCATCGGCGGCCTGATGTCCGATGAGATCAAGTGCCGCGAGCGGCCCTACGACATCCATTCGTTGTCGCGCCTGCTCCCAGGCAGCATCCGGCAGTGTCAAGACCCCTTGCTCGTCTATGCGCTGTATTTCTGTTGCCACGCCCGCACCTCACATCTGTGCATAGGAGTATTCAGCATAGTCGATGATGGTGAAGGCCGCTAGTGACAAAAGTAAGTCAGGATCCCTGTGCACAGTCGCCGTCTGGGCCCTGTCTGGGCCAGCAAAATGGTGCAGTCGCCTTCTGAAAATGACATCTATTCTGACGCCTGTGCATGGGTTATCCTGACATCCGGTTAGGGTATAGCTCAATCTGACGTTCTCGGGTTATTGCTTTATCTGGTAGGTTTGACGAGACAGCTAGACAGGAGAGCATGTGAGCATTCAAAATCTGAGGGAAACGCTGGAGAACCGTCAAATCGGTATTTACTTCGGCTTCGTTGTGATTGCGGCCATCGCCGCTATGCTCGTACCCGGCACGACAGCTCTTGAAGCCAGCGTCAATCCGGCACTTGCGCTGATGCTATTCGCAACATTTCTGCAAGTTCCGCTTGCGGATCTAGGGCAAGCCTTCTCACGGGGCCGGTTCCTTGCCGCACTGTTCGCGGCGAATTTCGTCGTCGTGCCGCTTCTCGTCGCGGGCCTCATTCAGTTCCTGCCGGCTGATTCGATGGTGCGGCTCGGCGTGCTCCTGGTTCTGCTCGCGCCGTGCATCGATTATGTGGTGACGTTTTCCCATCTCGGCCGCGCCGACGCTCGCCTGTTGCTCGCCGCGACGCCCGCCCTGTTGATCCTGCAAATGCTCCTGCTGCCGGCCTATCTCAAGTTGCTTCTCGGAGAGAGTGCCGTTGTGCTGGTCGAGCGCGGACCGTTCGTTCATGCTTTCGTATGGCTGATAGCCGTTCCGATGCTGCTTGCGGCAGCGGTGCAATGCTGGGCGGCGCGGCGCCGCGCCGGGACGCGAGTATCGACCGTCCTGGGTCTATTGCCCGTGCCCGCGACAACCTTGGTCCTGTTTGTCGTCATTGCGTCGGTGGTACCCCGGCTTGCGCCGGCGATCAATTCGGTCTGGCGGGTCGTGCCGATCTATGTCGCCTTTGCGATTCTCGCTCCGTTGATCGGTTGGTTTGTCGCCCGGCAATTCCGTCTCGATGCGCCCGCCGGGCGGGCGGTCGCATTCAGCGCTTCGACTCGAAACTCGCTCGTGGTATTACCGCTCGCGTTTGCGGTACCCGGCGCTGTTCCGGTGTTGCCGGCGATCATCGTGGCACAGACGCTTGTCGAGCTGGTAAGCGAGTTGGTCTATGTGCGCGTCGTTCCGAGGTTGGGTGAGCGGAAGTCCGGTATCTCATCGCAGATGCCGTGATCAGTGCGCCGCCAGTGCGGGCCTAGCGCCGGTTTGGCGGTGCGCGCGGCCGGGCGCAACAACCCGCGCAGCAGGTAGTCGCGCACGACGTGCACGCTCACGCCGGCATCCTAGGCCAGGCGCGACACCGTGTAGGCGTTCACCGAACACCTCCTTTTCCTCACCCGGCGCAGCAGGACAGTTGCTTCACGTCCTTGCTGAAGGTCTGCGCCGCGAGCTTCAGCCCCTCGACCATCGTGAGATACGGGAACAACTGGTCGGCCAGCTCCTGCACGGTCATCCGATTGCGTATCGCCAGTGCGGCTGTCTGGATCAGCTCGCCCGCTTCCGGCGCGACCGCCTGCACGCCGACCAGCCGCCCCGAGCCGGCCTCCGCCACCAGCTTGATGAAGCCGCGTGTGTCGAAGTTGGCGAGCGCCCTCGGCACGTTGTCGAGCGTGAGGGTGCGGCAGTCGGTTTCGATGCCGTCGTGGTGCGCTTCCGCCTCGCTGTAGCCCACCGTCGCCACCTGCGGATCGGTGAACACCACGGCCGGCATCGCCGTCAGGTCCAGCACCGCGTCGCCGCCGGTCATGTTGATCGCGGCACGCGTGCCGGCCGCCGCCGCCACGTAGACGAATTGCGGATGGTCGGTGCAATCGCCGGCCGCAAAGATGTGCGGCGCGCTGGTGCGCATGGCGCGGTCGATGACGATGGCTCCCTGCGCATTGACTTCGACGCCCGCCGCTTCAAGGTTCAGGCTGCGCGTGTTCGGCGCACGGCCCGTGGCGATCAGCAGCTTGTCGGCGCGCAGCTCGCCGTGTGCCGTGGTCAACACGAATTCCCCGTCCGCATAGGCAACCTGGCTCGCCTGGGTGTGGTCGAGCACCTCGATACCCTCGGCGCGAAAGGCGGCCGTGACAGCCTCGCCAATGGCCGGGTCTTCGCGGAAGAACAGCGTGCTGCGCGCCAGGATCGTGACCTGGCTGCCCAGGCGGGCGAAGGCTTGCGCCAGCTCGACCGCCACCACTGACGAACCGATGACGGCCAGCCGCTCGGGAATGCTGTCGCTCGCTAGCGCCTCGGTGGAGGTCCAGTAGGGCGTGTCCTTCAAGCCGGGGATCGGCGGGATCGCGGGACTCGCGCCGGTGGCGATCAGGCAGCGGTCGAACGCGACCACGCGCTCTCCACCGTCGGCCAAGCGCACGACGATGCTCTGGCTGTTCTTGAAACTGGCCTCGCCGCGCAGCACGGTGATGGCCGGGGTGCTCGCCAGGATGCCTTCGTACTTGGCGTGGCGCAGTTCCTCGACTCGGCCTTGTTGCTGAGCCAGCAGCCGTTCGCGCAGTACAGCGGGTGCTGCGACCGGCAGGCCAGCATCGAACGGGCTTTCGCGGCGCAGGTGGGCGATGTGGGCGGCGCGGATCATGATCTTGGAGGGCACGCAGCCGACATTGACGCAGGTGCCGCCGATGGTGCCGCGTTCGATCAGCGTGACGCGGGCGCCTTGCTCGACGGCTTTCAGCGCTGCCGCCATCGCCGCGCCGCCGCTGCCGATCACGGCCACGTGCAGCGCTTGTTCACCGCCACCATGCTTCGTTTCGCCGCCGAGCCAGCCCAGCGCCTTGTCCAACAGGCCGGAGGTGGACTTGCCCGGCGTGTCGGCAACCCGTGCGCGGTAGCCGAGCGCGGCCACTGCGGCAACCAGAGGGGTCACGTTCACGCCCGCGTCCGCCTCGATTTCGGCCTGCCGCTGCGCATAGGACACCGAGGCCGAGCGCACGCCGGGCACGTTTTTCAGAGCCTGCTGGACGTGCTCGGCGCACGACGTGCAGGTCATGCCTTCGATGTGAAGGGTGATCGCTTCGGCCATGACAGTGCCCTCACTGCTTGACGCTGGAGGGATAGCCCGCGTTTGCGGTGGCCTTGGTCAAGGCGTCGGCATTGGTCTTCGCGTCGTCGAAGGTGACGACGGCCTCTCGCTTCTCGTAACTGACCTCGGCCTTTTGCACGCCGTCCACCTTGGTGAGGGCCTTCTTCACCGTGATCGGGCACGCGGCGCAGGTCATGCCGGGCACCGACAGGGTGACGGTCTTGGTAGCGGCCCAGGCGGGCGCGCTCAGGGCGGCGGCCAGCGCAAGAAGGGTAGCGAGTTTCTTCATGGCAATTCTCCTTTCAATAGAACAGCGGCAGGACGTAGGGGAAAGCGAGGGCAACCAGAACCAGGGCGGCGACGATCCAGAAAATCACCTTGTAGGCCGTCCGCACCTGGGGCACGGCGCAAACGTCGCCGGGCTTGCAGGCCTGTATCGGTCGGAAGATGCTGCGCCAGGCGAAGAACAGCGCGACGAGTGCCGCGCCGATGAAGATCGGCCGGTACGGCTCCAGCACGGTTAGGTTTCCGATCCACGCGCCGGAGAAGCCGAGCGCGACCAGGACGAGGGGGCCGAGGCAGCAGGCCGAGGCGAGGACGGCCGCGACGCCGCCGGTCGCCAGTGCGGCGCGACCGTTCTTGGGTTCCGACATAAGGTTCTCCTTCCGGGACTTCGTTTGATGCTGTAACGTTACTTCCGTAGTCAACTACGGAGTCAAGCATGATGGAGAACGATTTAGAGAACCTGACCATCGGAGCCTTCGCCAAGGCCG
>Ga0308161_1002275_pt1 | contig 20824 bp, 14 predicted proteins | sample PhyFR2_FD_201034 | JGI IMG/M metagenome (GOLD analysis project Ga0308161, IMG submission 201034) | Phyllosphere microbial communities from UC Gill Tract Community Farm, Albany, California, United States - DLSLF.R2 | ecosystem: Host-associated > Plants > Phyllosphere > Unclassified | place: USA...
TATTTTTTATTTTTCAAAGGATTTCCAGTTATATCTTTGGCTATATAAGTTAAATGGTAATCTGGCAACATTGCCAATTCTGGGTTTTTCGTTGCCACCTTGGCTCCCCCCATAAACAAATGTTGCCCTGCTTTCACCTCAAACTTACCGCCCGTAACAGGGAAAATACCTGAACCATTCAGCTTTACTTGAGATCCACTTGCAGTCAGATTAATTTCAGTTGGGCTAGTAATAAAAACTGTGTCTTCGGTTGAAGTAATTTGCACGCCCTTTCGAGCAATGACATCTAAGCCATCACCTTGAGCCTGAATTTCTACTTTGCCTTGGCCAGCAAAAAGCCGAGCACCTTCTTGGGCGGCAAATAGACTAATTTTTTGACTGGCATGACCCACTATATTTTTTTGTGTACTGAGATTAATGCTATCTCCAGCACTTTGAGTAAGCTGACCATTTGCACTGAGATATATATCTTCATTACTACTTACAGCAATACTTTTTGGAGATGCTAACAGCATCACTGCCGATTGAAACTCAACAGCCTTTTTAGGGTCTTCTTGTTTAAGAACCTCTAAAAAACTCTGAATATTCTCAAGCATATCTAATGGGTCAGTTTGCTGATTTTTAGTAACTTCACTGAGTGCCTTGGCATTGCTAAGGCCGCCTTCGATTTGTTGTTTGGCTTCATTTGTATCAAGGTGTACACCTTGAGCTTGATCCTGTTTGTGGGTAGTCAAGAGTAACCCACTTCCCGCTCTTACCGCACCCCACTGGTCTGTTCTGAGTTCAAAACCTTCACCACGACCGTCACTTTCGGCTTTATCTTTTGGATGGCTTAAGTTACCCAAGTTGAGCTGACTGGTTGCATGGCTGCTTTGGAGCTGGGCACTGATTTGCCCTGTGGTATCATCAAAACGTAGCTGGTTAAAACCTTTGCCGTCGACTTCTTCGGAGCGAATGCCGCTGAGTTTTTTAGTGTCAGGTAACTGGCCTTTCTGGTCGAACTCGGTTGGGTGACATTCGGCTTCGTGAATACGCCCCACCACAAACGGGCGGTCAATGTTGCCGTCAAAGAAGTCGATCACTACGATGTCACCGACACGTGGCAAGAACCGTGCTCCGTAACCTGCACCCGCCCATGGAGTCAACACATCGACCCAAGCTGAGTCGGTATCATTGTTGTTACTTCCTGCTCCACCATCATGGCTATGATCATCAGTTCGGGTAAACAGGAAACGGACTTTAATGCGTCCCCACTGGTCGACATGAATACTTTCACCTTCTAGCCCCACTACTCTAGCGCGCTGCGGGTAAGCTGCTGGTCGGTGCTCTAACGGATGATATTCAGGAACAGTTTTAATATTTCTACGCGACAAGATAAGTTCATTACCCTGACGCTCAGTCTGGTCATTTGGCCCTGATTGATTGTTTTGCCATTGGCTTTGGCTAAAAAGTTGATTGATTTGCTGTTGTAAATCTTTAGGCAAGTTATTTTGCAGATAGAAGCTTTTCCCAATAATCAGAAATTCTTTGTCTGATCCGCTATGCGTATCTATTTCTGGATGTTCATTCAATTCAAACCAATAACCGACTTGCGCATCACGTACCGTGGTTTGTGCATGGAAATATTTTGATTGAGACGCATAATAATCAGATAAATTTTGATTGAGTTTTTCTAGTTGCTGGTGACCCGATGCAGTGGCTTGGTGTTCCCCATTTAAGTCTTGCATCCAAGCAGGACTGACATGCCATGCATGTTCTAGACTTAAACTCGCATTATCCTGATTAGCACTATGACTATGCTTTGACTGGACACTTCCCATGCCTTCTTCTTGGTTTAAAGCATCAGCCTGCCAGCGTTGCACATGCACGGCTGTAGATTGCAAGCTTCGAGTTGGAACAAGGCTTGTCATACTGTCTTGTTGTTCAACAGCACTACTGCGGTGATAACGGATATTTCTTCGGTCTAATGCTAAATATGATTCATTATTATCAATTAAACGTAACTTTTGTGATTGAATCTCATCCGAGCTATCAGTTTTTTAAATCCAAAGTTAAGGCAGAAGCAAACAACGGGCTTTTGTTCTGCCACTCTGTAAATAGAATTTCAGTAATGTCCCGTACACTTTTATTCATAAACACACGGCTATTTCGGCGTTTATGCCATAGCACGGTTGGGTCTTTTAATCTCAGTTTATACAGTGTTAATGAACCATCACTCTGCCCCTGACTAGCTTCAGTAATAATTCCTGTCGTTCTGAATAATTGCCCCTGATCAGTTACTTGATCGACAGCAACCTGACAACCAATAAATTGTTTTAATGAAATATGGGTGTTGGTAGAAAGACAAAATAAATCGGCAGTCAATCCTTCATTTAGCTGATGCTGTCCTTCAATACTTTGTAAAAAGACTTGAGTATTCAACGATGGATTAGAAAACTGAATATGTAGCACGCGTTTTTGTGAGCTGATACCCAAATCTTCTAGAATTCTATGTATATGAGATAACATCTTTTTTATGAAAACTTTGTCAGGATTGGCATTATTTTATAAAATACAGAAACATCTGTCTATTTTGTAAAGAGAAACTTAACGATATGAATACAAGAGTGGATGAAGATGACGAACGTAATAAAGATATAAAGTGAATTAAAAACTTACGCTATTAATTCACTTTTAAAAGTTGTTAATCTTTTAGTATTCTAAGAATCTTATTTTGAATTCAAATTTATTAACAGCATTTACAAATTTTTGACTTACTACATAGATATAAGGTTTATCCGTATCTCTAGCAATAAAAAAGTCATCTATTGCAAGATCTTTTTTTATGAAGTCATCTTCATCTAATAAATTGTTTTTTCTCTTAATATACATAGCATAAATATCTACCTTTTCATTCCTCACATAGCACTTATAGAAATCACACTCATCTTCCAGAATTTCTTTCATTTCATGAAAAAATCCTTTTGAAAATAGTAAAATTCCAGAAGATGAATAATAAAAATCGGTCTCTAATATCTCATTTAATTGATCAGAAAAAATATTATCATAATCTAAATTTATTCTAGGATTTTTTAAAAATTTCTCACTTAAATCAAATTTAAAATAATCAACGATAATTTCTTGATTTCCTTTTAAATCAAAAGAAAAATCTCTATCAATATACTCAGATGGATAAATTGTATAAAAGCTCACAAAACCTACAAGTTAGTTAAAAAAGTTATGAATATTTTTCAATTACACATTAATTAACAGTCAACACTTTTAGAGTATTTGACTGTTAATTTTTTAATTACTTACAATTGAATAAAGTTTTTTTCATAAAAAATATTATTAAAAAAGCTATTAACTGAATCCCCAATTTTGCAAAAATAGTCATCATAACCACCATAAAACTTAAATGATGGATCAATAAAATACGTTAAATGTTCACTATAGCCCAATCCAATTGGTAAAAGGTCACTTCCTGCCTTTAGTGAATACTCCTCAAATATCCAGGCAGGATCTATACCTTCTGTTGCTTTAATAGAATTAAAATACGAAAAATCTTTTTCTTTTCCTCTATATACCTCATGAGCTATATTTAATCCATTGAAACTTTGAACGAAGACTATAGCAGAATTAAAAATTTTATAATTATCTGCTTTCCATGTTTCTATGATGCGTTCAATATCTATTTTTCTTCCTGTATACCAACCGCAATTGATTAAATATTCTTCAATATTGGCATTTAAATCAAAATTGGATTCTTGCATTTACTTCTTTCCCGTTAACACTTTGTCATATTTAAAAGTTACTTGACAGTTCCTACAACAAGGAAATGCTTCTCCACTTCTAGTTCGAACAGTTGCCATTTCCAAATCTCTTCTATTAGAACCATCTTTTAATGCTTTATTTACAGCATCAACTTCCGCACAATTATTGGGTGCCCAAGGCTCAATAGATGGAGAAGGTAAAGAGACACTTAAATCTGCATGAATATTTTTAGGTTGGGTACCACTTGTACCATAATATACTTTACCTGTACGTTTATTTACTACAGCACAGGTTGCAGTTGGTAGTCGCCCGCCTGCTTCTCTTATTTGTTTTGCCTTTTTAACTGCCTCATCATATGCATTAGGACATGTTTTTGAGGTTAGTCCAAGTGGATCAATCCAATTATTAGGATTCGGTGCATAAGAATACACATTAAACCCACCCAATAATCCAATCGGGTCTTTACTAATAAACCGCCCTACATACGGCGAATAATAACGATAACGGTTGTAATGAAGCCCTGTTTCACCATCAAAATACTGACCTTGGAAACGAATGTTATTGCTTATAATCTCTGAATTTTCAAAGAAATCTGACTTAGCCTGTTCTACCTTACACTCACCCCAAGCTTTATATTGAGCTTTCCAGACAATGGCGCCTGTCTGGTTACTCATTTCTTGCGGTGTGCCTAAATGGTCACAGTGATAGAACCATACATCATCAAAACCTTGACTTTGTTTTACTGTATTCCAAAGCGGGTCTTTATAAATACTATATGGTTTATCTATCCAGTTTTGAGTTTGATGTAGCTCAATTGACTGATAATACGCCGCTTGCAACAAAGGCACGAAACTGTCTTTTTCATAGAAATAGTGTTTAGTTATATCAGCGCTAGATTCATAAGCTAAAGTATCACCATCCCAACCATAAATAATGTTCTGTTCTTGCCCTGTATGGTGATGCTTACTTCTTTTTTGAATACGTCGGCCTAAAGCATCGTAACGATAATCCACCGTGTATTGATTATTTCGGCTACGAACAAGACGCCCCAACACATCCCACTCAAGATTTAAATCACCTTGTGATGACTTTTGTCGAATCAACTGTCCAAAAGAATCATATTGATATTGTTGGTCAAGATATTCCTGCACGACATTATTAACTAAACGGTTATAACCAAGACCTTTTTCAGTGGCAGTGTGTTGTGAGGACTGCTCTTTGGTACTGTTATATCGATCTAGAATATTACTTGCTGGGTCAAAATTAAATGTCTCTTTTCCAAGCTTACTAGTTGCCTCTAATAAACGCCCAACAGGATCATATTTATAGTGAATGGTTCCACGACGAGTATCCTTAATGAGCGTTAATTCACCTGTGTTATCGTAGTGATATAAGCGTTCAATCAATTGGTTGGTATGCTGGATAGCGTTATTTTGAGTTTGGGCCTGATAGCCTTTGTCATGCCCACTCAACATTAATTGCTGAGTTAAACGTCCAACTTCATCATAACGTTGTTGTTGGCTAAGACCATTTGCATAATGGCGTAATATCTCTCTATGTAAATCATCACGCTCAAAACTAACAACATCTTCACCATTTAAGGCCATGCCATAGACATGCCCACTTCCATAAGTGAGCCAATCTACTTTCTGTCCATCTGGTCGAATGGTTGTGGTTCGATTATTTAATTCATCATAGACATGTTTCCACACAGCTGTTTTCTGTGTCACAACATCTTGATGATGTTCTTTAATTAAATTGCCTGCTGCATCATAAAACCACTGCAAATTAGTTTCAGCATTTTTAGCCTGAACTAAATTACCTAAGCCATCGTAAGAAAATTCTTCTGTTTGCTTTTCTTCAAGCTCTTGCCCTTGATAGCCATATCCTGCTGTACGTTGTTCTAAACGTCCCATGCTGTCAAAAATAAATTGCTGAATACGGTCTTTAGGCGCAGCACGATCTTTGAAATCTTGACCATAGGCAGAAGCGACCTCAATACTACTAGTCAAACGGCCATTATATTCATCGTACGTATAAGCAGTTTCTTTGCCATCAAAATCAATTTCTTTTACTAATCGACCTGCAACATCATAAATAAATTCATAACTTGCGCCATTTTCATTAGTTAAACGTTTTAAGCGACTTAAACGGTCCCATTGATATTTTAAAGTTTGATTTAATGGGTCAATACGCTTAGTAATTAAACCCGCTGCGTCATATTCATAACGTGTCTGCTGGCCTTTAGGGTCAATATGAACTAATAAACGACCTTCTGCGTCATGAATAAAATGCTCTTCAGCACCATCAGCATGTTTAATTTTTTCGAGCTGCCCAAAAGCATTCAGCGGTAAGCCTTTTATTAGAGGTTGTCTTGGTTCAGCAGTTAATTCCGTATAGAAATATTCAACTTTTTGCTTTAAAGCATTTTCAATAAATTTGACGCGCCCACGATCATCATAGTGCCAGTGCGTTTCTTTACCAGAACAATCCGTATAAGTAACCAAGTTGCCTTGATCATCATATTTAAGTGTCTTCTTACCGCCTTTAGCATCTTTAATGGAAGTTACCAATCCCATTGCATTATAGGTATATGCTGTTTCATGCTTCAGCGGATCAATCTCTTTAATTATATTTCCTGAAGCATCGTATTCTTTAAACCAACGCCCCTGTTCAGCATCAACAAAACCTGTAAGATTATCTTTTTCGTCATATTCATAATAGAAGGTTGAGCCATCGGCCTGAACCATACTTAAGACATTACCGCGTTCGTCGTAGGTATACGATGTTTCTGTTCCATCTGTGGCAATATGCGATGTTATATTTTTTGCTTGGTCTCTAAAGAACCATTCTTGCAAATTGTCTGGATAAATAATTCGATAAGTATAACCCGTAATACCATAATAGTATTCAGTCACGTTACCATCGATATCCATAACAGAAGTTACTCGAACGTTTTCATCCCAATCTAATTTAGTAGCGGAACTATAGTCATCGGCCCACTCTTCAATCGCTTTTGAGCTAGGTAAAATGCCATCCCATTTTAAGTTCATTCCTCTTTGAGTAAGATCTGTATATCGAGTCAATAAGTGAGTTTGATATTGATATTCATAAGATGCAGCAAACTCATTGGTCGCCTTAATTAAATCGCCTTGCTCGTTATATTGATATGCTGATAGTTGTCTAATGAGTTGACCATCTTCAACCAACCAAGCTGCAACAACTTTCTGCATATCATTAATTTGTAATGCTACATGCGCCAAAGTTTGTTGTTGCTGCTTAAATATAATGTCGGATAAATAGCTATTACCATTTTCTAATTCATAGTCATAACGTAATCCAACGCTAAATCCATTTTGACGATCTATGGAGACTAAACGAAACTCATTTTTATATTTTTGATAGAAGCGAGTTTCTGAAACACCATATGAAATTGCTCTAATTTCAGGAGAGACAACGGTATAAGTAAAAGTTTCTACTTCATCATAATAACTCTGCCCAACTTTTAGCTCTGGTAAGCGAACAGGACGGCCATCGCTACCAATATACTCCCAACCTTCTTGCTCAATCGGTTCTTTAGGCTCATGCACGTTGTAACTAGAACAACGAGCAATCTTGGTTGTAAAAGGTGTAATCCACCGCGCTCCGAAAATTGATTGATCATACTGATATAAGTTTGATACATACGTTCTCGAAAATTGCTCTATTAATAATGGATGAATTTGGGCATCTGTATGATTTAAAAACTCAGTACCCATGGCAAAAGTAATCGATCGTTTAGTCGCACCACCTTTACAGTTTTTACATGCATTCGCATTATGAGTCGCGTCGTGTTCAGTATTCGCTTTTTCTAATTTATTATTTTTCTTGTCATGTCTGACTTGTGTAGTTTGAGTTGGCTTAACTTGGCCTGAGGCTTTTTTTCTAAATCTAGCATTACTTAAACGTAATATTTCAAATAGCCACCCAATTGTTTGTGGCTGTGCTGTATTTCCCAAGCCTTTAATTTTAGTATTGGCAGTAATACCAATTTTATTAATCGTTGCACCTACATTTAATATCGGCTGCTTTAGATGTGCAGGAACTAAAGAAGTAACAACTTTAGCATTGGAGTTTGCTCCTGTTTTAATAAGAGCTTTTCCCAAGTTTTCGGTCATGTAAACTAAATTTTTTCCAGCTCGTGTTAAGTCACCACTTTTTATTCCTTTAATAACACCAGCAGCTTGCTGTTGAGCTCGATTTGTATTTGACCCTGCATTTGTAAATACTTGGCCTTTTGTTACAACTCGAACAATACCACCATTAATTTGTGTAGTGGCATTTTGGACGGTTCCACCACAAGTGGCTAAAATTGAATTTAACTGTTGCAAACCAGTTTTACAGAATTTATCAATTTGTCCGGCAACCTGATCATTTAAATGGTTAGAGATCACCACAATAACTGCTTCTCCTAAAGCAGCTTTACCCACGCGTTTAACTTCTTGACGGACTAGAAACAGGGCTGGACGAGCAGACATACGAATTGCTGTTGTTCCTGGTACTGGTGCAATCCCAATAAGGTCAATACCCATTGTGGTCCAATCCATAATATCGGCATTTTGAAAACCTTTATCGTAGATATAACAAATGTCGGAAACCACATCGATAGCAGCCATCACATTTCCAATAATTGGAATTGTTCCCATTACACTGGCTAGCAAGTCTAGTGTCACAATTTTATGAGTATGACTTTTTAACCAATCATCTATTTTTTGTTTTGAATGACTAACATCTTTAATAGCAACTTCTGATAATGGCTTAACAACTTCTGTTTTTCCAGACATTTTATTTCTCTACGAATTCTTTTTAAAAGGGCTTTGCAAATATTGAGGAAGCGCGTTAGTAACCAAGCTACGGCTATCAACAGAACTTAATTTGCTGAAGTCATTTATTTTTTGAATTGATGCAAGATCAATATTGTTCCCTATTTTTTGGCCTACTTCTGAAATGGGTAAAAAGCTTTTCACTTGGTCAGTCACTAATCCCTGCGCCTCTGTTTTTAACATTGGCATTAAAGCCTTTGCCCCTTCAGATTTTATGCTTTGTGCAGTTTGAATATTTTTCATAATATTCGCAGGATTCGTTAATTGTTTAGATAATTCACCAAGTTTGGACTGGGCTGTTTTACTCATTTGTGCAATTAATGAATCTGATTGCTCAATATCTACATCATTCTTATTTGGCCATTCAACTGGACGTTTAAAGTCACTTGCTGCATCCCAAGGATCACGGTGGTCTGGCTCAAAGAAGACTTTCACTGCACCTGTCGCTAAGCCAGAAACTCTTGCGAATCCTTTATCATCCAACTTGCCAGTGACTTCTTTTCCTAAGTTGTCGACAACTGTATAACTTCCACCTTTAACAAACTCACCATGTGAATAGTCATGTAAAAGCTCGAGCACACCCTGCCCACGTTTAGGCGGAGGCGGTAGTGAAGAACTGAAATTCGCACTTCCGCCTCCCATAAACAAATGTTGCCCAGCTTTCACCTCAAACTTACCACCAGTAACAGGGAAAATTCCCGAGCCATTAATCTTGAGTTGAGATCCGCCCGCCGTGATAACAATTTCTTTAGAAGCACTAATTTCAATTTTATCTTCTGTAGAAATAATCTGAACCGCTTTACGGGCAATTAAATCTGCTCCATCGCCCTGCGCTTGTATCTCGACCTTGCCTTTGCCTGCGTATAGTCTTGCCCCTTCTTGAGCTGCAAAAAGACTGATCTTGTTTTGGGCATGTGCAATCAGGTTCTTTTGGGTGGTTAGGTTAATGCTGTCTCCAGCAGTTTGGCTTAACTGAGCATCTGCGCTTAAGTGAATGTCTTCATTACTGGCTATGGCAATACTGTTAGGTGCAGTTAATATCATCAAGGCTTGCTTAAAAGCAGCAGCTTTGTCTTGATCTTTTTCTTCAATTTGCTCTAAGAAGGTTTTTAAGTTCTCAAGCACTTCCAATGGATCAGTTTGTTGATTTTTGGCTACTTCACTGAGTGCTTTGGCATTGCTAAGGCCACCTTCTATTTGTTGCTTGGCCTCATTTGCATCAAGGTGTACGCCTTGAGCTTGGCCCTGTTTGTAAGTACTAACAAGTAAACCACTGCCAGCTCTTACCGCACCCCATTGGTCAGTTCTGAGTTCAAAACCTTCTCCACGACCATCACTTTCCGCCTTGTCTTTTGGATGGCTTAAGTTACCCAAGTTTAGTTGGCTTGCTGCATGGCTGCTTTGTAGCTGGGCACTGATTTGGCCTGTGGTGTCATCAAAACGTAGCTGGTTAAAACCTTTGCCATCGACTTCTTCGGAACGGATGCCACTGAGTTTTTTAGTGTCAGGTAATTGGCCTTTCTGGTCGAACTGGGTTGGATGCCGTTCAGCTTCATGAATACGGCCCACCACAAATGGGCGGTCAACATTGCCGTCAAAGAAGTCGATGACAACGATTTCACCCACACGTGGTAAGAAGCGTGCGCCATAACCCGCGCCTGCCCATGGGGTCAGCACATCCACCCATGCCGAGTCGGTGTCATTGTCGTTACTTCCTGCGCCACCATCATGACTATGGTCGTCAGTTCGGGTAAACAGGAAGCGGACTTTAATGCGTCCCCACTGGTCGACATGGATGCTTTCACCCTCTAACCCAACCACTCTAGCGCGCTGTGGGTAAGCGGCTGGTCGGTGTTCTAGTGGGCTATATTCAGGCACAGCTTTAATGTTGCGTCGAACGACATTCAGCTCAGCAAAGTGGCGCTGCTCTGAGTTCTGCGTGTCAAGTTGGGCGGCTTTAAGCTTGTCTTTTGGCAACAGACGCTCAAGTTGCTGTTGTAATTCTTTCGGTAAATTATTTTGGTTATAGTAGTGCTTGCTTAAAATTAAGAACTCTTTATCAGCGCTGTCATGTTGGTCGAGTTCTGGGTGGTCATTCAGTTCAAACCAGTAACCCACCTGTGCATCACGGACGTTACCTGAAACGGTAAATTGTTTAGAACTCAGGTGATGGTAAGCATTAATGTGCTGGTTAAGTTGTTCGATCTGGCTATTACCGGAAGCCGTAGCTTGATCTTCACCTTTTAGGTCCTGCATCCAAGCAGGGCTAACATGCCATGCATCTTCAAGGTTCAGGCTGGCATTGTCATAGTGTTCACTGTGCTTTTGGGTGCCTTGTACGCTGCCACTGCCTTCTTCTTGTTGTAGGGCATCGGCTTGCCAGCGCTGCACATGAACCGAAGTCGGTTGTAAACGGCGCTCAGCTTTAACTTGGGTAATGGTATCGAACTGCTCTGTCGCACTACTACGCTGGTAGCTTAGACTACGGCGTTCAAGAGCTTGGTAGTGCTGGTTATCATCAATTAAACGTAGCACTTGTGGCTGGATGGCAGCATTCGGGTCGGCTACAAAAAGCTGTGATTCATCAACCAGCCAATTAATGCCTTCGCTACGCCAAAGTCGGGTTAAAAAGTCATAATCGCTTTCGTTTGACTGCATCACAAACGGACGCACATCGTAGTCTTTCGTTAAGCCAGATGTATCGAGCGTTAAGCTTGAGGCAAATAACGGGCTTTTGCCTTGCCATTCTTTAAACAGAATTTCACTAATATCCCGCACGCTTTTGTTCATAAACACACGGCTATTACGGCGTTTATGCCAGAGTGCAGTTGGGTCTTTTAAGATGAGGTTATAAATGGTGAGTGAGCCATCACTTTGCCCTTGGTTCGCTTCGGTAATAATGCCTGTGGTTCTAAAAAATTGGCCCATATCCGTCACCTGATCGACGGCAACCTGACAGCCAATAAATTGTTTTAATGCAATATGCGCGTTTGTCGACAGACACAGTAACTCAGCAACGCTACCTTGATTAAGCGTATGTTCGCCTTCAATGCGTTGTAAGAAGACTTGATTGTTTAATGATGGGTTTGAAAATTGCACATGAAGTACACGATTTTGTGCAACCAAACCTAAACTATCTAAAATTTGAAATATTTTATGGGACATCATTATTATAAAACTGAGTCGTAATCATCGGTATTTTATAAAAAACAGACAGAATTGTCTATTTATATAAAATATTTTAGCTTCCATAACTTACATACTTTTTAGTTTATCTAAAAGAAAGATGGGTTACTAAATAATCTATAAAGGCACGAGTTTTAGCCGATAAATTAGAAGTATTCGGGTACAGCAACTGAATATTCTGTAAGGGTAAAGAAAAATCCGGTAATAATCGAACAAGACGGTTTTGTTGAATGTCCTCATCAACTAACCATGCAGGACAAATCGCCACACCTAAAGATGAAAGAGCCATTTGATGAATTGCGGTTACCGAATTAGATTCATACTGACTTCGAATAAAAGGTAAGGGATATTTTTCCCCTAAACTATTTTGCAAAATATATTGTGAATCCTGCCAATTTAATAAGGTATGACCTATCCAAGGTACATGTGCTAAATCGGATATATTATTTACAGGATATTTTGCTATAAATTGTGGAGTAGCGACCAGATATATTGGATATTCTCCAATTTTTCGAGTTTTTAGAGATGAGTTTTTTAAATTCCCTAGCCGAATAACCAGATCTAATTTTTCAGTGACTAAATCATCAAGCGATGAATTAAATGAATACTGTAAGCGTAAATGAGGATAAAGCTCACAAAATTCAGGAAGCAACGGCAAAATGAAACGTTGACCAAATTCATTGGTTGATGAAAACCGTAAAGTGCCTGTAATGCTTGTTCCTAAATGTTGGCTCCGTTCAAAAGCCTCATCAATCTGAAGCTGAATTTGCTTAAAATCTTCATAAAAATACTGGCCTATTTCGGTCAATGCAATATTACGGGTGTTACGAATTAATAAGCTGGTATTTAACTGCTTTTCTAATAGTTTTATATCAATACTCACCATTGATCGGCTTAGGCCTAAAATTTCAGCCGCCTTGGTAAAAGAACCAGAATCAACGACTTGTAAAAAACTGGTAATTTGCTTGAGATTTTTTTGCACAATTCAGCCGATTGTTTGAAATTATTAAACAATGATTTTACTTCGCCTGCATCGACAATAAAAGTGCTGGATCTTACCCTGCCTGCTCGGAGGTAGGTATGTCATATCGATATAAAATAGCAACGGTGTTTTTACTTGGGTTCTTTATTGATTGCATTAATATTTTTATGTCAGCAATCGCATTACCTAATATTGCAGCATCATTTTCAGTCAGCCCATCCATGGTTGCTTGGGTCACAAATGCTTATATTCTGGGTCTGATTTTAATTATGCCCATGAGTTTATGGTTAGCCAGCAAATTAGGGAGCCAAAAATTATTGTGTTATTCGATGCTGTTATTTTCTATAAGCATCTGTTTTATTGGTTCGAGTGAGTCAATTTATAGCTTAATTTTTTGGCGTTTTATTCAAGGAATAGCGGGTGGTTTATTAATTCCCGTTGGCCAAGCACTGGTATATGCACTATTTCCCAATCAGGAACGTCAGCGCATTTCTACCATGATTATGGCAATTGCACTCATTGCACCTGCATTTTCGCCAGCGATTGGTGGCGTGATTATTGATTCATTAAATTGGCGATGGGTGTTTTTTTCGAATCTTCCCTTTTCTTTACTTGCCTCATTTCTAGCATGGTTATGGATTAAAGAAACAGAGAATGTGCCTAGCGTAAAACCCGACATTTGGGGCTTACTTATTTTTAATACAAGCCTTCTTTGCTTATTACTCTCGTTCTCATTTTATGGGGATTATCATAATGTCACGTTAGCAATCAGTAGTTTTATAATTTCGGTGGGTCTGCTTACTTTTTATATTCACCATGCAAAGAAAACTACTCATCCGATTCTCAACCTACAGTTATTAAAAAATAAAAACTTACGTAATGCATTTATTGTTTATTACGCTGTTCCGGGCATTTTTACAGGCGTTAATTTACTTAATATTTTTAATTTACAGATCAACTTTGGCTTTAATGCAAAACAAACTGGCTTATTTATGTTGCTCTATGCAACGGGTGCCTTAGTTGCAATGGTCAATGGTGGTCTACTCTATCAAAGGCTGGGTAAAAAAAATTTACTTGTGATTGGCATTACATTGCATAGCCTTGGCATCTTTCTTTTATTTTGTATTTTGAGCAATACTCAATTAGGTCTTTTAATTCTTGCTTATTTATTGATGGGGATGGGAGGCGGACTAAGTGCAAATATTGCCCAAATTAGTTCATTAATTGATTTCACGGGTAAAGACTTATTACAAGGTAGCGTACTTTGGAACATCAATCGTCAGGTTTCATTTAGCGTAGGCACAGTTGTTCTCATTTCATTCTATAACCTGATGTCTTCCTCAAACGACATAAGCCGTTATCAACATACTTTTCTTATTGCAGCAATACTCTGCTTGCTTTCACTCATTCCCATTTTAAAGGAGAGAACTCATGTCTAATCAAATGGATCAGGCGATTCAAAGTGTAATTGACCTACATGTTTTAATAGAAAATGTGTTTACTGGTCAGAATGAAAAACAAAGCCTTAGTGAACTTTTAATTAGTTTTGATAACGATTTTAAGATGGTCACAGTTCAGGGCAAATGCATTGGGTTGCCTGAAGTTATTTCGCTATTTAGCCAAAATATAGGTAAAAAGCCTTCTTTAAAAATCACCATTCTTAAAAGCACAGCTTTATTTAAATCTGAGAATTACTGTTGGGTGCAATACCAAGAGCATCAACAAACTGAAGAAGGCCAAACATTACGTACTTCAACAGCATGCATTAAAGTTGAATCTGAAAAGTGTACTTGGGTTTATTTACATGAAACCTTAGTTCCACTCACTCCATAAAGAACGCTATTAAAGCTCTAAAAAAATCCCCTGAATGTAATGGGGATTTTTTCTATTTAGATATAGGCATAATCCTAAACATGGCACTCATCTTGCTTAAAAAATATTACGTTTTATGAAAATCGTAATACTGATCAAAAATGGGGAGCTTTCAATATGGGTTATGTTGCAAAGGAATTTACGGGAAAGAACAGGCTCATACTGAGTATTTGTTCTTTCGTTATTCCAATATGTCTTTGGTGCGCAATTAGTTATTTACCTTTTATCTGGCATCCTCAAGTACAAATCACAAGCTCTGGAAGTGTTTCTTACTTACAAGTAGGCAGTCGTATTGATAAAAATGTGTTCTATCTCGAGGCACAAAATGCAGTGAATCGAGATTCTGCACCACCACAAGGTATTTTGGTCAATCCGATTTATTTACCCGCTCCCCATGAAGTAGCTAAAGCTTTGGTCACCGCCTTTACCACACCGCCTGATCAACCAGATACACCATGGTTTCATCAAAGTTTATGGCACAGTATTAAACTGGTTTTTTCAGCCTTTTTTATCTCTTCGCTGGTTGGGATTCCACTGGGTATTTTATGTGGTTTTTCTAAGCGTATTTCACTACTAACCGAACCGTTTGTGGAGTTTTTCCGTTACTTACCAGCTCCCGCCTTCGGTGCACTTGCTGTGGCAATTTTAGGGATTAATGACGCACCTAAAATTGCCATTATTGTCATCGGCACCCTCTTTCAACAAATTCTGATTATTGCCAATACCACCCGAATGGTAGATCGAGGCTTAATCGAAGCCGGCTATACCTTAGGAACTAATAAGCTTAAAAGTTTATTTCATGTGGTGATACCTGCGGCATGGCCTGATATTTACCGTGACTTACGTGTGCTATTGGGCTGGGCTTGGACCTATTTAATTGTTTCAGAGTTAATTGGCACCACTTCAGGCATTACGTGGTTTATTACCCAGCAGGCACGCTATCAAAACTTTGACAATGTATATGCAGCTATTTTGATTATCGGGATGATTGGGCTGGTCTGTGATTGGGTATTAATGAAGTTAGGTGAACGAATGTTCGCTTGGAAAGTAGGAGCAAAATAATGAACGATTCAACATTTAACGCACATGAATACTTTCAAAAAATTTATGAACGTCCTGTTATTTTGGAAGCCAAACAACTGAGCCAAGTCTTTAAACATGGTCAAACTGAACGTACCGTTTTAAATAAACTCGATTTAAAAATTCACAAAAGAGAATTTATTTGTGTGATTGGCCCTTCTGGCTGCGGAAAATCGACGCTTAGCCGTGTCATTGCAGGTTTAGACCCGTATCACAGCGGAGAAATTTTAGTAGACGGTGAATGCATTACTGGCCCATGCCCCGAACGCGGCATGGTGTTTCAGGGTTATACCCTTTTCCCTTGGAAAACTGTAAAAGAAAACGTAATGTTTGGCCCTCAAATGCGTGGAGCTAGTCAAATGACCGCAGAAGCTCAAGCACGTGAATGGATTAATATTATTGGTTTAGAAAAATATGAAAATCAGTACCCACATCAGCTTTCAGGAGGTATGAAACAGCGCGTTGCAATTGCTAGAGCGTTGGTTAATCAACCTAAAATTTTACTCATGGATGAACCTTTTGGTGCGCTCGACCCTCACACTCGTCAAAAAATGCAAAAACACTTAATGGATTTATGGCAAAACATTGATATCACCATTATTTTTGTGACCCATGACATGGATGAAGCTATTTTATTGGCAGACCGAATTGTGGCACTCAAAGCCAACCCCGGTGAAATTAAAGAAATTATTGAAGTTAATTTACCGCGTCCCCGCTCGCTCGATTTAATGAGTACACCTGAGTTTAAACAACTTCGTTCACGGGTTGATTATTTGGTACATGCTGAAGAAGACGAACTTGACCCTGCTTTGCAAGACTTACCAAAAATACCGCGTATGACTCAAGTCAGTACAGAGAAATAATAAAGACATTAAAAAAGCCCAAGTTCAACTTGGGCTTTTTCTTATTTAATTGGATTATTTGAGTTGTTCTACCAGTGTTGGATAAATCAGACCATCTACATTTTGTTCAGTTTTATAAATACCGTTTTCAACGTTAAATTTATTTACGTGATAAGTAGAGCCATAAATCGAGTCAAAACCTTGAGATTTAGCAAATACTTTTTTATTGGCATTGATATCTAATAGATGCGTACCACTGACCATCGACTCATATTGTTTTGGATCAACTCCTGATCGGTTCGCCATGATTTTAACTGCATCGGCATGGGTTGCAGGGTCATTAATATATTTAACTGTTTTGTCCCACACCTGAATGACTTTTTTCCATTCATCTTGATGGGTAGTTAAATGACTCATGTTGACAGTCAGGGTGTCATAAATTAAACCCGGTTTGTCTTTAGAGCTATAGATGATTTCAGAACCCGCTACTGCTTTTAAGGCCTGACCCGCAACAGGTTGCCAAACGGCAATGGCAGAAATATCTGGGCTATTGAACACCTGAGGTAATTGATTCGTCGCTGAGTTTACCAGCTTCACCTCATCCGCTTTAATATTATGGTCAGTTAAAGCTGTTGCCAGTAAAAGATGGTCAACTAAGCCTTTTTCGACACCGATTGATTTTCCTTTTAGGTCTTGAATGGTGTTAATACCCTCTTTTGCAATAATAACATCATTACCCGCAGAATAATCCGTTGCCATAATCATCATGCCTTGAGTGCCACCCGAAGCTGTTACCAAGTTATCGCCATTGGTGACTAACACGGCATCGAGCTGATTTGCCGAAAAGGCCGAAAGCGAAGCTGAGTAATCAAACCATTTAAACTCTACATTTAGACCTGCTTCTTTTAACCAGCCTTTTTCAATAGCCACTTGCCAAGCTACCCAACCCGGCCAATCACTATAGCCAATAGTAATTGGTTTTGTATTTGTAGCTGCCTGAGCGTCTTGTTTAGCCTCGGGCACTTTAGCTGTATTGTCACACCCACCCAATACAACTGCCGATAAAATAGATACAGATAAAAACGCTTTTTTAATCATATAGAAACTTCCCCAACATTTTTACTAACAACACTTTGAGCGGTTTGATTAAGTGACTGTATATATGCTCGCCAGCCTCCAAAATGGCTAATATCGGTTGCATCCTGAATGGTATAAGCTTCACAAATAAAGCCTTTGACCCATGTTCCATCTTTTAGTTTCAGGTTCCCAATACCAAGTGGTGCGGGTACTTCAGCCACAATAGCTCCAAAATTTGCTAAAGGAACATCCCACACTTCAACTTCAATGGATGTTCCTGCGGCATCGCATTGCAGCCCCGGTTTTGGTGGCGTGGTATTTTTTAAAGCAAAGAGTTTATAAGCATCTGCCGTCTGAGTTTTCTTAAGCAATGTGGCATTGCGGCTAGTGAGCTGAAAATTAAGAGGCATGCCTGTTAAATGCGCTCCTACAACAGCTAGCTGTACTGAATAGTTGGACTTTATTTCAATACTTTTTTGATAATGTTGAGTTGATTTACCCAAGCTCAGCGATGTTTCGGTTTGCCAGTGCTGCGCAAAATTTGCGAGTGCCTGATCGTGCCAAGCTGGTGCAATAAAGGTTACTCCGCTTGGTAGGCCGTCTTCTCGCAGTACATTTGGTAAGGCTAAAGCAGAAAGATCGGCAAAATTAACAAAGTTGGTATAGGCCCCCATGTGCGCATTTTTAGTCAACGGGTCGGTTTCAACTTCAGCAATGGTGTAAATGGTTGGGGCTGTTGGCACCATCAACGAATCAAAAGGTTGTAATGCCAAATTAATTTTTCGAGCCAGAACGGCGCGATTATATTCAGCTTGAAGTGCATCTGTTGCCTTGAATTTATCTGCCTGCGCAATAATTTGAGCAATGACTGGATGGGCTTTGTCACGTGTTGTCATGCGTTCAACGGCAACTGTTCTTTCCGCTACCCAAGCATCGTTATACAGTGCAGCAGCAAGTTCATTAAACGCGCTGAAATTAATACTCTCAACTTCATAGCCAAGTTTTTTAATACGCTCAATTGCCACTAAAAAGGCTTGTTCAGATTCAAGATCGCCATAAAACTCAAGCTGAGCTGGAATAGCTATTTTTCGTTTAGAAAATTGAGTCGGCACATTGGCTGGATGTGCTCGTGAATATTCGTCCGTTTCATCATAGCCTTGCATTAAGTTGGCAACGGTCCAAGCATCATCAATATGCAGTGCAAAAATAGAAATGACATCAATAGTTCGACATGCAGGAATTAAACCTGTGGTAGAAAACCAGCCTTTTGTCGGTTTGAGACCCACAATATTATTATGACCAGCAGGAACACGCCCTGACCCCGCCGTGTCTGTTCCTAAACTAAAAGGCACAATACCGTTAGCAACCACTACCGAAGAACCAGAGCTTGAACCGCCGCTAATATATTCGGGATTAAAACTATTTTTTACTGCGCCATAGGGAGAGCGAACGCCAACCAGCCCAGTCGCAAACTGATCGAGGTTGGTTTTACCGATCACAATCGCCCCTGCTTTTTTTAGCTTCGCAACGGCGACCGCATCTTGCTTAGCTAAATATTGCACCTCTTTACAGGCAGCAGTGGTGTGAAAACCAGCAACATCAATATTGTCTTTAACTGCAAATGGCACGCCATATAGTGGTAAGTCAGCAATATTCTGATCTTTTAGTGCATCAATCTGTACTTGAATCTGCTCGTTCGATGCAATTTCAATCCATGCATGGTCAGCATTTGTGATTTCTGCAACATAGCCAAACAAATCTTTAAGATGGGTTTGTTCAGTTTGATATGCCGTTTTCCAATCTTGGATTGTCCATAAATTTTTCAACACGCTACTCCTAATTTAGTCATTTTGCTGTATAGGCGGCATCACGGCATCCATCAGTTCTAAATGCCCTTTAATCACCCCTTTAAGCACAATAAATTGCTGGCTAATTTTTCTGAGTTCAGAACTCGCGCCCTGCATTAACATGACTTGCAATATCTTTTGTTGGTCGAGCTGGATATGAAGCGAACTAATCACTTGAGCTAAAAACTGTTGTTGTAAATCAACCAACTGATTACGCAAGGTCATTTGATTCGCGTCATAAAGTAGAGTCAAAGTACCCACCATGACTTCATTGGCCTGCGCCTGCTCTGCAATTAAGTGTTTATTAATCATGTCGACAATGGCTTGCGAGCGACTTTCATAGTTCTGCTCGACAATTTTTTGATCGAGTGCGTTAAGTGTCGTTTCAGGTACGGTAATACTGATTCGAGCAAGCTTTTGTTTTGCCACAGTCTTATCCTTTTGCTTTATTCGGATAATTGTTTTGTTTGATATATACGCCTGCGCGTACGCTAAGCAATTCGACTAAAAAGGCTTTTAAAGTTTGCTTTGGTTGAACCACAGGTTTTACATCGTTCATATCGCACCTCTAGCTTGGTATTACCAAATTCAGTTTTTGTATTACTAATAAGAGATGCAGAAAATGTGCCAGTTTTTAAGTGTGATTTTGATAGGCTTGGCAGAAATTTATGAGTGATTTTTGGGCAGAAAAAAGCCCCATGCACAGTGATGGGGCTAATATTTATATTTTTAAAAAGTTAATTTTTCATCTTATACCTCACCAATCATCGTATGCGCCCATACCGATAAAGACTCTAAAACAGGCTTAAAAGACTGGCCCAATTCTGTCATTTCATAGACAACTTTGATTGGTGCTTTTTCACCATAAACGGTTCGAGATATTAAGCCGCTTTGCTCTAGCTGTTTAAGTTGAAGGCTTAAGGTCATCTCTGTGATAGTTGGCATTAATTGATTGATTTCATTAAAACGTTTTGGCCCATCTTTTAGATAGTTATTGTACGCCAATACTATAAAAATTATAGTGACTATTATTTTTATAGCTTAAAGGCACTCTCATGGCTTTACTGATTTTAGCTCATCCCTACTACGCTCAATCAATTGCAAATAAAACAATTGTGAATGAACTTATAAAAACCTATCCAGACATTGAAGTACGAGATATTTTCCAGCTTTACCCAGACTATAAAATTGACGTGAGTGCTGAACAAGAAGCATTGTTACGCCACGACACCATTATTCTGCAATATCCAATGTTCTGGTTTAATATGCCGGCAATTTTGAAATTATGGTTTGATGAAGTTTTTACTTATCAGTTTGCTTATG
>Ga0308161_1002276_pt1 | contig 20818 bp, 22 predicted proteins | sample PhyFR2_FD_201034 | JGI IMG/M metagenome (GOLD analysis project Ga0308161, IMG submission 201034) | Phyllosphere microbial communities from UC Gill Tract Community Farm, Albany, California, United States - DLSLF.R2 | ecosystem: Host-associated > Plants > Phyllosphere > Unclassified | place: USA...
GAGTACGCTATTTAGGAAAACGTTTAGAAGAATTAAAAATCATTGATTACGCAGCAGAGCAAGACGGTAAGGTTTACTTTGGAGCTTGGGTTGAAATTGAAAATGAAGAGGGAGAGCAAAAAACTTTACGTATTGTAGGGATCGATGAAATTTATGACCATCACCCGCAGCATATTTCGATTGAATCACCTATGGCCCGCGCACTGCTCGGCAAAGAAGTAGATGATGAGATTGAAGTGCATACGCCATCTGGGAAAAAGCTTTGGTATATCAATACAATTCGCTATGAAAAGAATGAAAACCCAGAAAACTAAATTAATTTGTATTTATTTTGAGCGTTTGAATTAAAAGTTAAATAAAAGATTTGCCAACTTGTCTTTTTGTTTATATGATAGCGCTCGTTGGAAGCGTGGCAGAGCGGTTTAATGCACCGGTCTTGAAAACCGACGAGGGTGTGAGTCCTCCGTGAGTTCGAATCTCACCGCTTCCGCCAAAATTCTGAATAAGCCCTTGTTTTTACAAGGGCTTATTTTTTACCTGTTATTTTACCCCTCATTAAAACTTGGATTGGAATAGTTAAAATAAGAATAATTTAGATAGCTTTGGATATGAGTTTAAATTTAATAAATTTCAATTGTTCCGTCTTACGTTATTTGAGTATTTAGCTAGACTCTTTAGCTGAGATAAAATAATAATACAGTTGCCCAATAACCTCTGATTTTAATTTTTTAGAAATAAGTTTGTCTAAGTCTACTGAATCAAATTGTTGATCAGTTATGGGCGCTAATTCTTTTTTGAGAATTTCTTGAAGGCGAGTAGCAATCATTGGAAGTAAGGTTGCTTCAACATAAGTTTCTAGTTTATTTTCCAAATGCCATTTATTAAATTGAAGCTGATTGATGATTTTAGCATTCTCTGACAATTGGTATTGAGCTTGATTGAGTTGTTCCTGTAATACTTTTTGTTGTTCTGAAAATTGTTTGATCTGTTCATTTTTTTTCTTTAATTGAAAGTTATTTTCATCTAAAACAAAATTAATGCTGTTCTGTAATGAGGATAGATTGTTATCAGTCATGATTCTCTCTAACCGAGTAAGTACTTTTTGATCTAGATAAATTTGTTTTTTAATACGGTTTTGTGAAGTATTCATTTTCTGAAATTTGAAGGTGCGGAAATTTTTTTTAAGTTGTTCGAATGTCCCTACTGAAAGATAAATTGAAATAGTACCTAGGTTAGGAAAGTTATCAAAAGTATAAGAAAAATTATAAGTCTGTCCAAATCGTGTTTCTGCTATAAAATTTTCTATTGCTCCATTGTCTATAGTATGTCTTGAAATGAGTCGTTGAAGAGATATTTCATATTTCAAAAATTCTATTTTTAATTCTTTCTCTTTTTCTAGCCAAGTTTTGAGGTCCATTTTTCTATTAGCCATATTGTTTGATCCTAATTTATTTAATATTTAATAAATATTAACAAAACATTAAATAAATGTTAATTAACTAAATTGATTTGTATAAGTATGCTTTCGTGCCTACCTTTACATATAGTGTTATCTTTAGGTGAACATGTGTGTATGGAAAAGATATGAATAAAGCGGACCTGACCATTTATACGTTACATCTTTTGAGATTAAACCAGAAAAATAAAAGTAACTTATCTCCATATGGGCATTGGGTTTTTATACGTTTCGTTCAGGCATTTGGACCAAAGGTTTGTTCATTACCTTTACCGCAACTGTCGTCCAAAATAGGCGTACAACATAAAAAATTGCGCAAAGTAATTGACGAACTTCAACAGGCGAATTTACTCACAGTGAGTTATCCCGAGCAGGGGCAACGTGCCAGAGTACGTCACATACAACTCAGCAATGAGTACTTTGAAAATTTACAAGGTAGCGGGGAGAAGACTTCTGAACGATATAAAAGGGACATTAATAAAATAAAGCAACGTTTAGCTTTATATCCAATGATTGAAAAATTATTAGAAGTTATAGAGACAATATCGATTAATGCCTTAGAAGGAGAGGATGATCTGGATTTTCATTCTGCTCTACTTTTGTTGACACTATTAAAGTATAGCAATCGATTTGGCATTGTAATGGGGTGTGGGAATGCAGAAATATATGAATCGACAGGTTTAAAAAAACAATCAATGTATAAATATCTGTACAAATTAATGAATTTACGATTTATACGTAGTCGAGCCGAAGGGAGTATCCGCAATGCTTTCATCTCAGTAGAAGACCCAATTTATAGTTTGAACCTATCTCATTCTTTCTGGGAGGAGGCTGCTATTCATGGAAGATTTTATATTATTGAGTATCCAGAAAAGCACCAGTTTGAAGTGAAAAGATTGGCTCATGCTAAACATAGAATTACTGGAAAAATTAAAAAAGAAGATATGGATGTAGAGAGTCAAGATTTTCTATGTGATCCGGTCAGTTATTTATTCCAACCAAGGGTAAGACATCGAGAATCCTTTATTCAATATCAACAAGCGGAATATGAGCACCTTTTTAAGGCAGTTGAAGGATTTTATAAGTCCCTTTTAAATGAAGCTGAAGAATTAAGTGAGCAAAGTAAAAAATATCTTAAATTGATTAGGTTTGATCAGTTAGGTGCTAGCGTACTTAAACCAAAAGTCTACAGTTATAATCAGGGAGATGGCTTACTACAATGTTATCTCGAGCAGCATTGTAGTGAGCTCTATAGTAATGATGCTTTACTTTATAGGCAGATTTCACAAGATATTAATGTAAGACTTCAGTACTTTGGAAAAGAGGATTTATTTTCAGGAAAAAAATATTATCGTGAAGAACCTATTGATACTAAATTTAATGAGAAGCTTACGGAAGAGGATTATGAAGGATATTTATCAGAAATCGCTGCGATAGAGAAAAGACAAGCTTTGTTCAATATTATATTGATGTCAGCGTTGGATTTAATTGCATTTAATCAAATTTATCTCTTTTTGAAGATATCCAAAGAATTTGATAGGCTAGAACGAGTAAGTAATAAAAATCATAAAGTCCTTTTCAAGAAACCAGCATTTCGAATTTTACCGAGAAGCATGGAGCAGACCCGATATAGTTGTATCTTTGTTCCAGATAAAAAATTAAAAGAAGATCGGTTTTTTTATGGAGTAGTTAAAGTACGGACCGAACTATCCTCAATTGCTGAAGAATCAGGGTTCATAACAATGATGTTCCAGCAAATAAGTCCTTCAGATGAGAAGCTAGAGCAGTATAGTATTTTAAGTAGAAAAGAGAGTGAAAAAACTTCAGGTACTAGTAGCTCAGTTGAGTAAGTAAAAAATGGGTTTCCGCCTTAACTATCGTAAATAAGATTTTTCTAATTCGATGGGGATTACGAGGGGGACAATCCATAAATGCTTTGGAGAGCCTCAATTTCTTAATTCGGATAAAGTCGGTAAATAGTATTATTAATTATTAATTAGTACTCATTGAACTTACTACTAATATCTACATTCTATCTCTCAATGGTCCACAGCTATTGAGAGTGCTGTACCTCTTTTCATATAACGATTTAAACTTATGTAAATCACTATGCATAAGATAACCTAGCTCCAATCAATCATAAATTACACAGAGCCCCTTAGATATGAATTAAGACATATCTAAGGAATTTATCATGTTGTCATTTGACCTATCACACCAAGCAGCCACCTTATCTGCTATTAATCACTTTATCGAACTCAGTTTGAATTTTGATATAAGTCATCAAGAGTTTGTTTCTTATCTTGAGCAATTGATTCCAGCCTTTAAGGCATTTGAACAGGATGGGCTTCAGTACAGTGTCTCAATTCAAGCCTTTATAGAAATTGTTCAGTGGATAGATTACAAACGAAGTGAGTGTGGATTAGGGGATTATCTAGCTCAGCTTTCCTTAGAACAAATTAAAGAGATTAGTCGAACTTTAAAGAAATATCGTTCTGCTATTCTTGCGGAGATACGGCAGTTTAGAGATCAGGAGAATGACAACCAGAAAGAGTTCCTAAAACAAGTAAAAACCATTATCTATGACCACAATCAGCTCTTATTTGTTCGGGTTGACCTTGGATATTTAAAGTGCTCCATGTCAACCATTACTATAAAAGGTTTCTATGCTCATATTTCTTCTTTAATCAAACTCATGAAGGATAAAAACAACTGCTTTAAGCATTTATTGGGTTATGGGCTTGCATTAGAGCAAGGCATAACGAAGGGCTATCACGGGCACCTTTTACTTATCTACAACGGTTCTAAGCACGATCAGGATTGGTATCTTGGGGACCAGATGATTAAGAAGTGGGAGTCTATTACTCAAAATATCGGTTATGGTCGACATTCAAATACGAAAGAAATTAAGGATAAGTATGACCGACAAGGAATTCTCGGTATAGGAATGATTAAGCGGGAGCATCCATCTCAGGTTCATAATGCTTTAAAGGTTGCTCAGTATCTAGTAGAGCCAGAAAAGTATGGGCAGATGTTATTGGTAAAGCCTTTGGGACGTCGAAGCTTTTTTAAGGGAAGCTATAAGCCACATGGTCGTCAGTATCAATTAAAGTTTGTGCAACCTCCGATAGATCCTTTGCAGATCGTAACGGAGAGTCGGAATGATATTGCATGGCTTGATGAGCTGTGGATAGCGGATCAGTAAAAAAAAATCAGGTTGTGCGTCCTATGAATTAAATTATTTCATAGGACAATTCAGATGACCTACCAATCACCAGATCTCACTACAGCCCCTCGTTTAGAAAATGATGTATATGAGTTTTATAGAGAAGTCCACTTCAGTAAGCCTGCTGAAGGCGTTAAATACGAGGATCATTTAAAGCAGATAGTGAACAAATGGGAAAGTGTATTTTTAGTCTATATCAATGATTGGAACTTCTTGCTTCAATTACGTTTAAGGGATTATGAATTTAGCTTTTGGTTAAATTGCTTTCATAAGGCCTATTTACATACGGTGGTACAAGCAAAGCTTTCAGATGTTTTTTTTCAGCCTTCAAAATCACATAACGAGCAATGGTTAATCCAAAATATTTTGAGAAAACTACGGGACCTTTTTGAGACTACAGGATTTCATGAGCATATGAACCAGCAAAATGAGCGATATGAGAAGCGTATTGATGCTATTCGAGAAGCTTATTGTGCAACGAGTGAATTGAGTGTAGGGGCAATGGATCTTAAGTTCTATCTCAGTTATTTAGAAGGTTCAGAGCAAATTTATAACATTGATGAAGTGATGAAGGCATTTAGAGCTTTCGAGAAGAGGCTTAAACAACAGCTGTGGTATGGCAGTCAGGTCATGTTTACTTTCTATCATGTGGTCCGAAACACTAGGACCAATCGATATATGATCCGCTTCTATATGACGATTCATAAAACTTTCTATTCTGAACAAATGAATTATGCAGCTTGGATTGCACAGCTTTGGTCTGAAGAAACAGCCCGTTTAGGAATACTTCTGGATACATTCCAGCTAGAAAACCAAGCTAATAGTGAATTCATCATTAATGATGTGAGTAACGATGAGATTTTTAACTGGGTTGAACCAAATGATCCATTGGAGAATTTAGATTACTTACCAAAAGCGGTAACAAGTACCAGTAAGCAAATGGATAAGCTTTGTGTTTATCCGATTGGTTTTAAGCCTTTTCATGGCAAAAAGGGATCATTCTTTAATTAAGATTGTTTTGATAGTAATGATACTTCCTACTCCCAATATGTGGGAGTAGGAAAGTTTATTCGTTTTAGTTGGGTGATTATTTTTTTATTGGGCTGCACATGCTATGTGCAGAAAGCACGCCTTCATATCGAATAGGAACCCATTAGATGAATGCGTTAACTCCTCAAACTTTTCAGATCAATCAAATTTTAAACATTAAACAGCTGACTCAAATTACGGGTCTTAGTCGAGCAACCATTTACTCGATACTTGATCCAAAATCAAAATATTATGATGAAACTTTTCCGAAGCAGATTCACTTATCAACTCATCGAGTTGGTTGGGTAGCTCAGGAAATCAATGAATGGATACAATTGAAGATCGCTCAAAGGGTAGCATAAAGCTTTTGATACTAAGAAGAACTTTGATACTAAATTACTGAGAATAGCGATACTTAATATCGTTATTCTTTGATTTACGGTTTGGAATTAAATATTGGTTGAGATTCTTTTTATAAAACGTTGAATATAACTTTCGCTTGGAAATACTGAAAAGTGATTTGATTCGTTTCTTTTGTCTTTTAGGTAGATTGGCATTACATACTTTTTTAATGCAAACGTTTCAAAGAAACTTCTGATCGATGACAATGCTAAAGTTTGTTCTGTATGAAATTCTGACCATATTTTTAGATCACTTGAGGCAAAGCCATTATCCCAAATCAAATGAATTCTCTTTTTTGAATCTGGTTCTATCGTTCTTTCTACTTCTAAAATGATATCGATGCGTTCAGAATGAGTCAGGTCCTTTGCTCTAAAAGTGAGAAAAAGATAGCTTTCTGAAGAGTTGGATAAAACAAAGAGAAGGTCGTTAGTCATTACAAAGAATCAAGTTAAGATCACTGCGGGTCACAATTTTATTGAGTAATCTGATTTGGTTAAAGTTAAATTTTGATAATTCAATCTAAACAAATTAAGAACAACTGTAGTGTTGGATAAAAGCTAGTTATTTTATTGCCTCATCTAGTGTTAAAGAATTAGATCAGTAACACATTGATGAAAGAAAGCCTGACTTATGGGTAGTCAGGCTTTCTTTAAACTTGTATACGGGCTAGTAACCGTAAGGAATTTAACAAAAACTTTAATGAGATGTAAAGATGACTTAGAGCGATTTCAATGAAAAATCGCATATTACTTTTTCTGTTTTTTTGTCAGGTAAACTATAGGGGAAGTCATTTCATTATTAAGAATCAGCTAGGAAAATTTCCATGACTTACACAAAAAGCCCTTACTGGATCTTTATCCTATTTACAGTTTTCTATTTTTTCATTTTATATAAATTCTTTGGCATTACACCAGTTAAGGTCAAGGCTTTACCTGCAAATGAAATTGGTGACTTCTTAGCTGGAGCATTTTCCCCATTGGCCTTTTTATTTCTGATTTTAGGTTACTTACAAAATACTAAAGCCTTACAAATACAAAGCCAAGAGTTAAAAGCAAGCACAGATGCATTGCATCAACAAGCTCAAGAATTAGCAAATAATGTTGAAGAGCAAAGAAAGTTACTTAGTGTCACGCAGCAAGAATTAGAAATTAAACATTTTGAAGCACGGCCTCATTTAACTTTCTATAGTTATCCTTTCACCTTAACGGAGAAGGAATTTCCAGAATGCGATGATGATGGCTCTATTATCGGTATGGATCCTCATGAGATCGCAGAAATTAAGATTATTATTGAAAATAAGGGGGAAATGGCAAAGCATGTAACTATTGAAGAGTTGGGCTCGGATTTTGATGATTTTAATAAAGAGTTTTATGAGTTACCAGCAAAGCAGAAAACTAAGCTTGATATTGAATTTATAGGAGAGCGACTTGAACTTTTAAAAAGTGAATTTCAACAAGATATCAAGTTAAGAATTATTTATCATGATAAATATGGACGACAATATTCTGACCTAATGGATATTTATATTTTCGTATTGAGAGATGCTTTGGGTGGTTTTGGAGTCAATATCAAGCGAAATACCTCTTGCTCAAATGAGGCAACAATTGAATAGGATAATTAATCCATTAAATTAATAGTAGGTAATTGAATCTTTTAATACATTTATTGACACCTTAAATTTTGCACATTATCCTTTGCGTGCTGGCCTACATTGCCAGTTGGTTTTGACAGACCATTTCATAGAGGCGTTAAAAGAATCTTCTTTTAATGCTGGCTCCTCGTTCCCTCCCGTAGCGGTAGGACGGGAGAGGGACACTTTCGAGTGTGCTGGCTCTATGACCAGTCTGTCAACCCTTTCTCGTTCTGCCACCATAATTCTAAATTGATGCTTTGGCAGAACTCCAAATATAAGGAGTTGGCTATGCATATTCTTTTTACACCTTCCGACTAGTTTTAATCGGGTTTGATGAACCTCTGGTTTCTCAAGCTTTAGGTCTTTTCGTCTAAAAATTTAACTTTAAAAATGTCATGTGAGCTATACCGTGGCAGGGCTTTGTGTTGCCTAAAAAAGCCTGACCTCCATGACGATGTCACTGGATATAACGATGAAAAATAAAATTTTGATGGGTTTGGTGGGCGCTAGTGTTTTGTTGGTTACTGGCTGTTCTTCTCAGTTTGAAAAGGGCATGAAACAAGGCTGTATGAATACTGGTGGTAGCCGCAGTTTCTGTTCCTGTTTCTACGACAAGATGGAAAAACATTATGGTGAAGATAAGCTGGAGGCGATTGGCATGATGCAAGTCAGGATGCCAGAAGATTTCGAAGAGGTGTCTTTTAAGTCTGGTCAGCAATGTGCACATAAACTTTAGAACAGCACATATTCACTTTAAATCTTAGTGGTCCCTTTTATTCGACCTGCTGCCTTAGAGCAGCGGGTTGGATAGGCTTACCTAAAAAATGAGGAATTTATAATGAAACATCCATTGATTGGCCTTTATTTCACTATTGTGATTGGTTATTGGCTGTATTTGATTTGGCAGTACCCTATTTATTCTGGCTCATATTCTTTGGGGCGGGCGCTTGTTTGGCCTGCTGATTTTCTACGTTGGTTGTTTTAGTACCTAAATTTGGGAGGTTGCCATGACAATCATATCGAGAGAATCACTCCAGAAGAGCCGTTGGATCTTGATGCTAAGAGCAAGTGACAATATTTATTTTGCCCCTGCTATCCCTTATAAAAAATTGCAAGGGGCTATGAGTTATCTCCCTCAAGGTGTTCATCCAGATGAAATCCTCATGCTGATTGACGATACGGTATTTGGCAGTGCTAAAGCTGGACTTTGTATAACGGCGACTAGACTCTTTTATAAAGAAAGCTTTGGAGATGAAGCTGCTTATCTCATTAAAAATATTAACCATGTTGAGGCAGATCTTGGGGTCATTAATCATGGCATCGTACTGAATCGGATGGAAACTTTGACCTTTACCCAATTGGATAAGGGAACAGTACGAACATTGGCTTTATTCTTAAATGAAGTCTGTCAGGGACAAATAGAAGCCGACCAAGCTCCACCACAGATTGATGCAGAACTGAAGGTGATTGTTGATCTGTTTGCTTATTTCATCACATTCAATATGGGTAAGTGGAATGCTGAATCTAGTCATGCAATATCTAATCATTTTGCAAAACTGAATGATGAAGCATCACAGCACTATATTAAAAGTCTACTGACTGAATATCCCAACTTTGAATATGAAGATTTATTACATCGTTTTGCAGAACTTAAAGATGTACTGGCTTACAAGCTTCGTACGGAGATGATCGAACAACTGGTCTATGCCATGGCACTGGGTAAAGTTGAGCAGAATCAGGCTGATCTCTTCATGACTCATTTGTGTCGTGTATCCAATGTTTCTAAAGCCGTATTTCCTGACCTTGTCAAAATTATTTATCAATGTCTGGCTGATGAAAAGCGGGCTAATACTCCAGCGTTGAACAGTGAACAGCTTCAAGCATGCAAACTTCTTGATTTACATCCCAAAGTACTGAGTGAGCAAATCCTCCAATCTGCTTATAGAAAAAAGATGGCTGAGTTCCATCCGGATAAATACCAGAACCTCCCAGATTCTGTTCGCCAGTTGATTGAGAATCAGGCACAGCAACTGAATGAAGCGAGAGCAGTATTAAAGAGCTATCTGGAAAATAACTGAAAATAAAAAATTTTTAATTACATATTACCCCAATGAAGGCAGCCCTAAAGCGCCGTATATCCTCTATTTCAAGGTAATGATATGAATATGATAAACAACAACACCCACTCAACTAAAAAGATACCACCGTTATATTGGTTGTTAACTGTAGTCATGATGGTTGTACTGATTGCCGGTGGGATTTTATTTAATCAACATCAAAAACGACAAACTGAACTTCAGTTAGCACAATTAGCTTTGGAACAATCTAAAGTACAGAAACAAGCTACTGCAACACAAGCAGCTTCTGAACCCGCTGAATCAGGTTTCACTGGCATTGAAAGTATGGCGGAAAACCCGGAATCAGAATCTACTCACTCACAAGCTGAGGATGAAGTGGTTGCAGGTGCAATAGCCGCGGTTGATCAGGCAAAAGCACAAGATGCGAATATAGGAAAGCTCAGTTCAGAAGTTGATGGTGAGTACCATGAAGGACAAACTTTAGGTTCGAACGCTTCTCGCTATGGCTTAAAACCAATCAAATCTGCACCTGCTGATTTAAAGGCAACCATCCCGAATATTGATCAAATGTTAGCGTCACACCTAATGAATGTATGGGGCCGTTCAAGTCCGGATCAGGTGAGTAAACGAGTAGAGGGATGGAGTCAACAAGGCAATACCATGACGTATCGTGCTGCATGGGACTCTGACCGTTACCAATGTACTTGGTATGTGGTGAGTTGGGATAAGAACAGCAACCAAGTCCTCAATGAAGGATACCAGTCATGTTTTGGTCACTAATCTAAACAGCCTTACAGCATTTATTAAATGATTACTTTTATATACAGCAGAGAAAATATTATGAACCTAATCAAACTTATCGCATGTGGCCTTTTAAGCCTTTCAGCCAGTTCTATTGCCTTCGCTAAAACAGAGCAGGTCACTCTCCAAGCTAATGTCTACTATGGAGAAGAATCAGTTGTATTTCCAACCACTAAAGGTGAAGTCATTTTAAATAGTTACGCCATACCAGCAAAAGTTGTTCCTCAAGTTAAACCTTTTAAGAAAGGGCAATGTTTAGAAATCAAATCGAAACATGGTTTCTTTAAAGACACCGGAGATGGCCAATATATCGAAAGTATTCGACCTTGTACCAAGAAAGGTTTAGCCACTCCAAAAGTAAGTCACTAATTTGATATTCATCTAAAACGACATAAGTCTAATCAAACCACAAGCAATTGCTTGTGGTTTTTTATGCCTTTTATTTAAGGAGGAAGACCATGCATCAGTGTCCTTACTGTCATTCATTACACATCACATTACTGCGCCAGACTGAGCCCACTTCAGGCGTATTTGCCAAGCTTTCCTCGTTCTCACCCATGTCTCTGGCAGCTGCTTGTATGCAATTGTCAAAACGCAGTCCTGTTCATCCTTTGGTGGGTGGCTTTGTGGGCTTGGTCATTGGAGGCATGTTTCTGCTCTATGTGCAGCATAAAGACAATATGGTGACGTTGCATTATCAGTGTGAGCAGTGTCTGGAACACTTTGAAATCAAGCAATCGGGTTTTTAGTAACTCTCTTTTTCACAAAATTCAAATTAATTAAATCAATTAAAGGAAATCAATCATGGCACATCAAATAGAAACTATGGCATTCGTTGGTCAAACCCCGTGGCATGGTCTGGGCAATCAACTCTCTCAAAATCAGCCGATAGAAATCTGGGCACAGCAGGCGGGTATGGACTGGCGGATCGAATCATCCAATGTCAGTTATATGGCAAAGAATGAAAGAGGGCAAAATATCCTGATGCCTTATGAAGAACAACGAGTGCTTTATCGTTCAGATACTCATGCACCGCTCTCGGTAGTGAGTCAGCGTTATCAGGAAGTCCAGCCCAAAGAAATTTTAGAATTTTACCGCGACCTTACTGAACAATCAGGCTTTGAACTGGAAACGGCTGGAGTACTCAAAGGTGGCCGTAAGTTCTGGGCATTGGCGAGAACAGGACAATCAAGTGCATTGAAAGGAAAGGATGTAAGTAACGGTTACATTTTGTTGGCAACCGCATGTGATGGCACGCTGGCAACCACGGCGCAATTTACTTCGATTCGTGTGGTGTGTAACAACACTCTGGCGATTGCCTTACGTGGGCAGAATGGCAGTGTTGGTGTGGTGAAAGTTCCACATAGTACCAAATTCGATGCTGAAAAGATTAAACAGCAGTTGGGTATTTCAGTTCGTGCATGGGATGAACACATGTATGAAATGAAACAACTCAGCCAGCGTAAAGTCACCCAAGAGGAAGCAGTAGCTTATTTTGATGCTGTGTTTAATAACACGAATCTGAATAGTGCCGAACAGGATGACAGTATCATTCAGTTCTATCGTAATTTAGCTACGCCTAAACAAATCCATTCAACCAAAGCTGACAATAAAACTGAACCAAATGGACGTGCTATATCTAAAGTTATGACCATGTTTAACGGACATGGACGTGGGGCAGAGTTAGCTTCAGCCAAAGATACCGTTTATGGAATACTTTGTAGTATCACGGAATTTTGTGATCATGAACGCAGAGCTATAAGTCAGGATCATCGATTGGATTCAGCATGGTTTGGGGCTGGGGCCACCATTAAACAGCGTGGACTGGAACAAGCCTTGCGTATGATTGGTTAAGCCAGTTTTAAGCTTTTGAGATTAAATTAAAATCATCAATCAAGTAAAGTTTATGTCACATCTCCAGAGCATAAACCTTTTATAGCCAAATCAACACGATATGGCTTTTTTTTAGCCTGCTATTTTTAGCCCATACAATTGTCCCCGCCATCTTATTCATAACAGCAAGCCACATCTTCGAATGTGGTTTTTTTATGCCCGAAATTCAATAAAATACAGGAATTAAACAATGAATAGTCACTTAAATATTACCCTCTCATCCAATACTGTAATGACCGATACAGCAATCAAAAAAATAACCTTTTATTACACCACGCTTGTTGAGTGCCAAACGTTTAGTCAATACCAAAAGCATGAGCCAAGCAGAATGGTTAGAAGTACGCCGACAAGGCATTGGTAGTAGTGATTGTGCAGTAGCTTGTGGACTCAATCCTTATATGTCGATGTTCGAACTGTGGATAATCAAAACAGGGAGAGAGAAACAATTGATTGAAGATGAAAGCGAAGGTCATAGACCCTTGTACTGGGGTGAATAAATTGAAAAATTTACAAAAGAAACTGATGGGTCATTTGTGATGTTAGTTTTGACCCTCCACAGTTACATTTAAATGCTGCATAACCACATCTTCATTAATATATCGCTCATGTTGTAGATAACTATCAAGATAGAATATTCTAAAACATATGGCTAGGATCAGACTACACAGACATTTTTCAAAAAGGATTGCACAGCATTCAGTTTGAAATTTTTCTTAGAAAGAGGTATTAACCTATCCCTCTCTTGTTTTGGAAAGTGGTTTTTTTAAAGTTAGAGTGGTAAGTAGTCGTATTTTAATTGGAAAATTTCATTAATTGCAGAAAGATGTTAAATTAAAGTATAAGCTTTAACCTACATTAACTTTGATAGAAATAAACTGGAAAGTTTTTTTAAGACCTTAAGAAAGAAATGAAAATGGAACTTTATAAGCTCCTTGTATATTTTGGATGTAAAAATGCCCATAGAGAAAAGTGTATCTTTTAGGTCTCAACTAGTATCAAATTCTTTAGATCTTATTAGTGAAGCAGGATTAGTATGTGGCCGTACTCCTAAATTAATTGCAGGGATAGTATCTCAATTAGCAGCTTACACTGAAGAAGGAGTTCCTATGACTCCAACAGTATTTATCTGTAACTCGATATCAGCTTTGGTACAGATCTCTGGGGTAGGAGGAGAATTTGTTCCATTAATATCAACGGCGGCTCCATTAAACGAAAAGACGGGAACAGCCCTATTAAAAGCTGCAGCACCACTTTGTAAAGATAATTGGCGTATATATGTTGAAAGATCATCAGATGAAATAAACTGCACGTATGGAGTCTTTTGTGGCAGTACAGATCCATCTACACTAACAATTGATGAAGTTGTATTATCTGATGAAACAGCAGACTTTCCTATTATTAGGATTACACAAAATGCTATTAATAAAGTTGAAGTTCGTACAAATGTTGGAGGACAGATTGAATTTCGTTTTAATGATGATGAAGACACAAATGAACTAAATAATAAGAAGAAAATACTTGATTTAGCAGAGTGTATCTCTGCTAATGTTGATATCCAAAATGAAAAATTTAAGAATTTTGTTGAAAGATTGCTCATCTCATCAATTAAAAATAGCCATGGTACCCTGATTGCTGTAGTTGATGGCAATACGCTACCAGAAGCTTTGCGAGATGTTATACCTGTTACGCCACATATCGATTTATTAGATCGTTTTAGACTTCATATAGATGAAGGGAGAACAGCTATTTCAGTAGGACGTTTACAAGTAGCGGTAGAATTAGCTAGTGGATTCATTTGTAGTGATGGGATAACTATATTTAATACGTCTGGTTGTATTCTTGGATATAGAGCATTTATACAAAATAATGGAGGCTCTTCATCAGCAGGAGGAGCTAGAAGTCGTGCTTATGAAGCTATGCTTGATTTAGTTGGAGCTGATCTGAAAGCAGCTTTTTTCAGGTCTCAAGATGGTCGCACTGAGTTGCATCAGGTATAAAAGTAATGAATAATTCTATCGCAGTATGGAAAGAACCAATAGGAACAATTGTCCCTAAAGCAGCGGAAAATGCAGCTGAGATTGCTAACGTAGCAGTTAATTTAAGCTCTCGTGATCAGAAACAAATTATAACCGCTTTTGAATCAGCATCTTTTGAAATGCTTGCGGGATTCGTGTTGAACAAAGCACTTTCCCAATTGAAAAGAGCACTTGCATCTCTTGGTATGGCTTTTGTCGGTGAGATGTTAGGCCGAGCAGATATAGATGAAGATTCTGTACCTACAGTTAGCATTTCAAATTATGAGGCAATCACTTTAGCTAGAGAATTAGGCCTTATTAATTCTACTGATGCTAAACGGCTAACTCTGCATTTAGAGCTTCTAGCTCACTTTGATAGCCTAGATATTGAAGATGCAGAAGTAGAAGAAATGTCCAGAGAGGAAGCTTTGTCTTTCCTGAGAACATGCGTTAACGCAGTACTAGGGCGTGAAGGTAATATAGCGCCAGTTGAATTTGTTGAGTTTAGGACTCAGTTAGAGAATAAGACATTTAAAAATGTTGATTTAGAAATCAGTACATTAAATGCGGCTCCATATTTTTTCAAAAAAACAACATTGAGTATCTTATTAGCTGGAATCAAAACTAAGTCTGGTGCTCAGTTTGAGCATTTACTTGGTAATGTAGTGGTTTTAATTCCACTATTGTGGGAAGCATTAAGAGATTCTGAAAAATGGTCAGTTGGACAATCTTATGCTGAAGCAGTGAATGAGGCCAATACCCCAACTGTGTTAGCTTTGAAGAAAGCACTTACAAGTGTGCATGGTTTTGATTATGTCCCGGAATCTTTGAGATCACAAACTTTCTCGGCGGCAGCGGCAAACGTTATTAATGTTCATACTGCAATGAATAATTTTTATAATGAACCTTCTGCAATATCAGCACTAGCAAAACTAGGTACAACTATTCCTTGGCCCGCATTCCCAATTTGTATGTCAGCAATTTTGGCAGTCTATCTAGGGAATTCTTATGGTTATTCTCATGCAGCCATTCCTGAGTCTAGTAAATTGTTAGAGAGATTGACTAATAATCAATGGGAATATTATTTAAATGAGTGCTTACAAGCTGATGAACTTATAATTTTTAAACTTATAGACTCCCCTAGAACTCAAGAAAGATGGTTTGATTTAGTTGAGAAGTTTAAACTTTATGAAAAAAATATGAAGATTAGACATGTTAATCAAATTATAACTGCTAGCAAATCTAGAAATCATCTTCATCTTACTCAGTACTCAGGAAGATTGCTTCGAGATTCTAGAATGTGATCTATAATGTTTAAATTTTAAGATATTTGGCAATTTAATTGATTCTTCTGAGTGGAATCTGAAGGTTATTCTAAATATATAGTTTGTGTATTGAAAATCATATTAGCTAAAGGTACGTGTGATTTTTAGGCTTGAAGTAGGCGTGAGGTTTTATTGTGTCTTTGAATGATGAGCCATCTGGACAAGAAAAAAGTGTGGAAGTACTGAGTCAATACTATAAATTAGCTAATGATTTATTACGTACTATGAGGATTACTACTAATGCAAGATTTGAGGCTGCTAAACGTCTAAAACTGATTAACTCTATATGTTTTCTATCAACAACATTGGCTTCACTTGGGTTGATTTTAATACCATTATTAGATGTAGCTGGTCATAATAAAGTTTTTACGAATAGTAGCCTAACTGTATTTCAAATTTTTTTAGCAGTATGTGTTTTAGTTTATTCCGCTGCTATTTCTACTGCTAATTTTTCAGTACGCAGTAAGGAGTTTCTTGAGTGTGGTGATAAAATAAAGACTATTGTTAATGATTTTAAATTACATTTAATTGATGCTAAGGATTTGGATCAGCCTCCATTATTGAAAAAATATACTGAACTATATACAAAAGTTTTGATTGGTACTGAAAATCATGAGGATGTTGATTATCTTAAGTCTTTGGCGCTTTATGATAAAAAAGAAAGTAGTAGAAATAAAGTTGAAAGTAGCGATGAATATTCTAATTGGTTTTATGTGTGGATACTAAAGCCAATAATTTACTTGTTTAATAGTAGGCAGAATTTTCAAACAATCATTATTTCTAACTTTAAAATATATATGCCTTTTATTGTCCTTATGATTTTAGAAGTAGTTTTTATAGGTGATATGTTAGGATATTGGGATTTATTAGAAAAATTTCATAAAAAATGAATGTATGTGACAGTTAATGTTAACTTAGAGTCATCAAAACTTATAAAACACTTTAGTTTGTAAAGTTTTGGAAATGATTCCATATTAGTGAAAAAAGAGAACTTTAAAAGTTCTCTTTTTAAATTCATTTTATTCTAAAACTGTCAACTGACTTCGGCGTCGTAGTGCCTCTAAATTTTGATATTTAGAAACCAGATTAAAGGTAAGATTACTAATCTCTTCTAGAGTTAGACATAAGTCATTTGTCAGTTTAGACAGATCAAAGTTTTCTTGAGCTAAAACTTTAAAGACTTTATCTAGCAAAAGAGATGATTCATGGGCAATGGGATTAGGTTCATTATTTCGTCCTCTTTGAGCTAATTGTTTATAGATGCTAGTTGCATTCCAATCAGTAATAATCCCTAATTTATTATAGCGATAAGTTAATGCAGCAGCAGAAACTTGCCATATTTCTTTTTTGGACAAAATACTTCTTAAAGAGGGAATTCTTAAAGGATCAGCTAACAAGCTTCTACGAGGCATTAGAAATGCTGAAGCAAAAGCATTTGCTTCTTGTTCTATATGGATACCTTCAATTATTCCATGCTTATGCATAACTAAATGACCTAACTCATGTGCTAAGTCAAATCTACATCTTTCAGCAGTTCTAGAAGTATTTAGAAAAATAAAAGGGCGACCACTAGTCCATCTACAGCAGGCATCTACATCTTGTGCTTCATCAGTAAGAGAGAAAACTCTGATACCTTTAGATTCTAAAAGTGCAATTAAGTTGGGTATAGGCTGCTCCCCTAATCCCCATGCTTTTCTTACAGTATCCGCACATGCTTCAGGGTATGAGTATTCAAGATAATAATTAACTTCATTGTCAGTAGCCTCATCTATTGATTCATTAGTAATAGCATTAGAGAAATCACTTCTTAATTCATGTAAATCAGGAACATTAGGGAGGGGCAACTCAAAGTTCTGATCAATCCAATCACTGATCATTTCAGCTAAAATAGTCTGGCTAATTGCCATATCTCTTTTTTTAGCTGTAATTTTCGTAAGAGCCCTAAAACTGACAGATTCAGCATGAATTTTTTCTACGTCGCTTCCATAAAAGAAACTAATAGGAAAATCGAGAATCTCAGCGGCTTTTTCTAAAATTCTCTCATCAATTTCTTGATTGTTGTACCAGTTTGAGACAGTTCTATCGGTTACGTCTAATCGATGAGCCAAATCTCTCTTAGTCAAACCACGACGTTGACGAGCGAGATCGAAACGACCCATATTGAACATATTATTGCCTCTTAAGCATTCTTGCGTCTGATTTCGAAATCAATCGACGGAGGGGTTGGTGCAGGGGAAAGAATATTATCAAATTCAGCCTCTGGGTCGAAACTAATTTCTTTTAAAATAATTCGCTCATGATATTCTGCAAAAAATTTACCATTGTCCGTAAGTTTTGACGGGCATGATAGTTCACTCCTAATTACTTTATTTTTATAATCAATATAGTACATTAGAACCCAACACCAAGTATCTATATCTGAATGTGTGGTTAACATATCACCGAGTAATTGAGGATTGGCAATTCTCGAAAACATACTTCCTTTTGGATTTTTATTACGAGCAATTTGATCGATTTTTAAGCTTTCCGTATTGGATGGAACTTGTCCTTTTAATCCAACGCAAGCATTTCCCGTCATGAAGCTAATCAAAATACCTAATTTTTCATTACGAACCCATTCTGAGTTCCCTTGAGTGTATTTTGAATAACCCTTAGTTAATAACCGCTCTCTTAAAAAAGCAGTTCCTTCAGCAAAATGTCTATAACCGCCATAAATTTTGGGGTGATTATTTGTTGTTTCATTACGGGCAGCAAATCCATCTTCTATGACTCCAAGTAGAACTTTTGAGTCAAAACCAAAAACTTCTTTTATTCGGTTTTGGGCATGATGTGGATCATCAATGGTTAAATATAATGGTTGCATAAAATTAGATCTATTAAGTTTTTCATCCATACAGCATACATAGTTTTTGGTTGAAAAAATAGAAATATGCATGATTTTGAGTAAAAAAAATAGAAAAAAATTGTTTCAAAATTTGTGAAAGCACTAAGTGTTGATATAGAACCTTTTACAATGAACCTTACTTATGGATAAATTTATGATTTATTAACAAAGAATAAAATTTCTTTAAGCATGACTTTGTAACGTTTCTATTAACATTTTGATACTCATGCATTAGTATCAAATGGCTGAATTTTCAGCTATTTTTTGTGTGAGGTAAAAATGAAAGATGGAATTTACTTTGTAAAGTTCAAAAGTAATATCCAAGATTTCGGCGACGGCACTGTTGTGGTTAAAAATGGTGTAGTTAATGGCGGAGATTATGGTTTTACATACCAAGGAAGAATTGATGATAATTGCTTGAAGTTAAGTGCAAAACAGCATGACAAGAATGTTGTTTCAGTTTTCGGCAATATCACTGATTATGAAGTAGTGTTAGATATTAACTCACTTGGAAATGACTATGAGTTAGTAGGTAAAACTGATTTGGCTCCAGAGGTTATTATTCAAGTTCAAGCTAAGTTCATTGGTGAGCTTTTAACTTAAAATTTAAGCATAACAAAGGGCACATTAGTGCCTTTTGTTATGCTTAAAGGCTAGTCTTGTTGGCATTTTCTTCTAGTTCAATCAAAGTCTGGATAAAGTCCCATGTTTTCTTAGGTTTAATCGGGGCTTTTTCACAAACCGAACTATTGATGATGCCATCTAAAAGTGAGAGAAATAGATGAGCTATAGCAATAGGATCATTCAATTCTAATTCTTTCAAAATAGAAGTGGTGGTATCGAATAACCAATTGCGGTACTCATCCAATACCACCAGAATGGATGGGTATAGGTCGCCTACATCCATACGAGCTTTATGAAATGGGCAGCCTCTGGCATCATTTTGATTTACCCAGTCGATATACCAAAGATAGAGTTGTTCCAGTTTTTCTAGTGGAGCTGACTTTTCCGAGATATGTTCTTCAACTGCAATTTGAATATCGAGTTTTAATTCCTTTAAGCAGGTGAGTACCAATTCTTCTTTGGAGGGGAAATTCTTGTAAAAAGTCATTTTTGCTACGTTGGATTCTGAAATAATACGGTCTACACCGACATTGATATAACTTTCCTGAATAAAGAGCTGAGTTGCTGTAGTTAGAATAATTTCTCTTTTTGTACATTTTTTTTTGAATTTTATTTCTGCATTCATAATGAGTTAGCACAATATTCTGAAGTATTTAGTTTTTATTTTAGTGTATAGATAGGGTATTCGGCTAGGCTTCAGGAGTAAGATTGATATAAAAAATAGACAGAACAGTATGTATTTTATAAAATACTGCAAAATATAACTCAGTCCTATAAAGATGTTGAACAGTATTCATCAAGTTTTAGATAGTTTGGGTATTAGCCCACAGAAACGTGCCATTCATATTCAATTTACTTCTCCGATATTGAATGACCAAGTATTTCTGCAAAGAATTGATGGCGTACATGCACTCAATGATGGCTTAAAAGCAGAACTTTTATGCCTATCAACGAATGCAACGATTCAACTAAAATCTTTTATTGGTGTTCAGGTCGCTGTAGATATAGTGACGGAGCGAGGTGAGTTAACCCGAGTTACAGGCATTATTACTCAAGCTCAACAAGGCCAATCAGATGGAAGCTTGACTTTATATAAGCTGACCTTAGAAGATCCAACCACTTTATGGAAGTACCGTCGCAACTCGCGTGTATTTATAAATAAAAGCGTGGTTGAGATATGGGAAATATTATTTAAAGAATGGCAAGTTAAAAATCCGATATTTGCTGCAAGCTTAAGTTTAGATTTAAGTGGTTTAACACAAACTTATGATGTTCGTCCTTTTGTTATGCAACATAATGAAAGCGATTGGGACTTCCTCACACGCTTACTTCGCAGTGAAAATATCAGTTGGCTAATTGATGAAGCTCAGCATATTGTTCCAAGTACTGATACATCTATTCAAGCTCAGAAACTCAGATTGATTGATGCTAATAGTCAATATCAGCCTTTAG
>Ga0308161_1002278_pt1 | contig 20791 bp, 28 predicted proteins | sample PhyFR2_FD_201034 | JGI IMG/M metagenome (GOLD analysis project Ga0308161, IMG submission 201034) | Phyllosphere microbial communities from UC Gill Tract Community Farm, Albany, California, United States - DLSLF.R2 | ecosystem: Host-associated > Plants > Phyllosphere > Unclassified | place: USA...
AAGCGCCGAAGAACCGGGATCCAACCAGAGCGCATTTCATTGTCTGAGTCCTTTCTTGATGGCTGCGCGGCCAGCTGCGCCGCCGCGCTTTCAGCGTCATTTATACAATGCATCGCAAAGCCCAATGACGATCCCATCAAGAGATCGCACCGATGATCCGCGCAGCATCAGCCCTGTGAAGGCTGCTCCATCCGGTCACGCATGCTGCCGAAGGGATCATCGATGACATAGCGCCAGGAACCATCAGGCTGCCGGCGCACCACTTCCAGGGTGTGCAGCGCGCTTTTGACCGGGCGGCCGTCGGGCCGGGTGCCTTCCAGCGTGGCCTTCATGCGGGTAGTGGCAATGCTGCCGTCACCGCTGACGGTGGTGACGATGCGCTCGATATGAAAGCGGGGCTTGAGTGCAATCAACGCGGCATTGCTGGCGCGAATCGCCTCGTGCCCGACGACTGCCTCGCCGGATTTCGCAAACAGCGCCGCGCCGGGCTCGTACAGCGCCACGCTGGCATCGATGTCGCCCGACTGCAGTGCGGCGAGCAACAGGCGGTCACAGTCTTCGGGTTGTCGCGCCGTTACCTGCTGTCCGGCGCCGCTAGGCTTGTTTTCACTCATGGGTTTCTCCGTTCTGGCAATGGAAATGCCGGTTTGACTGCCGCTTTTGCCTATAATTTCCGCCCGGACGAATGAAGAGACGCGCATGACCACGATGACGGCAAAGGATGATGAACGGGATGCGGTGCAACGGCTCACGCTGCAGTCGTCCGGGCAGGCCGTGGCCTTCGTTGACTATTACCTGTTCGGCCGGGTTGCCATCGTGACGCATACCGAAGTCGATGCCGCCCATGAAGGCAAGGGTCATGGATCTGCGATGGCGCGGCAGGCGCTGGACCATTTCCGCAGGCAGGAATGGCATGTCGTGCCGGTGTGCGGATTCTTTGCCGAGCAGATCCGGCGCCGGCCCGAATACCTGGACTTGCTCACGCCCGGCTGCCGGCGCATCTTCGGCTTGTAGGCAACGCCCGAAAGGCAGGGCGGGCACGGGGCTGGCGCCGCTGACTGCGCAGCCCGCGACCCGCGGTCGCATCCGCTTGCCGGTCGCAGCGCTGCACTGTCAGATCAAGTAGCGCCGACTGCCGCAGCCACCAGGCCGCCAGGCCATGCGCTGTTCACAGGAGTTCTCACCATGGTCTGATTGCTGATGCGTCGCTCACACCGACAAGTCGAGGCGGCTCTCGGCCTGGTACAGCGCGCGCAGCGCCTGCAGGGCCTGGCGATGCAGCTGCGATACGCGTCCCGCGCTGACGCCCATCATGCGCGCGATCTCGGAAAGGTCGATGTCGCAAAGATAGTGGTAGCGCACCACGTTTGCCTGGGCCGGGGGAAGCAGGTTCAGCAATGTGGCAAATACGTGCGCCAGTTCGCGCCGCGCCGTGTGGTTGTAACTGCGCTGGTCGGTCTCCTCTTCCGAGACGCTATACATGCCCGAGCCCTGCAGCATGAAGCCCACCGACAGGTTCAGCGCCAGATCCACCATCGCCTGGAATCCGTCACCCGACCCGGATTGCGCGGGGAGCAGGTCCGCCACGCGTCTGTGCAGTCTGCCCTGCCCGATGGTTTGCCTGTGCAGCTCGCTCATGGACCCGAGCTGATCGAGCACTGCGCCGCAGATGCGGCGTGAGGCAAAGTAACGAAAGGGCACGTTGCGCGCCGGGTCGAACCGGTCTACCGCCTCCAGCAGGCCCAGCACCGCCGACTGCATGTAATCGCCGAACTCGCCATGCAATCGCCCCCGCCGCTTGAACAGGCGCGCGGCCAGCATGCGCGCCAGGGGCAGGTACTGGTCCACCAATTGCAAACGCACCAGTGCATCGCGGCTTTCCGCGAAGCGCAGCCAGAGTTCCTGCTCGGACAGTCCGACGCGGCATTCCACCGCCGTGCCTAGTGAAAGCTTCCCAGCACAGACCGGGCAACCAGGTTCCAGCCGTCGATCAGGATAAAGGTAAGCAGCTTCAGAGGCAGGGAAATCATCACTGGCGGCACCATCATCATCCCCAGCGACATCAGCACGCTGGCCACCACCAGGTCAATCATGATGAATGGCAGGAAAATCATGAAGCCGATCTGGAACGCCGCCCGCAGTTCGCTGAGCATGAAGGCCGGCGTCAGCTGCACCAGGCTGATCTCTTCCACGCTTTTGGGCGGGGCGGCATGCGACAGTTCCGTCATCAACGCCAGATCCGCCTCGCGCGTCTGGCGGATCATGAAATCGCGCATTTGCACCGCGCCGATATCGACCGCCCTCTCCAGCCCGATGCGGCCGGCGCTGTAGGGCTGGAATGCCTGCTCGTTGATCTGGGTGAGCACCGGCATCATCGCAAACAGCGAGAGAAACAGCGCCAGGCTGACCAGCACCTGGTTTGGCGGCGTTTCCTGCATGCCTATCGCATGGCGCAGCATGCCCAGCACAATCACGATGCGCGTGAAAGCCGTCATCGTCACAAGGATGGCGGGCGCCACACTGAGCAGGGACAGCAGCAGCAGCATGCGAATCGGCAGCGCCAGGTCGGCCCCCTTCGCCTGCGATGGCAGCATGCGCAACTCGATGCCCCCCACCGACTGCCCCCATGCACAGGCGCTGAACAGCAGGGCAAGGCCGGCACACAGCCAGGCCAGCCGCCGCGACGTCCGCCTGGCATGCCGCTCCACAGGCTGCATGCAGCAGGCCATCACGACTGCTTCTCCAGAACCGGACCACCGGAATCGAACTCGGCGATGCGCAGCAGACTGTCGCCCGACTGCGCAAGCAGATACTCCCGTCCCCGATAGAGCACGACGTGCACGCGGGTCTGCGCGGATAGACGGGCGCTGGCCGCGCAGCGCAGGCCGCCAACGTTTGCATGGACAAGCTGCGTTCCCAGCTTGCGGCGCACTACCAGCAAGGCAGCCACGGCAAGTGCCAGCAGAAGCAGCGTGATGGCTCCCGTGGTCATCGCCTGCTGGCCCAGTCCGGCACCGTCTTCACGGTAAGGAATCGCCGCAGCCGCGTCTTGCGCCAGGCTGGGCATGCTGGCCGTCAGTGCCCAGCATGCCAGCACGGCGCGCAAGCAACGGGAACGCGCATCAGGCCGGCGCACTACTCACCTCCGTCACACGCACACCCAAAGTATCCCCCACCACCACCAGTTCGCCGCGTGCGATCGTCTTCTGGTCCAGCTCGATATCGACCAGCGGATGAACGCCGCATTGCAGGGGCACCACCGATCCATCCTTGATGGCGAAGAGTTCGGAAACCGAGATTTCCCCCTGGCCCAGCACGGCGCGCAGCCGCACCTTCAAGCAGCCAATCAGGTCCAGCTTGCCATTGAGCAGGGCCGAGCCCTGCAGCTGCAACTCGGGGAGTTCTTCCAGCCCTATCAGGCTGACTTCGGTATGGCGCTGGTCCGCTGCATCGGCAGCTTCTGCAACGTCGTCTGGATTACTTGCATGCATGGCGTTTCCTTTCTCGGTTCATTTGCAAATCTGCACGGCCGCCGCACCCTGGCGCAAACCGAGATAGCCGCGTGCGATGGGGTCGCCAACCGTGTTCTCCAGCGTCAGCGGCTTGTCGATGCCGGCATCGAGCAGGATCACATCGCCCGGCTCAAGACGGACGAGGTCGGAGAGCGCCAGGTCGGCATTGCCGACCAACAGCCGGAACGGCAGGCGACGACCGGCAAGCGCTTCCTGGCGCGATGCCAATGCAGCCGACTTGACCCGGCCACGGCCCTCGCACCAATGGTTGAGCAGCCCGTGGCTCATCCATACCACCAGTTCGCCGCACCCGAAACCGAGCCTCAGCAAGGCCGAACCGTCCGCCGTTCCGGCTTGCACCGGGCTGCCGGCAACCGGTGGAAACAGGGCGTCCCTGCGCACGCTGCCCGGCGTGAGCCGGGCCAGGCGCACCAGCAGGTCGCGTGCAATGTACTGCGCCATATGGACCGCCAGCTCGGCCCCGACATCGGCCAATACGGGCTGCAGCAGCTTCTGCATGGCCGCGCCATGAAGCACGGCCTGACGCGGACCGGCCCGGGCATCTTCGCCGTCCTGCAGGACCAGCAGCGCTTCTTTTCGGAGCAGGCCCGGCTCGGCGGCCGTCACCCTGAACGACATGCTTTCACCCGGCATCCAGCTCGTGGCCCAGGCAGCCGCCAGCGGCTCCAGGCCGTGCTGGAGCGCACCGATGTCGCTTTCGCCAAGCCAGACCCACGGCCGCGGCGCGCTCAACGCCGGCCCCGCATGTCGAAGAGCTGCTGCATCATTTCGTTGGCCGTGCTGATGACCTGCGACGACGCCTGGTAAGCCCGCTGCACCACGATCAGTTCGGAGAACTGCTGGGTAAGATCGACGTTGGATGCCTCGATCTCGCCGCCGGAAAGCTGGCCAAGCCGCGATGTCTGCGGTGCGCCGACGGCGGTCAGCGCCTTGTCCGGATCAGTCCACAGGCTCGCGCCTTGCGCCACAAGCCTGTCCTGTTCGGCAAACCAGGCCAGGGCTAGGCGACCGGCCGTGCGTTTCTCGCCGTTCGAATAATTCAGCACGACGGAACCATCGTCCTCGTAAGCACTGGCGGTATAGGAACCACTGGTCTTGCCGTCGGCCGATTGCAGTCTTGCGGTGGAGGTGCCACCTGCGCTGAAACTGGTCAGTCCGGCAAAGCCGCCCGGCGTACCGAAGTCGAGCGTGACCTTCTGCGTGCCGCCAGGCGAAGGCCAGTCGAACGCGAACTTGTCGGCGCCGGTTGCGGGAGAACCGTCGCTTCCAAAGATCAGGGTCCCGGAAGCGACCGTCTCGCTGCGCTCGTTCCTGACCGTAAAGCCCCAGCGATGATCCACGCCTGTCACGGCCGGATCGGTCTCATCGTTGAACACCAGGCTGGCCTTGCTGGCCACGCCGGCGGCGCTCACCACGTTGACATCGCTGATCGTATGGCTGCGATCGGCATCGGTCGTGGAAAGCGTGCCGTCAAGCTTGATCAGCGCCGTGGGGATGCCAGCCATGTTGCGCAATGGCGTGATATTCAGTGCCACGAGCTGACCGGTCTCCGACAGGCTCATTACCGGCACCCGCGACTGGCGGCCAACCAGGACACCGTCGCTGTCGAAGTCAAACTGGCCGTCACGGGTGTAGAAGGTCTTGCCATCCTTGCTCAGGATGAAATAGCCGTCGCCGTCGATGGCAACGTCGAGCGCATTTCCGGTCCGACGCAGCTCGCCCTGCGTAAACACAGGCAGCGGCTTGCCGGCAATGACGCCATTGCCTTCCCGTCCCAGAGTGGAACTCTGGTTATAGATCAGATCCTGGAATCGCATCGATGAGCGCTTGTATGCCGCCGTATTGAGGTTGCTGACGTTATTGCTGATGTTGGACAAGCCGCGCGAGTACGCTGACAAGCCGGTACTGGCAATGAGAATGGCATCAAACATGGCCACTGTTGAAACGCAGCGTGGTGGCCACACCGATGACGCTGTCGTCATTGGCGGTGCGTACCTGCACCGTGCGCCCGAGCAGTCCCACCGACTGGGTGGCGGACTGGATCGTGAGCAATTGTTGTATTCCCTGGTTGACTTCCCTGCTCTGCTGCAGCGAGGTGAACTGGGCAAGCTGAGCGATGAACTCCTGGTTGTCCAGCGGCTTCAACGGGTCCTGATAGGTAAGCTGTGTCATCAGGATCTTGAGAAAGTCATCCAGACCCAGGCTATTGACCTGCGTCGATTGCGGCGTTGAGGTCAATCCGCCGATTGATTGCACATCCATGGTGTTCTCCGGTTAGGCGATTGGAAAAATCGCAGTGCCATTCAGGGTAAAACTGGCAAGCCGGGCGCCGGATTGCGCCAGGGCCTGGCGCAGCTGGCCAATCCATTCAAGCAGCGCGTTGTCTTCCGCACCGATGGTGGCGTCACGTAGCCAGACGTGGACGCCTTCGGCATCCACCGTGCAGTGCAATTTGCGCCACGGCCAGTCGCTTTGAGGTAGCCTGACTTTTGTGGACACTCCCGTTTGATAAACTAAATCGATGGGAGGACACATGACGAGAACAGATGTGAGGACTTATACGCCTGAGTTTCGGGCCGAAGCGGTCAAGGTCGTATTGGAACAGGGACTATCCCTGGAAGCAGCGGCGCAACGGCTGTCGGTGCCCAAGGGAACGCTGGCAAACTGGGTTAAGGCCGCCAGGCGCGGGTCGACGACACCGGCATCTCCTCCCGGTAGCCGCAGCGTGGCCGAATTGGAGGACGAGATTGCCAAATTGCGCCGTGAGTTGGCGGTCGAGCGCATGGAGAAGGAAGTGCTAAAAAAAGCGACAGCGTACTTTGCTCGGGAGTCGCTGCCCGGTACGCGCAATTGAAGACGATGCGACTCGACTACCCGCTTGCATTGTTATGCCGCGTGTTTGACGTCTCGCGCAGCGGCTTCTATGCCTGGCTGGCCCGCAAGCCGTCGCTACGCCAGCAAACCGACGAACGATTGAAAGTAGCCATTAAGGCAGTCCACCGGCAGACGCGTGAAACCTATGGCGTGTGCCGGATGCAGCCAGAACTCGTGGCCCAAGGCTTCCTTGCAGGGCGGGACCGGATTGGGCGGCTGCGGCAGGAATTGGGCTTGCGCTGCAAGCAAAAACGCAAGTTCAAGGCCACGACCAATTCCCGGCATGCATTGCCGGTGGCGCCTAACCTGCTGGAGCAGCAATTCAAGCCGACGGCGCCAAACCAGCAGTGGCTGGTCGACATCACTTATGTACCTTCCGCAGAAGGCTGGCTTTACCTGGCTGGTGTGAAGGACGTGTTCACTTGTGAAATCGTCGGCTATGCGATGGACGAGCGCATGACACAGGGGTTGACGTCCAGGGCGCTCTGGCAGGCAGTACGCAACAAGCGACCGCCAGAAGGACTAATCCATCATTCTGATAGAGGCAGCCAATATTGTGCGCATGGCTATCGCAAGCTGCTGGACCAGTTTGGCATGCAGGCATCCATGTCGCGCAAAGGAAATTGCTTCGATAACGCACCGATGGAAAGCTTCTGGGGCAGCCTCAAGAATGAGCTGATACACCATCAACACTACGAAACGCGTGCCCATGCCAAGGCTGCGATTCAGGAGTATATCGAGATCTTTTATAACCGCCAGCGGCGTCATTCACGCCTTGGTTACCTGTCCCCTGCAATGTTTGTTGAAACCTTCAAACATCGGCAGGCCGCCTGACACAAGAGTGTCCATTATTGACAGTACACCTCACTTGAAGACAGGAGCGCCGTCTGATGCACTGACATTGACGCAAGCGGCGCTTGAAGCGCCTGAAGCGCTTCCTGCGATGGTGCGCGGACTCCCGCCTGGCTGCCCCACGCGCCCGTCCCGATAGGGACTTCCAGCGTGGAAGGCTTGAGGGCATGGAGAAAATGGCCGTGAAGTACAGGTCTGGGCTGTATGGCAAGAGCGGTTAAACCGCCAGGCTGGCTTGTGTGCGCTGACGATGCTGCAAAGAGAGTGCCTTTCGCAATAGGCGCGGCGTACCTTGACTGGGCCGACGGCATGCCGTGTGCACCCGCATGGCGCCCACCGTTCATGGCAACGGAACGGAACTGCGCCAGCGCAGCCAGCTGCTCCCGCTCAAACACCCGCCGCCAGGCCGACACGGATCTGCCAACGCCCGCGCCCGTGTCTGCACCGACCGACGATGCGATGCCAGCGAACTGGCCTGCCGCTCCACCCACCGCGCTCATGGCGCCACCTCGCGCGCGCCGGCTCGTGACAACCAGCTATCGTCGGCCTCGCGCTGTCCGGCGCGGGCGACATCGAGGAGGTAGGCATCGCCCAGGCGGGCATGGTGTTTTTCCAGCGTGCGCAACGCACTGCGTGCCAGGTTGAGCTGCTGCAGGCACTGTTGCTCCTGTTGCAGCAGTTCTGCACGCGCTTGCTGCAGCGTCGCCAGCCGCAGGCGCAGATGCGACAGGTAGGAATAAGCAGCGCGTTGCTGATCGAGGTCGAAGTGGCCTCCTGACCGCGCCGCGCGCACCTCCTGCTCCAGCTGCCGCATGCTTGTGCAGCAAGCGCCAATCGCTTCTTCGTTGGAGGAAATGTCCCGTTCCACCAGACGCAGTGCGGCCTGTGCGGTATCCACGTCGGTACTACGGAGATTCTGCAGTGATTGCAGGGGATAGCGATAGGTGTGGCGCATATCAGGTTTCCTTCAGCAATCCGCTCAGGCTCGCGAGCGCGTCGGCACGGGGAATGACCTCATCGCCCGATTGGCATAGAAAGCGTTCCAGCCACGGCGCGAGCCGCATCGCCCGGTCGAGCTCGGCGTTGACACCGCTCTTGTAGGCGCCGATATCGATCAGGTCGCGGCTCTTGTGGAGGCGGTCAAGCAGGCGCACCGCCTGCTGTGCAAGGGCCTGGTCTGCCGGCGAAGCCAGGACGGGCATGAGCCTGCTGATACTCTTGAGCACGTCGATGGAGGGAAAATGGCGTCGATCTGCCAGTTCCCGCGTCAAGACAAGATGACCATCAAGCACTGACCGGGTTGCGTCGACAACAGGATCGCCATAGAAATCGTCGCCTTCGGCAAGAACGGTATAGAACGCGGTAATCGATCCCCCGCTCGCCGCCGTGCCGCATCGCTCCATGAGGCGGGGCAGGCTGGCGAATACCGATGGCGTGTACCCACGAGCCGTCGGCGGCTCGCCGATCGCCAGGCCGATCTCCCGCTGTGCCATCGCGAATCGAGACACCGAGTCCATGATCAGGGCAACATCGGCGCCCTGGTCCCTGAAGTATTCAGCGAGCGCGGTGGCCGTATAGGCTGCGTTACAGCGCAACAGCGCAGGCTGTTCAGCGGTGGACACGACAACCACTGAACGCTTCAAGCCCGCCGGGCCCAGCGCGTTCTCTATGAACTCCCTTACCTCGCGCCCACGCTCGCCCACCATGGCCACCACGTTGACATCCGACCGGACATTACGCGCAAGCATGCCGAGCAAAGTGCTCTTGCCCACCCCGCTACCGGAGAAGATTCCGATGCGCTGGCCGCGACCTATCGTGAGCAGCGTGTCAATCGCCCGGATACCGCATTCAAGAACGTTGCGTATCGGCGGTCGTGACAGCGGGTTGATTGCTTCCCTGCGCAGAGGCACCATGACATCCACGGGAGGCGGTGCTATGCCATCGATGGGCTTGCCAAAGGCATCCACCACCCGTCCTAGGTAACCATTCCCGGCCGCCACCCGCAACGCCTGCCCACGTGCAATGACCTCGCTGCCCAGGCCAATGCCGTGCAATTCGCCATACGGCATCAGCAGCACGCGGCCATCGCGTATGCCCACTACCTCGCCCAGCACCGGTGTGCCCTGGGAACGTGAATAGATTGCGCAGACTTCACCCAGAAAGGCGTCCGGCCCATTGGCTTCCAGCACCAAACCCTGAGAGCGAGTGACGTGGCCGATGCGCCGCGTCAGCGGCGCCTGGTTCAGGGCACTCGTATAGCGGTGCATTGTCGGCGCTGAACTCATTGCGGTATCTCTCTTGCATGGTGAACTTCCACCAGCACCGCTTTCAACTCGGCCAGGCGCGTTTCAAGCCGCCCATCAAGGCTTCCGGCGTCCGTGTCGACGATACATCCACCCATGCTCACGCGCTCATCAGCAAGCAATACGGCGCCCAGGTTAGGGGGTATTTCCTTTCCTTCATGGAAAAGTGCGTAATCGGCTGGCGCCAGATGAATATTGAGCAGCCGACGCTCCGGAAGCTGTTCCAGCACGGCCCGCACCATGCTTTCGACCATGGTCCTGTCAGTGCACTTCTGCCCTAGAATCCGCAGCAGCGCCGCATAGCCAATTTCGATCGCGGCGCCTTCAAGTTCTGCCTGCCAGCTCTCGCTCATCGAGCTGATCGCTTCGGACATTGTCATCAGGCGCTCGCTGCAGGACCGAAGTACCTCGGCCTCTTCGCGCCCTCGCCGCAGACCCTCCTGTATCCCCTGCTCAAATCCATCATTCCAGCCCTGCTCCGCGCGCTCTTCATACCCCGCACGTCGCGCGTCCGCGAAAGGACTATCCGACATGAATCCGGCGGGATTGTCCTCCGTCTCCGAAACAACCGCCGCAGAATCGATCGACATGGCAGGCACATGGCTGTCTTCAACCAAAGACGGAACGGACGAGGCGTCGTTGGCAAGCTGCTGGCTGATTTGGGCCATGCGCATTCCGCCCTTCCCATCGCGGGATTGCAACGTATCCGTTTTCTGATTTTCGCCTGGCTGGCCATGCTGTTCGAACGCTTGCACCCTACCTGCTCCAGTCGCCGTTTCAACTGTCAGGCTTTTGCCGGCATTACCCAGCGCGCGAGGCGGCCGCGCATGATCCACGACCTGGCCGGACTTTATTACCGGCATCATGGCTTGTCGCCCTTCATACTTCCGTCGATCAACATCTTTTCCGACTCTAGCAACCGCGCAAAGCCAAACAGCAGAGCGTCCAGCTTCGAGGCCGGCATTGCGGAACTCGGGAGGGGATCAAGCAAGAGACTACGACGGACCGGGCTCATCTGTTCCCATACCACCGCTCGCCATTGCCAAGGACGTGCATGCAGCAACGCTCGCTGAACCAGGTCTGGCTGGCGCATGACAAGGGCAGCCACGATGACGGGACTGGCCAGCTCAATGATTCTCACGTCATCCTGATTCAGCGCGACGTTCTCTACCGCTGCTGGGAGGTCTATCGCGAGAACGCCAAAGTGCCGCGAGAATCCAAGGCCCTGCAATTCGCTAAGCAGGTCGCGCAAGGTTGATCGTACGCCGGGCAGCAAGCGGCGCAGCAGCCATACCTGGTCGCGCTTGTCCAGCGTATGCATGGTCAGGGCCACGGACCGAAAGCGATCTGGCGGCAATGGCGCGCTCATCGCAGGCCTCCGGGAACCAGCCAGGTTTGAATATCGCGGAGCATCTTAGCCCGCTCCGCATCGCTCAGCCGCACAGTCGCATCCCCACGCGCTCCACGCCGCAGAAAGTAGGTCGCCACGATCAGGATGGCTGCCAGCATAAGCGCAAGCAGCAGAAAAATGACGGGATTGTCAGACTTGGCAATCCAGGAAGCATCTGCACCGCCACGATCGGCAATCTTCCTTTCGGCATCAAGATCGGCGATTGTCTTGTCGGCATCAACAGCCTGACCAGCGGCCGTTGCCACAGTATCGGTGTCTGGTATGGCCTTGGCTGCGAAGACCTGGCCGATCGCACTGTTTTGAGGGCTGCTCGCTATTGCGTCGAGACTGTATATCGCAATCCCGTCACCTCGCGCGGCACTCAGGCCCACAGCCATGGATACTACTTCGGTAAGCTTCTGCAGCTGCGCTGCCGGCAGGGTTTCAGGAAGGACGATTCCCACACTCAATCTTTTGATCGCCCCTGGCGCAGATACCATTTGTTCGACGCGCCTGCCATGCTGAAATTCGACTTCATTAGTACTTGATTCATTTCGGAGCGGGGGGCTGGTGGCATGGTCGGAGGACTGCGTGGTGGATGCTGCCTGCGTGGTTGCGGCACCGCCCGGTCGACCGTCCGATTGGGTAGTCTGCTTGCTGCGCGCTATCGCACCCTCACCGTTACCGCCTGGCGTGACCAGCACTTTTTCCTCGGTAACCCTGACTGCGTCCTGATGCAGGATAGCGTCCACCGACACGATGGCACGGCCACGCCCGACAACGCGGTCCAGCACGGCAGCCGCCTTTGACGTCAGGTAAGTTTCCATCTGGCGCTTCAATTCCAGCCTTGCCTCGCTGCTCGCCGTCCCCGGAATGTCGCCGGGCTGCTGGTCGGCTTCATTCAAGCTCAAGGTCAGCCCGCGACTGTCCAGCACCGTCACAGCGCTGGGTTCGATCTGCGGGACCGCTGCGGCCACCAGGCGCTGTATGCCCAGCACCTGGGCAGCCTGCAATTGCTTGCCAGGGCGGGTCGTGATGGTTACCGACGCCTTGCCATGCACGTCGCCGCGACGCAGCAGGCCGGATTCAGGTATGACCAGATGCACCCGCGCCGCCCGAACCTCTTCCAATGCCATGATGGTACGAGCAAGTTCGCCCTGCATCGCACGCTGGTAATTGATTTTCTGAGCAAATTCGGTCATGCCAAAATCGGAATCACTGAACAGTTCGAAGCCGACCGTGCCACGCAAATTGACGCCTTTGCTCATCAATTTGAGCCGGGTTCGGTGCACGTCCTCGCGATCGACAAGAACCGTTCGGCCATCATCTTGCAGCCGATGCGCCACTTTCAGCCGTTCGAGTTCTGCAACGATCGCGGCGGCATCCTGCGCGTCGAGGTCGGAAAACAGAACTTGGTAATCGGGGGTCAGAATGCGCCACGCAAGTGTCAGGCATCCAATAAACGCGAGAGCGATCATGAGCCCTACGACTATTTGGGCCAGCGTACCGAGCGCGGATGTCCGCTGCCTTAATTTTTCAAGCATCTCTGTTTCCTCACAATTGCATGCGCTGCAAATCCTGCCAGCCTTCCATGAGCCGGTTGCGGACCTGTACAGTCATTTGAAAGGCAATGCGTGCCTTTTCCAGACTGATCATCACCTGATGCAAGCTGGGCGCCTCACCGCTGGCAAGCTTCAGGGACTGTGCCTCGGCTGCTTTGAGCGTACGGTCAAGTTCAGCTATCTGGCCTTGAAGAATGCTGGTGAATGTCATGCCTGAGCGAAGCGGATCGGGGGTCGACGCCGCACTTTGCATCGCAGCGCCTATGTCAATCACCGGCGCAAGGAATTGCACCGCCGTCATCGCTGCCCTCCAATTTCCAGGGCCTTCAATGCCATTGCCCGCGTCGCACTCATGCCCGCAATGTTCGCCTCATAGGCGCGGGTGGCATTCATGATGGTGACCATTTCAGACAAGGTGTCGACATTGGCATAGGCAACGAAGCCTCGTTCATCAGCATGTGGATGGCCAGGCTCATGCATCATGCGCGGTGTTGAATCCACGGTGACAATGCCTGCAACCTGGGGGAGCATGAGCCTGCCTGATAACTGGCCGGACTGCATGAGGCTGCCGAAGCTCGGCACTGCGACGGTTTGCACCACCACTCTGGCAGCCCGATATGGCAAAGCGCCAGGTGGACGAGTGCTGCCAGCATTAGCCAGATTCATGGCTGAAATATCAGCATGCATTTTTTGCACCGCCATGCCGGCAGCACCGATGATAGAGGCCGCTTGATAGTCCACTGTTACCTCCTTCCATCGTTTGCGGCCAAGCCCAGCAATTCGAGTTCCGCATTAAGTGTTTTCAATAGCGCCTGATAGTGAAGGGTGTTTCGCGCAAGCGCAGCAACCTCCTGATCAATCGCTACAGGCCTGGGATCTGAAACGATACGCGGCAACAACTGGGCTGTTGCTGCAACCCGCTCAGCTGCCCCTTCTTGCTCCAGTACCGACCGCAACACCTCTTCAAATTGAACACGCTGCGCCACATGCAGCGGATTGCCGGCATTGGCAATGTTGGACATAGTTGCGAGGTGCCGCAAGCTGGCGGCATCTAGGGCTTTAGGTGTGACCTGCATGACGGCGGACTGCGTGAAGTCGATTGAAGGCATGCGAACCTTTGCAATAATTTAGAGCACACTTCCAACATGGTCTCAATGGGGACCAGTGGACGTTTGAACAGTTACGACGAATGAACGATCACTTTTGGCCGGTAGCACAGAAACGGATGTGGCAAGAATGCACATCGCTGCACGCCGCCACCGATCTCTAATTTCGTTTACTGAATAATCAGTTCGGCGCGCAATGCCCCTGCCGCCTTGATCCCCTGCAGGATGGCTATCATGTCGCGCGGACTGGCCTTGATGCGGTTTAATGCCTGTACCAGATCCGCGACCGTACTGCCCACGCCAAGCTGCACCGCCTCACCGCCGGACTCGGTCACGCCGACCCTCGTTTGAGGCACTACTTCAGTGCGCACTCCCGCCCCGGTCCCGCGCACCAGCAAGGGCTGCGAGACCAGATAGTCAGTGACCACCGACACGCGCAGATCCCCGTGGCTCACCGTCACCCGGGAAATCGTTACATCGCCGCCTGCGACTACAGTACCGGTTCGCTCGTTGACAACCACACGAGCACGACGATCCGGTTGAACATTCAGGCTCTCAACGCGCGTGATGAAGCTCACCATGTTCTGGCGATATTCTTCAGGCACAGTTATCTTGACAGTCGCGGCATCGCTTGCCACGGCGAGTCCGCCGCTTAAAGTAGCGTTGACAGATGCCGCAATCCGGTTGGCGGTCGTGTAATCCGGGTCGGTCAGCACAAATTCCAGTTGCCCGCCTTGCATCAAGTCGGTTCCCACTGCTACCTCTACCGAGGCGCCGCCGGGAACCACACCGACAGTCGGATGATTCTTTTGTACGACGTTGCCATTGACGTCATATTTATACCCGCCGACCGATAAAGCGCCTTGTGCAAGGGCATAAATACGACCATCCGGCCCTTTCAGCGGTGTCATCAGCAGGACACCGCCCAACAGGCTGCGCGCGTCGCCCATTGAAGTGACGGTGACATCCAGTCGATCGCCGTTGCGGGCAAATGGCGGCAAGGTGGCCGTGATCATCACAACCGCAACGTTCCGGCTCTGCACCTGATCAGGTAGTATCACGACGTCAAACTGGCTCAGCACATTCGCAATCGATTGCCGCGTGGAACGGCTCCGTGCCGAATCACCGGTGCCCGCCAGACCAGTGGCGACACCATATCCAACCAGCATGTTGTCACGCCAGCCACCGAAGCGGCCTATGTCCTTGATGCGGACGGTATCTGAAACCGCGGCCGCTGCAACGCAAGCCGGTAGCAAGGCCATCGCCATCAGGCCTCGAAGGCCCCATTGTCGGGCTAGCGCAAGTCTCATAGCAGCCCCAGCCACGTGAGAAACCGTGTAATCAGGCCGGCATGCTGCTTTTCGCTCAGGATGCCATCACCAATATAGCTGATACGCGCATCGGCCAGCCGGGTCGACAGTACCGTGTTGTTATCGAGGACGTCGATTGGTCGAACCTTTCCGTGAAGAGTGATTTCCTGCTTTTCATCATTAACGAAAATTTGCTGTTCGCCGGATACGTGAAGCAGTCCCGTGATGGGATCGACTTCACGCACAGTGACTGTCAACTGGGCTAGCAGCTTGCCGGACCGCTGTATCTGACCTTTGCCGCCGAATGTATCGCCGAGTTGCAAACTGCTGTTTTCAGATCGGTTGGTCGCTTTCCAGCCGAACAGCAAGCCGCCCCGCTTTTCTGCACTGGTATTGGCGTTAGCGCTCGCACTGGAATTTTCCATGACCAGTACGGTAAGCATGTCACCCACCCGATAGGCCCGCTTGTCGGAAGTTAGCGGACGGAAATGGCTTTCACCCTGATACAAGCCGGCTGCGAAAAGGGATGTCGACAACCCGAAGCTCAACATGCCCAACAGGCACCAGACTGCATGGGAGATGGCAGGAAAGGCCCACGCGCTGCGCGGCGGAAGCGTCAATTTGAAACACGATGTCATTGAGTATCTTTCATCTGGCTTCTGCCAAGCCGTCGCTTAATACGGTCGCAAAATAGTCCGAGTGCGTACGGGGATTCATTAATCGGACCGCTGCGCCGCTTGGCCCCTCGGTGATCGCCACTGCGCGGTCCTCAAGTAAAATGCCGCTTCGAGCCACCTTCACCGTGATTTCGCTGCCGCGCTCCACAGGCTTGCGCACGAGCAGATCATCCGGGGACAAAAGCGATCCCGCTGACATGGCATGCCGCAATCGGAAGGAATCGATTTCGGTTATCGGAAAGCTGGCCAATCGCTTGCCGCTCACCGGCACATCGATGATGTCCACCATGCTGCTGCTAAGGCGCGCGCCCGCTGCGGTCGTCGCCTTCAATCGCATGACGGGAAGGCTGCCTTCTACTCGAAGCCAGACGGGGACAGAAACCGTCTTGGCCCCATCTACCAACACGTCCACGACCATTGCCATGCGCTGCGACGGCACCATCTGCACATGCCGCACGGCGTAGCTCACAGTGCCTGGAAGATGAGAAACAGATGCAGACGACAGCGGGTAAGCGGCGACATCGAGGCGTGCCCCTGGAATATGCGCGTGGAGGCTGGCAGACAGGGTATTTGCCGCCCATGTCTGCAATGCGCTGGCATTCAGGGATTGCGATTCTGCCCTAGTCGCCAGCACAAATTCAGCGCCTGCGATGTTATAGCTACCTTGCCAGGCAGGATGGTATCTGCTCAGAATATGTTCAATTCTGGAACGACTTAGCTTGCGAGGCTTGCCTGGCGCACTTAGTGTTGCAAGCCGTGTGCTCGACAGAGCTTGGTGCAGCGCGGCATCTTCTGACTCGATGATGGCTACATCCGCGAGCGTAACGATATGGCGGTCAAGCACCGCGTTTTCACGCAAGATCACCTTTGCCGGGGCTGCGTAGGCGCTTGTGATCAGCAGGAATGGCCATACAAGCAAGCTTGAATGTGCCATGGTTATCGCCGCAGGTTGTTCACAATGCCGAGCATTTCATCGGACGCTTGCACCACCTTGGCACTGGCCTCGTAAGCCCGCTGTGCCAGGGTAAGGCTGATCATCTCTTCTACAAGCTGGACATTCGATGCCTCGGAATAACCCTGCATGAAGACGCCAAAACCAGCTTCTCCCGGTTTCCCGGAAATGGGGTCTCCGGCTTTTTCGCTTGAACCATACAAATTGTCGCCGAGTGGAATGAGACCAGCTGGATTAACGAACCGGGTTAGTTCAATTTGCCCAACTTCTACCGGGTTGCGCTCATTCGGCACATCGACGGTGACACGGCCGGTGCGGTCAATCTGTATCGCTCCCGCGTCCGGCGGCAAGCTGATTTGCTGATGTAAGGGATAGCCATCTGCTGTGGATAGGAGTCCATCGCGGGAGACTTGCAGCGTAAGAGCGCGCGTGTAAGCACTTGCCCCGTCCGGCAAGACAAGTTCCACCATGCCTTCGCCATTGATGGCGACATCGTTGGGTACGCCAGTTTTGTCCAATTTTCCTTGGCTGAACATCTTTCCCAGCAAAAGCGCAGTACTCCCAGTGCCCGTCCACTGCTGCGCATCACCCGCTATCGGTGCGTCGGCACGTTCAAGACCGTGATAAACCATGTCCTTAAAACTAACGCGATTTTTTTTAAAACTTGGTGTAGATAAATTAACCAGGTTATTAGCGGTGGAGTCGATGAATGCCTGCTGTGCAGCCATTCCAACTGCGCCGATGAACAGTGAATCGAGCATGGTCATTCCTTCAGCAGAATACGTTCGCGGCTGTCTGGACCCGGCAGTTGCCTTTACCACAGCAGCTTCGAGTGGGTGAATACGGTTGACAACAGGTATGCGCTTGCCAAGTCGGACGCTACTCAAGCTAGGCTTGTCGCGAGAACAGCGCCTTTAACGCTGCTTTCGTGTTTGCCATTTCGCCTCGACTAGGGCCAGTCCTGCAACGATGATTAGCACTTCAATACGGAACATGCTCATGTTTGCAAGTGCGGTACGCAAAAAGGTAGAAAGCCTGGCTGTTCCCTCATTGCTATAAGCCATTTCAACTCGCTCAGAGAGGCGGGTCTAGGCATACAGTTCTATACCAAACACTTTTCCGCATCGCGAACCATGCTTCACTTTGGAACCTAAAGTTCATTAATCAAATTACTTCGGCGTCTTCATAACGACAGGCCTCACGGCTATGCAGTCTGCGCTGGACCCGCTCACTTGAGTGCTATCCGGCTATTCTTGACCTATTACAAAGCTTTAATGCAGGATGCAGCGCTACCAATGAGGTAATCCACGAGCGCAAATTGGCTCTTAAGCCGTTCTTCCCAGAGAATTAAAACTCTCCAAGTCGAGACAGCGCTTTCTCCAGCATCGCATCGTACGACTGAATGATCTTCTGCCCGGCTTCGAAACGCCGCATTGCCTCAATCAGACGTACCATTTCGTCTGCCGCCACCACGTTCGAAGACTCGGTATATCCCTGGCGGACGCTGACGTTTCCATCAGCTAGCTGCATTGACGCATTAGCTGCGGTGTAGCGACCTCCACCGGCCGGTGTCAGCCTGGCTGAATCCTGGAAAGCGATTAGCTTGAGTTGCGCCACCTGCTGATCTTTTTCATAGATACGGCCAAGACTATCGATTCCTACCTGAGCGCTTTGAAGCCTGATGTCGCCACCCAAGCCAGCAACTGCCATTCCATCAGCCGTGGTGAGCCGCCCCGTAGCATCCAGCGTGAAATTTCCCTGCCGGCTGAAATAAATACTTTCTCCATCATGAATCTCGAAATAGCCCTTGCCCTCGATGGCTAGGTCAAGCGAGTTACCTGTCTGCCTTAGAGGTACGGAGCGAAAGTCAACCGCCTGATCAATGGCCATACCTTCTGCCGGAAGGTCGCTACGGTCAGCTGACGCCACACTGAACACGTCATTGAAAGTAGTAGTTACAGGCCATATTCGTTTATAAGCGGGCGTCAAGGTATTGGCAAGATTATGACTGACCACATTAATTCTTTGCATTTCGACGGCCATGCTGGCCGCGGCGATTGCTGCTCCATCTGGCATGGCCAATTGCCCCCCAAGATCACAACGTTCTGACACTTTTTGCAAAATGCCTTGATAAAGCTCAAGGCACATTACACCGCGTTTTGTTAAATGAATCAACTGCAATTGTGACTTATTAAAGACGGTTAACAATGTATGTCTAATACTATGCAGAATGTGCCCGGCGTAAATCTCATCAGCATGGCCCGTTGCAAACGAGCGTACCGATGCCGAACTCCATACATTGTTCAACGCCGACACCTATTGTCGAAACATTGCTTCCAAGTCAGCCGAAGTACCGGTTAAGCGGGAAAACGATCCCTGTCAGGATAATCTTATGGGAGACGACGCGTTCCCGGATAATGTGCGTTGAAGTTCGCGTGCTCTACCGATGTATAGATTGTCTTCGGCTGCGGTTTGCAACAACACTTCGATATGGCGATTGGCATCGGCGAACTGCTTTCTTTGTGCCAGTAACCAAGCAGCATTGAAGAGTGCCGGCGGCATGAGGGGATGTCGCTCCAGCAGCGCATCCCAGCGATTCAACGCGGTATCGAGGTCGCCGCTGTCCTGGTAAACCATGGCGAGTTCAAGTTGCCGCTCAAGCGATTCCGGATCTAGCTCGAGACATCGCTGCAACAATGCGATAGCTCTGTCATAGAGCCGAAGCCGGATATAGATCCGCGCCGCCAGTTCCCGCGCACCCGGCACGGCAATATCGCCTTCCAACAACTGCTTGACCCGGCCCAATGCCTCCTCAATGCGGTTTTGTTCAAAATGCTCTCGCGCCAGGGCTAGGGTTTCTTCCTTATCAAATTGCATATCAGCTCCCATGGTTAAGACAATTGCAATATGGAGACTAGCGCAGCAACAGGACAACGTAGGCTGTGCCATTCGCTGCTACCGAACTTACAACGCCACACTCCGACAACCTAAAAAATTTCTCGCGATCGGGCCAAAGCGTCCTGCCTTGGTACGGTAATGACGAGCCAGTCATGGCGTACTTGCAAGACAGATGGGATCATCCATCTCGCACGCACGCGTGAATGCCGATGTGTCTGCTGCTAGAGCATCCTCTTTTCTTTCAGTGTCCAGGGGTCGCCTGAAAATACGAGTTCGCGCAGGAAGCTGAGCTTGAGCACCGCGGCTGCGCTTCGTTCACAATCAGGGGCCAAATACATTGCATATGCTTCAGCAAAATCTTCCTGAGGATTAGTAGCGCCGTATGCCGATACCGAAGGCGTTTGTAACGCGATCCGATTGACCCACAGTGTCTTGACTTTGCTGCTTATTACAAGTGCAAAAACATGGTGCCCTATTTCATGGTAAAGGATATGGCGAAACAGGTTCGGCTTTGGCAGGTACAGAAAGCAGATGCGCCGGTCTATCTGACAATAATAAGCTTGCACCGAAGGCTTGTGAAAGCCAGCATTACTCCGATCAAATGCAATCTCATTCAATCCTGCCAAATGAAAATTAGGCACGTGACGAATTGCCGCCACGACGACTTCCGGACTGACAGCCTGATGCGCGAACCCAATAACACGCATGCGTACAGCCACATCATACTCGCGCCGGTCATGCGACGAGGCAAGCTTGACCACATGCTTCACTTACTAGTATTCCGACAGACAAGGCAATCGATCGCGCGCCTCCAGCTCACAACAGCAAACGGTAACCCCAGTTCAGGTTGCCTCATTGCTTCGATGATTGCCGCACTGCCTGCAACATTTCCAGAACCGCGTTCCGACCTGCCGGGGTGCACATCATGGCTTCGCGCACCTGGGCAAGCAGATCTTGCATGGACTCGCGCTTCAGCATCTCGGTCCCGAATTCCCGATACAGTGCGGTTTCAATAAACAGGTCCACTGCGCGCTCCTGCATGTCCGGCTTACTCAGATCAAGCGCCGCCAGTCCGGCAGCGAGCAACGGACGCATTTCCCCTTCGCCAGTGCAGACTGCCGGTCGTGGATGAGATGCGCCTTGACTATTTGCCTTTTTTCGGCCGTCGCTCCGCCTGGTACGCAACCGGTGAATGATGCTAGTCAATCCGCCTATGGTGTTCATCGCGCTTGTACCCTGCCGGTTTGAGGATCAGTGTGTATCGCTGTTTCGCTCGTAGGCAGACAGCCATACACTGCTTGTATCGCCTGATTCGGGCTGACTGGGAACTGGCA
>Ga0308161_1002279_pt1 | contig 20778 bp, 15 predicted proteins | sample PhyFR2_FD_201034 | JGI IMG/M metagenome (GOLD analysis project Ga0308161, IMG submission 201034) | Phyllosphere microbial communities from UC Gill Tract Community Farm, Albany, California, United States - DLSLF.R2 | ecosystem: Host-associated > Plants > Phyllosphere > Unclassified | place: USA...
TGGTGAGGTGTCCGAGTGGCTGAAGGAGCACGCCTGGAAAGTGTGTATACGGCAACGTATCGAGGGTTCGAACCCCTCTCTCACCGCCATCTTCAAAGAAGAGCCTGAACGAAAGTTCAGGCTTTTTTTTGCATCAGAAAGAGGGAGTAAAAATCCCCGGCGGGCAAGACCGCGTGCGCAGCCCGTCGTATAACCAAGCCTGCGACGCTGTTCGCAGGGTGAGAGACGCGAATCCATTCTTTTCAAGGCCACATTCTGCCAGACGTATTAATTTCGTACAAACGGGTAGGTTGTATTAAAAGACTAACTAATTATAAATTTATTCTGGAGTAACGCCCCTGATGAAGCATTTGCCAGTAAGTCAATTTTTGGATAAAGGTAATAACAATCTCGACTTAATCAGGATTGCATGCGCACTCTTTGTTATTTACTCGCATGCATTTGCCTTGTCTCCTGCTATTGGTAGCAATGATATTCTTTATAATTTTACATTACTGGGGTATGTTGCGTTTGGTGGTGTAGCCGTCAAAGCTTTCTTCCTCATCAGTGGATTACTGGTTACCAATAGCCTGCTTAGTAATGGGAGAATAGCGCATTATGTAGCCTCGCGAGTTTTTAGGGTTTATCCGGCATACCTGGTAGTTATTGTTACTTTTACTTTGATTATTGGCCCATGGTTAAGTAGCGTTTCTGTTGGAGAGTATTTCACATCCAAAGAGACCTTACATTACATTGTCAGGACCTTGAAATTTAATGTCCAGTATACGCTGCCTGGAGTCTTCACCCACAATACACTAACGGCCGTTAATGGCTCTCTCTGGACTATCCCCATAGAGGTGAAGGCTTATTTTTATTTACTGATCATATATTTAGTGAGCCTTGTTTTCGGGCCTTACAAAAAAGCATTTATCGCGATGATCTCGCTAGCCATACTCATCGAACCCTTTACTCCGTTTAAAGGCATGCTGATTTCGAAATCAGATGACCCAAGTATCTATCTGTTGTACCCGTTTTTCTCAATCGGGTGCCTTCTGGCTATATTCAAAGAGAAAATCACAACCACATCGTTCTTAGTACTGGCAGTGGTTGCTTTACTGATTTTCTTCCTGGCAAATAATGATTTAACAAAAACCGCCTTGTTTTATATATTCACATCCTTTTTATTACTTTATATTTCCTCCTTATCATTTATTAACAAAATCAAAATCAGGCATGATATATCTTATGGGATATATTTATGGGCGTTCCCAATGCAACAAATTATTGCATCGTTCGTTCCAGGCTCCCCCTATATCAATATGCTGCTATCAGCTATGCTCTCAGGCCTGCTTGCCTATGCGAGCTTCAGGCTAATAGAACGTCCATCTATGCAATTCGCCAAAAAACTGACTAACAGAGAATGATCGTTAAAGCTGACAAAAGAAAACCCGGCCGGAGCCGGGTTTGGGCGCTACACTTCTACTCAATCAAACGCTAGCTATACGCGTGCAGGGTGCGCTGACACAGCGCAGAACGCACACAATCCTCTTTGCCAAAGCGCACAATGCCTACCATCTCATCCTCTTCAAAACGCGCCAGCGCGTCCGCGAGACCGGAAGGAACCCCAGTGGGCAAGTCGCACTGAGTAATATCGCCGTTAACAATGACTGTGACGTTTTCGCCCAGTCGGGTCAGGAACATTTTCATCTGCGCAGCGGTCACGTTCTGCGCCTCATCCAGAATTACCACTGCATTTTCAAAGGTGCGGCCACGCATATAGGCGAAGGGCGCAATCTCTACTTTGGCAATTTCCGGACGCAGACAATATTGCATAAATGATGCGCCAAGACGTTTAACCAGAATGTCATAAACCGGGCGGAAATAAGGGGCGAATTTCTCAGAAATATCACCGGGCAGGAAGCCCAAATCCTCATCTGCCTGCAGTACCGGGCGCGTAACGATAATCCTGTCGATATCCTTATTAATCAGGGCCTCAGCCGCTTTTGCGGCACTGATCCAGGTTTTACCGCATCCGGCTTCACCTGTTGCGAAGATCAGCTGTTTCGTTCCTATGGCATTGAGATAGTGCGCCTGAGCTTCATTACGGGCTTCAATCGGCAGCCGGTCGCGCGTATCGCGCGCCATGCCAATGGCATCCAGTCCACTCATATGCACCAGCGAAGTGACCGACTCTTCTTCGCGCTGACGATGACTGCGTGAGTCACTGCGAAGCACTCTTCTGGCTTCACGACGCGCTTTGATCACTGCTTTCTGTCTTCCCATAGTGGCACCTTTCAGTTGGTTTCATTTCCTGCGCGAGGCCGGTGGCCTGTTGCGATTACGTGAACGCTTTAGAGGTTTCAGTTGGCTTCCTTTAGAGCCATGACAGGACAGGATAGTGGGTATACAACAACGCACTGGCGTGGCTGAACACCGGATAAAACAGGATGCGACAGGACAAAAGAATGGGTTGAAAGAAGGGAGAAATAACGAGGCAGAATTGCCCTCGCGGTCAGGCGCAATTTATTCAGTGACAGTGACTTTCCATTAAAGACTCGACCCATGCGCGAACTCCAGTGTGATACATCAACACATCCGATTACGCCTGTTGAATAAATTGCACCATTTTACTGGAGCTTTGCAACAGTAATTTTACCTGCTGGTAAAGGAATTGCTTAGTCCGCGCAGCTCTTTCTTTTATGCCAGAATGTAAAGTTCATACTTTTCAGAGAATTAGCTTATTTAATCTGGACCAGAAATCCGTGAAATCTCAGTTTAAACTCAGCAGGCTTAGCGCTGAAACTGAATAAGTGGACGGCCAGAATCAGGCTCGCCCACAATGGTTAAAATTTAATCAGGCTTCCAGCAGTGACTGCGCTAAATAATGGCTGGCGTCAAGAATACCAGGTAAAGCGAAAAAGTACCCGCCGCCAAATGGCCGGATATATTCCTCCAGCGCTTCACCGTTCAGACGCTGCTGCACCGTGAGGAAACCGCGTTCCAGATCGTGCTGATAGCAGACAAACAGTAATCCCATCTCCAGCTGGCCGGATGCAGAGATACCCGCGGAGTAACTGTAGCCGCGTCGCAGCATCAGGCTGCTGGCAGTCTCCGGCGTGCGGGGATTCGCAAGACGGATATGCGCATCCAGTGCAATAACATCGCCGTCCGGGTCGCGTGCATAGTCCGGAACGTCACGTTCATGCTTCATCCCCAGTGGCGCGCCGCTCAGCTTCTCGCGTCCAAAGATGGTCTGCTGCTCACCCAGCGGGGTGCGGTCCCACATCTCCACGTGAAAGCGGATGAGACGCACAGCCTGATAGCTACCATTTCGCGCCCAGTCCGGTTCGCCCTGGTCGGCGGTCACCCACAGCAGCTGATTCATCAGCGCAGGATTGTGCGTATCCGGATTAGCGGTGCCATCTTTGAAGCCCAGCAGATTGATTGGCGTCTCCTGCCCCTGACTGCGTGCCGCGTGGTCGGAGATAAAACCTTCGCGCCGCCAGCGTACGCCCAGCAGGTCAGGCGTATGCTTGATGATGTCGCGCAACGCATGAATCACCGTATCCTGCGTGTTGGCACAGATCTGCAACAGCAGGTCGCCATGACACTGACTGGCATCGAGCGAATCATTCGGGAAGCGCGTCATCGGCTGCAATTTTTTCGGCTTGTGCGGTGCTAAACCAAAGCGTTCATCAAACAGCGAATGGCCGACCGACACGGTAATCGTCAGGTTATCAGGCGCGATAGTCGCCCCAAGAATGCCGGAATCCATCGGCGGCAGTTGCGGATTAGTCACCGCGGGTGCCGGACCGCCCGTGGTGAGGAAGGCGATACGCTGCGTCAGTAGCTGAAACAGACGCTTCAGCTCCGCTTTATCACTGCTGAGCAGGTCAAACGCCACCAGCATCATCGATGCCTGCTGGGGCGTCGTGATCCCCGCCTGATGTGGACCGTAGAACGGCTGTGTCTGCTGACGTGCCTGCGGCGTTACCGTACCCGGCGAAAAGCTGTCCGCCGCAGCGGCATGGAACGGGCAACCGCCGCCGATTGCCGCCGCGCCGCCCAGCAGACCCAGGCCTTTCAGTAAACGACGGCGCGCAGGCTGCGCGTCATCTTCCTTACGACTCATGATTAATCCAGACCCAGGGTGCCACGAAGTAATGAAAGATCTTCCGCCAGCGCGGTGATCGGTCCTTTCAGCGCGTTACGGTCGGCGCTGGTCAGTTTCTCGTAAGATTCGAAACCGGTTTGGGTGCGGTACTTGCTCAGGATTGCATCGACTTTTTTGAAGTTAGCATCAACCTTGGCCAGCAACTGCGGATTCGCTTTGCTCACCATCGGGCGCAGCAGTTCAACAATTTTCTGCGCGCCATCAATGTTCGCCTGGAAGTCCCACAGGTCGGTACGGCTGTAGCGATCTTCTTCACCGGAGATTTTGCTGGAGGCCACTTCTTCAATCAGACCAGCCGCGCCGCCAACCACTTTAGCTGGCGGGAAGGCCAGTTCGCTGATGCGCACCTGCAAATCTTTCACGTCTTTATTCAGCTTATCTGCGTAGTCCGCCATGCCTTTGGTGCTGTTATCAGCAAACAGCGCTTTTTCAAGACGGTGGAAACCGGTGAACTTAGGATCGGCCGCTTTCTTTTCGTAGTCATCTTCACGGGCATCAATGCTGCCGTCGAGGTCGGAGAACAGCTCAGCAATCGGCTCAATACGCTCGTAATACTGACGCGTTGGGGCAAACAGCGCTTTGGCTTTTTCCACATCACCCGCTTTAACGGCATCCGTGAACGCCTGGGTGTTGCTGACCAGCTGGTTCACCTGATCCGTCACATAAGCTTTATATTCGGTGATTGGACCTTCCAGCTGCATCCGTGCCGACGTGCTGCTTTTCGCTGCGCCCTCGCCCGCCTGCACAATCAGCTTGCCTTTTGGGTTGCTCAGCAGGCCACAGGTCATCTCATATTCACCGGCTTCCAGATTGGCGGTCAGCTTCTGACTGAAGCCTGGCGCGATGTTTTCACGCTCTTCAACCACCAGCACCCCTTTCAGGATTTCCCACTCCAGCGCCTTCTGGCTGTTGTTTTTAATCAGAAACTGGGTCTTGCCGGCCTTGACCGTTAAGCTCATCGGCTCACACTGCTTGTCGTTGACGCTAACGGTAACCTGAGGAACCGCCGCAGCCGCGGAAGCGGAGATTGCCAGCAGAGGAAGCAGCAGTGCCTTGCGGCGGAAACGCATTGTCATCTCGATATTCCCTGTTAAGTTGCAGGCGCGCCGAACGCGCCCAAAAAAATGTCTGATTAAACCGTGGCCGATGCAGCAGGACGCGCAGGCATAAAGAACAGAATCAGCGCCGGGACCAGATAGGCGAAGTAAACCGTCACTTCACTGACGCTTGGGGTCTCCTGATAGCCCAGAATGCCTTCCAGCAGTGTGCCAAACAGCGAATGGGTCGATAAGGTATTGCTGAGATCAAAGGCCATATCCTGAAAGCGATTCCATAAGCCCGCTTCGTGGAAGGCGCGAATCGCACCTGCGGCCAGGCCCGCCGCGACAAACAGAATGAACACGCTGGTCCAGCGGAAGAAATGAGCCATGTTAAGGCGGATACCGCCCCAGTAGAGCAGCATGCCCAGCACGACCGCCGTTGCCAGACCCAGCACCGCGCCAATCGGCGGCGCATAACCGACATCCTGAGTAAAGGCCGCCAGCAGGAAAAAGACCGACTCCAGCCCTTCACGTGCCACAGCCAGAAACACCATCAGCACCAGGGCCAGGCCGCCACGACCGGAGCGTTGCAGCGCCTGATCGACCGCCTGCTCAAGTTCAACCCTAATATTGCGGGCCACTTTGCGCATCCAGAACACCATTGAGGTAAGGATCACCACCGCAATCAGCGCCACAATGCCTTCAAACAGCTCCTGCTCTTTTTGCGGGAACTCACCGGTAGTGGCATTGATGAACAGACCCAGACCCAGACAGAGCGCAGCGGCGATAAACACGCCCGCCCACATCGCCGGAAACCATTGGGTGCGCTGGGTGCGTTTGAGATAGCTGGCTATCAGGCTGACTATCAGCGCGGCTTCGAGCCCTTCGCGCAGCATGATGAGAAAAGGAACAAACATCGCCAACCTCTTGAATGTTAAGCAGCGTCAATAAACAGTAAAAACAGGTAAAGTGTAAACGATACCGATTATCATTATCGCTGCGAAAAAAACAAGTTACTGACGGAGATAATTTCATCTCTGGGTGATTTATCTTTGTAACAAAAAGGCCCGCCCCTTGCGGGACGGGCCTTCAGACCTGACGCTTCGCTTATTTAGTCTGGAACTCGGCCTCAGCGGCGGCAAAGCGCTGCTGTGCTTCTGCTGACGGCTCACGTCCCATCAGGCTGAAGACAACAATCGCGATGCTGGCAAAGAGGAAGCCAGGGATGATTTCATACAGGCCCAGCCAGCCATACTGTTTCCACACCAGCACGGTCAGCGCACCGATAATCATGCCCGCCAGCGCACCGTTGCGGTTCATGCGCTTCCAGCAGACACCGAACAGGACGACCGGACCAAATGCAGCACCAAAGCCCGCCCAGGCGTAGCTTACCAGGCCCAGCACACGGTTTTCCGGATTAGATGCCAGCGCGATGGCAACCAGCGCCACCAGCAGCACCATCAGACGCCCTACCCACACCAGTTCTTTCTGGCTGGCATTTTTACGCAGAAGGCCTTTGTAGAGATCTTCGGTCAGGGCGCTGGAGCAGACCAGCAGCTGACAGCTCAGCGTTGACATCACCGCCGCCAGAATGGCTGACAGCAGAATGCCGGCAATCCACGGGTTGAACAGAATACGCGCCAGCTCAATAAAGACGCGCTCAGCGTTATCATTGACGCCGGTGGCCAGCGTCGGGTTGTTCTGGAAGTAGGCGATACCAAAGAAGCCCACGCCCACGGCACCCGCCAGACAGAGCACCATCCACGTCATCCCGATGCGACGTGCGGAACGGATTGAGCGATGCGAATCTGCCGCCATAAAGCGCGCCAGAATATGCGGCTGCCCGAAGTAACCCAGACCCCAGCCCAGCAGCGAGATCACCGCGACGAAGTTCAGACCCTTGAGCATGTTTAGGTTCTCCAGGCTCTTCGCTTCAATCACCGCAAGAGAATCAGACCAGCCACCCACCGCGATAATCACGAACACCGGCGTCAGGATCAGCGCAAAAATCATCAGGCTCGCCTGAACGGTATCGGTCCAGCTCACCGCCAGGAAACCGCCCACCAGCGTATAGAGGATGGTCGCCGCTGCACCCGCCCACAGGGCCGTTTCGTAACTCATACCAAAGGTGCTTTCAAACAGTCGCGCACCGGCCACTACGCCCGAGGCGCAATAGATGGTGAAGAACACCAGGATCACAATGGCGGAGATCACGCGCAGGATTTTACTGTGGTCCTCAAAGCGGCTGGTAAAGAAGTCCGGCAGCGTCAGGGCGTTGTTGTGGTGTTCGGTCTGAACGCGCAGGCGACCGGCTACGATTTTCCAGTTCAGCCAGGCACCAATGGTCAGGCCAATCGCAATCCAGCTTTCCGAGATACCGGAGATGAAGATGGCACCCGGTAAACCCATCAGTAACCAGCCGCTCATATCGGATGCACCGGCAGAGAGTGCCGTGACCACGCTACCCAGACTGCGGCCACCGAGGATGTAATCATCGAAGTTTTTGGTCGAGCGCCAGGCCACAAAACCGATCACTATCATCCCGAGAATATAAACCAAAAAGGTCACCAGCATTGGTGTACTTACACTCATCTGTCTCTCCACTTATTATTTGATATCCCAGAGAAATCGCCATCTGTCCACCTGCCGGAACGGGGCAAAGCGGGCCGATTTTCTTCGTCAGGGCGTCAGTTATTTCCCAGTGGCGCGGTATCCTGCCGGAAAGGCGTTGTGCGCACAATGGATTTAACACAGGCGTTACAGTGATTTCACTAACCGTTTGTGAAAATGTGCTAATAGGTTGCACTCGCTCACAGTTATCCGGTTGCACCTCCGCATTAACTGTCTGAAACCCGCTTTTCATCGGGCCTGCCAACCTGGCGAGGATCTTGCAGCAATATCCGTGCCGCATTGCAAAATTTAACAATCGGCGACATTAAAAGGGTGTTAACTGGCTCACATTTAACACGGTTGCACAAAGTTGCAACTTAAGTGATAGTGCAGCCAACGCCGTATCGAACCAATATCAAGGAGCTCTGGAGTCATGGCTACAACCACCATGGGTGTAAAACTGGATGACGCGACACGTGAGCGCATCAAACTGGCTGCGCAGCGTATTGATCGCACGCCACACTGGCTGATTAAACAGGCGATTTTTAACTACCTGGGCCAGCTTGAAAGCGGCGATGCCGTGCCGGAGGTTTCTCTTTCTGCCCACGTGGTAGCGGAAGCTGACGATATCCAGCCAGAGGAGACGCACCAGCCGTTCCTTGATTTTGCAGAACAGATTTTACCTCAGTCAGTGACCCGTTCCGCAGTGACTGCTGCCTGGCGTCGTCCGGAGACCGATGCGGTGCCGATGATGCTGGAGCAGGCACGCTTACCGGCGGCGCTGGCAGAGAAAACCCATCAGCTGGCTTATCAGCTTGCCGACAAGCTGCGGCACCAGAAAGGGGCAACCGGACGCGCTGGCATGGTGCAAAGCCTGCTGCAGGAGTTCTCTCTTTCCTCTCATGAAGGTGTGGCGCTGATGTGCCTGGCTGAAGCGCTGCTGCGTATTCCCGACAAGCCAACGCGCGATGCGCTGATCCGCGACAAGATCAGCAACGGTAACTGGCAGTCACATCTGGGACGCAGTCCCTCCCTGTTTGTCAACGCGGCAACCTGGGGCCTGCTGTTTACGGGTCGTCTGGTCTCAACCCACAACGAAGCCAACCTCTCCAGCTCGCTTAACCGCATTATTGGTAAGGGTGGCGAGCCACTGATCCGCAAAGGCGTGGATATGGCGATGCGCCTGATGGGTGAGCAGTTCGTCACCGGTGAAACCATTGCCGAAGCGCTGGCAAACGCCCGCAAGCTGGAAGAGAAAGGCTTCCGCTACTCCTATGACATGCTGGGCGAAGCAGCCCTGACGGCGGGCGATGCCAAAGCCTATCTGCTCTCTTATCAGCAGGCGATCCATGCTATCGGTAAAGCGTCGAACGGTCGTGGTATCTATGAAGGTCCGGGCATCTCCATCAAGCTCTCCGCGCTGCATCCCCGCTATAGCCGTGCGCAGTATGAGCGGGTGATGGAAGAGCTCTACCCGATTCTGAAATCGCTGACGCTGCTGGCACGCTCCTATGATATCGGTATCAACATCGACGCAGAGGAAGCGGATCGGCTGGAGCTATCGCTCGATATGCTGGAGAAACTCTGTTTCGAGCCAGAGCTGGAAGGCTGGAACGGCATCGGCTTCGTGATTCAGGCCTACATGAAGCGCTGTCCGTTTGTGATTGATGAGCTGATCGATCTGGCACAACGCAGCCGTCGTCGTCTGATGATCCGTCTGGTCAAAGGTGCCTACTGGGACAGCGAAATCAAGCGCGCCCAGATGGAAGGACTGGAGGGCTATCCGGTTTACACCCGTAAGATTTACACCGATATCTCTTACCTGGCCTGCGCCCGTAAGCTGCTCTCCGTACCAAACCTTATCTATCCGCAGTTTGCTACCCACAACGCCCACACGCTGGCGGCGATTTATCAGCTGGCGGGCAATAACTACTATCCGGGGCAGTATGAGTTCCAGTGCCTGCACGGCATGGGTGAACCGCTGTATGAGCAGGTGGTCGGCAAAGTGGCGGACGGCAAGCTTAATCGTCCGTGCCGCATCTATGCGCCGGTCGGTACCCATGAAACCCTGCTGGCCTATCTGGTGCGTCGTCTGTTAGAAAACGGGGCTAACACCTCCTTCGTTAACCGCATTGCCGATACCTCGCTGCCGATTGATGAGCTGGTAGCCGATCCGGTGACTGCCGTCGAGAAACTGGGCGCCAGCGAAGGGGCTATTGGGCTGCCACATCCCAAGATCCCCCTGCCGCGCGAGTTGTATGGCGAGAACCGCGTTAACTCTGCGGGTCTGGATATGGCCAATGAACATCGCCTCGCGTCGCTTTCCAGCGCCTTGCTGAGCAGCGCCGCACAGCCCTGCCTGGCTGAGCCGATGATTGACGGAAAAGCGGGTGCCGGCGAGTTACGCGATATTCTCAACCCGGCGGCTCCTGGTGATCATGTGGGTCAGGTGCGCGAAGCCACTGAGCAGGAAGTCTCTGTGGCGCTGGATGCCGCGGTGAACAGCGGGCCGATCTGGTTTGCCACACCACCGCAGGAGCGTGCGGCAATTCTGGAACGCGCCGCGCAGATTATGGAAGGCCAGATGCAACAGCTGATTGGCATTCTGGTGCGTGAAGCAGGCAAGACCTATAACAACGCTATCGCGGAAGTGCGTGAAGCGGTTGATTTCCTCTATTACTACGCCGGAATGGTGCGCGACGACTTCGACAACGAAACCCATCGTCCGCTCGGTCCGGTGGTCTGCATCAGCCCGTGGAACTTCCCGCTGGCGATCTTCACCGGTCAGATTGCGGCGGCACTGGCCGCAGGCAACAGCGTGCTGGCTAAACCGGCTGAGCAGACACCGCTGATTGCCGCGCAGGCGGTTCAGATCCTGCTGGATGCGGGTGTACCGCCAGGCGTGCTGCAACTGCTGCCGGGCCAGGGTGAAACCGTGGGCGCGCAGCTGACCGGGGATAATCGGGTGCGTGGCGTGATGTTTACCGGCTCGACTGCGGTCGCGACCCTGCTGCAGCGTAATCTGGCCGGTCGCCTTGACCAGCACGGTCGTCCGGTGCCGCTGATTGCGGAAACCGGTGGGATGAACGCGATGATCGTCGACTCTTCCGCGCTGACTGAGCAGGTGGTGATCGATATCGTCGCTTCGGCCTTCGACAGCGCCGGACAGCGCTGCTCTGCCCTGCGTCTGCTCTGCATTCAGGAAGATGTCGCCGACCATACGCTGAAGATGCTGCGTGGCGCGATGGCGGAGTGCCGCATGGGAAATCCGGAGCGCTTCTCAACTGATATCGGCCCGGTGATTGATGCCGAGGCGAAAGCCAATATCGATCGCCATATTCAGGCCATGCGTAACAAGGGCTTCACGGTTTATCAGGCGGTGCAGGATAACCCGCAGGACAGCAAAGAGTGGAACAGTGGCACCTTCGTTAAACCGACACTGATTGAACTGAATCAGGTCAGCGATCTGGATAAAGAGATTTTTGGCCCGGTGCTGCATGTGGTGCGCTTCACCCGCACCAACCTGCCGCAGCTGGTTGAGCAGATCAACGCCTCCGGCTACGGCCTGACGCTGGGCGTGCATACCCGCATCGACGAAACCATCGCGCAGGTGACGGCGAATGCGCGGGTCGGCAACCTCTACGTTAACCGCAATATGGTGGGCGCAGTGGTTGGCGTCCAGCCGTTTGGTGGTGAAGGCTTATCCGGTACGGGTCCGAAAGCCGGTGGTCCGCTCTATCTCTACCGCCTGCTGGCTCATCGTCCGGATAGCGCGCTGCGTCTAACCTTTGATCGTCAGGATGCGGAACGTCCGGCGGACAGCACGCTGCGTCAGGCACTGCTGGCACCGCATCAGGCGCTCAGTAACTGGGCCAAAGATAAGCCGGCGCTGGCAGAACTCTGCCAGCATTATGGCGAGCTGGCCCAGGCGGGCGTTGTCCGCCTGCTGCCGGGCCCGACGGGCGAGCGCAATACCTTCTCGCTGTTGCCGCGTGATCAGGTGCTCTGTCTGGCTGACAACGAGCAGGATGCATTAATCCAGCTGGCTGCGGTCACCAGCGTCGGCAGTAAAGCGTTGTGGCAGGATGATGAGCTGCATCGCGCCCTGCGAACTTCGCTGCCTGACGCCGTGAAAGCGCGCATTACACTGGCGCGTGACCCGTTAACGACGGAGTTTGATGCGGTGATTTATCACGGCGATGCCGATCAGCTGCGCACCCTGTGTGAGCAGATTGCGGCCCGTGACGGCGCGATTGTGTCGGTACAGGGCTTCGCCCGCGGCGAGACTAATCTGCTGCTGGAGCGTCTGCTGATTGAACGTTCGCTGAGTGTGAATACCGCGGCAGCGGGCGGCAATGCGAGTCTGATGACCATAGGGTAAGGGGCGTTCGCCGGGGTTGTTCGCTGCGCGAACGGGCGCTGAGAAGGTTTTGTTCGCCTGGCGGGTATGTCCCTGTTGTTCGCTGCACGAACGGGGCTATGAGAAGGTTTCGTTCGCCTGGTGAGCCGGGCAGTTTCAGTAACCCCTCTGCAGGCGACCCACAAGGGGGCGCCAGTCGCCGCGCCCCCTTGACCCCGCGCTCCGGCCTGCTTCACCGCCGCTTCGCGGTCCCTTCGTGTCTTCCGGATTTCTTACGGATCGCCGGGACGCGCCATCCCTGGCGCGAACCCGCCTCTTCGCGGCATCCCTGCCGCTTGTCCTGAAATCCCTCATCCGCTCAGCGGTTCTGACGGCCTCCCTGAACCCCACGTGGTTATCTCTTAATTTTTATGTTGGGTGATTTATCGCTGTGAGTATCAGGGATTAACTTCCTGAACCCGCAGGCAGCTCTTTATGACAGAAAACTTAAAGAAAATTCAGGCGGGGGTTGGGAGAGGCATCCGAAGCGCTGAGGAATAACCGGAGGCCAGGATGAGCCGACAGGACGTCGGCGAAAGGACGGCTCGCGCCAGGGATGGCGCGTCCGGACGGTCCGTGGGCCGCAGGGCGTGGCGAAGGCACCCCGCGCAGCGGGGCGCGCAGGCAGCCGGACGCCGGGATTGTTAAGGGGCGGGCGTCCGCCCCTTGACGCGTCCGCCTGCACGGGCGACCTGAAACTGCCCACCGCCTGGCGGGCGTAACCCGCTCATACCAGGCCCGTTGCAAACCGAACCTTACCCCCTGCCATGCACCCGCTTAACCAGTGTCGGAAACACAAACAGCGACTGCCCTACTCCCCGATTGGTCAGTGACCAGATCGCCACTGAACAGAGCGAACAAAGCCCTACGATCGCCACCGGATAGAAGCATGCCCACAGAAAGGAAAACCACGCTTGCTCAAACAGATGATGCCGCTGTGCGAACAGAATTGCCGACATGCCAAAGAATTCGATAAAAATACGGTGGATGACATATATCTGCAGCGTATTGCGGCCTACCCAGTTGAGATAGCGCATGCTGAAATGCTGATTCAGCCAGCGGCAGGCGGCAATACTGAATAACACCGCCAGCACACATAGGAACAGACTCTTATCCAGACCGAATATCACATGAATTCCTGCGATGGCAGCCAGTAGCGCCCAGGGCATCAGATTCTCCCGGCGCCATTCACTCAGGCGCAGCATGGTCTGGCTCCAGAACGCCCCTAACAGGAAGAACAGGAAATATTGCGCCAGGCTCTGGGGTCCCCAGAACGGAATCACTTTTTCGACTGCCAGATAATTGAGCAGGATCGCCACCGCCACCAGGGCCAGTTTATATTGGCGGAAAACTTTGGCGCAGAGAAAATAAAGCCCCAGCCCATAGAGATACCACGAGGTACTCATCGCCATAAAGGTCAGCTTAAGAAACTCCAGCAGCGAGCCGGCATAGGCGGCATTGAGATTTTTTGAAATACGCTGGCCGGTAATTTCAGTAGAGATACCAATGATTGACCACCACTGAATAAAGCCCCACAGAATATAGAGATAAAAGAGATTGGTGATACGACTGGTAAATACCTGTTTCCAGGGCCGGTTAATAATGCCATTGGTCGCCAGCAATCCTGAAACAAAGAAAAAGGCGGGCATACGCAGCGGCGACAGGACCGTATTAAACTGTATCCATATTTCGGCGGGAATCCATCCGGCAGTGAGGTATTTCATCGTCCCCTCAAAGCCGGGTAAAACCGTATGGTACAGGACCACCAGCAATATGCAGGCGCCCTTCAGGGTATCCACCCACGCTATCTGGTCTGACTTAATCTGGCTCATTCAATGACTCCTGCTGTGTAGGTCAGAATGCTGGAAATTAAAAGCGAGAAAATCAGTATTGCTTTTATGATTATCCAGCGATTATTCGCCATTGAACCCGTGATGAATGTAGCGAAACTCTTAAAAACCGCTGACTGGTCCTGTTGCCACAGATATTTACTTAGCAGAACGTTTCCTTACACTTATTAATCAGTGTGGCAATGTATTAATAATACGCGCTGCGCCCAGAGCAAAGCGTAATATCGCTTGATAATCCACAAAATATAAATAAGAGAAAGCGGCAGCAGTTAAAGCCATTAAATAGGCGATGAAAAGAAAAGATTTGTCAGATGTGGCAGAAGGTTTAACAGTTAAATAATTATCTGTGATAACGCCTGGCAAATTTAGCGAGTTGCCGCTGTAAAAACAGGGGGATTGAAGAGGTTAAAACTGCCTTCCGGAGAAGGCAGTGCGGTTACTGATTAAGAAATTTATCAAGGAACTGACGGGTTCGCGGCTGCTGCGGGTTGCTGAACAACGCTTTCGCCTCGCCCTGCTCCACAATGCGTCCCTGATCCATAAAAATGGCGCGGTCAGCAACGTCGCGGGCAAAGCTCATCTCATGCGTGACAATAACCATGGTGCGTTTCTCCTCGGCCAGTGCGCGAATGGTGCTGAGCACTTCGCCCACCAGCTCCGGATCCAGCGCCGAGGTAGGTTCATCGAACAGGATCACTTCCGGCCGCATCGCCAGCGCACGGGCAATCGCCACGCGCTGCTGCTGTCCACCCGACAGACGGCGCGGATAGCTCTCCTCTTTGCCGTGCAGCCCGACCTTCTCCAGCAGCGTGCGGGCGCGGGCTATCGCATCTGCTTTCGCTTCGCCTTTAACGATAACCGGTCCTTCAATAATGTTCTCCATCACCGACCGGTGCGGAAACAGATTAAAGTTCTGGAAGACAAAGCCGACCTGCTGCCGCAGACGACGCACCTGCTCTTTCTGCTTACTCTGGGCCAGCGCCGCATCCACGGTAATCTCCCCGACCCGGATCGTGCCGCTATCCGGCACCTCCAGCAGATTAATACTGCGTAGCAGCGTGGTTTTACCTGAGCCACTGGGGCCGATAATTGCCACCACTTCACCAGCGGCTACATCAAGGTCGATATCGTGTAGCACCGTCTGGCCGTTAAACGATTTCACCAGCTTTCTGACTTCGATGGCGCTCATTTCGACTCCGAATCCTGACGATTAACATGCTGTTCCAGCCGGTTCTGCAACGCAGAAAGCACCGTTGCCATCACCCAGTAGATCAAGGAGGCCGCCAGATACATGGTAAAGACTTCCAGCGTGCGCGAGGTGATCAGCTGTGCCTGACGGAACAGTTCAGGCACCTGAATGGTTGCCGCCAGCGAGGTATCTTTCACCAGACTGATAAAGCTGTTACCCAGCGGAGGCAACGCAGTACGCGCCGCCTGCGGCAGGATGACCCGGCGCAGTGTCTGCCAGCGCGTCATGCCGATACTTGCCGCCGCTTCCCACTGACCGCGCTCAATCGAGGCAATTGCGCCGCGCAGAGACTCTGACGCATAGGCGGCGGTATTCAGGGAAAGACCAATCATCGCAGAGGGGATCGGATCCAGCTCAATACCAAACTGCGGCAGACCGTAGTAGATCATAAACAGCTGGGCGATCAGCGGGGTGCCACGGAAAATCGAGACATAGATCCGCGCCAGCCAGCGAACCGGCCAGAAGCGCGACAGACGCATCAGCGCCAGAATGAAGCCCAGCAGCAGACCAAAGAACATCCCGCCGATGCTGAGCTGAAGCGTAAACAGCGCGCCTTTTAATAAAAAAGGTGCTGAGTCCAGCACCAGTTGAAGACTTTCCTGCATTATTTCGTCACGTCCGCGCCAAACCATTTCTCAGACAGCTTGCTCAGCGAGCCATCTTTCTGCATGTCAGCAATGGCCTGATCGATCGCTTTCAGCAGATCGTCGTTGCCTTTACGAATCGCAACGCCTGATTCCTGACGGGAAAATGCATCACCCGCAACCGCCATGGTATCGCCGGTTTTCTTCACCAGATCCAGTGCGGCCAGACGGTCAACCAGAATGGCATTCAGACGACCAGAGCGCAGATCCTGATATTTCGTCGGGTCATCATCATAAGTACGGATGTCCACGCCTTTCACATTCTCACGCAGCCACTGCTCGTAGTTAGTACCCAGACCGACGCCTACTTTCTTGCCCGCCAGATCGGCCGGTTTGGTAATCGTGTTCGCGTTGGCTTTCATGGTCAGCGCCTGAATCCCGGAGACCGTGTAGGGCGTTGAGAAGTCATACTTCTTCTTACGCTCATCAGAGATAGTTACCTGGTTGATCACCACATCGATGCGCTTCGCGTCGAGTGAGGCCAGCATACCGTCCCATTTGGTCGGTTTCAGGCTCGCCTTGACGCCCATGTGCTGCGCCAGCTGCTCTGCGAACTCCACTTCAAAGCCGGTCAGTTTGCCCTTTTCATCCTGGAAGCTGAAGGGCGGATACGTTCCTTCCAGACCCACCAGCAGCGTGCCGCGCTCTTTAATTTTATTCAGCAGATTTTCCGCTGCAAAGGTTTTAACGTTGACGCCTGCGATCAGCGCCACAGCCATGACGCCCATCACCATCTGACGACCTGCACGAGAAAAGGACATATTCACCCCATTATTGACAGTATTGTGTGTGTGTTTTTATAAGGGCAGCACCGCTTATCGCTGCCAGTCCAGAATGATAACGCACGGAGTATAAACTGTTTTATTCGCTTGTCTCAGACCGAAGGATGATAAGCAAATAACGCCGGTGCCCCGCCCGTATGAATAAACAGCAACGGACCTTCACGGCGGAAACGATTCTGGCTGATCCCATCCAGCAGTCCGGCCATCGCCTTGCCGGTATAAACCGGGTCGAGCAGAATCCCTTCCAGCTGCGCAAGCAGTTTCACTGCAGCCATGCCTTCATCATTCGGCTCGCCGTAGCGCGGCGCGAAATAGTCATCCCACAGGGTGATCGGTGCCTTAGCCTCTACTTCCAGCTTCTCTGCCAGCGACTGACGCAGCCGTTCAACGAGCGGCAACTGCGCGTCGACCTGACGTGAAACGGTGACGCCTACCAGCTCAGTTTCCGGCAGCAGATGCTCCAGACCCACCGCCAGTCCGGCATGGGTGCCGGCACTGCCCGAGGCGACGACCACAGCGGCAAAATCGACCACGCCTTCACTCTGATGAGCGATCTCCTGCGCGCACTCCACATAGCCTAGCGCACCCAGGGCATTTGAGCCGCCGACCGGCACAACGTAAGGACGGAAGCCCTGGGCTTCCAGATGCGTGGCCTCTTCAGCCAGCTGTTCAATGGGATTGTGCAGCGCATCCACCATGATCACTTCCGCGTCCATCAGATCCAGTATCAGACGGTTGCCGTTGCTCAGGTAGTTTTCAGCGTGGGTGCCAATCGGGTTTTCCAGCAGCGCCACACACTTCAGGCCAAGACGGGCCGCGACAGCCGCGGTCTGGCGCACATGGTTGGACTGAATTGCGCCTGCGGTCAGCAGCACATCGGCACCTTCGCGCAGCGCATCGGCCGCCAGGAATTCGAGTTTGCGCAGCTTGTTGCCGCCCATCGCAACAGGCGTGAAGTCATCGCGTTTAATAAAGATGTCGCGACCCAGATAGTCGGAGAGCCGTGGCAGATGTTCTAACGGCGTCGGAGCGCCCAGCAGTTCAAGACGTGGGAACTGGTGTAACAGATGTAAAGACAATGCGGCCTCCATTCGGGCACGGGAGTTATCTTTATAGTGTTACAGAAGATGCGTAAAGGATCACCCTGATTCAGGTGTCCTCAGATGCGGTGAGACACAGGCACTGAGATCAACGCGAGGGGAAAGAAGCGCCGTGCTCCCCCTTCCCCTTACCCGGCTCGCGGGCAAAGAGAAGGGGGAGCAATCGGTGCAGATCAGGCTTACGCCTGCTGCCAGCCTAAAAATTGATCGTACTTGCGCAGCGCGATGCGGTAATTGTTATTACCGGCATCAGGCAAATCGCTTTCCAGACACTGATGCCAGCTATTTCCTTTAAGCCTGTCGGCCGGGAAATTTTTGGCTTTCAGCATCTCATCCAGTCGACGAAGACGCACCACATACTCACGAATCGTGCTGGGGCTCATCTCTGTCTGCTCAAACAGGTACTGTTTGAACGCCATAATGTCGAAATAATTAGGATGGGTATTGCAAAAAATATCACTGCAAAAACGACAAAGCGCAGTCAGTTCGGGCTGAAGCTTCAGCCACAGCTGCTCATCAATCATCTGGTCCATCCGTGCGATGGCCTCTTTATTGATGATCTGGCCACGAAAAACGAGCGCCATTCGATCTAATACTTTGCCACAGTGTGAACAATTGCTCTGGCTGTGTTTATAGTCTTTAAGATAACGACTTAACGGTCTGGCCTTGGTCTTGGCTCCCATTATTGAGTCCCCGGTTTCTTATAATTTTGAATCGCCAGGAACTGATACTGCTAGCGCGCTCCCGCAAGTCGGGCCCGCAGGCGTTTGATCGCCTGACTGTGCAGCTGGCTGACACGGGATTCACCCACATCAAGCACCGCGCCAATCTCTTTCAGGTTCAGTTCTTCCTGGTAGTACAGTGTCAGCACCATCTTTTCACGATCGGGTAATGCTTCGATCGCTTCAATGACGCGCTCACGCAGACTCCCTTCAAGCAACTGGTGAAGCGGATTAGCCTCTTCATGGCCTTCCGTCACCAGCTCCGCGCTGTCGCCGTGCTCTTCCCGATACTCGTCGTAGGAGAAAAGTTGACTATTGTTGGTGTCCAGCAGGATCTGCCGGTACTCCTCCATGGAAACATTCAGCTGCTGCGCGACTTCCTGCTCGGAGGCAGAGCGCCCCAGCGACTGTTCCACTTTATGCATTGCTCCGGCCACCTCGCGTGCATTACGACGCACACTGCGAGGGGCCCAATCCCGACTACGAAGCTCGTCGAGCATTGCGCCACGAATACGCTGCACGGCGTAGGTGGTAAAAGCTGTACCCTGAAGCGCGTCATAGCGCTCTACGGCATTTAAAAGCCCTATCCCACCTGCCTGCAGCAGGTCGTCAAGCTCAACGCTTGCCGGCAGGCGAACCTGCAGACGCAGCGCTTCGTGACGCACCAGCGGCACGTAGCGCTGCCAAAGCGAATGCTTGTCCATCACACCTTCGGCGGTATAGAAATCGTTCACGGTGACTATCCTGCGTTAATGAAGTTATCGGCATGATTATGCAATTCTGTAGCGTTTTCGATTGACTGAATAGGCGGGGTAAAACGAGGCTATTTCATTTTTGTTAAGTCAGAGTGCAGATCCTTCTGCACTCATCAGTGGCAATTAACGACGGGCGCGCAGCCGTTGCCGCGTGGCGGGTGGCACTGCCGCCCACAGGCTGCAGATGCGACCATCCAGCTCCTGATACCAGGGCGCGATATGCTGCCGTGCCTCCTCGCCAGGATGCACCTGAATCTCTCCCGACTCACCATTTATGCTAATCAATCGATTAAGAAATAATCGCTGCAAATCACTGCGTAAAAACAGGCCGTTATCGACGCTGTTATCGGCCAGCACGCCGTCATCGCCTTCCTGTGTGTCGATATGGCAGGCTTCCACCCACGGGCAGCCGTGGCGTTCGGTCAGCTCGGTTCCGGTCATCACACAGGCACCATAGCGGGCTTTGACACCGGCGCTGAATTCGGCCTGACTGGCGCGCTGCAGCACCCGTGCTTTGACGCGACGTCCGACTTCAGTACCCGGCATCACCGCCACAGGGACTTTGTGCTGCGGCGTACTCAATACCACGATGAACTGAATGCGCTGCGACTGCGGAAAACAGGGTTCTGCCTGAGGGCTAAAGAGCTGCCAGTAAGCGTCGTCATCATCCTGATGCATCTGCACCAGTTTGTAACCGCGACTGTTAAGCAGGTTCTGCGCCGTGGCGGATTGCGGATCAATCATCGCGAAAACCTGGCTGCTGCCCATCACCTTCCACAGGTTTTCGCGCTTCTCGTTCTCACTACGACGAAAATAGAGGAAAGAGAGATTCTGCTTAAGGTAGTGCTCAAAGCGACGCAGGTAGTTTTTCCGCTCGTTATCATGGGAGATGAACAGCAGGTCCTCCAGCGGACTGTTGCTCTCTTCCTGCGCGAAAACGGCACGGATTTTCAGCGTGCGCAGGCCGGTTGACGGACTCAGCAAGGCGCGCGCCGTCAGCTCTTTATCATCCGGGTATTGCAAAGCATAACGCCGGGCGATCTCGTCGAAGGTCAGCCGCTCGCCCGGTAAAAGGTCATAATTGAAGCGCATAGACACTCCACAAAGTGAAAATCATTAATGATGTTGTTCTGTAGAGGGTTATCGGCAGGCTGAGGGGGAACTGTAACGGGTCGGGGGATCATCATTACCTGGTTAATATAAGCCATGAGCTGCGAAAAATCATGAGCAGGATGAATACGCTGACGTACCCACCCTCCTCTTTTAATGAACTTTACGGGTCAGCCATGCGGGCAGTTCACCTGGCTGATAAATCCACTCTGCATTAACTTCATGATAGATATTTTCACCCAGGCTGCGTAACAAAAGGGGATTACTGATCATTTTGTTGATCATAAATCGCCACTGCGACGTTTTATTTTTAATGCGCTCAACGCTCATTATCTCTTTATAAGCATCATGATCGCTGGCAAGC
>Ga0308161_1002287_pt1 | contig 20704 bp, 15 predicted proteins | sample PhyFR2_FD_201034 | JGI IMG/M metagenome (GOLD analysis project Ga0308161, IMG submission 201034) | Phyllosphere microbial communities from UC Gill Tract Community Farm, Albany, California, United States - DLSLF.R2 | ecosystem: Host-associated > Plants > Phyllosphere > Unclassified | place: USA...
TGCCAGGCATTGACCTCAGCATTGCGCGCCAACAACAGAACAGCCATTTCTCCTACCCAGAAACCCAGGAAATAAGCGCCGCCATCACCCAGGAAGAGTTTGCCAGCCGGGTAATTCAGGAGCAAGAAACCGAACGTAGCCCCGGTGCATAATGCGGCCAGCGCAACAACGAAGAAGTCGCCACATTGCCACGCAATGGCGCCGAGGCCAAGCGACATCAGGATGATCGTGCTGCTCGACAGACCATTGAAGCCGTCGATGATATTGACCGCATTGGCCGCCCCAGCTACTACGACAGCGGTCACAACGATCCCTATCGGCGCGTACACAAGCAGGCTGTCAAGTCCCCAGATATTGAGTTCATCGACCGTCGCGCCCAGCATGGCGCTGGCCAGCAACGAACTGGCAAACGTCGCGGCCAGGCGCACGCGCACTGAGACCTTTTTGGTAAAGTCTTCGATTACCCCCGCCACGAAGGCCGGAATGCTCGCGCACAGCAGAAGCAGCACGAGTTCAAGCGCTTGCTCGTCCAAGTGGCCGGGAAAAAACTGGGCAAAGGCATACAGGCCCAGCAACAGGCCGGCAACGACGCCAAGGCCACCGATACGTGGGACTGCGGTTGTGTGAACTTTTTGCACGCCACCAAGATCGTGATCGTGGGAGAGCTTCCCGTGCCAACGTTGAGAACCAACAATGAGCACATTAGCTGCAAAACTAGCCCCGGCAGCCAGAAGACCGAGCTCTACTACGTTTTCAAAAAACATTCTTTTTAGATCCTTATTGCGAGGAACCTCCGGGTGATATCGACTAGGGGCGAAGTCAATACATAGCGTTCCAAGGTCGGTGTGCTACATGTGCAGCTCATCAACACGCGAGTTGAGAAAAGGCAAGATTATACTAGAGCAGGTAAATGATCTGCTGTTGTTCTTATTTTTTTTAGGAAATTTGTTGCATTCGTGCAGTCTGTCTCGGCAACAAGTAAGAAGTGAAGAAGTGAGAATGTGTGCATATTCATGAGTTCTTTCTCACACGAATTCTCACGAAAATAATCTAACCGGAAATTCCTATTGGAAAGGTCGGTTGCTATAATGGTGGTGCAGCAATGCACTTAAACAGCATTTTTAACTCCTGAAGGAAAACATAATGAAGAAGTTCCTTGCCCTGAGCGCCATCCTGAGCCTGGTTTCGGTACAGGCATTCGCCCAGACCGCCGCTACTCCGGCAACGTCGGGCGCCGCTCCAGCTTCTGCTGCTCCTGCCGCTCCGGTAGCTCCAGCCGCTGCCGCCCCTGCAGCCGCAGCCGCTCCAGCCGCTCCAGCCGCTGCCGGTCCATTGGCCGGTCTGTCGGCCGCCACTGGCCTGTCGACCGGCGCCCTGGTTGCGGTCGGCGTCGCCGTTGCGGCAACCACCGCAATCGTTGCCGACAACGATTCGAGCACCAGTCACGCGACCACCACGCACCACGGTCGTTGATTCTCAGGCTACTTGCCCGTAAGTCAGAGAAAACTGGCGGCTTCCAGCATTGCCTTCGATAAAGCTGGGCTCCTGATTGCGAAGCGGCCACGGCCTGAGTCTTGTACTGAACGAGACTCAGGCCTTTTAACTTCAGCTTGACCGTTCGTGGTTGAAACAGCAACTGTAGTCGGTCTGGCCATCGTAACGCATCAGCGCTGAGGGATTGTTCACGCAGAAGAACGCGGCCTTGGCACGACTAGGCAGCTTTCCATGGCCGCGTTGTCGAGGTAACTGCCTTGCGCCATAGTCACAACTGAAGAGCGTACGATCTTCTTGAGCTATTCGCCCTTGTCGCCTGCGCCCAACTTCTGAGAACAGTTCATTTACTGGTCAGTGTTTTCATCCTTTGCTTGAGTGCTTCAGTACGACGTGCTCCAGTTAACGCCCAGCGATTTTGTACCAGGCAAGATAGCAAAGCGCGAGCGCGAATCGTCGCGCTGTGCCTGCCATAGCCAGCTTCCCATCGCATAGCCGATCAGGCTGCCTGCAACTACGTCCGATACCCAGTGCTGCCTGTCCGCGACACGCCCTGCTGCGCCGACCGCTGCCAGACCGTACAGCCATGGCGCGTCATACTCCTGCGCAAACGGGGTCACGGCGGCAAACGCCACTGCTGCATGGTTCGACGGAAAAGACGCATCGGAGCGCCTGGACGAGCGCGACCATGTACCGCCCCCCTCACCGGGGCGGGCCCGTCCGACCGCACGCTTGGTTGCCATCGACACCCCGGCCGAGACGGCGATCGACTGCAAGGAAATGATGCCCATATTCTGCATGCGCGAATCGCCGAACGCGACGGCAGCGCCAGCGGCGCCTGCGAACACCACTGGCAGCGCCTTGCCAACGTTACCCCATGTATTGGCAACGCTGTTATCCTGGTGCTTACTGGCGAAGCGGTCGACCGGCTTGTCTGTCGCCGCGCTAGCGAGTACCACGCCGCCAGCGAGCAGCGAACCCTTGGCCCACTGCGGCAGGGTCGGAGATTGAGAAGCGGACTGCTGCAGGCGCCAGCGGAATTCCGGCCAAGGGCTCGGAATGGCGCGCACCGGCGGATTCACCGACGGATGGTTGACCTCGTCCTTGCGCTCGCCGAAGTTACCCAAACCGTCGCCCGTCAGCAGGTCGCGACGCGTACTTTCGGCCATGTCGTAGAGGTCTCCAGGGCTAGCAACCATTTGGCCGACGTCGCGCGTCCAGGGTGCGATCGCAAAACCGACAGTCGCCTGCGTATCTGCTAGCAACATGATGTTCAATGGAACTGAGAGGAAAACACCCTTGTCGTTGTACGGGTCAGTTGGCGAACCCGGGTTTGTGATGTCTTTGCCGCTGGTTTTAGTGTACCAAGCCCCGATTTCGACGCCCGACTGGAAGCGTCGCTTGAATTCAAGGCGTACCCCGTTGTCCTTTGCCAGGAAACGTCCAGCACGTCCGGTTACGGTGATATCGTACGGTAGCCTGTAGTGCAGAGCGCCGAGTGCGGTGACGGTACGATAATCCCGACTGTCAAACCAGCCTTTATAGCCGCGCTGCTCGAGTGCATCGACAGTCAGGTCTGCCGCCCAGCGCCTATCTTTGGGAAAATACAGCACTTGCCCCCCAGCACCACGATACATTTCTTCGTAAATACCTAGAGAAGCGCGTGCGTACAGACGTTCATCTAGCGTCAGGTACTTGTTCAGTATCGCGCGGTTCAGCTTGAATCGGCTGCCACGTTTATATTCGGCGATGTCGGTACGCACATGAGGAAGCAGACTGTTCGAAGCCTGCGTCACCCCCGAAACGTTTTCCAGCACGTTCAACTTAAGCGTGCTGTTGAAATACAGGCCCTCGCCAAGCCGCTTATCGTAGTTGGACACAGCGGCAACTTCATATCGTAATGCGCCGCTTGGATCGTTGAAGAAAAACGCGGCTCTTGGCGCGATCCTAAAGCGGTTTGCCTCCCGGTCTTCAGAACGCAACTGGACCATCTCGCCCTCCTGATTAACACGCACGCCGAGGGCGCCATCATCCTCACGGATCTCGGCAAGCAGTTCATGCTCGTGTTCCGCGACCTTGTCCGCCGGCGTCGAATAACGCATCAGGACCGATCCCAAAAAAGCTTCACGAGTGATCAATCCAGTCAGGTAATCCGTCAGGCGCTGAAGGTCGAAAAACTCATAAGTGGCGAGCGGTTGTTCGAATTTCGTGTAAGTAACCTGAATCGTCCGCGTCCCCTGCGGCGCAAAAGCGAGCGCAGTCCGAGTCGCGCGGCCAACAGCGCGTCCCAGGTTCGAAATGCGGTTGTTTGTCAGTGTCAGTTTCAACGTATCGCCATCGGTTTCAACACGGATATTCCGAAAGTTTTGTTTTGCCAGTGCCTGAATAAGCGCGGAGCCATATTGGCCATCTTTCTGCCATTCGCCAAGGCTAACGCGCACGGGAGCATCTTTTGCTTGAAACGCTGCCGGCTCCAACAGTTTCGGAAAAAATTCGCGTTCTGAAAACGGAATGCTGACGTAAGCATTCGCACTGAAATGGTCGCGATGTCGAGCAATCTGGGTGCCCAACCAGCCCCAGCGGTATTCCACGCCGATCGCAGGCCCTTTCTTGCGTTTGCCGGCGTCGGTTTCAGCGCCACGGAAGTCCTTGGAATAATTGTTCGCGTCGTACTCCGCGACGAACGCCAAGCCCGGCACTGTCAACGGCACCCAACGTAGACCACCGAAAAGGCCTTCCGGACGCTTGCCCCCATAACCCACGCTCGCCTCGAAATTCCGCTTGCTGCCGAGTATCTTGGAGGCGACGATGTAATGTCCCTTAAAAAGTTCGGTACCCAGGAGATCAGTTGCACCGACTGCGACGGAGGGAAGCCACGTCGACTCAGTAGTGAGACGCAGCTTCGCATCGACGACCTTGTCTTTATAGCGGCCATATTGGCTGCCGTATTCCCCTTTGACGTTCGTAAAACCAGGAATGCCCGTAATGGAAACATAACGTGCTGTCATTTGCAGGAACGGCATTGGCGTCGCCGCGACCCAGAAACTGCCGTAAGGGCTGTCGTACCCATAGCCGGTAGTGAACGTCCCGTCTGCTTCGACGTTAGCGTTCGGCATATTGATATACCCGGACTGTCCTTGCACGGTAGGGGTTGCGGCCAATGCATTCGCTGCAGTAAATGCAAGGGCACTGCACCAAGAATACTTGGCTGTCTTTCGAATTTCTTCTAACAATTGAGCTGCCTTAACACTCGTGCTTTATAGATAGATGCCAACTGCACGACGCAGCTGGACGCGAGAATCGACGGAATCATTCGGCGAAGTCGGGCGCCCCTGGCGGTACGCACCACGTGCTGGCGCAATGATGCAGGTGGGCTAAGTACGCACTGGCTTCGGTACTCCCCTCTTCGGGTGACCAGGGAGCCGGTTCCTTTGCCGCCAACGGATCGAATGGACCGGCTTTCATCTCGAGCAAGACTGCCTCTTGGGTCAACGCCAACACCGTGTGCCACGTTCCGGCTGCCAACTCCACGCCGACAGCCTCTGCTTTGCAAGCCTCGAGATACTGTTCTGTCCCGAATTTGATAACCTGTGCTACTGCGCCAGCATTATCGAAAGCGATAAGAGCGAATAGGCCGCGAATGGCGAACAGGTCTTCAATTTTCGGGTCGATCGAGTGGCGATGGGGCCGTATATAGCTGTTCTTCCCAAGGGCATTGAAGAACCGTTGGCACGGGTCGTCATACCCTTGATGAATATTCTGGTGTTGCCTCATCCGGCTCGATAGAGTCGCTTTGTTGCTGAGAGAGCTGAGGAGCTGCGCTGAGAATGTTTTTACGTTCATGTACGGACTTTAATGCGGTGCTGATCTGGCGTACGGCTGCGGTGGCCGAAAACATGTCGGCGGAGAGGGCTTTGCATCGATCCGCTGCGTCGTAATCACCTTCCAGTTCTTCGAGAAGCTGTTCGGCAAGCGAGGCCAAGGTGTCGACCGAGTGATCGGTGCAAACAGCACCGACCCGCCTTTCCTGGATGAGGTCGACGAGATCATTTCCAGCGTTGATAGTGGCGAGGACTGGCAAACCGGACTGCATATAGGACAGGAACTTGCCTGGAATGTTATGCGATTTGTGACGCGGATCGAGTGCCACGAGGCCGACGTGGCACTGGGCGTATAAACCTGGTATTTCATCCGGATCGATTTCATCGGCGAACACGACATTTCTCAGATTCCGGATCCTGGATTCGTCACGCAGGCGCTTTGCATCGCTGCCTCTGCCAACGAACAGAAAACCGACATCGTCGCGGCTCTTCAGGCGGTCCGCCAAGTCGAGCAAGACGTCCATGCCTTGGGCAATACCCATATTCCCCGCATACACGAAAATTTTGCGGCCGGCCAAGGCAGTCTTGTTCACAGTAACGCTGCAGCCTGCCTCAGGTGCGTCCGCCAGCCAATTGTGGAGCACGTCGAGCGCCTGTTTCGACTTGCCTTCTGCGTCCTGAAAGTAGATGAGGTTACCGGGAGTCTGAACACCGATCGTATCTGCAACGGAATACTGGTACTTCGCTATTGCTTTGAAAAAACGGTATGGCAGGCCACGGCCCATCAAGCCCATGTCGACAGCCCATTCCGGGAAAATATCGCGAATAATCAGATAGCTTGGGCATTGACTCGCCTGCTTCAAAGCATTGACGATCGGTCCGAGGAAAATTGTCGGGGAATACCACACAACGCCATCCCAGCGCTCTCTCGCTAGTGGCGTCTTTTTCAGTTTGCGCATCATCGCGTAAGGCATCAGAAATTCGCCAATCGTTCGCCTGACGTAGCTGACGTCTTTCGTTTTGGGCGTACGCAGGCGAACAATCCGGACGCCGCTCCAGTTGTCGATTTGCCAGTCCTTATTCAGCTCCGGCGATGCCACCAGCACGGTCACCTCATGTCCCTGCTTCACAAATTCCCGTGATAAATCCCGCAACTGAACCGCTCCCGACGAACGCAGGGGGGGGAACACATCCGCAATGATTACTATACGCATTGTCATCCTGACCTAGTACTTTTTCCAAACTACCCGATTGACATAGTCGGTATAGCTATGAATGATTCGGACCACCTTATCGGAGACGTTTGGCATACTGTAGTCGCCGACCTGGCGTAGCAAGCGGTTGCTGCCACTCGGCTGGCTTTCCAACACAGCAAGCGCCTGCATCACGCGTTCGACTTCCAGGCCGACCATCATGACAGCAGCCTCTTCCATTCCTTCCGGGCGCTCATGCGCCTCGCGCAGGTTCAGTGCAGGGAAATTCAGGATCGACGATTCTTCGTTAATGGTTCCGCTATCGGACAGCACGGCTTTTGCGGACAGCTGCAGCTTGTTGTAGTCGGTGAAGCCAAGCGGCTTGAGCAAACGTACGTTCGGGTGGAAAGTCACACCCATCGCGTCAACACGTTTCTGAGTGCGTGGGTGGGTGGAGACGATGACAGGCAAACCATAATGCGCGGCCACGGTATTTAGTACATCAACGAGTTTCGCGAAGTGGCTGTCCGAATCGATATTTTCCTCACGGTGCGCACTGACAACGAAGAACTCGCCTTGCTTCAATTCCAATCGATCCAGCACGGTCGAGCCTGCAATTCCCGATTGGTAATGCTGCAAGACTTCAGCCATCGGACTGCCGGTCTTGATGACCATGTCTGCCGGTAATCCTTCACGCAGCAAATATTCGCGAGCGATCGAACTATAGGTCAAGTTAATGTCGGCTGTATGATCGACGATACGGCGGTTGGTCTCTTCGGGGACGCGCAGATCGAAGCAGCGGTTTCCGGCTTCCATATGGAAGATCGGTATTTTCCGGCGTTTTGCGGGTATCACCGACAGGCAACTGTTCGTGTCGCCCAGAACGAGCATGGCATCGGGCTTTGCACTGGCCAGCACGCCATCGACGGCGGCAATGATCTTGCCGATGGTTTCGGCTGCATTACCGCCAGCGGCATTGAGAAAGTGGTCGGGCTTGCGGATGCCGAGATCGTCGAAGAATATCTGATTCAGCTCGTAATCGTAATTCTGGCCGGTATGCACCAGCACATGGTCACAGTACTCATCCAGGCGAGAAAGGACGCGGGAAAGACGAATGATTTCTGGTCGGGTACCGACCACGGTAAGTACTTTTAATTTTTTCATATATCCGTTTATAACAGTGGCCGTGAAACCGCATCTCAGGGACGGCCCCTACGACGAGAATTTCAGAGTGGACAAACGAAGGTGTCCGGCCGCGACCGATCGAACACTTCATTTGCCCACAACATGACAACCATTTCGTCGGTCCCGATATTGGTAATATCATGCGTCCAGCCAGGTACGGTTTCGACGATTTCTGCTTTCTCTCCACTGGTGGTCAATTCATGGACCTCACCAGTCTGCATATGACGAAACTTGAAGCGCGCCTTACCTTTGATGACCAGGAATTTCTCGGTCTTTGTATGGTGATAGTGGCCGCCACGCGTGATCCCCGGATGGGCCGTGAAGTAAGAAAATTGACCGCTGTCGGGCGTCTTCAACATTTCGACGAAGACGCCACGCGGATCGCCATGCTGGGGCACAGGATAGGCGAACAGATCCACGGGCAGATAACTGAGATAGGTGGAATACAGGGCGCGCAATAGCCCAGTCCCGACGCGCTCGGTCATCAGGGTTTCACGGCTGGCTTTGAAGGTGGCGATGTTCTGGGCCAGTTCGCCCACGGTCGTCGTGTATTGCGGCGCCACCGTCGCAAAACCCTTTGCGTCAAGCACAGCATCGGCACCATCCATCAACTGCAGGAAACGCTCGATTACGTCATCCACGTACACGAGGGTTACCTGGGCCGCGGGATCGTTTACCTGAATCGGAAGTCCACGCGCAATGTTATGGCAGAATGTCGCAACGGCGGAGTTGTAATTAGGTTTGCACCACTTACCGAAGACGTTAGGCAAGCGGAAAACATGCACTGGATTGCCGTGGCAACGCGCCAGTTCGAACAGCGCATCTTCGGCACCAAGTTTGCTTGAACCATAGTCGTTGTCGCTCTCGGCCTGAATAGATGAAGTGTAGACCACAGGAATATGTTTCCCTGTGGTCTGCACAGCGTCCAGAACCGCAGCACACAATGCTTGGGTCAGGCCCAGGTTCCCGCTAATGAAATCCGCAGGATTTTGCGGGCGATTCACGCCAGCAAGATGGAAGACGAAATCGGCGCTTGCCACCAGGGCCGGCAAATCGGCGACATCGTTTGCGCGGGTAAAACGGAGAATATCGACACTCTTGCGTTCCGCCAGGTGTAACTGCAGGTTTTTGCCAACGAAACCGTCGGCGCCGGTGATCAATACCCGCATGCTTACTCCTCGGCGACAGCGCGCTCGCCAGCGGCGATACGACGCATGAAGTCCAGCTTAAGCAACAACTGTTTCATGCCTTCCACGCCGAGTCGAGTCGTGTTATGGGAGTTGTAGTCTTCCCCATGCGAGGTTTCCGTCAGCCGCGCCTCCCCCTGGTCCACGAACTTCGAATAGTTCAGATCGCGGGCATCTGGTGGGATCCGGAAATAGTCGCCCATGTCCTCAGCACAGGCCATTTCCTCACGGCCCATCAAAGCTTCGAACAGTTTTTCGCCATGTCGCGTTCCCATGATGTTGACACGGTGCTCAGGTTTGCCCATTAGATCGAGAATCGCGCGTGTCAGTACTTCGACCGTCGCAGCAGGTGCTTTCTGAACGAAAATGTCGCCATTGTTACCATGCTCGAACGCGTACAAGACCAAGTCCACCGCGTCGGGCAGAGTCATCATGAAGCGGGTCATGGTCGGATCGGTGATCGTGATGGGCCTGCCCGAAAATACCTGATCGACGAACAAGGGAATTACTGAACCGCGCGACGCCATTACGTTACCGTAACGTGTGCCACAGATGACTGTTCCGGTACCTTCAAGGTTGCGACTAGCTGCCACCATAACTTTTTCCATCATCGCCTTGCTAATGCCCATGGCGTTGATCGGATACACAGCCTTGTCGGTGCTTAGGCAGATTACGCGCTTTACACCAGCGGCAACCGCTGCGTCCAGCACATTTTCTGTGCCCATAACGTTGGTCCGAACCGCCTGCATCGGGTGAAATTCGCAAGAGGGAACCTGCTTAAGCGCAGCAGCATGAAATACATAATCCACCCCACGCATCGCGCCTGCAACACTACGTGCGTCGCGTACGTCTCCGATATAAAATTTTAGTTTAGGATGGTTATAACGTTTACGCATATCATCCTGCTTCTTCTCATCACGGCTGAATATGCGAATTTCTGCGATATCGGTTTTTAGGAACCGTTTTAATACTGCGTTTCCGAACGAACCAGTGCCACCGGTAATCAAGAGAGTTTTATCTGAAAACATATTTAGCTTTTAATACCATTACTGACGGTAGATTAATTGAAAGTCGAAATACTTGCAACTTTTTCCGTATTCGCCTGCTGAGTTGGGTTTGCTTTGGAAGCCATCTTTCGTCGGATAATCTCAAACAAATGCACTTCGACATAATGATACATAACAGCGGAGAGGGCATACGTAATGACAAAGGAAATACATGCCACTGCAAAAAATTTTTGATAGATTGACGTCGACTCAAGCGGGAGCATTGCAATTACAAGCACTACAACCGGTACATGAACCAAGAAAAAGCTATAAGACATCTTGCCGAAATTGGAGACATAGTGAAATTTTTCCGTCACATCCATACTTAGAGTCGATCCTACAACTACTGTGAACATCAACCCTAAAGCAGGATCAGCGATCCACGTACCTAGCTTCAACCTGGCATAAAAACCGAGTAAAACTGCTGGCACCAAAAGCAAACGACAAATTCTTCCTGTCTGCTTTGGGTTGCCAATCCACGAGAATGCAAGTAACACACCCATTGCGAATTCCAGTAAGCGTCCCGGTAACATATTCATCACGAACGTACCGGTATTAATACCACCAAGTAGTTGCGTGGACCATTCGGCACTCGAGCAGTAGTAACGAAATAACATTGTTCCCACAATAAGGAAAAGTGAAAACATGAACACATTAATGTTTCTAAGCAGCAACATCAAAAATGGAAATGCCAAGTAAAACTGAACTTCTGTGGACATTGACGATAATGCTCCGTTTATACCAAAGTGCCATTCTTGGACGAATCCCTGTAACAGAGAGAAAAATACGATGGCCTCTCGCCAGGTCCAAACTTGGCCAAGCAGTGTGCATACAGCAAGCGATACCGCTACAGCGATAAAATACGGCGGATATACCCGAGCAAACCTATCCAGAAAGTACTTCCTTAAATCTATCCTTCCTCGCTGAGTCAATAGTGGTCTCCACGCCAGACAGTAGCCGCTGATAACAAAAAATAGGCTAACTCCACACGCGCCGAAGCTGAAAATGGAAGGTATGTGAGACCACACTCTTCCGAACAATTCCACTGGCGGCATAACCCGTTTGTCAAAATTAAGCGCTACCGCCAAGTGAAAGATGAAGACTCCTAGCGCTGCCATACCACGCAAGATATCAATTTGAGCCAAGCGCTTCATATTCGCGATGTTGTTATATTGCTGAACTAACATTTGAAACTTCTACTCATATAATCTAACCCTGCTGTCGGGGCTTCCAGGTTGACTAGGGATTTTTGCTGGTACCCTTCCGAGAATTTCCATTTCTAAGCGCTTATATTCCCAAAGACGATACACTTCTGTTCTAAGGCGTGCCCACATCCAACCTGCCTTTCCTGCTCTCCAAGCACCTATAACGACGAGATGATAGGTAAATAAGATAAAATATCGCCCAGGGAATTTCCAAAAATTTTTCTTTAACCACATCCTCCGCTCAAGCGAAGTACCAAAAAATCTTGGAGGTAAAGCTAAGGCCTGCCCCTCAAATTGACTCGTGGCTTCCGCAGTAGTGTAGCGATTTTGTTTCGTCAGCCAGTGATCCAAGCTTGGACTGTCAAGATGCATAATTTCCGATGTAATGAAGCCTTCCGGGCCGCTGCTATGTGCGTGCTCATTGGCTTTTACATTGCTGAACTGGACGGAACCAGTCTGCCATAGCCTAGTCAGCTTTAATATGCTAGGAAGCTTAGCCCCCATAAAATAAAGACGAATCGGCAACGTGTAGGCGGTAAACGTTGAATGCCTCACTGCATGCAGAATCTCGGCTTTCAGTTCATCTGAAAGCCTCTCATCTGGATCTAACTTCATTGTCCACGGCGACTTTATTGGAAGCTCATTAAGAGCAAAGTTCCACTGATCTCCGAATCCTTTGAATTTCCTCTGGACGACATGAACGCCGTATTTCAAAGCAATATCCACGGTATCGTCTGAACTGCAACTATCGACCAGAAATACCTCTTGAGCCCACCCCTGAAGATTTTTTAAAACATCCTCCATATTGTGCGCTTCATTTAGCGATATCATTACTACGGCAATCGGAACCGAACCTGAAATCCATTTAATATCTCTATTAATCTCACCCGACATACCATTCATCCTAGACCTAGCTTAAGCAATAATTCATGTATTAAGAGACTGGTTATAATCGTCAAATAATGCGACTGCAATTTTCGAGAAATTCTCGCGGCGTTACTAATTTTGCCAAAATTCTATTGTCATTAACGTACGTTTCCTCCTTTGTGTGGTTGACCATATACCTCATGACAACCGTTGCAATGTCCACCGGATCGAGAGGATCAAACACACAATCAGGTACCACGACATCGTGAACATATTTCCGATCCGCAGCAATAATGTCTACTCCGGACAACACCGCTTCGATCAACCCGAGGCCAAAGCTTTCAGTTAAAGATGGGTAAATTGCCACAGAAGATTTAGAATAAATATTCTTCACCTCTTCTGCTGGCACCTTCCCTAAATTGGTTATATGAGGCAACCTCTCAGCAATTAACCTGGCAACTTCGCCATTGTAGAGAAGATCGTCTATCTCTTGCTCCAAAGTAATGATCAATGATGGGCGAAGTCCAAGCTTTGCCAACTCATCCCAAGCTCGAATAAGATTCAGGTGATTTTTATTTTCACCGCCTAGTGAAACGTAGCAAAAGCTGAGAGAACGTTCGTTTCTCGACACCGGCACAGCAGGTTCGCTTAAGTGCTTTGAATTCATAACAGGCATTATCGTTAAGCATTTCCTACTACCAATAACCTTACGGGTCTCAGCCATCATGGTGGCGGTCTGTACAATGTAATTGGAGGCCGATAATATATTCAAAATCCTAAAGACCCAGCGTCGAATCTGAACCTTCCCTCTTGCTCTAGGCTTAACGGAATCTTTCCAATCGTGGCCCACGAGAAAATAGTTATGCAAATAAGTCACTTGAGGCCGTCGCCAAAAAGGATTTGGAAAGTTTCCAAAATTTAAAAGTAGTATCTTCCGATGAAATCGTATTTGTTGTACTGCGATACTTAACTTGCACATGAACCGTGAAAAAGCCGACGCCTGAACTCTCTTAATCAAAAACTTCACATCCGGACTCAACGCCGCTCGATCGTCCACGTAAAACTTGATTTCGAAATTCCTAGGCGACTCGGCGCTCAGTAAACCGTTCAGCAATACTAGGCCGCCCCCAGTATTGATATTTGATGCGTCAACTATTATGATTTTCTGAGACATTCAGCTTTTCCAATTTTCGGGACCATATCGCGCTTAATGAGACAATTAGGCTCCAACTCCATTTTATAACCGCTACTGCTAACATTACATAGACAATCCCACGGAATGTACTACCAAAATCATTCCTTGCCAATGCAAATAAATTTCCGAACAGCACTGGGAGGAATACATAAGTCCAGGCACCTTTACCGCTCCCATGCAATTTTGCCATCCAATATCCGACAACAAATATTGCTAGCCCCGCTCCAGCTCGACCGAAATTGAAAACAAAGTCTGCCAGCAAAAAGAACCCAAAACCTCCTCCCTCCTCAAAGTATTCAGGAGCAATCATTCGAGCATAAACATTTGCGACCGGTTCGCTAGTCCCCAAAAAACTACCCAATATGCCCCCGCCCCACATTGGCGCTTTTGAGTTGGTTTCTTCCAGTGCGAAACGCAATGTATCTGTAAACTCACCCAGGCCTAATACAGAACTGAACACTCCGATTGCTGCGCCATTTTCCATGGCGAAGGGGTCACGTATCAAACCAATTGCAGCAAAAGTGAAAATGGCACTCAACGCAAATAACATTAGCGCTCCAATTGGAAATCGACGACCGTAGAAATAAACAAAAATTAACAAAACAAATAAAATAGGCGACCTGACTTGAAACAAGACGCCATAAGCAATTAAGTACCCGACTGCCAATTTTTTTACTAATTTGTATGCTTTTTCCTGGTCGTAACCTCCGGTCGCGATTAGAATAATTGCGCCGTAAGTCAAATAAATAGTTTTCAATAGGAAACCGATAGGTCCACGTGCAAGAGTGTGAACTTCAACATATTCCAATTGACGAAAAACAAAAAAATAGACAAACAGATTAAGAATCAATGGGAACCATGCAACAACCCGAAGATAATCGAATGCAATGACACTGTGCTGGCTCGGGATACCTGGTATCCAGCCTCTTGGGCGCTTAGAAAGAATTGTTCCAAAACACGCACCAATCACAAGTAAATGCGTTAATGTAGCGCCGTAATAAACAGGGTCGCGTCGCGCCACCGAGGCAGTATCAATATAGGGTTGGACTTCAGTTATGTCGAACATGACACGATATGCGCCAAGTATCACTAGTAATATGAGCGCTAACAGGACGGTGGTATTTTGTGTCAGAGGCATTAACCCGCTACGATGGCAGTAAATTGCGTATAAAGCAGTTATGACTAGACTTGCTGCAAGTGCTATGTCTTGACTCTCTAAAACGGCGCTTAAGATTGCCGCACTCATCATTCCAATTAACACCTGCACAGCAGAATAATTATTCCCCATGATTGCGAACGTGCCTGAGAACCATTACGACCTTAGGAAAGATACCAACAAATGCTATTAGCATGGATATCAATACGACTGTCGAGGACGAAACATTGGACAGATTTTCTCCACTTATCGTCCACATGAAATAGCAGAGGCCAAGAAAGGCTAGGGCATTCCCCCCCATTACATAGGCGAGCTTTATCAACTTCCTGGCCTCGAATGATTTCTGAACGACGGCCGCGGTTGGTGCACTGATTGTGGCATACACAAGGAAATAGATAGCGATTGGCAACCATAGCGAGAAGAAATCTGCGAAACCGTCAAAAAATGGCATGGGGATAAACCAATAAACGCAAAACGTGATGATTAAGATGTAGGCTGTTGAAGCACCAGCTAACGCAAGCATCCATCGCAAAAGACCAAGCGAGGAAACAACTGGCACGGAGGAAACGATGGAGTTGGTAACAATATTTCCGAGGTAAAGCAGTGGTGCCGCCCATGTTACTGCTAACGCGTAACGCGCAAAATCAGTTGTACTTAAAAGTTCTTGAGCTAACGCTCGATCAAATACGAACGGCAGAGTTCCGATTGCTACTACTACTGCAGACGGTGTAGAAAATTTCAATATTTGTTGCCAAGTTACGTTTTGAGGATTACATAACGAGGATATTTTTGCATTTGACAAAATTTTGCTGATAACTAACAGAGCGCTTGATGCGGCCAATAGCCAACAAGCAATAATCTCCATTCCAAAGTATTTTAGTGCGACGAATGCAAATAAGAACGTCGCTGCTTTTGTTAAGCCAATCTTTGCATAGAGGCGCGCATTTCCTGAAAACAAAGCATATGAGTGTAAGATATTTGTAAAAGTTACTATCCACGCGAGCGCAATACCATACAAGTATTTGATAGAAAACTCGTCGGCTAGAGTTGGCACAACTGCGGCGGCAGCTAAAAATATTGAGATTAAAGAGCTATATACGGCACGTTTCCAAGCGACAGAAAGTCTTGGACACGTTATTTCGAGACTAAAGCTACCGATTGTTCCAATAAGTTGTGAAATTGCAAGCATGGAGGCAAGTTTTGCAAAATCTTCGATTGACATTGTGAACGGCAAGACCAGCAAGATGCCCTGCCCAGCCATCAAACCAATCGCTATCGATATAGCTCGAGATAACTGTTGATGCTTTAAGACACGATGGACTTTCAGCACTCGCGTCACAAGTGAACTCATTCTTGCATTCCTGTTTGGTAACGACAATAGATGCCTGCCTTATATTGATACAAGTAAAGAATTGATGGAATCAAATTATTTCGTGGTGATATCTAGAAATAGGCTGATCTGGCCGTTGTCGCCGTTAATCAGATCGCCCACTGCTCCCAGGCACGAAGTTGTGCTACGCCTATAAGTTAAAGGCAAGCTATCAAGTTTCTCTGCCTATAGGGCATGATCAGTAACCTTTAGTAGCGGCATTTGTGCTCTCACGAACTTAAACGGATCTATTTCTTAAGTGATAATTGGGAGCGAAGTTCATACCACTGAGCTGCGACGCCTGGCACGCCTAACGCACGTTTCTTTGTTTCTAACAGTAATATCAAAGAAATTGTTGCGAATAAGGAAAGCACAGTCGAAACTAATATAATAGTGCTTCGTCTCGGCTTAAATTTTTGCTCAGGTTCTATTGCTTTATCAAGGACTTGCACTACAGAGGATTCTCGTGCCTCGTCTAAACGTGCTGCTTCATACTGCTTCGCAAGGAGTTCGTATAACATCTGATGATACTTTACCTCGCGTAACAACTTTATATTACTCAAGCCAGGTTGCCGCCCCTCCTCCGTGTTTGCCTCTGCATTGCCTCGTCCATTTTCCAGATGAGACAACTCGACCCGCAGGCTTTTTAACTCCTCTTCTATACGGCGCATGTTCGAATTACTTGATGTCATAAATGGCTTCATCGAATTCAGCTGAATTTCTTTGGCCGAGATTTGAGCCCGAACATAACTAACAGTCGCTAAAACAGCGCGGCTATCTGCATCAACGCTGATGACCCCTTTCGTTTCCAAGGTACGTTTCAGGTTAAATTCCGATGTCGCTAGTTTGTTTTTCGTCTGTTCAAGTTGTTGCTCAAAAAACAAGCGCCGTTGCGACGCGTCGGTTAATGCGAGCCTCGTTGTTAGCGCTGCTAACTCCTCGACGTACGAATTCGCGAGTGGTGCGACTAAGTTCTTTTGTTTGCCCTCGACTTCAATCGTGATCAACCCGTCCTTGCTAATACTAATCAGAGTGTTTTCCTCCAGCTTCGCTCTTGTTTTTTCCAACGATGAGGTTTCGTAAATTTTTGACAAATTAAACCGGTCGATTAGCCGGTCCGCAATCGTACGGCTCTTCAGCATTCCTGCGTAAACGTCGTTCGGATTCTTGAGACCAGCTCCTAGCCCAGCAACTGCGGCCATGCCGCCCAGTTGGGATAGTAATGCACCGGCCGCAGATTGCGTCTGTTGAGGAGGCAGCAGTTTTGTAGTTGCCTTGTAAACGTTAGGCAAAGCAAAACTGACTGCAGTAGAGATTGCAGCCACAAGTAGCGGAATAGTGAAAATAAGACGTTTATTTTTAGCCAAAACGATTAGGAATTCAATCAGATTAAAATCATTTGATTGATAATTTTCCTTCGAATTTTCTACCGTGGCATCGTTCAATTTAGTCATACTCCCAGCTATTTTTTAATCATTACTCCATTGCACCGCTCATTACTGATGCAATGATTTAATTGTATTTGTATACTAGTCGCGAAGCGTCTTAATAGCCGCGGCACCTAGTCCGAAGTTCGCAAAAATCTGTGCCCATTCACGGGTTCCCTTCGTGAACTTAGTCCATGCGGTTTCTTTGTCAAACTTTTCTGGAATTACGATGCTGTCGCCCGGCATCACTTCCATGCCACCAATGCCCATTGACAGCCAGCTGCTGGAGTCCTTGGTCACCACCGTGCCATCGACACGAATCACAAACACGTTCTCGACATCGGCGTCTGCCGTCATCCCGGCAATACGCAGGTAATCCTTGACGCGGCTGTTAGCACGCCACAGCGGCGAGGCTTCCACGTTGACGGCACCAAACACATGCACAAAGTCAGGACGCGCTGGCAACACCAGACGGTCTCCGTTGGCCAGCTTGATGCGTGGCAGATGTGCGAACGATTTTTCGTCCGGCTCCAGGTTGAAAGCGATGCGGCCGGTCGGCTTGAGCTGGCGGAAGCGTCGAATCGTCTCTTCGGCAATTTGCAGCTCGACCTGGCGCTGGGCTGCGGCTGCCGCTGCGTCCGCAACACTCAGGGCGCCGACGTTGGCGGCCCCTCGCGCTTGCTGCGAACGCAGCTGCGACTCCAGGCGTACAGCTGCCTTCTCGATGTTGATTTCTTGCTCCTTACGCACTTGCTCGCGGTAAAACGCGGTGCCGAACAGGTAAGCATTGCCGGTGGGGCCGCCAGCCCTGGCCAGCAGCGACTGCAGCGTTTCGCCAGCACTCATCTGGTAGACGCCAGGGACCTGGACTTCTCCTTCGACTCGCACGAATACGCGGCGCTTGTCCATCGGCACGGCCACATCCTCGTGCGAAAACACAGTGACAGTGTCGCCAGGCTGCAACTGGATATTGTCCGCCCCTTGCGGATTGGCGAAAACATTACCGAGATTGAACGGGATCAGGCTGACACTCAGATCGGCGCGATTGACGCGCTCTACCACCGCATAGTCCCAGTTGATTTCGTCGATCAGGCCGCCAATGCGCGCTGCCAGTGTGCGCTCCTCCGCGCTAGCCGGTTGATCGCCCTCGCCCAAGGTTGAGATACGTTGGGCCTGTTTGGCATCCAGGCGTACGCCCTGCTCGCTGGTCGACACAGTGCTGTTCTGGCGCCGAACGGAAGCACGGCTGATCAGGTACTCCTTGCTTGGGATCAGGTCGCTTACGCGCATGCTGCCCTTGAACGGCACGCGGACTGCCTGGTCGACATTGCCGCGCAGAACAACAGCGTTCGAGAAGTCCGGAGTGATCGACGTGACGTTCAGCACGTCGCCATCTCTCAAGACGCGCTTGAGGCCTTCACCATCGAGCGCAAACTGCTCGACGCTGCGTGGCTGATTGCGGCTGGGGTCGATGCGCTCGAGGAAGGCACGGCGCGGATCGGCCACGACCGGCAGGCCGCCGGCCAGGTCCAGCAGGGATGCGATGCTGTCGCCATCGCTCTTGAGCTCATAGATCGCCGGCGCGTTAACCATGCCGACCAGTGCGACATAGCCGCCGGCCGGGGGGATCACGATCGTGTCGCCATCCTGCAGTTTGACATCGCCCGATTTGTCGCCCTTGGCGATGAATGCATACAGGTCGAGTTCGCCCACAACGTTTCCAGCGCGTTTAACCTGCACCTTGCGCATGCTGCCGTTGGGATTCGGGCCACCGCTGGCAAACAACGCGGTTACAAGAGTCGACAGGCTTGAAACGGTGTAGGTACCCGGCCGCTTTGCCTGCCCAACCACGTAGACCGTCACGGCGCGCAATTGGCCGAAGGTTACATTCACATCCACGCCTTTGTACAGGCGCGCAATGGCCGTGCGGATGACGGATTCGGCCGATCCGGCGCGCACGCCGGCAAGCACCACGGTACCAACGGTCGGTATCGAAATCGTGCCGTTGCGGTCGATCGTTGCACGGTAGTCGATGTCGATGGTGCCAGTTCCGCGAATCAGCAGTTCATCTCCCGGCCCCAGCGGCTGATCGGCTGGCAACGGCCCGCCTGCCACCGGCGTGAACGGCGCCTGTGTCGTTTCAAAAAATCCGGCGCCAAAGATTGGCAGGACCTTTCCGGTACTGTCGGCAAGGAAGTTCTGGAATTCGCTGGTCACCGGCGCTGCGGTGCCCACCGTCTGGGCGCTTGGCTGCCGGGCCTCGGCCGACGGCGCCGCGGATGCCGGGACCGCCCCCGGCCCGTTGGTGATCCGTATTCTGCCCGCTGCCGCGCCAGCCGGCGCAGCACCCAGGCTGCCGAGATCCTGGCCAAACATCTCGTCCTTGTCGACCGCACTTTGAGCGGAAGCGGCAATACTCGAAACGGCCAGAACGACGGCCATGCAGCTGGTACGGAATTTAAACATGAGGGGTAATCGCAGAAGAGCTGGAGCATTAAGAAGCAGGCGCTCATTCTACTTCAAACGTTGAGATAGAGAAATAAAATATTATCCTGAAGGCAACAAATTATTGAACGATATTGTCTTCTTCCATAACGTCTACCTCAAATGCCACATGAAGATGAGGTGTCGGTTCGGCGCCTTAGCAAACAGGATCGGCTCTCCCCAGACGTTCTTAATCACAACATTGCGCTTACGCAAGACCACCAAAAGTAACCTCCACACAATGTAGATCGTTATCTGGGCATCAAAAACACCCATTACGTTACAAATGGATAGAATTAGGAAGGTTTTTGAGTTTATGAAAAAGTCTATCTTTCCGAGAAAGCAAATGGCGCTTTTCGCTGTCCACGGAAAACGTATGGCAATCGTTGTTTTGCTTTTCATAACCTTCCTTTCAACGGCGCTCGCTCAGCAAGTGTCGCAAACTGACAACGAATTGGGGCTGCACCTACGTGAGGCCGAGTTGCGTGCCGCAATCGCCAAAGCCGAGCGTGCCGAAGTGCTCGCCCGCCTGCCCCCGTCAACTTCCAAACCCCTGACAGGAGACGTCGAAACCAGGCAGTTTGGCGCCGCCGGCCTGGTCAAGGCTTTTGACCTGGCGCAAGAACTGGCTGCCGAGGTGTGCACTGCCCTGCCCGCCGGCGAACGCGTAGCCGTCTATGAGACCGGCACCGCGCAGGGCGTGCTGGCAGCGCGCCTGGTGCAGGATGCACTGGTGCGCCATGCGGCCGACCTGGCCGAGCGCAACCGTGAGCTCGACCGCGTTATCGCTGCCCACGCGCCGCAGAAGTTCGATGCGGGCGGCCCCCTGGCGATCGGCCTGACGGTGGTGCCGGCCACGCTGCGCGCCGCTGCCGACCTGGCCGCTCTCTTCAAGTCGGATGTCAGCGCCGCCGGTATTGCCTATGGCGACGGCGCGCGCGGCATGTTCGTCACCGCGTTGCAGCAGCACTGTCCGGACCGCATCGGCGGGCTCGGTTCCGGCTATCTTGGCGAGCTCGACGGCAAGCAGTACGACACCCTGCTCGGCAGGGTGCGTGCGCTGGCGGCCGAGCGCGGC
>Ga0308161_1002291_pt1 | contig 20683 bp, 38 predicted proteins | sample PhyFR2_FD_201034 | JGI IMG/M metagenome (GOLD analysis project Ga0308161, IMG submission 201034) | Phyllosphere microbial communities from UC Gill Tract Community Farm, Albany, California, United States - DLSLF.R2 | ecosystem: Host-associated > Plants > Phyllosphere > Unclassified | place: USA...
TGCAGCGCCGGAGTCTGGACTAACGGCATTGGTCACACCGACGGCGTGACGCCGCAAAGCCAGGTCAGCGAGCGGCAGGCGGCGGTTAATCTGGTGTATGACGTGATGCGCGTCGAGCGCGGGATCGTGAAGCGGGCCGACGACGGGCTGCACGTGACCCACGTCGGCGAGAACCCGCTGCCGGAGAATGACGCCCGGCCGGTGCAGCTTTACGTTCACGGCGAGCTGGTAAGCGAGTGGCAGACATGAGCGGGCTGCAGCTTGTAAATAATCGGCTTGAGGCGCTTATCAGCAGCCTGTCAGCCCCGGCGCGTAAAGAACTGGCGCGCAGCATTGCGAAGAAGCTGCGCACAAGTCAGCAGCAGAACATTAAGCGACAGCAGGCCCCGGACGGCACGCCGTTTAAGCCCCGAAAAACGCAGCCGGTGCGCAGCAAAAAGGGCCGCATAAAGCGCGAGATGTTCGCGAAGCTGCGCACCGCTAAGTACATGAAGACGCAGGCCAGCCCTAATGAGGCCGCAATCGAGTTTGCGGGTAACGTACAGCGCATGGCCCGCGTGCATCATTACGGGCTGCGTGACAGGCCTTCACGCAAAGGTAAAGAAGTGCAGTACGAATCTCGACCTTTGCTGGGTGTTAGCGAAACTGACTTAGCCATGGTTACGAAGTTGATCATTATTCATCTCGAGCACTAGACGCAACAGACTTTGGGAAATCTTCGAAATAGCTAGAAGGCATTTGCAACATTGTTTCACCCATAGTTTTCGATAGATAATCTTTTAAACCATCTATGCCATTCTTCTCAAACGCCATCACTTGCGGGAGGTAGATGGAAATAATCTCCAAAGGCTTGTTGGAAATAAAAGATTCATGGAATTTCTTCATTATCCAGATTGACCTATTTACTAATGGGGTCCTGTATTCTCTGAATGCTGACTCTAATTGCTTTGTTGATTCGATGTTCATGTGATTTAGGTATTCTATTGCTGGCCCTGTATAATCAGCGTCAGGATTGAAACTAACACCACAATGGCTTTCTATTTCTTTAATTATTTCTTGAACTAATTTTGAGCTTTTAAGGAATGCGCGTAAAGTTATCTTGTCAATCTTAAAGTCTTCACTTTTACTTGACCAAATATTTTGACTTACTTTAGATTGATAGTTGTTGAGTGAGGTTTTGATGGCTAAGAATTCCTGATCGGCAAGTTCAAGCAGGCCTGCTAATCTTGAGAATTGTCTTTTAATAACTTTGGGAACTTCAACTGAACTTTTGTATCCAATGTCATGCTCAATTTCTGCCCATGTGTGCTGTAATATAGAACGAATTTGTATTTCAGCCTTTAGCCCTGAATACGATTTATATTCAAAAAAACCTAACCTGTCCTCTCTTAATGAGATAACATAATGTAATGAGAGATAACCAAATTTCTCTGGCTCTAATGATGCTCTTTTATCAATTGTGTTTTTCTGGTCAACAGAGAATTCCCTCTCTATTAGTGCGGCAACTTCATCGACTTCGTCTGCGAAGTGAGTGATGATACGTAAGCCTACAATATCAGTTATTTCATCTATGCTCGTATATTTATCTTTGCTGTTTACCTTTTTTCCTAGGCTTTCTCTCCCTTTAACTCTGCAGGTCACAGAGTGAATCTTAATACCTTCAGCGAGCATCAAGTTATCTATTAAGGCAGCAAGCGTTTTGGAAAATGCATCATACTTAGCTTTGTTTTTTTCATAGGCTATCAAAATTTCATTCATGTAAAAATCTCCTTTTTTTTCATTATAAGCACAAAGCTTGCTTAGCTATCAACGAGCAAACAATGCCTTCTATGAAAAAATTTACCTACCAAGATAATGCTTCCATGAACGAACAACTCGCAGAAATTCAGCGCCTGCTGCGCAACCTGATCCGCATCGGAACCGTGTCGGCCGTCAACCTTGACGGCGGGCTGTGCCGTGTGGATACGGGAAAAAACACAACCGGCTGGCTGCACTGGCTGAGCGCCCGCGCGGGTAAAACCCGCGCCTGGAATGCGCCGTCAGTGGGTGAGCAGGTGCTTGTTCTGTGCCTCGGCGGCGAACTCGATACCGGCTTTGTACTGCCGGGCATTTTCTCGGATGACAATCCGGCTCCGTCTGCCTCGGCCGATGCACTGCACTGGTCATTTCCCGACGGCGCGGTGATTGAGTACGAGCCAGAAAATGGCGCGCTGACTGCAACCGGCATACAGACGGCAACCATCAAAGCGGCGGTAAAAATCCTGTTCGACTCGCCGGAAGTGGAATGCACAACGCTGCTTAAAACAGCGCAGCTGGAAGTCACTAAGGGCGGCACGATGAAAGGCAACGTGACGCATACCGGCGGCAACCTTTCCTCAAACGGCAAGGTACTGCACAAGCATAAGCACCCTGGCGACAGCGGCGGCCAGACGGGGGAACCGATATGACAACCGCAAAATATATCGGCATGAACCGGGAAACCGGCGCTGCGCTGACCGACCTCGATCATATCCGGCAGTCAGTGCGCGACATTCTGCTGACTCCTGTCGGCACCAGGGTGATGCGTCGCCAGTATGGCTCGCTTTTATCCGCTCTGATTGGCCAGCCTCAAAATGAGGCGCTGCGCCTGCAGATTATGTCGGCCTGCTATCTGGCGATCCTGAAGTGGGAGCCGCGGGTAAAGCTGACAGCCATCAGCTTTGAGTCGTATATCAATGGCGCAATGGTGGTTGAGCTGTCCGGCAACCGCACCGACAGCGCGCAGCCTTTTTCCTTAACCGTTCCTGTGAGCTGAGACTATGGCAACTATCGACCTGAGCCAGCTGCCCGCGCCTGATGTGGTGGAGCCGCTGGACTATGAAAGCCTGCTGGCCGAGCGAAAGACGACGCTGATTTCCCTTTACCCGGCCGATAAGCAGGACGCTATTGCCCGCACGCTGACGCTTGAATCAGAACCCATCGTTAAGCTGCTGCAGGAGAATGCCTATCGTGAGCTGATCCTGCGCCAGCGCATCAACGAGGCGGCAAAGGCCGTCATGGTTGCCTATGCACTGGATGGCGACCTTGACCAGCTCGGCGCGAATAATGGCGTAACCCGCCTGACCATTACCCCGGCCGACGATACGACTATCCCGCCGACCGCTGCTCTTATGGAAAGTAACGACGATTTCCGGCTGCGCATCGCCTCAGCCTTTGAGGGAATGAGTGTCGCCGGGCCGACCGGTGCGTATGAGTATCACGCCAGAAGCGCCGACGGCCGGGTAGCCGATGCGTCAGCCAGCCCCTTCATCTCTTCAAAAGTGCGAGCTCTCACCAGAATCAACCGGCTTTGATAAGCATCACTGAGAAGGATTTCCTGCACACTGCCGCGATCTGCTTCGTACGCGGGAGATTGCTGAGACAGGTTGGCAAACTCCTGCGACGTGCCTCGCTGATAGGATGGCGAAACGTAATCCTGAAAGAGCCACGGATTGAATTCACCACCCTGCAGCAGGATTTCATCAACGAGTGAATCGCCGTTTTGCAGCAGAATTGAAAGCAGGTTTGGGTCTAACTGGAAGGTGTAACGCTGGTTTACTGCTGGCTCTGCCGGGATGCGGTTAAGGAGTTCGATGTATCGCGTGCTGATTTGCTTAAGGCGCCTGCCGTATTCACGCATTGCGCCGCGCTCAAGGCGGTCAGCGCCGGTCGGGTCAAGCTTGTTGCCGGGCAGGATTGCTGGCTTGGGCTTCTTCTTCAGTTTCGCCATCTTCCTCATCCTCTGGTAATGGCTCACCGCCGCCTGGCTCATATCCTGCAGCAACGCGTATTTCATCGACCGTGAATACCTGCTCGCCTGATGCGAGAGATGTCTGGTTGATGCTGCTCATCTTGGCTGCGTTATCCAGCATCTCACCGGCGGTCTGCTCGTTCAGGTCATCCCAAACAACTGTTTTTTCGCCGATGGCTGATAAAACTTTCAGGTCAATGAGCTTGTCCGCCATATCTTCGACATCGAATGACAACTCATTGCGACGCGATTGGCAGCGCTTGTTCATGTACTTGTTGTCTTCAGTGCTGGCTCGTTCACCGGACTGATTTCCAACAATGATTCGTGAAGGGATATCTACCGAACAGCACCAAGTTTGCAGGTTCACCCCATACGTTGGCGACGGGTCAGAAACGGCGTTGACCATTGATGTGACCTGGGCGCCCTGAGTAATCAGAAGCGTGTCGTTGCCTCGGTTAATCTCTCTGGCTGCTTCGTTGTAGCGCTCCTGAAGCTCATCAACTGTCACGCCATACATTGAGGCCAGATTGTTGAAATCGACATCTTTGTCAAAATTGATATTCTGCTGACGTGCCGCGTTCTTCAGGAATGACTCGCCAGATCCACCCTCGACTTTCTCGAGGCTGACACATGCGTTGTATCCAGGCTCAAGAAAGCCAATGGCATCGTCTGACATGTCACCCAAAATGAAGACGCGATCAGGGTGAACATCCTTTAAAACTGCTTTCCCGTCCTCATTCGCTTCCGTGTACTGCCACATGGTAATGTCGCCATTAGCATCTCTGCTCTTCACCTTGATGGAGCTACGCCATACAGGGCTAATCTTTGCCAGCCCCCGGCCTTTAAAGACTGGCTCACCCCACTGCTTTCCATCGCGAATGTGCAGGAGAATCGCAGACCAGACGCCAACTAATCGGCGCTTATCGGCTTCGGCGAACGCGCGCCAGAAACGGTGAGTGAATACCTTTTTGGATTCTCTCTCCCACGCCGTTTCTTTGCGGGATTCATCGCCTGGCGGCCCCTGAATGATTTCAGGGTTTGTTTGCCAGCAGGTGCCAGTCAGCTTATTGACTGAGCCGTGAGCAATACCGCTGCGATTGTAAAGCTTGTAGAAGTCATCAAATGTCAGCTCTTCTTTGAAGCCGTATTCGCACCACGCGCTTTCACGTTTCGCATCCAGCCCCATGCCAAGGTTAAATGCCATTTGCCGCGCACGGGCAAGCCTGACGTCATTCAGCGCGTGATTGACGGCTAGCGTTAATTTGTCAGTCATGGTTTGTCCGTCGGTGGGATTTGTGCAATAAAAAAGGCCGCCTGAGCGACCTTACATCTACTGGAAGGTTAAATCGGCATCCATCTTAAAGCTTCTAATCGCGTCATACTTACTTGCAAACTCTTCCGCGCGTGCATGCAAGAAATCATCGGTCAATGTTCCATTCTTTTGATCAATGATGTAATCGCGAAATGCTTCCATCTCAATTCGATTTCCATTTTCAATAAAGAGCTGAACTAATGCTCGATGGAACCGCATTTCATCACCTTGATGATAAGTGTGCCATGTATCTGCATTTAACCAGCGATCAAGTGGTTTGAAGTTATGCATAAAGCCCCCTTTAGCCTAGGAGGTTATAAATTAGCATCAAAATTATATGGTTACACTTCAGTCTTAATTTCGCAGGCGTTTTGGAATCATCATGCCTATCAACTGAGCTTTGCGTTTGATGTGACCATCGAGACCGTAGCGAATGCCATCCCAGCAGTGCTCAAAGCCATCAGCGAGCTTAGGTAATACTTCACCTGTAATGCGGTCAGTTTTGTACGACCACATGCGGGCTTCTATTGCGACATTCTTGCATCTCGGGTGGATAATGATTTCATCGAATCCGCGCAGGTGGGCGATACCATCCTCAACGCTTCCCGGCCACTTATCAGCCGCGGAGATGTTGAATCCCTGCCGCCTGAGGTAGCTGATTGTTTCTGGTCGCGCAGAGTCGGCTTTAATGGGCCATTCACGCGAGCCGGGTATGGTGTCGTAAAGCTCTGGCATGTGGTCCAGCTCAGTCTGCTGACCATAGGCCTCATATTCGATGTAAAGCCGGTTATGCAGAATGAATGATCTGGTCAGTGTGTTAGGGTCCTTGGCGAAACCAAAGTCAGCGCCAAAGAACAGCCGCTCAGCCTCTTTCCACAGATCATCAGAGAATTCAGCAATACGATATTTGCCAGCTAGCACCTGCTTGTCTGAGTTTTCGAGATAAGCACCCTCCCATACCCATGCATAGGTTGCAGGGTCGAGGCGGCGCTGATCGTTGAGTCGCTCACCTTCCAGCACCTCAGGGAACCACGGATTATCCGTGTAGTTCATCTCGACGGTTACGCAGTCGTCGCCAGCTTCTTTGCGAAAACGTTTATCGGTAGCGCTGCCATCGCGCTCCGGGTTCCATGTCACCCAAATCTCTGACCCTTCTTCACGCACTGTCGGACTGAGTTTCTGCCAGGCGATTTCGCTGACCGATTCAGCTTCGTCTACCCAGCAAAGCAATATGCGAGCTTTCGACTTGATGCTGTCGAGGTTGTGACGCAGACCGGCGAAAACGTATGTCACTGTCTTGTCGATCGTACGGATGTACTTTTCGCCAATGTCGAAGTTGGAAGCCAGCCACGGCACCGATAAGATCGCCTGCTTCACTTCCTGCATGCTCGACTCTTCGAGAGAGTTCATAAACTCACGTGCGCAGAGAATCACGCCGCTCTCTCCATTCATCATTGACTGATACGCCTTCACGGCAGTCATCAGGGCAAACGTGCGCGTCTTTGCACTGCCGCGTCCACCATGTGAGCAGCGATAACGCTTACCGACTGCAGTGAACAGTGGAGCGAGCTTTGCGGGGATCGGTAGCTGTACGGATTCACTCATGCTTTTGGCTCAACGGGTAGCAGCTGGATGGTTGTCGGTTTGGTAGCCATGCTGCCATCGGAGGACTTGTGGTCGATTTCCTGGCTCACCTTGTCGCCGTACTTCTTCGGGTTCATTCGGGCTAGCGCCCACTTGCGAGTATCAATACGAAGACGTGCTTTGCCAACCGCGGCGGCTTCTTCAGCTACTTCATCCGCAATCTCGAACATCTCTTCAAAAATGGCGTCAGCACGCGTCTCAGTTGCTGTCGCGTACTGGTCACGAAACTCTTTATGCTCAGCAAGCCAGCGGAAAACAGACGTCTTGCTTGGCATACCGGGGCGTTCACAGACTTTGCGCAGGCTCTCACCATCGGCAAGCAGTGAACAGATGTCAGCAGCCACCTCTGGTAGATAATCAGAAGGGCGGCCAGTTTTTGGTTTGGTCGCCATAGTAAAACCTTTAACATTGAATTTTCATAAGGGAGTGCGCATTAATGGCTTATACGATAATCAGTGCGGTAGCGATCATTTTTGGATTGGCAGGTTCACTATTGATGTTTTTGAATGGTCACGTACTTAAACCTTACCCTGACGGAGGATTCGCTCCACTTAACTACAAAGAAATTATTCAGCAGACCCACAGAGCAAACAAAAGGATTGTTCGCATGCAGCGCGTTGGCATGATGTGTCTTTTCCTTAGCTTCACATTGCAAGGTGTTGCGCTATACATTTCATCTTGATTTATTTTCAGCCGGCACGTATTCCATCTTGAGTACGTCATCAGGCGCGAGGTATATCCAAGCGCCATCTTGCCGAGCAACGCCAATGAAGCCATTAACCATCTCAGGCTGTGATCGGTTCATCAGGCCTTCGTGAGTTTCGCCTGACTTCGTGGTAACGGTGATGCGGTAGGTGCCAGGCATATTGGCTCCAATAAAAAAATGCCCGAAGGCGTTTGTTTGTCAGGGTGGGATTCAACCCACGCTCATTGCAGTATCGGCCACGTGAACCACTGTCTGATGTAGCTCATGTCACGCTTTGTCCCGTCAGAGCTTTCGCTCAGCCATCTCGCGCACCTGATATCTAAATCATACGCTTGATTCTCAACGCCTCACCACGTGGCTAACAGTTATCTATTTTCAGATTTTTCATCAGGCATGTTGTTGCCATAATAGGCGCAATGTACAACCCACTTTATTGATTGAAAATGAAACGAAACTTACTTATTTTTGCATTCTTTTATAGCGCTCATTCTAATGCAGACGATAAGGCTCTCGATATTCCGGTGATCGCGCCATTAAGTGCGAATGTTCAAATGTTATCTCCCAGCATCAGCGAATTCTATAGGGCTTGCTCAAGTGGAGCTAATTCAACTGAAACAAGGCAAAGCAGAGCTGACTGGTCCTACTGCTCTGGCTTCATCAGGGCGTCAATGCAGGCAGCAACTGATGGTGGCGCCGGAACATGCCCTCCAGTGACGCTACGTCAAGTTTTAAATATCATCGATAAGCGCAATCAAGAATACGAATCTAACCATTCCGATCCGATTTACGACAAAAGCGGGAAATTGGTCGCGTCTACATTACATCCAGATTTCGTTGACCCCTGGAAATCGCCAGCATTACCTATAGTTGTCAACACACTTAAAAAATTAGGCTGCAAGTAATAACATCATCAGGCGCACTCGCAAATGCGCCTTGTGATGGTTACTGGATCAGCTGCGGCTGAGTGATTGCCATAAACTGCTCATGCTCCAATGTCAGCACTCTTTTCTCTTTCTTACGCTCATTCATCAACCGACTGCCAATGGTGCCCTTGAGCTTTGAGCAGGTCTCTTTGATGGCGAAGCGATACTGAAGCTCTTCACCCATTGCAACATGCTGGTTGAGTTGGCCTGTCATCCAATTGAAGGCAGCGATATAACTCTCTTTGCCATACTACTCCAATAAAAAAGGCCCGCGGAAGCGAGCCTTACATAAAATTAGATTTTTATCTTTTAGGCTGAGTCTTTTTCACTCTCTTGAACACATCCTCAGTTATATAGAAAATGTGAATCCACATAGAAAAAATAAATACTACAGCAGCGCTGACCCACGCAATTACTGGAAGCCTTGCATCCATAAAACATCCATAAGGAATTACGGACCAACAAAAACTGACATATATATAGCATATGAAAAGGGGGATAAGGTTCCATCTACTCAAAATTAATAAGACAGCGGAAACCCCATAAACGACCGCAAAGGTTAATCCAAGGGAAACCCTTGCATGCTCAACTGTCATGAACACAAGACAAACATTAAACGCAATAACCTCGGCAATGATAGCCCAAAGGTTTCCTGTAGACGGCCCGCCGTAAGCGATCCTGTGTAAGCTTTCCTTGATTTCTTTCAGATCATCTTCAGTACGCATTTCTATACCCTTCTTTAAAAGCGAACCACGTTCGCAACGGCAATCAAGCCAAAGGTGAACACCCTAACTGTGCTCAGGTATAATTTTTTCCCTTACTCATATATGCGTTTGCGTCATTTTATCGAGCCAATTACCGTGGTACAAGTTTCTTTTGCATCGGTTTTTAGCTTGTCTGAAAATTATATCTTGCAAGCGGTATAATCAAGCGCCTTCTGAAGCGTTTTTCCAAACAACCTACTAAATTTCGTAGTGGAATTTTTTATGCTTGCAGGTATTATCTGAAAGTTTGCAATTTAGCTATGCCCTTCAGGCAATTTTCATTTAGATAGGGATGATTATGAGTTCAGAACATAAAGGTAAAAACGTTTTTGGCCAAGATATGTATCAGGGATCTGATGGGCTTTACGGCAGCAAGTATGAAGCAGATCAAACTTATCGATCCGACTATAAAAAAGAAAACTACCATGAGCCCTTTGAGTTCCCGCCAATCACTACACCCGGCGCCCTCACTAATCAGCAAAATTATTCCACTATTTCAAATGTATCCGGGCTATCTGACAACAAAATCTCACCTGAATCCAGAAGTCGCATTATTGGGCTGCTAATTCTTTATGTAGGAGGCTGGCTCAATCAGCAAGCCATCGGCTACTTAATAACCAACTCATTTACTGGCTTTTCCCTACACAACATTCTGGCTGCATGCGCGACCGTCTTGTTTTGGCCAGCAAAATTAATACTTGCTCTTTTTGGTAGCAAAGTGGGGGTAACAAGTATCTTACTCCCTTATGCCTTACCATTAGCAAACCTGCTTTGGATTTTATTCGTTGCTCACCTGCTCCTTAAAAATGGTAAGTTAAAGGCGCTTTTAGGAATAAAATCTACAGGTTATAAGAAGGTTTCGTGGATAAAGGCAGCGCTGATTCATTTGATTGTTCAAATCGCGCTAACTGCATCCTTAATGTTTATGTGATGATGATTTAGCGAGTCCTATTGAAGGAAAATATTAAAGGCACTGCTCTCTGATGTACTGTTGCAGCCCCGCTATTTGCTTTCCGGCAACTTCGATTCGCCCTCTGAGGGTGAAATAATCCCGCTGAGCGGCGTCAGTAAGTCGGGCGCTGGCTGCATCATCCAGGCTGGAGGTTCCGGAGGAGGATTGTTTCTGGCAGGTGGCGTTGAGCTGCAACCGACGCTTGCCAGTAGCAACATCATCATGCAGCTGATCGATAGTCGCTTTAGCATCAGCTAGCTCCTTCGTGTATTTCGCATCGAGTGCGGCCACATCGCGCTGGCGCGTCTGCATATCGGTGATGGTGTCGTGAGCCAGCTTGAGATTGCTGGTTGCGGTGTCACGCTGCGCCTTGAAGTCAATGGCATTGCCTCGGTAATAAAGCGCGAATGCTACTGAGGTGGCTAATAGCAGCAGAACCAGCAGGATGAGCGCAGTGAGCACTTTAGCCTTTGAGGTCATCTGCACTCTCCGCCAGGCACATGGTCCGCTCCATATCCCGGCGGTTCATCAGTCCACGCCATTTTTGTCCGCCCGCATAAATCCATCGGCGTAATTCTTCACATGCGCCATCTACATCACCGGCATTCAGACGTTTAAGCAGTGTCGATTTCGAGAACGCGTTTGTGCCAACGTTATAGGTGAAGCTGTAAAGTGCAGCGCGCTGATATTCACCCAGTGGAATTTTGACCATTCCGTCGACTGCCTTCTTAACCGGCTGCAGATCGTTCCACATCAGGCGGTCGCATTCGCGGTCGGTGTACTTCTTACCCTTTATGATGTCGGTACCGGTGTGTCCGTCGCAGACAGTCCAGACGCCCGCCACATCTTTGTAAGGCTCGTACACCCTCCCCTCTACTCCATCCTTTCCGCCGAGGAATACCGTGGCGATAGCCATAGCTCCGCCACCCGCGACAGCAATAAGCTTATTGCGCAGGCTGTTTGACATAGCCATGGGTTAATCCTCGTTGATGTCCGGAGCTGTAGGCCAGCGCTGAAGGGCTTTAATCTGCGCTATTGTTGTCTTACGCTTGTAATACCAGTTGATGCCGAGCGTGAAGAGCGCGACCAGAATACCGGCCAGTACGCCCACAGCACTCCATTCATCGGGACTTAACCGGGTCAGCAGACCATTGGCAATCGTCCCGGCAGATGCGCCATATGCTGCGCCTGATGCCAGTTTGCTCATATCAATACTCATGTGACCCCCGGTTACGGGGACAGGCTCAATTAGGAATTGTCTACTTTCTGAACTGAGCAAGTCCGGTTAGTCTTTTCTTGTCGAGAGAAAACACCGCACCGCCGTTGGGTAGCCAATAAGAAATAATCCGCCATTGAGCGGATTTTTTTTATGCGTAAAAGGTCGCCCGCTGCCACTTAGGTAAATCCATGAGGTCGCAGTGATTGGCAGGGGCGATAAACGTGAAAAAGGCCGCTCTAATGGCGACCTTCTGAAATAGTTTAGTGGTGTTACTTACCCGCTACAGGGTATGCGGTGAATCTTATCCCCGGGAGGGTATAGAAATAAAAAACGCCCTCGCAGTTGGTGAGACCGCAGGGCGCTTTGACTATCACAAATCAATGGATCTGACTCTTTCAGGTTAACGCGTCAAACAACAGCGCGCAACTTCAACTGTTAGGAATCATATCCCCAGCTTCCTGAAAAGTAAATAGCCCACAATAAAATAATGAGCTATTTCCGATTGCGCTATCCGGTTACCTTATTCAGGGCTGAGTTAGCCCACGATTCTTCAATCTCCAGTTTGCCGATTAGCTGGTCATAGAACGGCTTGCCACTTCGATCCCACGTAGCCAGGCTGATTGCGTCGGTAATCTCGCAGACGCTGCGAAACGCCTCCACAGCCGGGATTCGCTCATAACCTCGACCGCAACAGCGTTTACAGTCTCCCAGAACGGGTACGCCCTGCTCTTCAGTCAGCTTGCGATCAACTGCCCGCCCTCTCCCGTTACAGTCACGACACGAAGAAGACACCACGCCCTTCCCGTTGCAGGCTTTGCAGATAACGCGAATAACCTCTTTCACGCTTCGGGATGATCCACCTGATAGCGGTGACTTCATGGTGAACACATCCGCCTCAATGAATCCTTTCGCCTGGCAGCATTCGCAAGGCTTGACGCTGGCAGCGCTGCGGCAATAATCCATGTAGGCATAAGTTGCGAGCGTTTGCATAACCGCTGGCTTAATATCTGTGTCTAGCTTGCGTAAGGCGGCAACCTTATCGCAGGTACTCAAAGCATATTCAGTTAATAACGATACGGCGCGTCGGGCGTCGTTATCGCTTACTCCAACCTTACCCATAAACGCACTGTAACCCAGCGGAGCGCGACTCTGGGTCATTCCCATGGCTGCCATATAATCAGTGCCAGATAAAGCATCTGAGGCTGTTGCAGGCGGCATACCGGCAAAGCTCGCTGTCTTCGCAAAATGATATTTGACTGTCGCTTCAAGCCCCATGTTTAACTCCCATCATTTTCGCCATGTTATGAATGATCTGATAATCAACCGCGAATCCACCTTTGCGTTTGTAGATGCGAAGTCGGAGCCACTTCTCTCTGAGGTATTCGGTCATGCTGCCTCCAGCTCAGTGATGATGATTTCCAACCTGCCGCCCTTAACGACTTCGCAGCGAACCATGCGCACGTCATCAATCAGGCTGTCGTCAGCTATGACGCCTGCTTGCGTGAGTGAGTCGAGAGGTGCTTTGAATAGGTTGTCCAGGTCACGCCGGGCGCGTGTAGGTGGATATGCGAGGATTTTTACTTTGAGCCTGCCGGCCAGTTGGTATTGCTGATTTGCTTCGGTGATTTGTCTGGTTACTGCGGTGGTATATTCCCTGCCTTTTTTGCTTTTGATTTTCCTGCCGCGAAATACTGAGAAGAGGTGATTATTTCCGGGCGGCCAGGGCAGCTCTATTCGGTATTCGTTCATCGCTTCACCTTCCCTTCCCTCAGCAGCGCGTCCTGCGTGCGTATGACGCCTTCAAGGTGCGCTATGCGCGCCTCGGTGACATCACAGCGACGTGTGCGCCGGTCTATCTCATCATGGCAACCTGAGCAGGCCCACGCGCCAAACAAGTCATCAGGCTTCATACCGGTTCCGCAGATACCAACCATGCGGTAATGCGCGAGTACGACTGTTTCAGGATTGCCATTGCATATTCCCGGCAGCCTGACCTGGCATTCCCTGCCCCGCGCCTCATTGCGTAATTTACTCATGGCTCTCTCCGCACATCCGGTAATTGGGATCCTGCATCAGGTTTATTTCGCAGCTTGTGCAGCAATAAACCACCGACTCTGGCAGCGCCGCAGAACAGAAAGCGCACACAGAAGCACACTGCTCGCCAACGCCAGTAGGCAGATTTGATTGGCTGGCCCCGTTCGTGCTCTTCATAGCGGTTATCGACCTCGCAATTTTCACAGTCGTCTGAGATTGCCCTGGGCTGGCACAACTGCCAGGACGAAGACTGGAACAAGAGGTTCAACAACCATGCAGCATGATGAAGATGAATTTGTCGCACTGATGCGCGGCATGCTTGGCGAGTTAGATGAGCCAATGACATATGAGCAGGCTGCAATGGATGCGGCGGCTGATTACCGTACGGAGCAGCATGCAAGCAGAATGGAGGGTTAATTGTGGAGCTTTCACGTTTAGATGAGCCGTTTCCGCCTGAAGACATTGAGTGGCGCGTTCAGCAGTGCGGCATAGCTGGCAGTGGCAAAGCGTGGGCGATGGTTCTGGCTTACGTAACGAATCGGGCGATCATGAAGCGTCTGGATGACGTATGCGGCAAAGAGAACTGGAAAAACGAGTTCCTGCCCGGGCCTGATGGTGGCGTGATGTGTGGCATCTCGATTCGCGTAGGAGATGAGTGGATTGCCAAGTGGGATGGTGCCGAAAAAACGCAGGTTGAAGCCGTAAAAGGTGGAATGTCCGGCTCTATGAAGCGATCGGCCGTTCAGTGGGGAATTGGTCGCTACCTGTATGGCCTTGAAGAGAACTTTGCAGAGGCATCCGCAGAGAAGCGTCAGGGATGGAATAGAGCATCATTCAAAGACAAGAAGACCCAGCAGTTCAGAGAGCTTTGGTGGCAGCCCCCCACATTACCGTCATGGGCCCTACCACCTTCAACAACTATCTCCGCACCCACTTCCTCCCCCCAATCACCCTCAGCACGGCCTGCGGATGACATCCTTGCTGACTTCACTGCGCAGGCGGCAGAGTGTTCAACGCTTGACGACCTCAAGGGGATTTATAAGCCAGCCTGGAACGCACTCGCTTCCTCAGCTGATCATCAACAGAAGTGCGTCGAGGTGTTTAAAACCCGCGGCGCTGAACTTAGCAAGGTGGCATAAATGGCAAGTCGTGGAATCAATAAAGTAATCCTGGTCGGATTCCTCGGGAAGGATCCGGAGGTTCGCTATCAGCCATCAGGTGGCGCGGTAGCCAACCTGACCGTAGCAACGTCGGAGCAGTGGCGCGATAAATCTACCGGTGAGAACAAGGAGGCAACTGAGTGGCATCGCGTGGTCATCTTCGGGAAGCTTGCAGAAGTGGCTGGAGAGTATCTGCGTAAAGGATCGCAGGTTTACATCGAAGGCCAATTGCGTACCCGGAAGTGGCAGGCGCAGGACGGTACAGACAAGTACACCACTGAGATAGTCGTCAACGTTGGCGGAACACTGCAAATGCTCGGCGGCAAGCAGGAAGGTGTCCAGGGAAACAGACCGCAGCAAAGTCAGCAGCAGAGTCCGCAGCAGCAGGCTGGGCAATCTACTCCACCGGCAAACAATGAGCCGCCGATGGATTTTGACGATGACATTCCATTTTAAGGATGAAAATGAATAACTTAATGGTTGACCTCGAAACGATGGGTAATGGCACCTATGCCCCTGTAGTTTCAATCGGAGCAGTCTTCTTTGACCCAGCATCAGGCGAGACCGGCAATGAGTTTCAGGTGAATATCTCGCTTGAGTCATCAATGCGTCATCGCGCAAGGCCGGATGCATCAACGATTATGTGGTGGATGGGGCAAAGTGAAGAAGCTCGCAGTTCTCTGCTTGAAAACCCGACAGAGCTTTCAACTGCATTATCGCGCTTCAATGACTTCATTTTCGAAAACACCAATAGCAAGTTTGTTCAGGTGTGGGGAAATGGAGCGTCTTTTGACTGCGTCATCCTTCGCAGTGCGTATCAAATGACAGGCCAAAACCCACCGTGGAACTGGTGGAACGATCGTGACGTGCGAACAGTCGTTGAGCTGGGCAAAGCGATAGGTTTCGACCCTAAGCGGGATATGCCCTTTGAAGGAACCCGGCACAACGCGTTAGCCGACGCAATCCACCAAGCGAAATACGTATCCGCTATCTGGCAGCGCCTCGTTAAATAACACCCACCAATAAGGCACCGATCATGACCATCACCGAACCTTCGGCGGACTCTGCACGCCCTGATGAAGCTGAATCACTCAGGCTTCACAGGCTGGCTATGCAGGACGCACAGCAGAAGATTAACGCCCGGTATGGTGGTCGGTGCCGGATTGAATCACGTACGACAGAATCACTGGAAGCACGGCGCAGGGAGCGCGCCACCCGTGAATATGCACGAGAGGCAGCCTTCTATCCGCAGCTTCCATGCATCGTAATGACGAAGCCTGATGTTGTCTGGAATGACTATCAGACAGAGCTGCGCGGCAGGTTTGGTGCCGTGGTGCAGGACTAATTATTTTCGCCGCGGCATTGAGCCTGACAGCGGCATAAGGGGTAAGAGAATGAGTAATTACTACGTATCAGGATGCGTTGCCGATGGTGACGATGTGTCAACGTGCGATGACAGTGTCGCGCAGTTCTGGACGCTGTATCGCCGCAATGAAGAAGGATTGAGTGAGGGCATTATCGACTGCATGTTTCGTGAGGATGCTGAGGCGGCGATGCGCGTTTATAAGGAGCGTGACGCGCTGGCCGCGCTGACTGCGCCGCCGGTTAAGTTGCCGAACAAGGAGCATATCTTTCAAGGATGCGACACGCAGCAAATGACCATTTTATTGACGCACAATGCCGCTATAGATGGATGTGCAGAAGCCATCCGCGCAGCCGGTTATCAGGTGGAGAGTGAGTGATGGAAAAGCTGAATGAGTCGTTTGGCAAGATATGCAGCGCCAGCGAACGGGGCAAGAAAGGCGTGTTAGTTGACCTGCAAACCGTCAGTAAAATTCGCGATGAGTTCTGGGCGCTGGAGCAGCGCGCAGAAGCAGCAGAGGCGAAGCTGGCTGGGCTGGAGAAGCAGGAGCCTGCTGGTTATGCAGTTAAGCGATTTGATAACGGTAAGTTTGGGTCATGGCTGAAATCAAAAGGACTAGCTAAGGGGGATGCTGATTATTATGTAGTGCCTCTTTTTGAACGCCCCGCGCCCGCCGCTGACCTGGTGCCAGAGGGGTGGAAACTGGTGCGTGTCGAGCCGACAAAGCAAATGCTGGAGGCTAGCTATCGCGAGGCATCCGTTTACAGCCCAACAGCATATCGAGCAATGCTGGCCGCAGCACCCACACCGAACGAATAGGCGTATACTCCCCACAGGAGGACATCGCCATGTCACACAACTTAGCAGCACGCAGCAGAGAAGAACGCGACAGGATTAACGTGGATTTAGCCGCGTCAGGAGTAGCGTACAAGGAGCGTATGAATATACCGGTTATCGCCATGGAGGTGGAGATGCAGCAGCCGGAAGCGCTAAAAGGAGTATTTCAGGCAGAGATTGCAGCACTACAGGAACGTTGCGCTGCAGTACCCGCGCGGCACTGACCCGATTTATCAGAAGGAGGAAAAATGATGGATTGCATTCTTTTTAAAGACGATGGCACAACCAAGCTGATGAAAGTGAAAGATGGTCAGCTGAATGTGAACATCCCAAACCCTGGAAGTGATACTTACACGGGCTATCCAATCAAGCATTTCGATAACCAATCTGGAAATGACCGGATAGTTTACCTGATAGCCAGTCTTGACCCCATTTCTGAAGGCGAGATTCTGGAGGCAATTAATAGCCTACGACCTCAACCAATAGAGCTAATTCAGAAGTCTTAATTACACCTGTCACAATCCGTCGCGCCGGGTGACTAAAGTTTTACCGCGAAGAGTCGATGAACTTTCCACGGGGATCGGACCCGGTTTATCAAAGGGAGCAGGAATTTTGAGTTGGCACCATGGAGACTACATCAATCTGATTTCATCTATTGGGGGGTTAGGATCAGCTGTTTTCGCTGCATATGCTACTTACCAAGCAAGGAAATCAACTGAAATCTCAAAAATGTCTTTACTCAGGTCTGAGAGGCAGAGTGAAGTTTCAAGATTAATGGATGAGCTTGTCAGATTCGCAGAAAGATGCAACTTATGCCTTGCTGAGGACGGACATGTAAGGGAAAACATCGAAAGCATTAACGAGGTTGTAACAGCGTGTCATTATGCATTCCTTGCCATAGAAAACTCTGACTTAGATAAAAAAGATATGGATATGCTAATTCAGTTCTTCATCCGTCAATTAAGACCTGGCATAAATGGAGAGTTTGAGCATGGTTATGTATTACTCAAATTTGGAATGTCTAAAACTGACGAGGATTTGCGTACGCTGTATCGAAGGATTCAAGGAATCCTTGACCTAGAAGATCCTGTAGACATCCCTGAGCCAAACAATATTTAAATAAATAACCACCCCAGCGGTGGTTTTTTTACGCCCAAATTTCGGAGGTAGAACATGTCTGACGAATTAGACCAGGCCGCAGCGCTTGAGGAACTGGAAAGAACCATCGCCCTGGCGAACCGTAAGCGCCCGGAGATGCACTTTACCGGTGCCTGCTATAACTGCGAGGAGTCAGTAGATAAAGGCTTCTTTTGCTGCCCGGAGTGCTGCGAGGACTTCCAGCGCATTGAGCGCGCTAAGCAGCATAGGAGAGTCGCATGAAGATTACACAAAGCACCATTGAGCAAATAGTCATTACCGATATTGAGCGTCTCGACCCGGTTAAGGTGATGATTGAAAATATTAAGCCTGGCGTCGGCAATATCACTATCACCTGCTTCGGTAAATCATGGACCTCTTTCTGGGGCTCAATGTCTGACCATTCGATTCAGGAGTTCTTCGTAGACTGCAACGATTCCTACCTGATTAACTGCCTTGATCGTGGCATCAGCAGCGTTCTTGATGGCACCGACAACGATGCCAATATCGAATTTGTGAAAGGTCGTATTTGCAGATTGCGCCGCGACGGAGACATATCTGAATGGGAGGCTCGTGAATATTGGGATGAAGCAGAAGAATGTGAAAACGTTAAAATGTTCTGCTGCGACTATAGCTACCGCTCACCTTTACTGACACTGCTTGGTGATGATCCGTGGTACGCAGGTTGGCCGACAGTGCCTAATCCTGACTACGAATATCTAAAACGTATTGTTCAAGCGGTCCGTGAAGCCATCAAGCAAACCTTAACCGTTCCAGCTTAATCCCCCACCCACCCTATTCACTATCGCGCTCTGCGTGAGGAGTTGTTATGTCTGAATTAGCCATGAAGGTTTTGCAGTGGCAAGCCAGAGGTAATGTTGGAGTTAGCTCGGCAACGATGGCCTCAATTGCGTTAGGGATGAAAAAGAACTTCTATGGTTCGTATTTCTCTCCGCCATCAGACCCGTCAGACCTTAACCGATGCATGAAGCTGGTTCAGTGCATCCCTGAGATAAAGGACAGCTTCTCCCTAATAGCTTCGGAATGCCCGCGATTTGCACCGGTTATCCATAACTGGGATGAGCTGACACGTCTGCTGAGAAAAGAGCTTAAGAGGCCTGACAAGCGTGCGCCTGAAACCTACGCCCGCATGAAAGAGCTTTTGCATGAATGAACACCATCTGCGACATCACTCTTGGTGAGTTCCTTTTATGGCTCGCCTTTTTTATTTGCATCGTGCTGGTCTGGGACTGGCCGTATAAGGAGTAGAGACCGCTCCGAATGAAAACTTGCGTTAGTTTGCGAACTAGTTCTGTTAAAAAGTGCAGGAGAAATTATGGCTAAGCTAATGAACCTTCAGGAGTGGGCGTCGGCAACATATTCGCAGCCGCCCTCTTTATCCACCCTGCGCCGATGGGTCAGGGAGGGCAGGATTTACCCTTGCCCGGAGCTTCACGGAAAAGAATACAAACTAGAACCTGATTCGGTATACGTTGACCCGCGCAAGAAGATGATGGAGCGCCGGCCGGAATACGTAGCGCCGCCGAAAAAAGGATCGCTGATGGAGAAACTGAAACATGTCGAACAGGCCAAAGCGGTACGACGCTAATCTGCCAAGGAACCTGACGTATCGTAAAACGAAGCAGATTTACTCCTGGCGAAATCCTGTGAACGGTCAGGAGATTTCACTGGGTAAGATACCCCGCAAGGATGCGGTAGCCCAGGCTATAGAAGCGAACAGCTACATTGAACAAAACTACCTACCATCCGCCCTTCTCGATCGGCTTAAAGAGACGCCTGATTTCACAGTGAGTAAATGGCTTGAGCGGTACGACGTCATCCTGGGGCGACGCAGTCTGAAGCCAAGCACCATGAAGATACGTTGTAATCAGCTGCTAACCATTCAGGCTGAATTTGGTCGAATGCCTATTACCGCGATTAGTACGCGTGATATTGCAGTTTTCCTTGAATCATATGTTCAATGTGGGAAGCACAGCATGGCGGTTGCATTGCGATCGCTGCTGATGGATGTTTTCCGCGAGGCTGTTGTTGAAGGCATTATCGACAGGAATCCCGTAGAGCCAACCAGAACCCCATCACCTGAAGTCAGGCGCGAGCGCTTATCACTTGAGCAATTTCTGGCTATCCGCAAGGCTGCTGAAAGCATGGGAGGTTGGCTACAAAATGCGATGAACATCGGCCTGCTCACCGGACAGCGCCGGGAGGATGTAACGCGCATGACCTTCAGCGCGATCAGAGATGGGCGGCTTTTTGTGACGCAAAGCAAGACTGGTCATAAGCTGGCGATTCCACTGGAATTAGAGCTGAAAGAACTGGGAATGTCACTGGAGGGGATCGTAGAGGAGTGTCGGAAGGATAACCCATCGGATAGCCTGATTTATTCTGCAGTCCGTCGCGGGGGAAGAAAACCGGGGCCGGTTTCACCAGATGCGCTCACAGGTGCTTTTGCAGAGGCTCGTGAAATGAGCGGGATTAAGTTTGGCCCTAACCCACCCACATTTCATGAAATCAGAAGCCTTGCCAGCCGATTATATGAAGTGGAAAATTGAGAGGATTTTGCGCAAAGGTTACTCGGCCATAAAAACCTTTCTATGACTAAAAAGTATCTCGATTCACGCGGTCAGGAATATGTGATGGTATAGGTTGGATATAGTGATTTCGGGATATTTTCGGGAAATTTCGTAACCACCGCCAAAAATATAATATAAATCAGAGTACTAAAAAAAGACCGAATACGATTCCTATATTCGGTCCAGGGAAATGGCTCTCAAGGAGCCGTGCGCTAAAAGTTGGCATTTATGAAGGCGATGTCGCCTTGCCATTTAACATTAGAACAGCGCGG
>Ga0308161_1002295_pt1 | contig 20665 bp, 14 predicted proteins | sample PhyFR2_FD_201034 | JGI IMG/M metagenome (GOLD analysis project Ga0308161, IMG submission 201034) | Phyllosphere microbial communities from UC Gill Tract Community Farm, Albany, California, United States - DLSLF.R2 | ecosystem: Host-associated > Plants > Phyllosphere > Unclassified | place: USA...
TGCGCATCCTCGGTGAAGTGAAAAAGGAATACGCCGACCTGCTGCGTCGCGCCGACCACATCTTCATCGAAGAACTGCGCAAGGCCGACTGGTACCACAAGGTCAGCCAGGCGTTCGTAGTATTCCAGCCAGTCAAATCGGTCGGCGTGGTCGGTGACGGCCGCCGTTACGCCTGGGTCGTGGCCCTGCGTGCCGTGGAAACCATCGACTTCATGACCGCGCGTTGGGCGCACCTGCCTTACGAACTGCTGGAAACCGTATCCGGCCGCATCATCAACGAAATCGAAGGCATCTCGCGCGTTACTTACGACGTGTCGAGCAAGCCGCCGGCGACGATTGAGTGGGAGTGATCCTGCTGCGGTTCGAATAACGAAAAACCCTTGGCGTGAAGCCAAGGGTTTTTTCGTTTCAGGCCCCTGCAAACAGGTCAGGCGGGTAAACGACTTTGCAGGGTCATGCCGAGCTCGATCAGGCGCTCGGCTACTGCGGCGATGTCGCGGAATATCATGCCGGTGATGCGGCGCATCGACTGGTCCCAGATATAAAACCGGCCATCTGCGGTGCAATGCACCCTTGTGTGCACGATGTTGCTGGCGCTGTTGCGCCGCACGAGTGTGTATGTGCTGGGTTCTGTTTTCCGTATCACGAACATGCCATTGCGATGCAGAAGCTTTTCCAGCGTAGCGTCATTCCATGGCGGCACGGGGGCCTTGACCTGCAATCGCAGGTCAGCGAACAGAGGGTCGAAGGCGTTGCTTGTCGTCGCCCCGTTGTGAAATGGACCGCGAGCGACTTCCACGCCCGGGTCAATCCTGACGTCGGCTGCCTCGTCGGGCCAGATTTCTTCGATGCGCAAACCGATACCGCCCCTGAGTTCGCTTATGCCTGGCAGGTCCCTGAAGGTATTGGTGTTCGAGGCATCGACCAGAGCCACCCACTTGCCGGGTCTGTTTAGGAGCTTGTCACGCTCCATGATCTGCGTTGCCAGGCGGGTCTTGATCATCTGCTCTTCGATCGAAGTGAGTGGGACTTTCAGCGTGCAGGTTTGTGCTGCGTCCAGTCCATGGACGCGGACGCCATTGGCTTGGGCAGACCTGATCAATTCGAGCATGTTGAACCGGTTCTCAGGGTCGGTACCCAGGCTGGACAAATAGGTAGTGAGGTCCTCTGACATGTCTCCAGAGAGGTAGAAATGGTTGAGGTCCTCTTGGGCGAAATCACTCAGCAATCCACGCACGTAGAGCGTTCTGATATGCCGCGCGAACGTTGGCATGTTCTCGATCATGAAGCGCATGCTGGCGATGCGATCGAGGGTTTCTCCGACCGCCAGTCCATCGGTATTGGCAAACATCAGATCTATCAGCTCTTCGGTTTGCATCAAGGGATCGATTTGCGGAATGAGCGGCCGTCCCGGCAGATTTGTCCATTTCAGTTCTCGAAAGAATTCTCCGGCGTTGTTCAGCAGTGCTGTTCGTTGTTCGCTGAAATGCGCCTGGTAACGGTCGGTAGCCAGTAAATAACGGCGTCCAGCGCTTGTTGACTCGGCAGAAGCGTTGGGCAAGTTCATTGCCCATCTCCTCATTCCGGGTTTTTCCGTCTCTGAAATATCTTTGAGCGCCGTAACCAGGCGCAGCGGGCACGGAACGCCTGGAAGCGGTTCGACGCGTGGCAGATCCACCGATGGTGTTGCCTCAGAAGGGCTCAAATCTGTCTCCGGCGCACACGCCTTGCCCACGCATTGGCCGCCTCCGCGCAGCCGCAGCGCAGGCATGCGCTCCCACTTGCCAGCGCTTCCCAGGCGGACCGGCAACGAATAAGCGAACTGGTTGGGGCGCTCGGGATCGATGATTGCCCAGTTGCCGCTGTCCTGCGAGTCGGCGAAGTAGCGCACGTAATAGGCATCGCCATCCATTTCGATGGCATGACCGGGCTCGTTGTCGAGGCGGTAAATGCCTTCGTATTTCCCCGGCGTCGCCTCTACGGAATGTTGCGCAAGTAACTCGTTGCATCGATAGCTGGCAGGTACTTGTGGAAATGTCGAACCTTGCCCTGTAGCAGGCGTATTCAAGGGCTCAGTGACGTCGACGAATGTCGCCCCGCTGGGTATCTCGTTTGCCAACTCGCTGCTCGCTTCTTCAGCCGCTGTGACGGGTGGCGGATCCACAGGTGGCAATAATCGCGTGTCAGCCGAGGCAAGCTCGACCAGACCACGCATCTCTTCAGCCTCGGCATACTCGACCTGTGGCCCGACTTCCAGTTGCGCGCCGGTGCCGATCAGGAACGGCACATTGAATACGGTTTCGATAGCGCTGAGCACCGCACCGATCACCCCGGCTCTACGTTCGGTCGCCGTAATGCCGTTGATCGCCTGATCGATGTTCAGCCCCATGTTCGCGACGCCGGCGCCGATCAAGGGCAAAGCCACCGGCCAGCCCACGGCCGCCATCGGGCCGAACACTTTCAGCCCGGCGCTCAGATACCCGGTCCAGAGTTTCCTGCGTAGCTCACTGTTGGACGTGAGCACCAGATGCGCCTCGGCAATCATGCCCGCGCGAGTCGACTCGCTTAACCACGTGAAGGCGTCACCGCTGATCGCAACGTTGCTGCGGTTGATCATCCGGTGATCGCTGTGGCCCCAGGTGCTCACCAAACGGTTCATCAGATCAGTGAGGTTCTCAGTGATGTGATTGCTGTCAGCCAGCGAGAAGTGCTTGAGAAACAAAGGGCGTTTCTGCTCTGAATTCATCTGTTCGAGCAACCACCAGTGCAGATCCGCCGCAGTGTCCATCAGCCGAAAGGCCTGGGCTTGTCCCGGCAGGTAAAGGGTCTGCCGGCCACTGTCTTCGACCAGACGCAGCACGTTGGTGGCGACGTGACCGTCCAGATCCAGCGTGCGCACCTGCGCGCCGACCGGGTACGTCGATCGGAGCATTTGCAGGGTTACCGGCCAGGTAACGGGGCCGATCAGCGAGCTGACGATGCGTTGAAAATCATTGCCGTCAACGTCCCCCTGTTGCAGCGCCTGCACCGCCTGACTGAGGAAACTGCACTTTGCCATGGCGCGGAAATCTTCCGACGAGGTTTGCCAGAATTTGGCCAATTGATCGCTGTAACGCGTGCTGAAATCAACGGCCCAGAATGCCTTCAGCACATCGCTGCCAAGCAGTCGCACTTCGTTGTCCTGATTGAAATTCTCCGCGTCCGGGCCATCCGAGTAGAAGCCACAGTAAAGGCCCAGCAAATCTGCGTTGTCTTGATCGGTCGCACGAAAGCGATGGATCACCAACTGCGTGAGGGTGAGCGTTTCATAAGGCTTTTCCAGCAAGTGTTCCCAACCGGTAAAGGTCAGCGCGCTGCTTTGCGCCGTTTTGAATCGATGGAAATAAACCTGGTCGGGATCGAGGCCGGATAGCCCTTTGTCGGTCAGCAGTTCGATCGCAACTTGCCTGGCCGCATCGAGCAGGCTCGGGCAGTTCTGCACAATGGTCGTGGCGATGGCTTTGAGGGCGGTTTTGTCCGCTGCGTTTGGCAGCAGACGACGTTCGGGAGCGGTCATGCGGGTGTTCATCCTTGAGACACAAAGGCGGAAGATGACCGATGTGCTCAAGGGGAGGGTGTTACTCGGCTATTGCGTGATGTCCTTTTGAAAGTGAGCCAATGCTTTCGCAGATATCAAAGATATTCAGACCGAATCAGATCAGTATCGAACGGAGTCAGACCTTGTTCAGGTGCGAACACCCTCTGCGCCTGCTCTGCAGAGGCCACTCGTTCGCCTCGTGCCCGCACATGTAAATCGAAAAGCGTGTGCAGATCCGGCCTTGGTGTATGCACCAGGGCGCGCAGCATCAACGAAACTCCGCTGAGGTTGTTGTCAACGTTGTTCCAGCGGGGCGATGAAGTCAGCCCCAGATCGGCCCAGATCATGCGTCGCTCCTCCAGGTCCATCACGAATGGCAGGCAGATACTCGTGTCGGAGGCGATATCAATGCGGTCGACGACGGAGCGAGGCTCAAACACTTCCCCCGATGCAGTGTCGGCACGGGCCATCCAGCCCGCGAAGCATTCAGGAATGTCGCAATATGGCTGCCAGGTAAACGAATTGAGGGACGTGACGACGTAGCGGACGCCCTTTTTGACGAGAACATCAAGGTCGAGGTCGATGAATTCGGAGGCGCCGTTGGGCGCGTCGACGATGTCGCCGCTGTGGTAACCGCCATAACCTTTGAGGTTGTAATAGGCGATCGCTTCCTTGAAGACGAAGTCGGTGTCGAAGAAGGCGGCGGACAAGTCGATGTCCGTGCGGTCACGACCATTCTTCCACCACAGGAACAGGCGAATGAATCGCGTGTCCGGCATTGGCAACCGACTGCCGCGTACCAGTGTTCGCAGCGACTTCGCTGCGGCGCGCTGTGCCAGTGGCACCCGGTATTCGCGCAACGCCGGATCGATGAAACAACGCCCCAGTGGTGGCAGCAACGTGAAACGCGCGATCAGGGCGTTCTCGCAAATCTGTGCGGCACGTGCCAATACCTGCGGTGCGATCGACTCTCGACGATCAGCAGTGCCGAAGACTTTCGCCAGCGCTCCTTTTGGTGTGAACGCCCTCAAGGGCAGGGGACGCGGGGCATTTACCTGGGCCAGCAATTGCAGCAGCACAGGTGAGGACACTTGCGCCGCGACAGCCGCAAAGGCGTCGAGCACCGCGTCTGGTTCTGTGGCACGCCGTAACATCACGTCCAGACGGCGCGCGAATTCTCCGGGACGATCCTGCAGCACCGGCGTAAGCGCGGCGATCTGGCGTTGGGCAAGCATGGTTTCGACACGCGACCCGAACGAGGGCGGCGGATCGTTGCGTCGCGCTGCGGTGATGGCCGCGAATGCTCGCGGATACTTCTCAGCGTAATCGCCTGGATGCAGGACTTCGGCCAGTCGTTTCCAGCGTTCGGCCTGGCGCATCACATCTTCCGTAGCGTTGGGCGTGCGGTCGAGCAGGCGCAACAGCTTGCGCCGCATCGAGCGTTTCATTTTGCCAAAGCGCGTCTGCGCTGTTGCCAGCGACACGTCTCCACCATGCAGTGCGATCGCCACGCGCAGCACGTCCGTTGCCGTTTCGACATTTTGCTCAAGGAAGGCCTCAACCTGCGCATCGTCGTCGATATGCAGGATCAGTGCGCCGCCAACCAGCGCGCGAATCTCGCGAAACGGGATGGTCTCGGGCAGTAGACGGAACACATCGTTTTTGTACGTTCGGATAAACCAGCCGACATCCGCAGCTTCCTCTTCGGACAGCGAGGTGCGTGATGAGACTAGCGGCTCGAGCAATGCCTCGAACTCGCTGACACTTCCCGGTTCGATGACCCAATGGATGAAGTTGCCTTCAAGCATGGCTGGCCGAACCTGTTCGCTGGGTGGCAGGCGCCGAAGTGTGTGGTAGTGAATGACGGCGTTGAGATACAACTCCGCCTCTGTCGCTTCGAGGACTTGATTGGGGAAGTCAGGATAAAACGGTCGGTGATGTACATGAGCACCGCTGCGCCGCCGCAGGACTCGAATGACTTCACGCAGCCAGTTCTTGAGTTCGACCGCAGAGAGCATGCTGATTCGCTCGATCAGCGGCTCGGAGAGAACGCATCGAAACGCTGTAACTTCTTTGACAGCTGATGCGACCTGCGCGCGTGTGGCTCCGCCAGAGCCCGCAGGAACGTGCAGTTTTGTACGGCGCCGCAGGAACAGCTCCTGATTCATCATGATTTCTTCCTTGGTCGCCGTTTCCAGTGAGCTGAAGCTCACCTGTGCAATCGATACGAAAACGCCTGCAATAAGCAGGCGCGGTGTGGAGAGCGGAACCCCTAGTTCATGGAGGATAGAAGGAAGGTGTTCCATAGCCACGGCGGCATACTACCGGAGGTCATCGCGGCTTGTCAGCGAATCACATATTTTGAAATGGGCTCGCCTGTTGGCGAACGTCAGCGCCGCGCCACATCCGAAAAATAGAACTTGTCCAGCGTATGCCGCGATTCGGTGTATTCGAACTGGCGGCCGTCCTGCAGGAAGGTCTGGTTGCTGACCACGATGACATGGCTCTGGCCGTCGAGGTCCAGGTGTTGTTGGTCGTCCTTGCTGGACGGTACGGCTTCGATGGTGCGCTGGGCGTAGGCGATCTGCAGTTGCAGGGTCTGTTCGATGTGGGCGTAGATCGAATGTTCGGCAATGTCTGCTGACAGGTCGGGGATCACGTCGCTGACGAAGTGGTTGATGTCGAGGATGACGCGTTTGCCGTCGATGCGCCGTACCCGCTTGATCCGGGTGATCGGGCTGCCGGGTTCGGCATTGATATGTTCAAGCAATGCACCTTCAAGCGGCACCTGACACATCTCGACCACTTCGGTGCTGACGTCGTTGCCCAGTCGCGGGTGGGTCTCCTGGAAGCTGACGATGCCGCCGAGCTGGAATTCGATCGGGTTGGTCGACAGCACGAACGCGCCTTTGCCGTGAATCTTCTGAGCGAAACCGCGCTCCTGCAACTGGTCGATGGCCTTGCGCACCGTGCCACGGCTGGCCTGATAGGTGTCCATCAGTTCGGTTTCGGAAGGCAGCCGGGCGCCGCGCTCCAGGCGCTGGGTGGTGATACTGGCAAGCAAATCGCTGTAGATCTGGTTGTATTTGCTCATGGCTGGACTCTGTGCCGACGGTGCTCAAAACCCCGAACCTTAAGGGCAGGGTAGGGGTTTGTCCATGCGGACGAAGGAAAACATCTTAGGTCAGAGTAGGAAGAATCCGCGTTTTTCTGACGTTCATCCACGGATGCAAACTCGTACAGACGAGTTGTTGCATTAACTCGTACAGACGAGTATTTTTCGTTTCGGCGTGCTGCCAATAACAACAATCCACGACGGAAGAACAAGCATGAGCCATGACTATCCGAACATCGCCAAGGAGCTGCTGGAAAGCCTTGGTGGCCGTGACAACATCGAGCAGGCGGCGCATTGCGTCACGCGTTTGCGCCTGGCGCTGAAGAACCCCGCGCTGGTGAATGTGGCCGCGCTCAATGGCATCGATCTGGTCAAGGGTTCGTTCTTCACCGGCGGGTTGTATCAAGTGGTGATCGGCCCGGGTGATGTTGAAAAGGTTTATGCCGAACTGCGCCAGCAGACTGGCCTTGCGGCATCGACCATCGCCGACGTTAAACAGAAAAGCGCCGAGAAGATAAACGCCATGCAGCGGCTGGTGCGGGTGTTTTCCGATGTGTTCATGCCGATCCTGCCGGCGCTGATCATTGCCGGCCTGTTGATGGGCATCAACAACCTGCTCGGCGCCAAGGGCATGTTCATCGAGGGGCAGACCCTGCTCGATGCCTATCCCAATCTCGGCGGGTTGTGGAGCCTGATCAATCTGATGGCCAACACCTCGTTCGTGTTCCTTCCGGCGCTGGTGGGCTGGTCGGCAGCCAAGCGTTTCGGCGGCAGCGAAATCCTCGGCATCGTCCTCGGTCTGATGCTGGTGCACCCGGACCTGCTCAACGCCTGGAATTACGGCAAGGCCGTGGCCGGGCTGGACGGGCAGCAACTGCCGTACTTCGACATCCTCGGCCTGTTCCAGGTGGAAAAGGTCGGTTACCAAGGGCAGATCCTGCCGATCCTGCTGGCGGCGTACGTAATGAGCGTGATCGAAAAATGGCTGCGCGCACGCGTGCCCAACGCGGTGCAGTTGCTGGTGGTGCCGATCACCACCATCGTTGTCACTGGCGTGCTGGCGTTGGCGATCATCGGCCCGGTGACCCGGCATATCGGCATCTACATCACCGAAGGGCTGGTGATGCTGTTCGATCTGGCGCCGCTGGTGGGCGGTCTGATTTTCGGCCTGTTGTATGCGCCGCTGGTGATCACCGGCATGCACCACATGTTCCTCGCCGTGGACCTGCAATTGATTTCGAGCCAGGGCGGCACCTTCATCTGGCCGATGATTGTCATGTCCAATCTGGCGCAGGGCAGTGCGGCCCTGGCGGTGTTCTGGATGACGCGCAATGCGCGGGACAAGAGCATGGCCTCGACCTCGGCGATTTCTGCGTATTTCGGCATCACTGAGCCTGCGATGTTCGGCGTCAACCTGCGCTACAAGTTTCCGTTCTACGCCGCGCTGGCCGGTTCGGCGCTGGGTTGCATGTTCCTCTCACTGAACAAGATCCAGGCCTCGGCCATCGGCGTCGGTGGCTTGCCCGGTTTCATCTCGATCATTCCGCAGTTCATCCCGATGTTCGTCATCGGGATGCTGATCGCCATGCTCGTGCCGTTTGCCCTGACCTGCGTGCTGAGCATGAAGATCGTCCGTCCGGGTTACCGGGTTGCCTGAAACTCAACTGTAGGAGCTGCCGGAGGCTGCGATCTTTTGATCTTGCCTTTCAAAATCAAAAGATCGCCGCCTTCGGCAGCTACTACACGGCTCCAAAATTCAAGAGGAAATCCGCCATGCAAGACTGGCAACGTTCGGTGATCTATCAGATCTACCCGAAGAGCTTTCACAGCCATGCGGGCAACGCCACTGGCGATCTGCTCGGCATCGTCGCCAAGCTCGATTATCTGCAATGGCTGGGAGTCGATTACCTGTGGATCACGCCGTTCCTGCGCTCGCCGCAGCGCGACAACGGCTACGACATCAGCGACTACTACGCGGTCGATCCGAGTTACGGCAGCATGGCCGACTGTGAACTGCTGATCGCCGAAGCGGGAAAACGCGGCATCAAGCTGATGCTCGACATCGTGGTCAACCACACCTCGATCGAGCACGTCTGGTTCCAGCAGGCCCGCAGCAGCCTCGACAACCCTTACCGTGACTTCTACATCTGGCGCGACCAGCCGAACAACTGGGAATCCAAGTTCGGCGGTTCGGCCTGGGAATACGAAGCGCAGACCGGCCAATATTATCTGCACCTGTTCGACCACACCCAGGCGGATCTCAATTGGGACAACCCCAAGGTCCGCGACGAAGTGTTCAAGATGATGCGTTTCTGGCGCGACAAGGGTGTCGGTGGCTTTCGTCTGGACGTGATCAATCTGATCTCGAAACCGGCGGACTTCCCCGAGGACGACAGCGACGGTCGGCGCTTCTACACCGATGGGCCTAACGTGCATGCGTACTTGCAGCAAATGCACCGCGAAGTCTTCGAAGGGCATGAGCTGATCAACGTCGGCGAGATGTCCTCGACCCGCCTCGAACACTGCATCCGCTACTCCAATCCGCAGTCGAAAGAATTGTCGATGACCTTCAACTTTCATCACTTGAAAGTCGATTACCCGAACCTGCAGAAGTGGGTCCGCGCCGATTTCGACTTCCTCCAGCTCAAGCAGATTCTCTCCGACTGGCAGACCGGCATGCAGGCGGGCGGTGGCTGGAATGCGCTGTTCTGGTGTAATCACGATCAGCCGCGCGTGGTCTCGCGCTTCGGCAATGACGGCGAATACCGCGAGCTGTCGGCGAAGATGCTCGGCACTGCGCTGCACTTTCTGCAGGGCACGCCCTTCGTCTATCAGGGCGAAGAATTGGGAATGACCAATCCGGGGTTCGAGAGCATCGAGCAATACCGTGACGTCGAGACCCTGAATATCTTTCGCCTCAAGCGTGAAGCCGGCACCAGCGACCTCGACAACATGGCTGCGATCATGCAGAAGTCCCGCGACAACGGGCGCACGCCGATGCACTGGCACGCCGGGCACAACGCCGGCTTCACTCGCAGCGAACCATGGATCGGTGTGCCGGCCAATGCCGCACAGATCAATGTCGCGCATCAACTGCACGACCCGGAGTCGGTGCTGCATCACTATCGGCGCCTGATCGCCTTACGCCGCACTGAAGCATTGATCTCCGATGGCATCTATCGCCAGTTGTTGCCGGAGCATCCACAGGTCTGGGCGTACCTGCGCGAGGGGACGGGCGAACGCCTGTTAGTGGTGAACAACTTCTATGGCACTGCCTGTGAGGTCGAGCTACCGGCACTGATCGACGAAGCCCAGGAGCAGCGCTTGTTGATCAGCAATTACCCGGACTGCCCGCAGCGCACGAGTTTGCTGCAGTTGCGACCTTACGAATCCTTCGTGCTGCACCTGACCGACCCCTGATTTTTTAACTGAATAACAACCTTTGAAAAAACACGCAGAACGCTGCGCGGGGGATTTGTGCGCGCTGAATTCCTGCAACCACACAATAAAAACAACGGGTGGCATATATGAGAGCAACCATAAATTACAGTCTGGCAATCGCGGGGATTTGTCTGGCAATGCCTACGTCATCACATGCGCTGGAGTTCGGCGGCTATCTGCGTAGCGGGGTCGGTACATCGGTCAACAGCAGCAGCCAGTCGTGTTTCCAGTTGCCCGGCGCGCAGACCAAATATCGCCTCGGTAACGAGTGCGAGCAGTACGGTGAGCTCGAGCTGCGCCAGGATCTGTACACCCTCGACGACGGCTCGGTCCTGAGCGTCGACGGCATGGCCTCGCTGTATAACCGGTACGACCGCAGCCTGACGTTCAAGGAAGACAACGGCTCGATTCGTTTGCCGCAGGCGTATGCGCAATGGTCGGCAATGCCCGCGCTCAACGGCGGCTCGCTGTGGGCAGGGCGGCGTTACTACAAACGTAACGACATCCATATTTCCGATTTCTATTACTGGAACCAGAGCGCCACCGGGGCAGGCATTGAAGACGTGTTGCTCGGCGGCCTGAAATACAGCTACGCCTTTTCGCGCAAGGACAACCTTTACCAAAAGGATTACATCAACCGCCACGACTTCAATGTCGGCGGTTTCAACAGCAACCGCGGCGGAGAACTGGAGTTCGGCCTCAGCTACATCGACAAGCCCGACAGCCGCGACGCCCACCGTGGCTGGGCGATCACCACCCAGCATGTGCAGCAGGACTTTTTCGGTGGCAAGAACAAACTGGCGCTGCAATACGGCGAAGGGCCGGGCACCGGATTGGGCTATACCGGTAACGTCAGGCTTGATGACCGCAACAAGAGCTATCGCATCGTCGAGTTCTTCGACTGGCAACTGACGCCACGTTTTGGCGGACAATTCCAGGCGGTGTACCAGAAAGATATTCGTCAGGGCGGCGCCGACCAGAACTGGCTGTCACTCGGCGTGCGCCCGGCCTATGCACTGAGCGAGCAGTTCAAACTGGTGACCGAACTGGGGCACGATCAGGTCGAGGCGGCGGACGGCACGCGCAAGCTGAGCAAGTTCACCTTCGCGCCGACCTGGTCACCGAAAGGCCCGGAATTCTGGGCGCGGCCCGAAATACGTCTGTATTACACCTATGCCAGCTGGAACCAGGCAGCCAAGCGTGCCGCCAACCTGTTGGCCAAAGGTTCGGCGCTGTCCGACACGGGCGCCTTCGGCAATGCGCGGCACGGCGCCAATGTCGGCTTGCAGGTTGAATACTGGTGGAAATAAGCAAAGCGGCTGCGCCCGCTCATTCAATGAATACAAGCTCAGGTGATGTCATGGCCACACCCCAACAATTGCAGCTGCTGGCTCCTTTATCCGGCGTGCTGATGGCGCTGGACCAGGTGCCCGACCCGGTGTTTGCCGGGCGGATCATCGGCGACGGTTTGTGCATCGACCCGACTTCGTCAACGCTCTGCGCACCGTTGGCCGGTGTGGTCAGCGACGTGCAGGCCAGCGGGCACGCGCTCACCATCACCAGTGACGCGGGTGTTCAGGTGTTGATGCATATCGGCCTGGACACGGTGAATCTCGCCGGCGAAGGATTCACCCGCCGCGTTGAAACGGGGCAGCGGGTCGAAGCCGGGCAGGCGCTGATCGACTTCGATGCTGACTACATTGCCCTGCACGCGCGCAGTTTGTTGACCTTGATGCTGGTGGTCAGCGGCGAGCCGTTCGCTTCACTCGTTGGCTCAACCGGGTTGGTCGAGGTGGGCCAGCCAGTGCTGGACGTCGTGGTCGGCGCAGCCGTCGGCGAACATCCAGCGCCGATGCCGGGCGATGCGGTGTTCTCGCAGCCGATCAACCTGCCCAATTCCAATGGTCTGCACGCTCGGCCGGCGGCAGTATTCGCCCAAGCGGCCAAAGCATTTTCAGCGACCATCCATCTGCACAAGCTGCAAGCGCAAGCCAACGGCAAGTCCCTGGTGGCAATCATGGCGTTGCAGACGGCCCATGGCGACAGCGTGCAGGTCAGCGCCGAAGGTGAAGATGCCGAAGCAGCGGTCGCAGCGCTGACACGCTTGCTGAACGAAGGCTGCGGCGAAGCGGTGACAGCGCCCGCACCGGTCGAAGCCAACGCAGCAGAAATGCCGAACATCCTGCGCGGTGTCTGCGCCTCGCCCGGTTCGGCGTTGGGACAAGTCATGCAGGTCATCGAAGCGTCGCTCACGGTCAACGAGTTCGGCGCCGAGCCGCCAATCGAACTGGAGGCGTTGAGCCAGGCCCTGATCGAAGCCGACATGGCTCTGCAACATCTGCGTGACACCGCCAGCGGCCAGGCGCAGGCGGAGATTTTCAAGGCGCATCAGGAACTGCTGGCCGACCCGAGTCTGCTGGATCAGGCCCGGGCGCTGATCGACGCGGGCAACAGCGCGGCGTTTGCCTGGAAGACCAGCACCGATGCAACGGCGGCGATGTTTCGCTCGCTGGGCAATGCCTTGCTGGCTGAGCGCGCGGCGGATCTGGATGATGTCGGCCAGCGCGTGCTGAAGCTGATCCTCGGTGTTCACGAGCAGACGCTGGAGTTGCCGGACGACACCATTCTGATCGCCGATCAGCTGACCCCTTCCCAGACTGCCGGGCTCGATACGCGCAAGGTGCTCGGGTTTGCCACCGTTGGCGGTGGCGCCACCAGCCATGTCGCGATCCTCGCGCGAGCCTGTGGCTTGCCGGCGATCTGTGGCATGCCATTGCAAATGCTCGGACTCGGCAACGGCACGCGGGTGCTGCTCGATGCCGACAAAGGCGAATTGCAGTTGCACCCGGACGCCGAGTCCATCGATCAATTGCGCACGCGGCACGAACGCCAGCGCCAGCGTCATCAGCAGGAACTGGCGCAGGCCAGCGAGGCGGCTTGTACCCGTGACGGTCAGCACATCGAAGTCACCGCCAACGTTGCCTCGCAGGGCGAAACCGCCCAGGCCATGGAGCTGGGCGCGAGTGGCGTTGGCCTGCTGCGTTCGGAATTTCTCTACCTGGGCCGCCAACAGGCACCCAGCCAAGATGAACAAGTGGCCACCTACAGCGCCATCGCCCGCACCATCGGGCCGGCACACAATCTGGTGGTGCGCACCCTCGATGTCGGTGGCGACAAACCGCTGGCTTATGTGCCGATGGACAGCGAAACCAATCCTTTCCTCGGCTTGCGCGGCATTCGACTGTGCCTTGAGCGACCGCAACTGTTGCGCGAACAATTTCGCGCGATCCTCGCCTGCTGTGAACTGACGCGTCTGCACATCATGTTGCCGATGGTCACGAATCTGGCCGAGCTGCGTCTGGCGCGGCAGATCCTCGAAGAGGAGGCGCGAGTAGTCGGCATTAGGCACATGCCGAAACTGGGAATCATGATCGAAGTGCCAGCCGCCGCGCTGATGGCCGATGTGCTGGCGCCGCACGTGGATTTCTTTTCCATCGGCACCAACGATCTCACCCAATACACCTTGGCCATGGATCGCGATCATCCGCGTCTGGCCAGCCAGGCGGACAGCTTTCACCCTTCGGTGCTGCGCCTGATCGCGATGACGGTGAAGGCTGCGCATGCCCACAGAAAATGGGTCGGCGTCTGCGGCGCCATGGCGTCTGAACGCCTTGCGGTGCCGTTGCTGCTGGGGCTGGATGTGGATGAGCTTTCGGTAAGCGTGCCGTTGATTCCGGCGATCAAGTCGGCGGTGCGCGAAGTGAATCTGGCCGACTGTCGAATCATCGCCGAACAGGTCTCGAACCTGGAAAGCGCCGCCGACGTGCGCGCAGCCTTGCAGCAGTTTCATGGGGCGAAAGTCGATGCCTCACCGGTTATGGAGAATTGAAAATGTTCGACAAATTGCAGCAGGCATTCTGGAAAGCACTGACGCCGGATCTGGTACCGGATGAGGTGAAAGCCGTCGCCGAACCGATTGCCGGCTTGAGCGCCGAGATCGTAGCGGCGCTGGGCGGTGTGGATAACCTCAAGTCGCAGCAACCGCTGGCGCTGACCCGGGTGCGCGTGACGCTGCACGACGCGGCCTGTGTCGACCGTCAGGCCTTGAGTATGGCCGGTGTGTCGGGCGTCATGTGCCTTGAGGGCGGCGTGCTGCACCTGATTACCGGGCTGCGCGCATAAGGCCGACAAGACGTGCGGCCGCAGGTCGCCCTTACTGTTTCTCAACTGCGGGTGTATCGTATTCGCCTTTTTGCGGATCCCTCGGGGTCCGTCGCTGATACGTGAGGTAGTTGAGTTCATGTCCTTTACCCGTCGCCAAATCCTCGGTGGCCTGGCCGGTCTTGTTGTCGTTGGCGTGGGCGCGGGAGGCGCGTCGCGTTACTGGCTGGGCAAGATGGCCGACGCCGAGGCCGGCCACGACTATGAACTGATCGCCGCGCCGCTCGACGTCGAGCTGGTGCCGGGGCACAAGACCGAAGCCTGGGCGTTCGGCCCGTCGGCGCCGGGCACCGAGTTGCGTGTACGCCAGGGTGAATGGCTGCGGGTGCGTTTCATCAATCACCTGCCGGTGGCGACCACCATCCACTGGCACGGCATCCGCCTGCCGCTGGAAATGGACGGCGTGCCTTATGTGTCGCAACTGCCGGTATTGCCGGGCGAATACTTCGACTACAAATTCCGCGTGCCGGACGCCGGCAGCTATTGGTATCACCCGCATGTCAGCAGCAGCGAGGAACTGGGGCGCGGGCTGGTCGGGCCGCTGATCATCGAAGAACGCGAGCCGACCGGCTTCAAGTACGAGAAAACCCTGAGCCTGAAGAACTGGCACATCGACGAGCAAGGCCAGTTCGTCGAATTCAGCATCCCCCGCGAAGCGGCCCGTGGCGGTACCGCTGGGCGCTTGTCGACGATCAATGGCGTGCCGCTGCCGGTGATTGATCTGCCGGCCGGGCAGATCACCCGGGTGCGTCTGCTCAATCTCGATAACACCCTGACCTATCGCATCAACATCCCCGGTGTCGAAGCGAAGATCTACGCGCTGGATGGCAACCCGGTCGAGCCACGACCATTGGGCAAGGAATACTGGCTCGGCCCCGGCATGCGCATTTGCCTGGCGATCAAGGCGCCGGCGGCCGGTGAAGAGTTGTCGCTGCGTAACGGCCCGGTGCGTCTTGGCACGCTGCGTTCAGTCGCCAACACCGACGCGCCGACGGACTGGCCGAAAGCCCTGCCGGCCAACCCGGTGGCCGAGCCGGATCTAGCCAATGCCGAGAAACTCAACTTCAATTTCGAATGGGTCGGCTCGGTCTCGGTGAACACCGAAAACGGCAAACCGCCGAGCCTGTGGCAGATCAACGGCAAGGCCTGGGACATCACCGACAAGACCTGTGCTGACCGACCGATTGCCAGCCTGAAACTGGGTCAGAGCTATATTTTCGAATTGAAGAACATGACCCAGTACCAGCACCCGATCCACCTGCACGGCATGAGCTTCAAGGTGATCGCGTCGAACCGGCACAAAGTCATTCCGTATTTCACCGACACCTATCTGCTGGGCAAGAACGAGCGTGCGCAAGTGGCGCTGGTGGCGGATAACCCGGGAGTGTGGATGTTCCACTGCCATGTCATCGACCACATGGAAACCGGCCTGATGGCCGCGATTGAGGTGAAGTGATGCGCCAGATCCGCCCGGCGGCGATCATCGACCGCAGCCGCGACCGCGACTTCATGCGCGAAGCCCTGACCCTCGCCGCACAGGGCGCCGCCCTCGGTGAGGTGCCGGTGGGCGCGGTGCTGGTGCACGATGGCGCGATCATCGGTCGCGGCTTCAATTGCCCGATCAGCACCAGCGACCCGAGCGCCCATGCGGAAATGGTCGCGATCCGCGCCGCCGCGCAGGCAGTGGATAACTATCGCCTGCCGGGCAGCACGCTGTATGTGACGCTGGAACCGTGCAGCATGTGCGCCGGGCTGATCGTGCATTCGCGGGTGGCGCGGGTGGTGTACGGCGCGCTGGAACCCAAGGCCGGGATTGTGCAGAGTCAGGGACAGTTTTTTACCCAGGGCTTTTTGAATCACCGGGTGTTGTATGAGGGCGGGGTGCTGGCTGAAGAATGTGGTGCGGTGCTGACCGAGTTTTTCCGTGCCAGACGCACCAAAAGCCCCTCACCCTAACCCTCTCCCAGAGGGAGAGGGGACCGACCGAGTTGGATGGACCAAATCCGCCGAACTGAAATACCGAGTCGGACGCAAGTTTTGAAAAGCTCAACAATCAGCTCCCTCTCCCCGGGGAGAGGGCTGGGGTGAGGGGCAGGCCCACCGCGGTCATGGGAAAATACGCTTACTTCCTGGCGACGATAACCGCCCGCATCGGCGCCGGCAGCCCTTCAATGGTTTTGCTGTGATCCTCAGGATCCAGAAAATCGCTCAGCGACTGATACTTCATCCACTCCGTCCCGCGTTGTTCTTCCACCGTCGTGGTACTGACATCCACACAACGAATATCGCTGAACCCGGCGCGCCGCAGCCACAATTCCAGCGCCGGCACCGACGGCAAAAACCACACGTTGCGCATCTGCGCGTAGCGATCTTCCGGCACCAGCACTTGGTTTTTGTCGCCTTCGACCACCAGGGTTTCCAGCACCAGTTCCCCACCCTTGACCAGGCAATCCTTCAGCGCCAGCAAATGCTCGATCGGCGAGCGACGGTGATAGAACACGCCCATGGAAAACACCGTGTCGAAGCCTTCCAGATTCGGCGGCAGGTCTTCAAACGGAAACGGCAGGTGCCAGGCATTCGGCTCGGACAAGTAACGCTGCACCGCCTGGAACTGGCAGAAGAACAGCCAGTTCGGGTCGACCCCGATCACGCTGTCGGCACCGGCGCCTAGCATGCGCCACATGTAGTAGCCGTTGCCGCAGCCGACATCGAGGATGCGTTTGCCCTTCAGGTCGAGGTTCGGGGAGACGCGCGACCACTTCCAGTCCGAGCGCCATTCGGTGTCGACATGCACACCGAACAGATCGAACGGCCCTTTGCGCCACGGCGACAGCCCCATCAGCGCGGTGCGCATCTGCGCGCGAGTTTCGTCGTCGCAATCGGTGTCGAGTTTCAGGCCGTTGAGCAGGTCGACTTCGCTTGGCTGGATTTTCGGCAAGGCGTCCAGCGCACTTTGCCAGCGCTCCAGATCGCCGTGGCCCTTCTCCATTTTCTTGTCGAGTTGCGCTTGCAGCGTGCTGGCCCATTCGGCCAGCGGGGTACCGGCCAGACGGCGGGCGAGGGGGGACAGATCAATCATGGCAAGGCAATCAACGAGGCAAAGTTAAGACACTGGAACCACGGCACGACTTTCGAGAACCCGGCGGCCAGCAGGCGTTCGCGGTGTTCTTCGAGGCTGTCGGGCTTCATGACATTTTCGATGGCGCTGCGCTTCTGGGCGATTTCCAGTTCGCTATAGCCGTTGGCGCGTTTGAACGCCACGTGCAGATCGGTGAGCAGCGCATGCTCTTCGGCATCGTTGAAGCGCAGCTTCTCCGAGAGAATCAGCGCGCCACCGGGCAACAACGATTGGCGAATGCGCGAGAGCAACGCGGTGCGCTGGTCCGGGGCGATGAATTGCAGGGTGAAGTTCAGCGCCACCACCGAGGCCGGTTGAAACTCCAGCGCGAGGATATCGCCCTCAATTACCTCGACCGGCAGCAGTTCCTGAAACATCGAATCCTGACCGTTGAGGTATTCGCGACAGCGCTCGACCATCGCCGCCGAGTTATCCACAGCAATAACCCGGCAGCCGTCGGTGCGCACATGACGGCGCAGGGCTTGCGTGACTGCGCCGAGCGACGAACCGAGGTCGTAGAGCACGCTGTTCGGCTGGGCGAACTGCGCCGCGAGCACGCCGAGGTTTTCGACGATGGTCGGGTAACCCGGCACCGAGCGCTTGATCATGTCCGGGAACACCCGCACCACGTCTTCATTGAAGGCGAAGTCAGGCACCTGGGCCAAAGGCTGGGCGAATAGGCGATCGGGTTCTTTGCTCACGGCGGCGTCCGGCGGTGTCGGTGGAAAAGGCCGGCATTTTAGCCAAAGTGGGGCATGGATGCTTGAATTGCTGATAAGCCGCTTCGGTGCGGTTAAAGACGGGTGATTCGGCGACCTTGAGTCGCCGCGCACGAGGCGATCTGTAGTTGTGAGTCACGCTCTGCGCAGCTCGGCGGGCCAAGGCTGTCTCAGGTGTCGATATAATTGACTGCGAAATTCCCGTTCAGCTTGATTCCAGGGGTTATCACACCGCCGTAGTCCTGGACCGTATCGATGGCATATACGCCGGAGACGGACTTGGAGAAATGGTCAACGGTCAGCTTCAGGGTCATGCTGATCGGCGTATATCGTATGTTGGCCTTCCCCGTCTCGGTGTCGACCTTTACCTTGGCATGGCCGAGGTTGTATTCGGCAGTCACGATGTCGTTATCGAAAGTGAACTCAATCTTGTAAATATCCTGATCAAATGGGAGATAGTCGGCGCCCGTGATGGTAATTCGCTCGGTGCGGAATGCATTGACTAACGGAAAGCTGAACGCCTCAGCGTCTTCAATCTGGCACGTGAAGGCGTTGGCTTGGGGTTTGAAATCCTTGTCTTGAGTGCTCATGGCCGTTCCTTGAGTACGCGACAGCTCATGGGGAGCTGCTCTGCGTCCACTCTAAACGTGAGTGGGAAGGACTGGTAACTGACAGAAATGACAGTTTTTTATACGAATAGATCATGGGGTCGTGCGCGGTTATCGCGAATGAGAAGAAGGATTCGCGAACCCGATCATTCCACGGAAATGGCGCAGTCAAAGGTTTCCACTGGCAGCACTTCCGGAGCCCACGGTTGTTGCGAGGTCAGGCGCAAGCGCCCGGTGCCGGCCGCGAAGGCCTGGAAGCGCCAGGTCGAAACCCCCGCTGCGCCCACCACGCCGGCATCTTCCGGATTGCTGTAAACCTCCGGGCTGAGCGCGCGCAACACGCCGCCAGCCGAATCCTGAATCGCCCAGCGGTAGCCGGTGGTCGGGTTGCTTGGCAGGCTGATGATCAGGTTTTGCCCGACGTTGAGCCGCACGGGGCATTCGCTTTGTTTTTCCACGGTCACGTTGTGTTTCGGTTGCGTGGCGCAGGCCGCCAGCAAGGAAAGGGCGAGGGGGAAAAACAGGCGAGTGGGGGACATAAGGTCAGCAGCTCCGGCGGTTACGACGAACGGCGAGCATAACTGAAGATGAGACGAAGTGTGACGTTCGGGGGATTGGCGTCGCCAGAGTTGCCGCCTTCGCGAGCAGGCTCGCTCCCACAGGGTGATGGGGTGAATACAAAAACTGTCGACACCGCTTACCACTGTGGGAGCGAGCCTGCTCACGAAAGCGACATAGCAGGCACTACATGATTGTCAGAAGAGCACCTTCGCCACATCCGCAAACTTCTTCGCAAAGTGCACGGTAATCCCTTCCTTCAGATAATCCGGCAGTTCCTCAAAGTTACCCCGGTTCGGCTCCGGCAGAATCAGTTCGAAAATCTTCTGCCGGCGCGCTGCGATCACTTTCTCGCGCACGCCGCCGATCGGCAGTACATGCCCGGTCAGGGTCAGTTCGCCGGTCATCGCCACGCCTTTTTTCGGTGGCTGATTACGCGCGAGGGATAGCAGGGCGCTGGCCATGGTTACGCCGGCGCTCGGGCCGTCCTTTGGCGTCGCGCCTTCCGGTACGTGCAGGTGGACGAAGGCTTCGTCGAAGAACTTCGCGTCTCCACCAAACTGCTTGAGGTGCGAGCTGACGTAGCTGTAGGCGATCTCTGCCGATTCCTTCATCACATCGCCCAGTTGCCCGGTGAGCTTGAAGCCGCGGTTGAGTGTATGAATCCGCGTGGCTTCGATCGGCAAGGTCGCGCCGCCCATGCTGGTCCAGGCCAGGCCGGTAATCACGCCGGTGCCGGACAGCACTTGTTCATTGCGGAATACAGGATGGCCCAGCGAGGCTTCGAGGTCTTTCGGGCCGAGTTTGATCACCGCTTTCGGATCGTCGATCAGCTTCATCACCGCTTTGCGCACCAGTTTGCCCATCTGCTTTTCCAGCTGCCGCACGCCGGCTTCACGGGCATAGCCGTCGATCAGGGCTTTGAGCGCGGTGTCGCTGATGCTCAGGCTGCCTTTTGATACGCCGGCCTTTTCCAGCAGTTTCGGCCACAGGTGACGCTTGGCGATGGCGACTTTTTCTTCGGTGATGTAGCCGGACAGGCGAATCACTTCCATCCGGTCCAGCAACGGGCCGGGGATCGAGTCGAGGGTGTTGGCGGTGCAGACGAACAGCACCTTCGACAGATCCATGCGCAGGTCGAGGTAGTGGTCGAGGAATTCAACGTTCTGCTCAGGATCGAGGGTTTCCAGCAGCGCCGAGGCCGGGTCGCCCTGGTAGCTCTGGCCCATTTTGTCGATCTCGTCGAGCATGATCACCGGGTTCATCACTTCGACGTCTTTCAACGCCTGCACCAGTTTGCCCGGCTGC
>Ga0308161_1002297_pt1 | contig 20651 bp, 20 predicted proteins | sample PhyFR2_FD_201034 | JGI IMG/M metagenome (GOLD analysis project Ga0308161, IMG submission 201034) | Phyllosphere microbial communities from UC Gill Tract Community Farm, Albany, California, United States - DLSLF.R2 | ecosystem: Host-associated > Plants > Phyllosphere > Unclassified | place: USA...
GTTGGCCGACGCCGGGCAGAAGGACGTCCGGATCGAGGCGGCGCTGGCCAAGCTCTGGTCCACGGAGATCAGCTGCCGGATCGCGGACGAGCTGGTGCAGATCCGCGGCGGGCGTGGCTTCGAGACCGCCGATTCGCTGCAGGCCCGGGGCGAACGGGCGGTGCCGGCGGAGCAGCAGTTGCGGGACCTGCGGATCAACCGGATCTTCGAGGGGTCCTCGGAGATCATGCGGCTGCTGATCGCGCGGGAGGCCGTGGACGCGCACCTGGCCGCCGCGGGCGCGCTGGCCACTGCGGACGCCAGTCTGCCGGACAAGGCCCGGGCCGCCGTCGGCGCCTCCGGGTTCTACGCCCGCTGGCTGCCGAAGCTGCTCGCCGGCAACGGCATGGACCCGCGGTCCTACGGCGACTTCGGCCGGCTGGCCCGGCACCTGCGGTACGTCGAGCGCGCCTCGCGGAAGCTGGCGCGCCAGACCTTCTACGGGATGGGCCGCTGGCAGGCGGGGCTGGAGCACAAGCAGGCGTTCCTGGGCCGGATCGTGGACATCGGCGCCGAGCTGTTCGCCATCTCCGCCTGCTGCTCCCGGGCCGAGATGCTGCTGCGCACCGCGCCGGAGCGCGGGGCGTCCGCCTACGAACTGGCCGATGCCTACTGCGCGCAGGCCCGGGTGCGGGTCGAGGAATACTTCGACCAGCTCTGGCGGAACACCGACGACGGCGACCGCGGCCTGACGGCGAGGGTGCTGGCCGGCGACTACGAGTGGCTGGAGGCCGGGGTGCTGGACCAGTCGGAGGGCACCGGGCCGTGGATCGCCGATGCCTCGCCTCGGGAGTCGAAGGCGGAAAACCTGCACCGGAGCTACCGCTGACCTGCGGCAACACCCGCGATCCCTAATAATAAGCAACCTTGCTAATTGGGTTGCCGGCGTGGTTAGGTATGGCAAGACCTGATGACGGTCGAAGCATTGCCGTGCCCGGCCGGAACAGCCGGCACGGGTCTCCCAATGAAAGCGAGCAGCCATCATGAGCAGCACAGCAGGCCCCGAAGACCGCACTCCCCGCCGCGAGGGCACGGCGGACGTCGAAACGGGCCGCGACGCCCGGATTCACGACGCCCGGCAGGACACCGCCGAGCCCGTCCGCCCCGCCGGGACCGAGACTGTCCGGCCCGCCGAAGAGCACGCCGGCCACCACGCCGAGCACCGGGCGGAGACTCCCGCCGCGGCCGCCGCCGGGACCCGCGCCGAGGAGCGCGAACTCCGCGCCGAGGACCGGGCAGACCGCGCCGCCGAGACCCGCGCCGAGGACCGGGCCGGCCACTCCACCGAGACCCGCGCCATGCCCGCCGCCGCCGGCGCCGCAACGGGTGCCGCCGCCGCAACGGCCGCCCGGGACCACCACGACAACCGGCCCATCCATGGCTCGCGCGACCCCCGCCAGGACGGACTGGACCGCCACGACCGGCTGGACCGGGAGACCGTCGTCGAGGAGGTTCCCACCCGCGAAACGGTCGTGGCCCGCGAAAAGGAGCAGTTCGGCGGCATCAAGGTCGGCTCCGCCTTCTTCGGCTGGCTCGCCGCCACCGGCATGGCCGTGATCCTGACCGCGCTGGTCGCTGCCGCCGGTACCGCCGTCGGCCTCGCCACCAACACCACGGTGAACGATGCCGTGAACCAGGCCTCCGGCAACCAGACCGTGGGCCTCGCCGGCATCATCACCCTCCTGGTGATCCTCTTCCTGTCGTACTACTGCGGCGGCTACGTGGCCGGCCGGATGGCGCGTTTCAACGGCGCGCGGCAGGGCCTCATGGTGTGGATCTGGGCGCTCATCGCCGCCGTCGTCGTCGCCATCCTGGCCATGACCGCCGGCCAGAAGTTCGACGTCCTGGCTAACCTGAACAGCTTCCCGCGCATCCCGGTCAACGAGGGTGACCTCACCACCACCAGCGTGATCGCCGCCGTCGTGGTGGCCGTCGTGGCCCTGATCGGCGCCATGCTGGGCGGCCTCGCGGGCATGCGCTTCCACCGCAAGGTGGACCGCGCCGGCTTCACCCCGGTGGAAACGGTCGAGGAGCGCTAATCCCCTTAGGGGAACGGCATCACTAGCGGCCCTCGACGCCGTCGAGGTAGTACCAGCGGCGGTCCAGCCGGCGGAACCGGCTGGTCTCGCGCTGGACGCCGCGCTCCCCGCCCACCCGGTAATGCGCCGCGAACTCGACCGTTCCCTCGCTGTCCAGGGGGCCGCCGCGGTGGGTCGCAAGGATATCCAGCCGCCGCCACTGGATCTCCGGATCAAGCTCCAGCTCCGCCGGCCGGGTCTCCGGGTGCCAGGTGCGCAGCAGGTACTCCGGATCCAGGACCACGAACGCGCTGTACCGGGAGCGCATCAGCTGCTCGGCGGTCGGTGCCTCCGCTTCCCCGCGGTGGTACCGGCCGCAGCACTGCCCGTACTGCTCACCGGAGAGGCACGGGCACCGGCCCTCGAACCCTGACTGCTGCACGTGTTTCCCTTCCCTCGCCGGGTCCCTGATGGCCCGAAGCTGACACCGACTATATGCCTCTACCGGGACGCCGCGGGCCCGAAGGTATCGGCTTGGACACATCCTGGGTCCGCCGACGTTTCCCGGCGCGTCGGCGGCGGATTCTCCGTAAGGTTAACGGTGGCCGGGAACGGCCCGAAGCAGGCTTGGAAGGGAGAGGCGACGTGGAAGACCCGACGACCACCGCCATGAATCTGACCTACGCCGGCACCCTCGTGATTGGCATCGTCATGTTCTTCGGCGTCGCGGCGGCCTTCGTCATCACCCTCCTGCTCGCCGGCCTCGGCAGGCTCATCGCCACGTTGGGCATGGCCCTCTTCGGGCGCCGCGCCGACGCACCCGTTGCGACAAAACGCAGGCCGAAACTGAAGCCGGCCCGCAAGGAACCGCAGATCTCACCGGAGTGGGCGGCCGCCGTCGAACGCGCCGATGCCCGGGCCCGCGCACGGGCCGAGGCGGCCGCTGCACCCGAAGTCACCGTCTCCGTCCGCGAGCTCCCCGCCGCCGGCCGTCCGGAGCGCAAGGCCAGCTGAGCCCTTACCGCGCCCGGGTATCTGGGCTACGTTGGGACCCATGGAATTCAGATACCTCGGCCACAGCGGCTTCAAGATCTCGGAAATCACCTTCGGCAACTGGCTCACACACGGCTCGCAGGTGGAGAACGACGTCGCCACCCAGTGCGTGCGGGCGGCGCTCGACGCCGGGATCAGCACCTTCGACACGGCAGACGTCTATGCCAACACGGCGGCCGAGACCGTCCTCGGCGAGGCCCTCAAGGGCGAGCGGCGTGAATCCCTGGAAATCTTCACCAAGGTCTTCGGCCCCACCGGCCCCAAGGGCCACAACGACCTGGGCCTTTCCCGCAAGCACATCATGGAGTCCATCAACGGCTCCCTGTCCCGTCTGCAGACCGACTACGTGGACCTGTACCAGGCACATCGGTATGACTTCGAAACCCCGCTGGAAGAGACCATGCAGGCCTTCGCCGACATCGTCCGGCAGGGCAAGGCGCTGTACATCGGCGTGAGCGAATGGACCGCGCAGCAGATCCGCGACGGCCACGCCCTCGCCAAGGAACTGGGCTTCCAGCTGATCTCCAACCAGCCGCAATACTCCATGCTGTGGCGGGTCATCGAGGCCGAGGTTGTCCCCACGTCCGAGGAGCTGGGCCTGTCCCAGATCGTCTGGTCCCCCATGGCCCAGGGTGTCCTCAGCGGCAAGTACCACCCGGGCAAGCCCGCCCCCGAGGGCAGCCGCGCCACCGATTCCAAGGGCGGCGCGCGGATGATCGAGCGCTGGATGTCCGACGAGGTGCTCACCGGCGTGCAGCAACTCAAGCCCATCGCCGACGAGGCCGGGCTGACGATGGCGCAGCTGAGCATCGCCTGGGTGCTGCAGAACAAGAACGTCGCATCCGCCATCATGGGCGCCTCGCGGCCCGAACAGATCGAGAAGAACGTTGCTGCGGCCGGCGTGAAGCTGGACCAGGGCATCATGGACAAGATCGATGCGGCCATCGGTTCGCTGGCCGAGCGCGACCCGGCACAGACCAAGTCCCCGGCCTCGCGCGAGGCCTGACGGCTGGCGCGACCCGGGCCGGGCGCGACCCTGGGCTGGCGCGCCGTGCCGCCTTGCGTTGGCGGGACCGTGTTTCGGTTAGGCTCTGCACAACCGACACGATCCCGCCCGCAGGTGGCGGGCCAATCCTTGGGGGAGCCAATGAAAAACCTCTTCGATTTTTCCTTCACCCGGTTCGTTGCGCCGTCGATCGCCAGGATCGTCTACATCCTGATCATGATCGCCCTCGGCGTGATGTACCTCTTCTTCGTCATCTCGGCCTTCGCCAGCCGGAACCCGTTCCTCGGGGTGCTGGTGCTGCTGGTGATCGGCCCGCTGATCGTGATTATCTACCTGGCCCTGGCCCGGATCGGCCTCGAGTCCCTGGTGGCCGGCATCCGGACCGCGGAGAACACCGCGGAACTGATCCGGATGCAAGGCGGCACCCCTCCGGGCGCCCACCTGGGCCCGCAGCAGCACGGACCGGTGGGTCCGCAGTCCTGGGACACGCACGGCAACCAGTACCCGGCACCGCAGCAGCCCCAGCAGTACCCGGGCGGCTACCCGGGTTCCGGCCAGCCGCCCGTCCCGCCGGCACAGTAACCCGGCGAACGCAGCCCGGCGGGGCGGCCGCCCGGCAGCGTCTGCCTAGCGGCCCCGGCGCAGGTGTTCGGCGTTGAGCGCTTCCAGTTCGCTGTCCGTCAGGTCGTCGAAGCTCCGCGCCTCGCGCTTATCCGTGCGGGAGAACCGCATGAACATCAGGATGATCAGCGGCAGGTCCACGGCCTCGCAGATGAACCAGAGCGCGTCCCCGGCCAGTTGCTGGTCCCGGAGCGCGTCGGGGAACCAGCCGGGCCCGGCCTGCCGCGCCGTCACGAGGTCCAGCACCTGACCGTTCAGCCGGAGCAGGATCCCGGGGACGGCGTCCACCAGCAACTCGATGAAGACGAAGACGAACTCCAGCGTGATGAAGGCGCTGGAGCGGTGGAAGTCGGCTTCCTCGATAATGGGCAGCGCCATCAGCAGGCCCAGCAGCGGGATGACCACGGTCAGCAGGGCTTCTGCCAGTGGATTGGCCCGCAGCACATAGAACGCCGGGGTCAGGAAGGTCGAGAAGAGCGCCAGGCCCAGCAGCGGGGCCACCAGGGAATTGCTGACGAAGCGGACCAGGCGGTGGCCCAGCACGGAATCCAGGCGTCCGGCGCCGCGCTCCGACAAGGCGGCGCGGGCCAGTCCGATGGGTTTTCCGAGGCCGATCAGGAGCGGGACGACGAAGAGCAGCAGCGTGATCTTCACCGTGAACGCCCACCGCAGCCCGGCGCTGTAGACGCCGGTGAACCCGCAGGTCAGCACCAGGAATGAGCCGAGGCCCAGAACATAGAAGGCGAGCGTGCGCCAGAGCGGCCAGCGGCCTCCCTTTGCCGCCGCGGCCCGGAGTCCCAGGCCGTAGAGGGTGCCGGCGATCAGCGCAAGGACCAGCGCGGTCCAGTCGACCTGCCAGGCGGAAATAACGACGTCGAGAGGTGGCACGCGCCCACCTTACGGGCGTTTCCTAGGAATTTCCCGGGATCGGCGGCGTCATTCGGCCGGCCGGCCCGGCTGCGGGTTCTGTTCCGGAGCGGCGTGTTCGATCACGGCGGCGATGTGCTGGAGCAGGTATTCCTGTCCGGCAACGGTGGGGTGGTCGCCGTCGGGACCGATCAGGTCCTCGACGTCGTCGCTGATCCAGCCCTCGGCGATGGGATCCACGAATTCGGCGCCGGCACTCTGGGCGGCGCTCCTGAGTTGGGAGCGGATATCCAGCAAGCCGGGGTCGGGGTCCGTGGTGTACGACGGCGGGCCCACCACGATCAGCTTGGCCGAAGGGGCCGCGACCTCCGCGTGGGCCAGCGCCGTCGAGGCCGCCTCGCCGACGTCGTCGGGGGCGTAGCCAAGATCGTTCTCCGAACCGAAGAACACCACCACGCCGGTGTCCGGCGTGACGAACTGGTCCACCTGGCTGCCGAAGGTGCCGTCGGCGTCACCCGGGCGGACATAGCCGCTGCCGTTTTCCGCTGCGTTGACCACCTGGAACCCGGACAGGGCGGGATCCGTGCGGATCAGGGCCGGCCAGGCGTGGTCGGGGGACGTGCCGTGGCCGGTGCTCAGTGAATCGCCGACCACCACCACGCGCACCGCGGGGGCCGCAGTGACCGCCGGCTGCGAGGAACTGGCGAGGGCCGCCGCTACCAGGCAGGCCGCGATACCTACGGCGACGTGCCGTCCGTGACTGCCGCGCGAAAAGAAGGTGACTGCCATGATCGCCTCCTGCCTGGAACCTGCCGTGTCCGCCCCCGCAGGGACGCTGGATACAGCAACGTTGCCGACTGTTGCCAGTGTAACCGCGCCCGCTGTGGACGCCACCCCCGTGGGCCAACAGGTTCAGGAAGCCGGCGGCGGGACCGGCGCGGGCTGAGGTGGGGCCGGGACAGGTGGGATTGGGCCGGGCGGGACCGGCGCCGGCTGCGCGTCGCCGGGATCGGCGGGACCGAGGTCCAGGTGGAACGGCGGATACTCGTCCCTCATCAGGGCCACGTAGGCAATGACCCGGTAGATCCACCGGTTGAGCCCCATCAGGAGGTCGAAGAGGCCGGGCCAGTATTTGCCGGTAAACAGCAGGACCACGCCGGCGATCAGCACCAGCAGCCCGATCAGGGAGATGCCCGCGTTCTCCTGCACCCATTCCGTGCCGTCCCAGTACCGCTCCCGCCCGCCCCAGCCGCGCACGGTTCCGGTCAGGATCCCCACGATCAGCAGATGCGGAATGGCCAGCAGCCAAGACTTCACCAGCACCAGGCCGCGGGAGAGCCGCTCCGGGTAGTCGACGTCGAAGTCGGCGGGATAGTCGGTCCGGGCCAGGGTGAAGGGCGGGTACCGGTCCGTGCCCAGCGCCGAGTAGGAATAGAACGCCACCCGCCAGTTCCAGCGGATCACGCCCACGTTGAAGGCAAACAGCGAGCGCGGATACCGGCCGGTGAACAGGATGGCGAAACCCGCGACGATCGTGGTGACCACCAGCGCGAACCAGAGGAAGAACAGAACGATGTAGTGCGGGATGGCCAGAAACCACTTCACCAGCCACAGCCACCGGGACAGCTGCGGGTCCAGGTGGCCGCTGAGCCGGGCAGGATAAATCCGCCCGTGGGTCGTCCCGGCCGCGGCATGCATGGCAGGCGGAGGTGCCGTCACGGGTGCGGGTGACGGCACGGCCGGTGCGGGGACGGTCGACGGCGGCGGGTAACCATAGGGTGGCGGCGGCACGGGATAGCCGGGCTGCGGAAGTCCGCCCGAGCCGGGGCCGCCCGGCCCTGCAGCCCCTAGCCCCGCCGCGCCCAGCACGATCAGCAGCACTCCGACGCCCAGCAGCACCCCTCCGGCAATCAGCAGGCCGATGAAGATCGGCAGCAGGAGCTCCGAACGGACCCCGCCGCTCAGGTCCACGGCCACCGGGCTCGCCGCGTCGGCGTTCATGATGACGACGGCCCAGTTGCCCGGCCTGATGTCCCAGCGCAGATCCTGGCTGCCCGTACCGGAGACGGAGGCGGCCCAAAAGGTCTGCTCCGCCGGCCGCCCGGGCGCCTTCGTGCCGGGGACGGTGCGGTAGTCGGCCTGGAAGGGCGAGAACCGGACGTCGGCGAGCTCGGAGTGCGCGACACCGGAGAGGTAGCCCGCGACGTCGGCCTGCCGGGCGATCCCGATGAACACCTGCCGGGACGGATCCGCGGCCGAACCGCGCAGCAGGACGCTGCCCGGCGTCGCGTCCGTCCCTGGAAGTGTGCCGTTGGGGCGCATGCCGCCGTCGTCCAGGATGTTGATCCGGGGAAGCGTCAGCGCGTAGCCGTCCGCCGTGAAGGGCTCCGTGGGGGTGGTGAAAAAGCCGCCGTCGCGCTGCTGGTAGTTGGCCCAGCCGGTCGCGGCGGCCCCGGCGAGCAGGCCCAGGCCCAGCAGCGCGGCGAGCGAGCCGAGGACCAGCAGGACTACCCGCCCGGGTTTCATGGCCTTTCCGCCGCCTCCAGTAGCGACTGGCCCCAACGGGTCGCCTTTTCGATCTCTCCGGGCCGCAGCGGGCCCTCGCTGCCGCGGACGTAGAACGGCATGGGTTCGGAGATGATGTCCGCCCCGTGCTCCTTCAGTGACTGGGCCATTTTCTTGGCCGCGTCGCCGTGGATGAACATCCTGACCCGGGTGTCGAAGGCGGCCGCCTTCACGCCGGCCAGATCGCCGCTGCCCAGCCCGGAGAGCAGTTCCGTGACCTTGGGCGTGGGACGCCAGCCGTTAATCGGGCTGCCCAGGACCAGCAGGTCGCCCGCCAGCAGGTCCGAGGGCCGGAAGTCGGTGACCGGGATGGGATCCGCGTGGAAAACCTCCGCAACGGCCTCGGCCACCGACTTGGTGTTGCCGTAAGCCGAGTCGTAGACGACGTGGGCCCTCATCCGCTGATCACCACCTTCAGCGCCTTGGTTTCGGCCGCCCGGGCGAAGGTGTCATAGGCGTCCAGGAACTGGTCGAAGCGGAAGCGGTGGGTGGCGAACTTGGCCGCGGGGATCTTCTTCCGTGCCACGAGTTTCAGCAGCAAGGGCGTCGTATTGGCGTTGACCAGGCCCATGCTGATGCTGATGTTCTGGATCCAGAGGTCCTCGACGTGCAGTTCCACGGGTTTGCCGTGCACGCCCACGTTGGCCACCGTGCCGCCGGGACGAACGATGTCCGTGCACATGCCGAAGGTCGCCGGGACGCCAACGGCCTCGATCGCAACGTCCACGCCCAGCCCGTCGGTGCGCGCCAGGACCTGGTCCTTCCAGTCGGCGTCGCTGGAGAGGACGGCGTCGGTGGCCCCGAATTCCCTGGCCTTCTCCAGCCGGTTCGCGTCCAGGTCGACGGCGATGATGGTGGCCGCGCCATAAAGCCCGGCCGTGGCGATCGCGGCGAGGCCCACCGGCCCGGCCCCAATCACCGCAACGGTGTCCCCCGGCTTGACCCGGCCGTACTGCACGCCGATCTCGAAGCCGGTGGGGAGGATGTCGGAGAGCATCACGGCTTCCTCGTCGCTGACGCCCTCCGGCAGTAGGTGCAGCGAGTTCTCCGCATACGGAACCCGGACGAACTCGGCCTGCGTGCCGTCGATCAGGTGCCCGAACACCCAGCCCGTCCCGGACTTCCCCTCCTCACCCAGGCAGTGCGAGTACAGGCCGGTCTTGCAGTTGGCACAATGCCCGCAGGACTTGATGCAGGAAATGATCACCCGGTCCCCCACCTTGAGGCTGGTCACCGAGGACCCCACCTCGGTGATGGTGCCGACGCCCTCGTGGCCCAGGATCCGGCCCTCGGTCACGGCGGGAACATCGCCCTTGAGGATGTGCAGGTCCGTGCCGCAAATGGTGGTGGTGTCCACCCGGACGATCGCGTCGCTCGGGTTGGTGATCACCGGGTCCGGGACGTCGGTCCAGGATTTCTTGCCGGGGCCGCCATAGACGAGGGCTTTCATGCAGACTCCTTGACTCGAAGGACCACCGGCGGGTCGACGATCCGCAGGCGGCAGGGCGTGACAGAGGCATCGATCCCCGAGGAGACGATCGACTGGCGGGCGTGCTCGCGGAGTTCGTCGAAGGCGGCCGCGGTAACCCGGGCATGGCCAAGATCCACGACGATTTCGAAGCCCACGAACTTGGCGACCACCCGCCGGCAGACGACATAGAGCGCGCGGATGTTCGTCGTCGTCACGACGCCGCGCACGTCCACCCGGACGGCTTCGGACGCCGGGTCGGCGTGCAGCACCACCTTGATGCGCGGGTCGCCGTGCGACGGATGCGCCAAAAAGGATCTCGCGCGGCTGCTGTGATGAGCGTGTCCCAAGGGGCTCATGGCGCCTCAGCGCTCCCCGCGAAGCCCGGCGCCGCCGGTCCCCGCTGCCGTGCCTCCTGCTGCCGGTCATTCACCATGGCGGATCTCCTGACTTTCCTGCCCAAGCTGGAAAGTGCAACTGCCATTTCCTCACCCCAGGGTCATAGCGAGACCGAAATTTCCTCGCAGGCGCTTCCCTAATTCCCCAAAAATTGCCGTGCTGGAGTCGCCCATACCCAGAGTGACGGGGCTGCTCTGGCCGGGCAAGGGGACAAAGGTCCCTTGGACTGCCGCCGCCGGCAGCCGCTGATACGGGTGTGCCTTGTGTGGCTGTTGCTACGTCTATTGCCGCGGTCAGTGGCCCCCTTTAGCCTTGCTGCTATGCCTAAAACAGCCCCCGACGGCGGCGCGCCGGACCTGCTCCTCGCCGGCGTCCACCAACCGGACGATATGACGCCCTGTGACGTCCTCCTGAGCGGCGGGCGGGTCGCGGCGATCGCCCCCGCGGGGTCCTACGCCTCGGTTCCCGCGGGGACGCGGCGGGTGGAGTTCGACGGCCGGTTCGTGATTCCCGGGCTGTGGGACGAACACGTGCACATGAACCAGTGGGCGCTGACCTTGGGCCGGGTGGATCTCTCGGGGGCCGCGTCGGCACGGGAGGCCGCCGCCGTCGCCGGGGCTCACGTCGTTGGGGCTCACGCTGGCGGCGTGCGCGACGGCGGCGTGCGCGACGGCGGCGCGGTCTCCGGCGGCCGGACGCTGGTCGGCGTCGGCTTCCGCGACGCCGTATGGGTCGACGCCCCCAGCCTGGAGCTGCTCGACGGGGCGACAGGCGGTATTCCGGTGGCGCTGATCAGCCACGACCTGCACTGCGTCTGGCTGAACTCGGCCGCCGCCGCGCGCTACGGGGTAGCCCCTGGCCGGGACGGGCTGCTCCGCGAGGAGCCGGCGTTCGCGCTGACCCGCGAGCTGGGCCGCCTGCCTGATGAAGATGTCGACGCCTTGGTCCGCTCCGCGGGTGCGGCGGCCGCCGCTCGGGGCATCGTGGGGATCGTGGACCTTGAGATGGTGTGGAACCGGGATCCCTGGCTGCGCCGAATCGCCGACGGGTTCGACTCGTTCCGGGTGGAGGCGGGGGTGTACCCGCAGGACCTTGACCGGGCCGTGGCGGAGGGGATGCGCACCGGCCAGCAGGTTCCGGGCGGCGCCGGCCTGCTCAGCATCGGCCCGCTGAAGGTGCTGATCGACGGGTCGCTGAATACCCGCACGGCGTACTGCGTGGACCCCTATCCGCACGGCGGACGCGGGCTGCTGACGGTGAGCGCGTCCGAGCTGCTGGAGCTGCTGGTGCGGGCCCGCGACACCGGGTTCGTGCCCGCGGTGCACGCGATCGGCGACGGCGCTAACGAGGTAGCCCTGAACGCCTTCGCCGCCGCGGGCGTGAAGGGACGCATCGAACACGCCCAATTCGTCCGGCGGCAGGACTTTGCGCGCTTCGGCGAGCTGGGGCTGACCGCCAGTGTCCAGCCGGCCCACGCGCTGGATGACCGCGACGCCGCCGACACCAATTGGGAGGGGCGCACAGACCGGGCCTTCCCGCTGCGGTCCCTGCTCGACGCCGGGGCCACGCTGGCGCTCGGGTCGGACGCGCCGGTGGCCCCGCTGGAGCCGTGGACGGCTATGTCCGCCGCGACCACCCGGGCGCGCGGCGACGGGCGGGAGCCGTGGCATCCGGAGCAGGCGCTGACGCGGCGGGAGGCACTGGCGGCCTCCGCCCGCGGGCGTTCCCGCATCCGCGTCGGCGACCCGGCCGACGTCGTCGTCCTGGAGGGCGATCCGCTCACCGTGGACGACGCCGCATTCGCCGCGATGCCGGTGGCCGCGACGCTGGTGGCGGGCCGCTTCAGCTTCGGGGGCTAGGTGCCTGGACCAGGTTCGCGAAGGGCAGCCGGCCAAAATCCTCGACGAAGGCCGCGTGGTAGGACGCCAGGGCTGGGGCCAACTCGTCGACGGGGAGTTCGCGCCAGGCGACGATGAGCCGCTCCGCGGCGGCCAGCTGCCAGATGAGGCGGCCGTCCCAGTGACCGGGCGGCCTGCCCCGGCCGAAATCGACGAATTCCTGGATCTGCCGGCGGAGCCCGCGGTTGCCCTTGCTGCCGGGGCCGGCCTTGCCCAGGTAGAGGATGTCGGCGCCTTCGACCCACTCGGCCTTCAGCTTTTCCTGCGGGAGGCTGGGGTTCTTTTTCTTGAAGACTCCTGCGGTGCTCTTGGCGAGGAACTGCGGCTCGGCTGGCTCCTGGCCGCCCGCGGGCAGCAGGACGGCGAAAATCCCGGGCTTCTGCGGGATGCGGTTGATCTCAAGCTCGCCCATTGGCCGAAATCCGGTGAAGCCGTCACGCTTCAGTGACGCTCTGTTCAGGGGCATGGATTCCTCGGGGAGTGCTTGGATACGGCAAGTTCCAGTATGGACGGTGGGGGTGATTGGGGTGCAGTGCGGGGCCACTGACAGCGGTCACCAAACGGCCTTGCGGCGTTCCTCAAGCCGCCAAGGATCTCTCCGCGAACTGCCTTTAAATGTCAGACCCTCGCTGTTGAATTAGTTTATGGAAGGCAGTCGGAAGCTTTTCGAGAATGTAGTCGACGCGGACCCGGTGGCGGGAGACGCGGCGGCGATCATCGATGAGCTCCGCGCCCTCGAGGACCGGAAGTCCGCGATCGCGGCCCGGCAGGCCAGGTTGGCCGTGGCCTTGGATCTGATCCGGCGGCGTGAACAAGCCGCTCTGGGGTTGCCCGCGGACCAGCTCGGCGCGGGTGTTGGGGCGGAGGTCGCGTTGGCGCGGCGGGAATCCCCGGCCAAGGGCTCCCGCCTCTTGGGTTTGGCCCGGGCACTGGTGACGGAGATGCCGCACACCCTCGCCGCGCTCGACACCGGGCGCCTGAACGAATGGCGGGCCACGCTCCTGGTCCGCGAGACCGCCTGCCTGGACGCCGCCGACCGGGCCGCGGTGGACGAAGAACTCGCCGCCGACACCGGGACCTTCGACGGCGCCGGAGACCGTGCCATCATCGCGGCCGCCAAAGCCGCGGCCTACCGGCACGACCCGAGATCTGTCACCCAACGCGCAGCCCACGCCGAAACCGAACGCAATGTCAGTCTCCGACCGGCACCGGACACCATGTGCTACCTCACCGCGCTGCTCCCCGTCGCCGCCGGAGTCGCCGCCTACGCCGCGCTGACCCGGCACGCCGACACCGCCCGCGCCACCGGAGACCCGCGATCCCGCAGCCAGCTGATGGCCGATGCCTTGGTCGAACGCGTCACCGGGACACCGGGCGGGATCACCGGCATCGAGGTCCAGCTCGTCATGACCGACCGGACACTCCTCGCCGGGGACAACGAACCCGCCCGGCTCGCCGGCTACGGCATCGTTCCCGCAGGGTGGGCAAGGAAACTCGTGGCCACCGGCGGTACAGCGAGCACCCGAGCAAGCGAAGCGACTCGATCGGAAGGCTCGTCCGGAACCACCGCAGACAACTCACCTGACGGATCGGGCTTGTCCGTCTGGCTCCGCCGGCTCTATACGGCGCCCGGCACCGGCGAACTGATCGGGATGGACTCACGTGCCCGGCTCTTCCCCGCGGGGCTGCGCCGGCTCATTGAAGCCCGGGACAATACCTGCCGCACCCCCTATTGCGACGCACCCATCCGGCACTTGGACCACATCCTCCCCTGGCACCGCGGCGGAGAGACCACAGCAGCCAACGGCGCCGGACTCTGCGAAGCCTGCAACCACACCAAAGAAACCCCCGGCTGGACCTCACGACAAGCCATTACGGTGGCACCACTCAACAAGGGGAGGCCAGATGACTGTTCTCCTTCGGCTACGCGCCACACTCTGGAACTCACCACCCCCACTGGTCACTCCTACACCTCAACTGCGCCACCTCTTCCCGGCAGCGCAACGGGAAGTGGAGCGTGGGTCAGATCAGAACAGGTAGAGGAGTCAGCGACGGATCATGCCCATGGTTTCCGGCCTCTGGCTGCGCCGGAGTTGAGGGCGGAGCGACATCGAATGAGAGCACGACGGCTCGGGCGGAAGAAAAAGATGGCGGCTTGAGCTGCAACGAGCATGGCGCCGGCTGCCCTCGAGGACTCGGCCATAGTCGGACACCGCTTCTGGGGGAATGCCCCGACTTAAACGCAGAACCTGCAGGTACCTTCGCGATCTCGCTATGAGCTGGCCCGGGAATCGAAAAACCCTGAACGGCCCGTCAAAATCAGATGGTTACCTGCAGGCACTTAAAGCGTACGCCGCCGTCGAGCCCGGGGCCAAGGGGTCCCTGTACTCTTGCCCGGTCCCCGGAAATGACACCCAGCCTAGCGGCGTAGAGTGGACAGAGACGCCTGATTCTGGACGCCAAGTGCTGAGGGAGAAATCGTGACGATTGACTGGGACGAGAAGAAGACCCTGCTGCAGGAACCGAACATCGCCGCCGTCACCCAACTCTGTGATGAGCTCCGGGAGAAGAAGCCGGGCTCGGTGGTCCCCTATATCGACCCCGTCCACGACGAGGACGAATGCCGGATCGTCAGCCTCCATATCTCGCCCGGCAAGGGCTGCGAATCGGGGTTCCTCTCCCACTTCAACGACGACGAGGCCGCCCAGCGCGCCACGTCCATCTACGAGGCCGTGGATCTCGACCCCCGCTACGTGATGCCCTGGAACGCCTACCCATGGGTCCGCGATCCCGGCCTTCCGACGGCGCTCAACGTCCAGGAAAAGACCGACGGTCTCCGCCCGTTCCGCCAGTTCATGAAGATCAACAAGCGCGCCTCCGCCGTCATCGCCCACGGCGCCGACGCCCATTCCTTCCTCACCCTCTTCGAGAAGACGTACCACTCCTCGCTGAAGAACCGCGGCATCAAGATCTACAAGGCCACCGCCCTCGGAGGCCGCGCCTTCGCCGTCTCAGCGGCCAAGCAGGAGGAACTGCTCGCCAAGAACGTCGCCGTCTACAAGGACGCCATGCAGCGGGCGGGCATCCAGCACCTCTGATCCCCCGGGCATAACGGCCCTCCCCCGCCCCGCCCTCCGCGGGCATGCTGGGAGGGCCGGCCGCGCGGCCGGTCCACAGTGGCGCCCGGACGGCGTCGGAAGGGCGGGTGCGCGATGGGACGGTTGGACGGCAAGGTGGCCCTGATCAGCGGCGGCGCCCGCGGCATCGGTGCGGCCATGGCCCGGCGCTTCCTCGAGGAAGGCGCCAGCGCCGTCGTCGGGGATGTCCTTGACGACGACGGCGCCGCGCTGGCCGCCGAGCTCGGCGACCGGCTCCGCTACGTCCACCTCGACGTGACCCGGCCCGGGGACTGGGACGCCGCGGTGGACCAGGCCGTCACGGCCTTCGGCGGCCTCAGCATCCTGGTCAACAACGCAGGGATCGTGACCTTCGGCCGCATCGACGCATACCCGCACCAGCAATGGGCCCGCATCATCGAGGTCAACCTCACCGGCGTCTTCAACGGCATCAAGGCAGCGGCCCCGGCCCTCGCCCGCGCCGGCGCCTCCTCCATCATCAACGTCTCCTCAATCGCCGGGATCCGCGGCTACGAGAACCTCCCCGGTTACACCGCCGCCAAGTTCGGCGTCCGCGGCCTGACCAAGGCCGCCGCCCTGGACCTCGGCCGCGACGGCACCCGGGTCAACTCGATCCACCCCGGTGTCATCCGGACGCCCATGACCGACGGCATGACCTTCGATACCGGGCACGTCGCCCTCCACCGCATCGGCGAGCCCGTGGATGTGGCGGACCTGGCCGTCTATCTGGCCGGCGACGAGTCCTCCTTCGTCACCGGCGCCGAGTTCGTCATCGACGGCGGCGAGACCGCCGGCACCGTCGTCACCCCGGCCGGCTGACCGCCCATGGCAACGAACCCGGGAGCAGCACCTGAAGCAGCACGGTCCGGCACCAAACTCGCCGTCGTCGGGGCCGGCAGTGTCGGCACCTCGCTGGCCTACGCCGCCCTGATCCGGGGATCCGCCGGCCACGTCGCGCTTTACGACGTCAACGCCGCGAAGGCGGAGGCGGAGGTCCTGGACCTGGCCCACGGCACCCAGTTCTCGGCCGCGGCCGTGACGGTCGACGGCGGCGGGGACATCGCCGCGGTGGCCGGCGCCGACGTCGTGGTCATCACCGCGGGGGCGAAGCAGTCGCCCGGCCAGACCCGGCTGGACCTCGCCGGAACCAACGTCCGGATCCTCGAAGAACTCATGCCCCGCCTCATCGACCACTCTCCGGACGCCGTCTACGTTTTGGTCACCAATCCCTGCGACGTGCTCACGGTCGCGGCCCAGAAGATCACGGGCTTGCCCCCGTCGCGCATCTTCTCCTCCGGAACCGTGCTGGATACTTCCCGGCTGCGGTGGCTGCTGGCGCACCGGGCGGGTGTCTCCGTCAGCAGTGTCCACGCCAGCATGGTGGGTGAACACGGGGACACCGAGTTTCCGGTCTGGTCCGGCGCCACGATCGGGCCGGTCCCCATCCGGGAGTGGACGGTCGACGGCGTCCGCCTCTTCACCGACGCCTCGCTCGCCGAGACCGCCCGGGAAGTCACGCAGGCGGCCTACAAGGTGATCGCAGGGAAGGGCGCCACGAACTACGCCATCGGGCTCTCCGGCGCCCGGATCGTCGAGGCCCTGCTCCGCTCCGAGAATGCCGTCCTGCCCGTCTCCACGGTGTTGGACGGCCAACACGGGATCAGCGGCGTCGCCCTGTCCCTGCCCAGCGTCGTGGGCCGCGGCGGCGTGCGGACGGTGCTGGAAACGCCTATGGACGACGGCGAGATCGCCTCGTTGCACCACAGCGCGGAGACGCTGCGGCAGAGCCTGGCCTCCCTGGGGATCTAGGGGGATCCCGCCGCAGATCCCCGTCATCCGGGCCCGCGTCTTGACAGCCAGATGTGACCCCTGCCATATTTGAAGCGTGAACCTGTCAGACAGCCGGACAGCTGGACAGCCTCTCGCCCGCCTCAGCGCCGCCGAAGCCGTCTTCAACGTCCTCCGCTCGGATATCGAATCCGGGAAACTCCCCGTCGGCGCGAAACTCAGCTCCGAGGCTACCCTCGCCCAGCAGTACGGCGTCAGCCGCTCCGTGGTCCGGGAGGCCCTGCGTTCCTGCACGGCCCTGGGCCTGACCGTGACCCGCACCGGGCGGGGCACCTTTGTGGTCGCGGACCGCGTGGCCACGGACTTGGTCCTCGGCCAGTACTCGGCCCTGGACCTGACCGAGGCGCGGCCACACATCGAGGTCCCCGCCGCCGGCCTTGCCGCGGAACGGCGCTCCGCCGAGGAGCTGGAAACCATGCGGGACATCGTCGCCGAGATGGCCGGCGAGGACGATCCCGAGGTGTGGGTGGGCCTGGACTCGAACTTCCACGCCCTAATCGCCAAGGCCAGCCGGAACAAGGTCTTCGAGAACGTCGTCGCGGAGATCCGCGAGGCGCTGGCCTCCCAGTCGGAAACCCTGAACATGGTGGCCGACCGCCAGCACGCCTCCAACGACGAGCACCGGAAGATCCTCGCCGCCATCGAGGCCGGCGACGCCGCGACCGCACGGGTGGCCATGAGCCAGCACCTGCACGCCGTCGGGGAGGCCCTCGCCTCCATCCTGCACCCCAACAGCGCCGCCTAAGCGGCCACCACCGGGCACCACCCACGCCCACCCGATCCAAAGGACACCATGACTTTGCCTTCCCCCGCCCTCGCCCCGGACCGCCTGGACCCGGCCGGCCTGCCGCAGCACGCCGCCCTGGCGGCCCAGACCCGCGACGGGCTGGTCGAAAGCATCCACTACGGCTCGGCGGCGGCCACCGCCGCCGACGGTTCCCTGCTGCTCTCCGCCGGCGACCCGCAGGCCCCGTTCTACCCCCGCTCGGCCCTGAAGCCGTTGCAGGCGGTGGCCATGGTCCGCGCCGGCCTCGAGCTTCCGGCCGACCTCCTGGCCCTCGCCGCGGCCAGCCACTCCGGTGGCCCCGAGCACCGCGACGGTGCCCTGCGCATCCTGGAACTGCACGGCCTCGGCCCGGACGCGCTGGACAACAGCACCGACCTGCCCTACGGCGTCCGCGAGCGCGAGGAATGGCTCCGCGCCGGGGGCACGGCCACCCAGCTGGCCCAGAACTGCTCCGGCAAGCACGCCGCGATGGCCGCCACCTGCGTCATCAACGGCTGGCCCGTGGCGGGATACCTTGACCCCGGCCACCCGCTGCAGCAGCAGGTGGCCCGGACCGCGGTGGAACTGACCGGCCAGGAGCCGGAACGGGCCTCCACGGACGGCTGCGGCACCCCGCTGTTCGCCCTGACCCTCGGCGGCATGGCCCGCGCCTTCGGCCGGATCGCCGCCGGGACCAACGCCGCCGAGGCTGCCGTGGCCGATGCGATGCGCCGCCGCCCGGAGATGGTGGCAGGCCCGGACCGGGACGTCACCGCCCTGATGCGCCTGGTCCCGGGACTGGTCGCCAAGGACGGCTTCGAGGGCGTCCAGCTCGTCGGCCTGCCGGATGGCCGCGGCATTGCCGTGAAGATCTCCGACGGCGGCGACCGCGCCCGGATGCCCGTCACCGTCCGGATCCTGACGGCCCTCGGCGTCGACGCGGAGGCCCTGTCCGGCCTCGCGACGGCACCCGTCCTGGGCGGCGGCCACCCCGTGGGGCTGCTCCAGGCCACCGACTTCCTCTCCTCCATCACCCCCAGCACCGACGCACGCTAAGGAACGCCATGACCACGCCCGCCACCGCAGACTTCCGCTCGGAACACGACCTTCTGGGCGACCGGGACGTCCCCGCCGACGCTTACTGGGGCGTCCACACCCTCCGCGCCGTCGAGAACTTCCCCATCACCGGCCAGCCGCTGTCCTCCAACATGTACCTGGTCCGCGGACTCGCCGCCGTGAAGCTGGCCGCCGCCCGCGCCAACCACGAGCTGGGCCTGCTGGACACCCGCCGCGCGGAGGCCATCGAGGAGGCCTGCACCGACGTCATGAGCGGCAAACTCAGCGAGCAGTTCGTCGTCGACGTCATCCAGGGGGGCGCCGGAACGTCGTCGAACATGAACGCCAACGAGGTGATCGCCAACCGGGCGCTGGAAATCCTGGGCTACCCCAAGGGCGACTACGCGCAGCTGCACCCCAACGACCACGTCAACCTCAGCCAGTCCACCAACGACGTGTACCCCACCGCCGTGAAGCTCGGCACCATCTTCGCCGCCCGGGAACTGCTCGAGGCCCTCACCGAGCTCGAGGACGCGTTCGCCGCGAAGGCCATGGAGTTCCGCACGGTCGTCAAGATGGGCCGCACCCAGCTCCAGGACGCCGTCCCGATGACCCTGGGCCAGGAGTTCGGCACCTACGCCGTCACCATCGGCGAGGACCGGCTCCGGCTGGCCGAGGCGGACCTGCTGATCCACGAGATCAACCTCGGCGCCACCGCGATCGGCACCGGGCTGAACGCACCGGCCGGCTACGCCGAGGCCGCCTGCCGGCACCTCGCCCAGATCACCGGCCTGCCGCTGGTCACCGCCGTCGACCTGATCGAGGCCACCCAGGACGTGGGCGCGTTCGTGCACCTCTCCGGCGTGCTCAAGCGGGTGGCCGTAAAGCTGTCCAAGATCTGCAACGACCTCCGCCTGCTCTCCTCCGGACCCCGCGCCGGCCTGGGCGAGATCAACCTGCCCGCCGTGCAGTCCGGCTCCTCGATCATGCCCGGCAAGATCAACCCGGTCATCCCCGAGGTGGTCAGCCAGGTCGCCTACGAGGTGATCGGCAACGACGTCACCATCACCATGGCCGCCGAGGCCGGCCAGTTGCAGCTGAACGCCTTCGAACCGATCATCGTCCACAGCCTCCACAAGAGCATCTCCCACCTGGAAGCCGCCTGCCGCACCCTCACGGCACGCTGCGTCCGGGGCATCACCGCCAACACCGAACGGCTCCGCCTCACCGTGGAGCAGTCAATCGGCCTGGTCACCGCGCTGAACCCGCACCTGGGTTACGCGACCGCCACGGCCATCGCCCAGGAAGCCCTCGCCACCGGCAAGGGAGTCGCGGAACTGGTCCTCGAACACGGACTGCTCACCGCCGAGCAGCTCGCCGACCTCCTCAGCCCGCAGCGCCTGGCCAACCTGAGCAAGTAGCGTCCCCCGAATCCCCAAAAGGACCCCCCATGTCATCTCCCGGAACAGCACGCTCCCCCCAGCCCACGGTCACTGACCACACCATCCCGTTGCACGCCCACGCCACCGAGGCGGCCCTGCACGCCGAGGACCAGGGCTACCACAAGAGCCTCAAACCCCGTCAGGTCCAGATGATCGCGATCGGCGGCGCGATCGGTACCGGCCTGTTCATGGGCGCCGGCGGCCGGCTCGCCGCGGCCGGTCCCGCCCTGATCATCAGCTACGCCCTCTGCGGCTTCTTCGCCTTCATGATCCTCCGCGCCCTGGGCGAACTGGTCATGCACCGGCCCTCTTCGGGATCGTTCGTCTCCTACGCCCGCGAGTTCTTCGGCGAGAAGGCCGCCTTCGTCACCGGCTGGCTGTACTGGCTGAACTGGGCGATGACCGCGATCGTGGACATCACCGCCGTCGCGCTCTACATGAACTTCTTCAAGAAGTACTGGGCCCCGA
>Ga0308161_1002305_pt1 | contig 20580 bp, 17 predicted proteins | sample PhyFR2_FD_201034 | JGI IMG/M metagenome (GOLD analysis project Ga0308161, IMG submission 201034) | Phyllosphere microbial communities from UC Gill Tract Community Farm, Albany, California, United States - DLSLF.R2 | ecosystem: Host-associated > Plants > Phyllosphere > Unclassified | place: USA...
TGGCGAAATCGGTAGACGCAGTTGATTCAAAATCAACCGCCGCGAGGCGTGCCGGTTCGATTCCGGCCTTCGGCACCAATAGTATGTAAATGGACCTCAACTGAGGTCTTTTTTTATGCCTAAAATCCAGCATTTAACTACCTTTCTCGTTATATTAACTCTCTCAAGGTCAACCGACTTCAGCGTACATCTACTAACAGATGTTGGTGCAGATGATGGTATTTCCGGTTCGATAACGCTTGTACCAATAGTGAGGGGATAAGCATGGCACTCACAGATATCAAAGTCAGAACAGCCAAGCCAACGGATAAGCAATACAAGCTGACCGATGGCAATGGTATGCACCTGCTTGCCCATCCTAATGGTTTAAGATACTGGTATCTGCAGTACCGCTTTGGCGGGAAGCAAAAGATGCTGGCTTTAGGTGTATATCCTGATGTGTCTCTTGCTGATGCCAGAGCTCGTCGTGATGAAGCTCGTAAATTGTTGGCGAATGGCATCGATCCGGGAGATAAAAAGAAAATGATAAGTTTGAGCAGGAAGAAGTGCGCACTTTCGAACAGCTTGCTATTGAGTGGCATGCCACAAATAAAAAGTGGTCGGAAGAACATAGTCGACGAGTACTGAAAAGTCTGGAGGACAATCTTTTTCCAGCCATTGGCAAACGTAATATTGCCGAACTTGAAACACGGGATTTGTTAGCCCCGATAAAAACCGTAGAGATGTCTAGACGTCTAGAAGTCACATCTCGACTGCAACAGCGAACTACGGCAATTATGCGTTATGCCGTACAGAGCGGTTTGCTCGACTAAAATCCCGCGCAGGAGATGGTTGGTGCCGTTGCTTCGAGTAACCGGAAGCATCGACCAGCATTAGAGTTGAAGCGTACACCTGAACTCCTTCAGCGCATTGACAGTTATACCGGTAGGCCTTTGACTCGTCTTGCCGTTGAACTAACCATCCTTGTCTTCATTCGTTCCAGTGAACTAACTTTTGCTCGTTGGTCTGAGATCCATTTTGAAACATCAATGTGGACGATACCCGCAGAACGAGAGGCTATTGAAGGTATAAAGTACTCACAGCGTGGCTAAAAAATGCGTACACCTCATTTGGTGCCGTTATCTCGTCAGACGTTAGCAATCCTTAAACAAGTACACAAACTTAGTGGCGATCGCGATTTTGTTTTCATTGGCGATTACGACCATCGCAAACCGATGAGTGAAAACTCGGTAAAAAAGGCGCTGCGCGATATGGGTTATGACACTAGAGTAGAGGTTTGTGGGCATGGTTTCAGGACGATGGCATGTAGTTCATTGATAGAATCGGGATTGTGTTAGAGGGATGCGGTTGAACGGAGCGTAACTCTGAGCGCGCGGCTTATATTCATAAGGCCGAGCATCTGGATAAGCGCAGGCTGATGCTACAGTGGTGGGCTGATTTTCTTGATGCGAATCGTGAGAAGGCGATTAGCCCATTTGATTTTGCAAAGCTGCTCCATGAATGACGTATAGCTTCCCACACGCTACTTAGCATAACTAGCTATTTTTAAGGCATAAATGCTGCATTAGTCTAGTATACTGGTATTGGAATATGGGGTTGTTTGGTGCTAGCCTTGCTCAATCACTGCTCACTAAAAGATCATATTAACATTTGGCTTTGGCTAGCAGCATTTCGTGGAATTAATTGGCAAACTTAGAGCCTTCCAGCATCATCCGTATGGTTGAATGTCGTTGTCTGACTGATATTACATAGCTATTTAAGGTCTGGCGGCTTCCTCAAAGGCTTGGATAATTATAGATTGCAAGGTGAATAATGAGCAGCCTATCAGAATCAACAAATGAGCAAGGAATAAAATTATCTTCTCAGCCCAACAGTTCTTGGGTACGTTTTCTTCGAAGTTATGGACCAACATCTAATAATCTTACAATGTTTGATGAATATGTGGTCGGGGCGTTAGGGCGAGCTAAAGTTCATCCAATAGAATTGTCGACACCATTGCTTGATAAAATGGTTGAGCATATCGAGTCCAAGGTTCCCGGTTCAATTTTAATAGCAGGAACTGCAGGTGATGGAAAAACATATCATTGCCGCGCCCTATGGGTAAAATTTGGTGGATCCACTAAAGATTGGTCAACAAAGGGCAATATCAAGGAGCTTCCGCTTGCTGACGGGCGTTTAGCAGTTTTTATAAAAGATCTATCTGAATTCAACGGAGATGAAAGTGATCTTCCTTTGCAGCGTCTTGAACGATCTGTGCTAGAAGGCGATGATTCAGAGATCATTATTCTTGCCGCCAATCACGGTCAATTGCTTGATCGATTGAGAGATATTGGTCGCAGGCAGGGCCGAAACCACCCTTTACGTAAACCATTACAAGAGCAGTTCTTACAGGCAGGTCCTGCACCTAACAGGCTAGCAGTATTTGATCTAAGTAGGCTAACAAACCGTAAGACTTTAGATGAAGCGATTAGAACAATAGCTGCACACTCTGAATGGGAAAAATGCAAGCATTGCTCGTTAAAGTATGATGGGAAAGTTTGCCCAATTGACGAAAATCGTAGACGGCTACTTGGCGAATTTGACAGTGGTCAACTTGCTTTACGTCTTGCAGATTTAATAGAAATTGCTCGCTTAAATGGATTACACATTCCTACACGGGATATTCTTGCCCTATGCTCGAATATGATCTTAGGGTATTCCGATGCTAAAGTCGTTAGAGAAAACTTAATGACTTGTGCTGATGTCGTGAGTATTCAAGACCGAGGTGAGTTGGTCAAAGCTAGCATCTATACAAATGCTTTTGGTGCCAATCTTCCAAAACGCAGAGCCGCGGGGCGTCCTATATTCAAAGCAATGGCTAGTTTTGGTGCTGGTGAAGAAACGAGTAATGCGATTGATGGGCTTTTGGTTTATGGCAACGATGACTCTCGCTTGCGAGTTGATTTTGACCGTTTGATAGGATCAGACCCTATATACGGGGCAAGTGTTACCTACTATTCTAGCCAAAGTTCATATTTAGAAGGTGATGAAAGTGTCCGGCTGGATGACGGTGCTTCAGAATTTTTAGAATTACTTGAGGCACAACGTAGACGGTTATTTTTTACATTACCAGACGATGAATTAAATTATCCATATTGGTCCATGACTGTTTTTCGTTTCGCTGGAGATTATTTATCTCTTATTGAATCGCTTAAAGCCAAAAAAATAATCAGTGATTTAATTAAAGGACGAATTGTTAAAGGGCTAAATAGGGTCATTACCGGTTTATTATTGGAGAACTCCGACAAGATTTTTGTTGCAAGCTCTGGCGGATTTACTCAATCAAGAGTTAGCGTTCTTTGCGATTACGAGATCCCATCTCGTAAGCAGGCTGGTGTAGGATTGAGTATCAAAATTAATGAAGAAACTAGCCGTCCATTTTTGGAAATTTCTTTTGCTCCGGGACAATCAAATTGTGTGAGTTTTGATTTAACTCCTATCCGTCACGAGTTTCTTTCTCGTATCTCGGAAGGTGCTCTACCAGCTAGTTTTTCCAACGAATGCCTTGAAGATCTTTTGGCTTTTAAGGCTAAATTGTTAAGAAAAGCTCAAATGGTTTGTAATACCTTGGCTGATTATGATGATGAAGAATTTGGAACAGAGGATTCTGCTATGACTCTGAACTTTATTGATATTGAACCTGGTGGATGTGGGTTCGTTCGTCCTATGACAGTAAGGTGGGTTGAATGAGTTCAATTATAAAACGCCCAGAAATAAAACACGTTGATTTTTGCGTGGATGAGAATATTTGGGGACACCGTCTCTATGATGAGCAACTTCCACATTTGACTATTTTAGAGTTTTTGGGGCTACTTGGAGCTAATCTAGATCGACCCCTACTTCCTCATGATGAATTAGGGGGTACAATTCGCTTCCGTCCTCAGCGGCAAATTCGTTTACGTAGCCTGCTATTTAATAATCCATACATTGAGTCTATCGCATATAGTCCTTTATCTGATGAAGAAAAATGGGATTCATGGTTCCAAAAATTTTCTGAAGGAGCTATGGGCAAGGGGGATGATGAGGTTACTTATCTAAAGCAAGCGTTCTCAAGCTTCAATGATTTTGCTAAAGCGATTGAGCTTTTACGTTCTTCATCTTTCGAATCTCGCAGCAATAAACGTTGGAGTTCGAAATTCGCTTTTCCATTTGGACCTGATGCTCTTTATGAAGATTTAAATTTTGATGCTCATGGCAATGCGAGTAATGATCGGCGTTTTTTTGCACGTACAGGGGAGCTACTTTATTTAATGCTTACCCGTGCCGAAAGGGGAAGTGAGCTAGGGCAGGTTTTGACCACTAAACTTTTTGATCGTTCATCTGCAATGAATCGTCTTGTCAAAGCTTTGCAGGGAGAGACCCAGCTTGCCGAAGTTTCTCGCTTAGGCGGTTATCTTCCAGAATCTAAGAATCCTCGATTTGATCAAATTTGTGATGACTGGCTCGCGGTTTTGAATAAAGATATTCCGATTTATGATGCACTTGAACATTTAATAATTATAACTGGCTTAAATATGTTGATCTATTTGCTGGAACGCTCTAAGTGCTATGTGAGAGATGATAAACCGGTAGAGATTGTATGTGAAGTAGTGTCTAGAGAACGTACTAAAGTTAGGGCGTTATCTGGTGATAGTTATCAATATAATCAAGGATTGCCCGCCAAAGCGGTACGTGCTTACGTTGAGTCTATTCGTTTAGATCCTCGATGGGATAAACTAAGCGATATGGATTTTCCTGATTCAGAACGAGTGAAGTTAATGCGTGAATGGTTCCAATGGCCTCCTTCGGAAGGTGAAGGTGATATTTATTTTGCAGGCAAGAATCCAGATGACTTAATTTCTGAATTAGCCACCTTATCACTTACTCGGCATGAACGTCACACTGGAAAGATACATTCAACTTGGGCTAGGGCAATTGGGTTGAGTTCACGTCGGCTTTCTCGGCGCACACGCTATGCTCCAAACGACCGTTTGCTCAAATCTCTTGTGGTTACAATCGTTGAAGATAGAATGCAATTTGATGAATTTTTAGCCGAAGCTAAACGTCGATATGGATTAGTTTTTGGTGATGTTGAAGGGGATTATTTAGTGGCCGAAAAATTTGTTGACCAAGAGGAACTCAGTGAAAACCGAGACAACCTTGAGGCTCGACTTGTAGGTTTAGGCCTAGTACGCAGACTCTCTGATTCTTGCTCATTTGTGGAAAATCCATTTGCAGTAAGGGAAAACATCAAATGCTAACCGAACGAATTATTGGACGTGTCGGCGCGGACATTCTTGCCAAGCGTATTACAAATCAAGCTGATGATGCGGTTGCACTATTTAGGTTAGATAAGCTTTCATCTACTCAAATTGCAGCTGTTGCAAGAGAAATCTTGGCTGACAATGATTTATTTTCTCAGGTTGATCTTCGTATCCCAGAGATTTTAGCTCGTGGGGAGGGGCTTCCTGAGAATATTCTCATCCAGCATAATGCAGGTTTTGTGCGTAATAATGCTGAAACAAGTAAAGCGGCAATACTAACAGCCAATGGTAATGAGCATAATTTATCCGATACCTTAGGGCATGTAATGGCAATCGGAGCCAAGGAAATGCGAGCCGATGCTAAACCCTGGGTTAATGCTGTGTTGCATTCGGCAGGAATATCTATTGTAAAAGAAGATCAAGCTATTTTTCAGGCGGCTCTGGCTGGTTTATTAGGTTCATATGAGCTTTCTTTAACACAGCTAGGTGAGTTTTGTTCTGAAATTGCAAGTGCTATCTCAGCCCATGGATTAGCTATTAGAGATGCGATCGGTTTTTCTCTACCTAAAGTGGGACTCCCTAGGGATACTGCATTTTTTTCCAATAGTAAAACTTACTCAACATCGCGAAACCCTTGGTATAAAGCTTTTACTAAGCTATTTCTCCAAAGAGCTCCGCTACTAAAAAAATTAAAACAAAATGGTCAGCCAGTTGATTTGGATGATCTGCGAGAACGGTTTTGTGAACATAAAGAGGCGTTTTCTGAGGAGGTTCGTCAGGCGCTAGAAAAATTCATTGAATCACCAGCAGGAGATAATTCTGCAGTAACAGAACTCTTGATCTTTGAATGGGAAAAAGATGGTGTTTATTTGGTTTTTGATAAACCTAAAGAGAAGCTACTAGGGTTATCAGATGCAACAATTGAATTTTTCGATCACGATTGTGAACCTGAGAATTCATTAAGTGAAGATAGTCGCAGGTTATTAGAAGAGTTGAAGGTTCGTGAACGACGAGCTGATTTCACCGAAGAGGATGAAGATTTTTTTATTAAGCATCGCCGACTGTTAGAACAAGATGTAAAATTGTGTTCTCGCTGGGAAAAAGCACTCTATGGAAAGCCTATTGAGTGTCATGACTTTTTTGATGGATTTGCTCGTGCTGTTCATAATCTTTATGCCGGGGTAAGAGAATCTGGCAGCCCATGTTTTTTACGCTTTACAGTTAACAAGGGACGTAAAGAGTGGCGAGAACGTTTCAATTATGATGCAGGAAGTTTTTTTTCCTCTATGTATAGAGGGATTAAGGAACTCATGGGCTCTAAAGTAGACTGGAAAGTTGAGCGGATGGGCAGCCTTAATTTACCTGATCCACTATTTAATTATGAATCTTTTTTTGCCAAAGAAAAAGAATATTACAATAATAAGAAGACTAAATTAAGACCTAACTCATCTTTATCTAAAGCTGCACTGAATATTAAATTTGATGTTGCACTTATTCGTAAAGAGAAGGGCGAAGAAATTATTCTAGCTAAGACACAACTTCTGTGGAGTTATAGACCGGCTTCAATTGGCCTGTCAATGGCAGGAGATATGCGTCGGTTACTAGAAAAAGGTGGTGTTGGCCGCACTGAAGTTTCTAGAAAGCTTGTCAGCAAAAAGGGAGGAGTACAAAGCGTATCACTCTTTGATACTAGTAGCCTGGAAGCAACTTATGCCCGTGATGCAGGTTCACTTGTTCCTCCTTCTAATAGGTTTCGTAGTCAGCGAGCAGAAATAAAGAGACGCATTCAAGAATTGGCCGATATAGGGCGCTTGAAAATTGAACAGCGCGATGAGATTCGTATTGCTTGGGATAAATTTGAAGAAGATTACAATCAAGCTTTAGTGGAGTTTATTAATACAGGGCTTCATGGTGAAGCTGTTATGCTGCAAGCAGAGTCATTTGGTTCTTTATTATCAACCCTACTGGTACATGCGCGTGGTGATATTTGTAGAGAGAAGTTAGTTTCGGAAGTATTGGCAATAGGAACTGTAAGGGTAGTTGGTGATAATCCAGCATTAATCATTCCTCCCTGGCATCCTGAAAGAATGAAAGCATTAGCTGTTAAATCAAAGAGAATTACAGGCTTTGCTAAGCATTTACTTTCAAGTAATAATATCTTATTTAGCGATCGTGAAATTTTTATGCGTGAGCTGTCTGATGAGATCGCTCACCCTTTTTATCCCGAAATAGGTGTTCTTGATTGGGAAGGCCGCTCGGTTTTGGTTTCGGAGAGTAGTACTGTTAATGGTTATAGTCTTCTGGAATCACCAACTCGCGGCTTAGAGGATTCAATGACTAATGTTGATCCATCTTTAGCAGCGAAGCAGGCTCGTGAGCTATTGGAACGCTATGTTGGATTACAACCTCATGAAGCTTCAAACCTTAATGTTGTTCTATATAATTCTGATGCAGCTGAATTACCACTTGCTACTGTACGTGAAATATCTTCTATGCAGTCGCATGGAAAACTTCAATGCAGTGTATCGATGCGTCACTCCAACCAAAGTAAGCTTCGTAGCGTTTACGGAGAGTTAGTTAATAAAGTCGATGATGCCCCTGATTTGCCATTGGTCAGCGAAACAAGTGATAATTTTATATCAAAGTTACGTATATCAGTTACGCCAAATTCAGCAACACCTTTAAAAAACCGTCAAGGCTTTAAGCCTTTCGACATAGCTTTTTTACACGATGTAGTATCCCGCTCAGCAAAACTTGATTGGGTTCGTGTAGAGTGGACTAATGAAAGAGCAAATTTAGAACATGCCCCTTCGCGTTGTTCTTACCGGAATGTTTCTGGGGAGAATGAACTTAAGTCATCTGCATTTTTGACATGCCCGGAGCAGACATCTACAGGATGGACTTATATCTCTGCTGTTTGGGCTGTTTGTCGTCAATCTGATGTGCTGGCCAACGAAAGACATCTACCTGTTCGCCTTATTTCTTTACAAGATCCTGACTTGGCGGCAATGATGAAGGACGCTCATGATTTGGCCGAGTGGGTGGCAATATATGATGAACTTTTAGATAAACGTCAACTACAGTACAACGGTATCACTATTGTCCGCTATCGTCGAAGTTCTACCAATGGCCGTAATATTATTGTTAGTTCGACATCTGAGTTACGAATATTGAGTGTGTTGGTTCGTAGGCGTTTGGGTGAGCTTAATTTAAAAATTGAAGATGACGTACTTAACAAAACCGCTGAAAGAGCAAAAACAGATGCCCTTTCTATTTCTGGAGATATTGTCTTAAGAGCGGCTAAACGAGGTATCTCCGCTGGCGAAATGCTTGGTTTAGTTTTTAGTCGTTATTTACTTGCAGAGGAGCTCAAAAAATCGACCAGCAATAGCCAAAGTCTAACAGCCTATTTCTTGCTTGACGATTATGCGCGCTGGTTATCTCAGCCCGAAAGCCGCATAGCCGATATAATGGCATTAACTGTTGTAGAAACAGATGAAAAAATTAGCATATCTATTGTGATTGTTGAATCTAAGTATGTTGGATTAGATGGTCTTGCTAAGGCCCGGCGAGATTCAAAAGAACAGCTACTTGCAACGCTTAATGTGTTCAGGGAAGCTCTCTTTGGAGACCCAGGTCGTTTAGATCGTGATATCTGGCTTTCTCGGTTGGCTAACATGCTTTTAGATGCAGAAATCCCACCGGGAATGACGGGGCTAATGGAACGAGCACGTATGAAATTACGTGAAGGTGATATTGAAATATCACTTCGAGGCTACTCACATGTCTATGTACATACATCCGATACTGATACAGGTACTAAATCTGAACAGGAACTTCTTGAAGAGCAAGTAGGCGTTAAGGCTTGGCAAATAATTTTTGCTCGTCCTGAATTACGCAAAATTGCGGAGTGCTATAGTAAGGGAGAAATTGACAGTTCTGTTGGGTTATGTGAAACAATGGGCACTCTACTACCATGGGGAAATTATATATTTCAAAAACCTGCTCATAAAGTAGTTTGGCTTGACTCTTTTGGAGAGTTTGTACCAGCATCAATTGCTCCTGAGAGTGATCTTCCATCCTTAGCTAGTGAAAATGGTACTTTAAAACATAAAATAAAGACTCCGGATTCTTCATATTTAGAAAATAAGACATCACCTTCGATTTCCCATGAATTAGAAATTCCATCTTCAGGAAGTATTAATATCTATGGAACAGAGTTTTCGAAACTGATCACCTCTAAATATGCAGGTAAAATCCAAAGTGATATAGAGCGGGAAGCTTGGGGCCAAGAGGTAACTCAAAAGCTTAAAGTTGCTCTTAATAGTTATGGGTTCCAAGCTTCAGTTATAAATACTCGTTTAACGCCAAATGGTTGTTTAGTTCGATTGGCTGGTTCTGATCGTCTGCGTGTTGAGGATATCGAAAATAAACGTACTCAGCTCATGACTACCCATGCTATCAATTTGGTAACAGTTCAACCTAAGCCTGGTGAGATAGTAGTTACAATCGCAGGTGCTAAGAGGCAATCAGTTGCACTTTGGGAGCTATGGGCCAAGCGAGAGATTAATCGTAATACAGTAGGTATCAACACGTCATTTTTACTAGGTGTTCAAGAGGTTAATGGCGCTTTACTTTATCTGAATTTGGGTTCCGAATTTGGAGGATTATCCTCACATGAACCGCATTCATTGGTCGCTGGTGCTACTGGCAGTGGTAAATCAGTTTTAATACAGTCTCTTTTGTTAGATATAGCTGCGACAAACTCAGCAAATCTTGCAAAAATTATCTTGATCGATCCAAAAATGGGAGTCGATTATGCACCATTAGCTGATCTCCCACATATGCGTGAAGAAATAATAATTACTAAAGAGCGTTCAAAAGAAGTTTTAGCTGCTTTGGTTGAAGAGATGGAAGATCGCTATAGCTCTTTTGCCAGCGCTCGCGCAAGAGACCTTTCTACTTATAACTGTAAGGTTTCATATGAAGAACAGTTACCGATGGTATTCTTGGTACATGACGAATTTGCCGATTGGATGTTTGATGATGAATATAAATCTGCGGTAAGTGCCGCAGTACAGAGGCTTGGTGTTAAAGCTCGTGCCGCAGGCATCCACTTAATTTTTGCGGCGCAACGTCCCGATAAGGACGTGATGCCGATGCAACTTAGAGAGAACTTGGGTAATCGATTAATTCTTAAAGTTGCAAGTGAAGCAACTTCAAAGATAGCATTGGATCGCTCTGGCGCAGAATTGCTTTTAGGGAAAGGACATCTTGCGGCGAAATTGAGTGGGGAACATGGATTAGTATTTGCGCAGGCTCCTTTCTTGTCGGATGAAGATATAATACAAGCAGTAGAAGCGATCCGTGCTGATTTTTCTACTGCTAAGCATGCTATGGAGCAGGTTCAATGATCATAAAATAGGGAAATGTACAAAACTAACAACGATTTTGGTGAAGCTCTACTATTAGACAATAGGGGTATCTTAATATTCTTTGGTACCCCTATATATTTACTACTTATGGCAGATTGCGCAAGAGCCACCCCCTTCATCCTCACCATAGAGCTCATCTATGTCTATGAGTGATTCACCAAGGCGTAAAGGATTTATTGGTTTTCTGGCTTTTTCTCGTTCTTTCCGTTTCTCAAAATCAGCAATAATTTGAGCAATCCTTTCTGGCTTTTCAAGGGCGTCTAATGGTTCACCTTTTGTCCAAGTGAAAGGTGAACCATGTTCAATGGCATTTTTTTCATAACGTTTAGCTTCTTCAAATGCTTCAGGATGGCGTTCTTTTAACCTCACCCATTCGATTTTTTGCTGGAAAAAGCAAAACGTACAGCCACTTCTTGAGCGCCAATCGTAATACCTAGGCAAACCCACCCCTGAAGAATCAAGTATGTCCATGACTCCTTTGCGGTCGATTCCGTAATCTCTAAAAGGTAAGCTAATTGTTAAATTAGCATTTTTCGAACTATACCCTTCGCGATATTCCTCATCCGCTCTGATTGCCACATAGCTAGTAACTGCATCACCTGCAGTAAGCATTGGACGCACCCATTGTTCGAAAGGAGCCAGCTTCAACTGTCGTGTACACCAGCGCGTTTGTGGTGATGGTAGGTAATGATTATATTCTCGTAACCAGAAATCAAAATCACGTCTAGGATTTAGCCTGGCAATCGGCTTACCTAAAAAACCTTCTAACCTACCGAGAAATTCATAGACTTCCGGTAATTCTTTACCAGTATCAGTAAAAAAATATTCAATATCGAGATCCGGTCTGGTCTGACGCATAAAAACAGCCAGTGCTGCGCTATCTTTACCTCCAGAGATACCAAGAACATGTTTTTCAGTCATCAAGAACCTCTTCGCCATGCTTAGCGATTTGTATACAGGCTTTGCCTAGTGCAGCCATTATGATTTCCGAACTTAATCCCTTTGTAGATAATGTATTAATCAATTCGGCGGTAAGTTTTTCAATTTGTCTAGTAAATTGTTCTGGTACATTAAATTCATGTGTAAATGTTTGCATTTCAGCACCGGCACCGATAACCACAGCGAATGCTTCACTAGTTGGTTTTCGACCTTGTATTGCCACTAAAGCTTCGGATTGCCTGAAACGTAATGCAAAATTAGCGATTTCCATAAGGGCTGAATCAATATCTCGATCATTCCAGTCTCTTGGAGGTTTGTTTGCTGCAAGGCTGAGTATGCCTTCGATTGCAATTTTGCTACCGTCATATGTGGATAGTCGAGTAGAGAATGCATCCTGGCGAAGTTCTCCCGTAATACCAGAAATCCTTTCTGCGCGTGCTCTTAATACTGACAAATTGTTTTCATCGGCATTTAGGGCCCTTAACATGCTTGATGCGATTTGGCGTAACAATTTGTCGTAGGCATTCCAAATTTCTTCTATTGGAATTTTCAAAGCATCGATATAATTGTGACCACTTTCCACGTCTAAGGCAGCGCCTAAGTCGATAAATAATACTTTGTGAGGATCACTTGCTTTCAACAAGGTATCTCTTACTTTCTTGGCCTCAGATGAAAGTCTTGCAGTCCTTTGTGTCCAATTTGGTAACCCTAAAACCATTCCAACTAGACTTCTGGCCGCTTCCAAGGGATCTTCTGAGTTGGATATTGCTCCAATCGACGCAAGAATTCTTCCTATTCCATTTAGAATCTTTTGTTTCTCATTATCAATAACAATCCAACGCACAGCAAATCGTCTTTCATCTTGCAAATATTCATCAATATCAGCATCAGTAACATTTGGAATAAAAATCCCATCTTTATAAATTGCAATGTTACCTTTGTGCGCAAGCATAAATGCCATAAAAATTATAGGGATAGCCCCTTTTTTCAAACCAAAAGGAGGGGCTGCCCAAAAGGTGTGTATATCGGCAGCTGATATTTTGATGTTTGCGTTTTGTAGCAGTTCATACGTTTTATCCCAGATGGCTGAAAACGATGAGTTTATCCCGCGTGCAGGGGCGACAAAACGATAGTTTCCTGTATCGTCTTTTCTATATAATCCTGTCCGATATAAAATAGTTTCATACAGGCCTCGAGCAGCAGGATAACCTTCTATACCAAGATTAGGCTCTCCTTCATTTTCAAGCATTCGGTATAACAGCTCTCGTCTGGCTTTAACGCTATTACTTGACAAGTTGTCACGATTAACTAATTCACTCCACAACCGTGGAGCTTGGTAATAAACATTATCTGCAAGGTTAGATACAATTGAAGATAGAGTTCCTTTAGGCTCCCATTCAATATTATCAGCATACCAATGAGCTGTAGCTAATGCTTCTGCTAATTGCTCTTCTAATGTTGCCTGTGTTGCTGTTGTTCGAGCATGAACTTCTCGTCTGGCAACTGCATCACCATTAAGCTCGTGTCCGCGCTTAGTTAACACGGCTTGCAGTGCTAAAAGTTCGGTACCTAAATCTGCGATACGTAAATAGTTATGTGGTAATCCAACAACTATAGGCCATGGTTTAAACTGGGCCGCTTCAGAGCATAAGCGCTTAGCTTGATCTTCATTGATATTTTTGTCAGGTAGTACAAGCAGCAGTAGCCCAAACTCACCATTTTGGGGTTTAAAGGCAAGGGGATATTTATCTATATCATTTAATCCACAAATAGCAATTTTCATCCAACGAAATGTACCGGTCTGATGATAATGTCGCTTAGCGATAATTGGATAGAGATTAGCTAGCTTATTGAGCAGGTTGAAGTCTGTTCCTGACATTGTAGCACGAGCTTGTGAAACAGCTTGGTCTATATTAAAATCACTGCCTTCAAAAACAGACCAAGCACCTGTGTGTTTTTTAAAAATTATCACATGCCATTTAGAAAGATCATCGAGTGCTGATATGATTTTTTCTTTATCTAAATTTATGAATAGAGATTCAAGAATAGATATCTCTGCAATTAGCCCAGATCCGTCTTTGAAAAGATCTAGTATTGCAATATTTTTAATTAGATCTATATGCAATTTGCTATCAGATTTTGCTTCCGCTCGCTCCACAGCATCAGCAGCTTGTGCCCAGCGATGTCCATCAGTTGAAGCCAGAATAAGTTGCTCAAGATTTGCCTGGAGATAGTCGTAATAATTTGATGGTAAATACCAAGTTGCGTCTAGGGAATACGTTGTATTAAGGAACGTCTGAAATCCGTAAGGTTCAGATGAGGAAAGAAAACCGAATGTTGAACGTTCATTCTGTCCAAATTGACGTTTTGATATAGGGCCTAATAATGCAGCCATTACTGGATGTAATGGCCAGCAGAGCTCTAATGCGTGTTCATATTGAGCCCCAACCATAGGACGTCGCTCTCGTATTGCATTAGCAACTATGAGTGCTGCTATTTTGGCATGCTTAGGTCTTTTATCAACCTTAATTGCTTTACTTATCAGTTCTACAATTTCATCGCTGCCGGCAACAAGAGGTATGTCTGTATAACGTCCCTGGATTTTGGCCCACTCATCGCGAGTCTCAAGACCAAGACGAGCAGCATATTGACTAAAGGATTGGTGAAGTATACCGATTATAATGAGTTTACCATTGCTGCGGGCTGCAGCTTCTGCTAACTCTTGGTAAAAGTAAATATCATCGCCATTGCCTAAGGCTGATGCTTCAAGAAATTTCCCTAACTCGTCAAGAATGAGCAATGTTCCATCTGCATTTTCTTTTTCTGCGACAGAACAGAGATATTTAATTAATAGTGATGCTGATTTAGTATAGTCTCCTTCATGCTCACATACTTTATTCAAAGTATGTGCGATTTGCTGAATTACACTACCTCGTCGACCAACTACAGGTAATACTAACCAACCTTTTTTAACTTTGAAAAATTTATCGAAGTCACTATCTGGTATTACGTTCAATACATTTCTGGCTTTACAACGAAGAGCCTCATTGGGTGATAATGCGCTCGCTAAAGCAATTGCGAGAGATGATTTACCACTCCCATAGGGACCGGTCCATGTAAAAGCTCGTTGTTGGCTATTAACCAACTGACTCGACATATTATCAAGTAGAGTTTTTGCGGTACTATTACTCACATAGCCGTCAAGTGCATCTTCACGACCAAGGTCGGTATCAATACGAATAGAACGTTGATACTGTCTTGCTAAATGAACCTGTTCTGAAAGCAGGTTTTTATTATGTTCAGTCATAAGCCTTCCCGAGCATATTCAATATTACTTTTTCTGTTTCTGATGTTTTTCGATGAACTTGACGTATCCCTGCTGATTCTGTCCATGTAAATGAACCCTCAGTCAGTTCCTCCAAAGCAAATAAACGTTCTGCAATAGAATCTTCATCAAGCTTAAAAACTCTACCAGGTGAACCTTCACCATAAGCGATTGACTCAAATGATAACGTGCTACTCTTTTCAGCTTTACGATCCCAATAGTCGATTAAAGCATATGCAAATACTCCATCCGTCAGAGTGATCTTTGGTCCCCGGCGGAACGCAAACTGTCCTTTTTTTTCTTCTGATACAAGGCTAAGTTCCCCAAGCATTGGCTCAGCGAAATCTTCTGGTGTGCTTCCACTGGACCTAGGTGCATAACTTCGTAAGCACGTCTCAATATCTCGAGAGAGGGTCATTGCGGATAGCTTTCGGCTAGGACTGCATTTAGCTGCGTATTCAGCTAAAAGGCTTCTAAGATCTTCTTGTGTAAAAGTGGGGGAGACCACATGGTTAAAAAACCAGTACCAGGTAGTGGATCTATACCCCCTTCCTGCTAGCTGCCAATGACTTAGCCATGATGTCGAAGGATGCTCTGAATAAGGATCTAATCCAGTATCATCAAGAATTTTTCTAGAAAATTCAGTAAGTTTAAATCTGCCATCCTCTTCCTGCATGACCTCACAAGCTAGTGCCCAATGTTTGATTGATGCGACCATATTTTTGCCAACACCAAATTTGGCGATAGCCTCGTCATCAGAGAAAACAGATTTATCAATGTATCCATCCGCTGTGGCGCAACTGTAAGCTTTTTTAAGCCACATTTGTCTTAACGGGAATGTCTCGTGACCTGAAAAATGAGCCATGTCTTATCCTAATGCAGTTACAACTAGATATGAGCAAATTGTACAGGAACTGGAGACTTTCTCCAGTAGTAGGTTTGATATAAAATAAAATGTTAACAGATTGTAGTTTTATAATTTTTTCTTTCATTTATTCAGTAGCTTAATGGTTGATTTTGGTTGTTGCGCTGAAGAGTTTTGTAGGAGGGAACTGGCCATGAAAAGGCTAATTTGATAGGGTACAATAAAGACTACTGTTACGGTGTGTAAATGAAGATGGATGATGCAGTAGAAACTTTAGCTCATTTTTTCAACGATTTTATTGGCGCTTGGATTCCTGGATTGGTAATGGCTACAGGTTTCATTGTCATGCATATTGGGGATGAGGGGTTCTTAAGCATCATAGGGGCAATGGATAAAAGCGCAATAGTGTGGTTTCTTGCAGCTATATTTTTTGCACTAGGCCATATAATCTCTGCGTTCTATCAAATAATTTTAAAAGGTATCCTTAAGTGGTTGAATATTTCTAAAGGTTTTGATGAGATCCAAGCTAAGGAGCAGCAATCTTATAAAACTTTCTTAGAAATTGTCAACCAAGGAAATATATGTAGTGGTACTGATACTTGGGGTTATCATGATTTAAGAAATATCGCGTTATCTATATCTCAAGAAGCCTCTGCTCTGGGACGGCGTTTTATGTTCATATCTTTATTGTGTAGTGGTGTTGGAACTGTATTAACAATATTCATTATCGATTTTTCAATATGCTTATTTTTCTTCCCTGAGTACTTACATCATTATCGATTGGCTCCTCATTGGTCAGTTCAAATAGTCATTTTATGTATAAGCGTATGGTGTTTGTTTAAACAATCTGATATTTTTTATAAAAGAGCAATGACTACGCCATTTTCAGTCGCATTAACAGAAATAAAATTAAAAGAGTTTAAAAAAGATGAAATTAAATAATCGAAAAAAAGTTATATATTTGGCAGGAGGATTCAAATCTCAATGGCAGTTGATTGCTCATGAAGCTCTAAATGATTTTCTATTAAAGGATCCAAGTCAACATCATATTGATGATCCGGTTCAATATACTCAATGGGACCTGAATGCTATAGAAGATTCAGATATCTTATTAGCTAATATGGAGTCAAGTAATCCTGGAGGTTATGCACTTGCTTTGGAAGTCGGATACGCGAAAGCTCTTAGAAAACAGATTATTCTTGTCGATCAGATTGAAAATGATATGATAAAAAATTATTTTGAGATGGTTCGGCAGTGTAGTGACTATGTTTTTGAAAGTCTTGATGATGCTCTTGATTTCATCTTAAATCATTATTGATTATTGATTATTTTTAATGTATCGACTGTAATGTCTGATTTACTAAGTATTAATTTCATTTGAGTTTTTCTACTATGATATAAGTGCTTTGCTTAAATTTTTGAATTTTATTGCTTGTCTAAATGATGAAAACTTTTGGGGAGCAATCATTAATCTGCATCACTATGAATTGATGGCGTTATTACTAGGGAAATGAATTTTTCCGTGAAAATTAGATTGCTGTAATATTAATTTATTTTAAAGCGCCAATAGCATTGAACTGTCCTTATCTCGGTATGGAGGTATTGCTAGAATGGTAACGTAGATTACTTATCAACTTGAAAAAGAAAAATAGGTCGCTACTGCTTTTGATACCATGATATTTACCTGCCCCCACGATTAGATACAACGCTCACTTAGTAATGTCGGATCCTTCACTATCAGAATTACCCTTTCTCCAGGCCGCCGCAAATTCACACGGCGTCAGATAATTCAGCATGGAGTGTGGGTGACATTCGTTATAATCCTGATGCCATTCCTGACATGACTGACGTCACTGAACCAGTTTTCATTCAGGCATTTATCGCGAAAACGTCCGTTAAAACTCTCAATAAATCCGTTCTGCGTTAGCTTGCCCGGCTGGATTAAGCGCAAATCAACACCATGCTCAAAGGCTCATTGATCCAGTGCGCGATAAGTGAACTCCGGCCCCTAATCAATTCTTATCGTAGCCGGAGAGCCGCGAAATAGCGCCATGGTATCCAGAATACGCGTGACCTGCACGCCTGAAATCCCAAAGGCAACGGTTACCGTCAGGCACTCATTCGTGAAGTCATCCACACAGGTCAGGCTCTAGATCCTGCGACCGGTGGCCAGCGCGCCCTTGACGCAATCCATCGACCAGGTCAGGTTGGGTGGCCCCGGCAGAGCAGCGGCAGACGTTCTGTTGCCAGCCCTTTACGACGTCTTCAGCGTTTTATGCCAAGGCCACTGAGATGATAAAGCCGGTACACGCGCTTATGATTAACATGAAGCCCTTCACGGCGCAGCAACTGCCAAATGCGACGGTAGCTAAAACGCCTGCGCTCCATTGCCAGCTCAGTGATGCGCCCCGATAAATGCGCATCAGCAGCCGGACGCTGAGGCTCGTAAAGACAGGTCGACAGGGACAAGCCTGTTAGCCTGCAGGCACGACGTTGCGACAGACCGGTCGCATCACACATCAACATCACGGCTTCCCGCTTCTGGTCTGTCGTCAGTATGTTCGCCCAGGAGCTACCTGGAGCGCCTCCTTATCCAGTATGGCTTCAGCAGGCAGCTTCTTGAGTCTGGCGTTCTCTTCCTCAAGCGACTTCAGGCGCTTAACCTCAGGCACCTCCATACCGCCATACTTCTTACGCCAGCTGTAAAACGTGGCATCGGAAATGGCGTGCTTGCGGCAGAGTTCACGGGCGGATACCCCGGCTTCAGTTTCGCGGAGAATACTGATGATCTGTTGGGCGGAAAAACGCTTATTCATGGGGATGTCCTCATGTGGCTTATGAGGACATTACAAACATCGTGGTGTGTTAATCAACGAGGAGCAGGTCAGAATAAAGCAGCACCGACTGGCTGCCGAAATGCGACGATCCAAACTCAGCGTGACAACCTGAACCGGCGAAAGCCGGTTTTTTAATGCCTGAACTTCACCGGTGATGAATGATATCGTTTACCCTGCACTTATCATTCATCATTTAATTTACTGATATATAAATAAAAATGGATGGTGAGCAGTGTGAAGAGTTTTCTATAAAATCTCTTTTTGTTGAAAATTTGAATTCAGCATCCTCTGTTGTAATTAATAAATCTCAAATTTTGATTCTAGACGAACCTCAATTCGGCAGATAAGGTACTGAGAAAGCCATAAAGGAGATGCATAATGGATACAGTAGAAGAGCTAAGAGGGACATATTTTTACAACGGAATGTTCAATCTCACTGCTGGAGAGCTTTTTTTCTTCCTGTTTCTGGATGAGGCTCAGAAACAGCTTGGTGTGGAAGATGTAGCCACTTTAGCACTAATAATTTTAGGTCAACCGACCCAAACCACGCGCGCAAAACCAGCCGGAACAACCAAGGGAACTTCAATCTTGAGTGCAAATCTTCGTGTTTGGTTATAGATTAGAGTACATCGCTGGCCAACACTCACTACCGAAAGCATCAAAGGATTGAGATTCAGTTACGTTAATAACCTGGGAGCTTTCGCTGGGCGCTGGATACCCATATTGGGTATAGGATTTATTATGAATGACGTGGTTCAAATTGCATGGAAAACGACCCACAGCTATAACCTGATTGCAAAGGATGGTGACAAGTTATGGTAAAAGACACAATGGAAAGCGCTGTGTTGGAATGGTATGACAAGAATTATAATTCTAAGCCTCTTTTTTCAAAAGGTAAGCCTGAGCTAACGCTTGAAACCAGTCTATCAACAGGAAAATATCCCTGGGCCAGAGAAACTGGCGGCGAAATAATGAATGACTATTTCGAGCGATTTAACGTTGATAGCAGCAAATTTGATTTTCTTGCATACTGGCCTTATGGAAAAGGTTTTCTGCCTAACTTCTTAAGGCCTAAATCCCAAAAGATCCCTGACGTTGAACCGAAACCCTTGACGATTCATATGCTCGTTGAATCAGCGAAAGCCGGACGGTGGCTTTTCAGCTAATCCATGCAAGTTGCTATCTCGTCCAGAAAGGGTCAGTGCGGTTAGGTTCCGTCTTTCGGAGCCTAACTCATTGGTCGGAGAATCTGCTAGTTGGCTACTCTTCAAGCTAAGTGACTTTCCCCCTTAGAGAATTGGTAAAAAAAATAGGGAGCATAAAAGGGGTGTCCTGAGTTTTTTATTGTTTTATTTTAATATAAAACATAGGTTTGTAGCATTTTTTGAGTCCGGACTTCGCACCAGGTATGCAAATTTAAGTCGCTTAAGGGCGGCTTTTTTTGTATCTGGGATTTATGCTTCCAAAGCCGGAATCAACCTGCCTCAATCCCCATCAGGTAATGGATGCAGGCGGATTTTGTGGTCTATCCCGTTTCGATAAGGTTTTACCTGCACATGACCCGGAAAAAAGATTCATCATAGCCATGGCTATGTGAAGGCCCGTACAGCAAAGCTTGAGATGTCTCATACCCATGATAATTAGCCACAAATCATGGGATATCGGATGGATTTATAGCCTTGCCGATTTGTCCCAATAACTGGTGTCCTCGCTCAGATACGCGATACCTTGGCTTTGATGAGTTTTCGTTATAAACAGTATCTACCATTCCATCGTTCATCAGGTTGGTTACTATCGTCGCAACATTGCTAAATCCGGGAATACCCCGTGTAACAAGGGTGCGATCCAGTATCATCCATGTCCAGTCTATGTCTTTTTCTGCCATGACTTTCAGGAC
>Ga0308161_1002306_pt1 | contig 20570 bp, 18 predicted proteins | sample PhyFR2_FD_201034 | JGI IMG/M metagenome (GOLD analysis project Ga0308161, IMG submission 201034) | Phyllosphere microbial communities from UC Gill Tract Community Farm, Albany, California, United States - DLSLF.R2 | ecosystem: Host-associated > Plants > Phyllosphere > Unclassified | place: USA...
CATAAAAGGTTCCAAAAATAATCATTTGAGTCTAAAAGGCTGCTTTTGATCTTAGCATGCTTAAGCATAGAATGTTTAAGAAAAAAAACGAGTGGTTTTTTATATATTTTAGTTAGTTTTAGTAGGGATATACTTAAAAAAAATCTTAAATAAAAAAACCGGATCATTTGATCCGGTTCTCTTATCACTTTACGATTAATCTTCTTTTTGTGCTTTATAAGCATAGGCATAGTTATAACCATAACCGTAGCCTGCGCTAGCACGTTGAATATCATTGAGAATAAAGCCGTTAACTTTAACACCCGCTTGTTCAAAGCGATTAAGGGTTAATTCAAGCTCTTTCATTTGTGACTTAGCATAACGCGCAACAATTAAGTTCACACCTGTGTATTGCGAAATGATAATACCATCGGTTACTGCAAGGACAGGTGGAGTATCAATAATGATGTGGTCATATTGACTTTGTAGCTGTTCAAGTAATTCTTTAAATTGGTTAGAGCTTAAAATCTCTGAAGGATTTGTTGGACTCTTACCACGGGTAATCACATCAAGGTTAGCAACTTGAGTTTTGTGCAAAACTTTTTGTAGATCAGCTTGTCCACTCAATAATTCAGAAAGACCTGGCTTAACATCAACGTCAAAATATTTGTGCATATAACCGCGACGCATATCGGCATCAATCAATAGTACTCGTTTGTCACCTTGGGCGAAAATTGTTGCAAGGTTGGTCGAAATAAATGATTTACCTACTTCTGGTGAAGGACCTGCAATCATAATGATATTGTTTTTCGCACTTGCCAACGCAAAGTGAATCGCAGTACGAATACTACGTAAGCTTTCAATTGCAATATCATCACTGTTTTTAACTGCAAGAATAGGAATGTTTTTCTTCTTCTTTAGAATTTTAACGCGACTTTCTTGAATTGGGGAGCGTGGAACTGTTGCATAAACTGGTAAGTCCAGTTCATTTTCAATTTGTCCCGAATCTTTAATTCCTGTACGTAACATATTGCGTAGTAATGCTATTACAGTTCCAATCAAACCACCTGCGAAAATCGCTAGGATAAGCACAAATAATTTTTGGGGTTTAATAGGTTCAACAGGCTCAACAGCAGTATCAACAATACGCACATTACCAATTTCACCAGCTTTTGCAATTCGAAGCTGTTGGTAAGAGTTTAAAAGGGCAGTGTAGAGTTGGGTTTTAACTTCAACTTCACGGTACAATTGTAAGTATTGGCGCTGTACATCTGGCAACTGTTTTAAAGTACTGTTGAGTTCACCAATTTGTTTATTCACCGCTGAAAGCTGACCATTAATTTCACGCATTGTAGGATGGTCAGCAGTATATTTTGCTGCCATTTCAGCTTGCTTTTGTTCAAGCTCTGCTTTCTTCGTTTCTAAAGTAATGCTTTGAGTTAAATAAAGCTCAGATTCTTTTGTAACATCAACAGTGTTGTATTGTTGACGGAATTTATTAAATTGACGCTCAGCATCATCTAATTGTTTTTTTAAATCTGGTAACTGCTCATCTAAGAACTTTAGAGTTTGAGCAGATTCTGCTGAGCGGCGTTCAATATTTTGTGCGCTATAAGTCGCTAAAATTGCATTTAAAACCTTAGTAATATGTTCTTGATCTTGTCCTTGATAACCTAGACCTAAAATGCCTGTTAACTTACCACGCTCAGCAACCGAATAATTTGAACTAATAGCACCTACTGCAGCAGGTAAGGATAGGGTCTTGATATTATAAGTAGTGTTAAAATAATCTTTAGTAAAGATAGAAACTTTCCAAGTACCGTGTGGTCCTGCAACTTGGTTTGACTGATTAAGCGGTACATTTAATATAGTTTGTTCTGTATCTGGATCAGTTAAACGTAACGACTGCTTATCAAAATTAAGATGTAAAGTTTTATCTAAATAGTAAGTAGGAATCTCAAACTTTCGAATCTCAAAACTTTTGAGCCCGTCTTTAAAAATAACTGATTTTTTTGTGTATTCCGTTTTATAGTCAGCATCGCTTAATAAACGGTGAGTTAAAGTGTTTTCAGTGCTGGAAATTTGTATATTAAGGTGTAAATCCTTAATAACAGAACCTAAAACCAATCGCGACTTTAAAATCTCAATCTCAGCTTGAGCAGGGGACTTTTGCTCAATCATTTGTGATAAATCACCTAAAAGAGCAGCAGAAGCACCTTTACTGTCCTCAACTTGAACCAAAGCATTAACCGAATAGGTATCTGGAGTTACACGTAAGTATAAGAGTGCACATACGAGGCTTAAAATAATGCAGAGAGTGATAAGCTTCCACTGTGCAATTAGTGAAAAAAACAATTCTTTTAAATCGATTGTATCTTCGGTATTAGTATTTGGGTTCATAAGCTTAAAATCTTGGCGTTAAATATAAGGTTTCCAGTCAGCAATACATTGTTGAATGAGTTGGCAGGTTTCATCAAAAACAGCTTGATCGTGCTGGTAAGGATCAGACACATTTCTATTCTGCCAATGACCCAAGCGATAGGTTTTACCTTTTGCAAAGGGCCACGTTTGTTCAATATGCTTTTGCTGGTTGTGACTCATGACCAAAATAAGGTCAGCTTTTTTAATATGCTCTGCATTAAGTTTTTGGGCTATATGGCGTTGCATATCAATGCCTAAACGTTGCATACAAAGTCTAGCTTTTTCATCTGCTTGATGCCCAATGAGTCCGGCAATACCAGCTGACTCAATATTTAATTGAGGATATTGCTGTTTTAATAAATATTCTGCCATAGGGCTACGGCAGATATTTCCAATACAGACGACTAAAATATTTTTAAACTGCATGATATTACTGTCCCAAACGGTCTATGTTATATAACGCATTTGAGAAGGGAATAATTTGGTTAATAATACGTTGCCAGCGAGTTAAGCCAGTCGCATCAACATATACAATATCATTACTACGTAATCTAAATTGATTTGCTAAACCAAAGTCTCCAATACTCATTAGATTTAAATGGTAAATTTCAGTAGTATAATCATTAGGATTAGTACGTACTACATAAATGCGACTTGCACTTGCTGAGTTAGGATTAATCCCTAAACTTTCACCTAATGCATCAGTTAACGTCATGCCTTGATCACGCATTGGTAAAGATTGGTTTTTACCAGATTCGCCCATGACATAAATTTTCTGATTCTCTCGAGTGCTGACATAAATCGTATCGTTCGGTTGAACGAGTAGTTTATGCAATGAATAACCAGCCTTTTCTAAATCAATCGTATTTAGATTATAAGTTTGGCCATTTCGAATAAGTTGAATGTAAGTATTATCACCTTTGTCTGTTATTCCACCAGCAAGCCCAAGAGCTGTATAGACACTAACAGGTTGATCACTTAAGTAAAATTGTCCACCTTTTATAACGCTACCCTGCACAGAAAAACGTTGTCCTTCATATGATAGTACTCTTACTACAACATCTGGATTTTTTAAGAAACGGGCCAGTTGACTATGTAGCTCACGATTGACTTGAGCTAGGGTTTTACCGGAAGCCTTATATCGACCTACTAAAGGGAACTGAATGTAACCGCTTTGATCAATTGGATAACCATTGGCCTGAATTGATTGCTCGTTACTAATACTGTTTACAGGCGGCGTAATTTCAGGATATGCCCAAAGTTGAATAGAAAGAACATCGCCTGGACTTAGGCGATATATAGGTTGTTGATTTTTAAATAAAGCTGCATAGTCACGTTGGTAGTCGATCTGAGCAGGTTGTATTGCTGGCAATGTTTCTTGAGAAATTTTAACGACATTAACCGTAGTTCCAAGGTCAGTTTTATATACACCTTCATTGGGAATATCGTAAGTTTGTAAACCGGAAGTCACCGCACAACTGGCAGCACTTAAACTCAAGGCAAGAACAGAAAAAAACTGGCAATACTTCACACGCAACCCTTTGTGTATTTATCTTTAATTGATATTGTCCACTGCATAGTAACAAGTGTCTATTAAACGCAGGATGTACCGATTCTAGCCGAAAAAAAATTAAAAAACATCGAAAAATCGTAGAGCTTTGTATGTTTAGTTTATCTGATCGGATTATTTGAAAGGTATTAATTCATCAGCAATATTAAAAATGTACTATTTTAGCTAAACTGATAAATTCTACTTATAAGTGCTGTAAACACTTTTATACAATTGAAGTACGGAGACTAAAAAAAAACTGCTATAGTTACGCTCGACGATCTCCAGTCAACATGTATCATTATTTAAATATACAATTTGTAAGGAATAAGGCTAATTTTTATGCAACTTGCCGAGTTAAGAATAGCAATTATTGGTTTAGGGTATGTAGGCTTGCCATTGGCAGTTGAGTTTGGGAAAAAAGTACCAGTTGTTGGTTTTGATATCTATCAAAAACGCATAGATGAATTGAAAAGTGGTCAAGATCACACTTTAGAAGTTACACCAGAAGAATTACAACAAGCATCTCATTTAAGCTACACAGCAAATTTGGAAGAATTAAAAGATTGTAATTTTTATATTGTAACAGTTCCAACACCAATTGATGATTTTAAACAGCCTGATTTAACGCCATTAATTAAAGCTTCTACGAGTATCGGACAAGTATTAAAAAAAGGCGATATTGTTGTATATGAATCTACTGTGTACCCAGGTGCAACAGAAGAAGTATGTATTCCTGTTTTAGAAAAAGTATCTGGTTTAAAATTTAATCAAGACTTTTTTGCAGGCTATAGTCCTGAGCGCATTAACCCTGGTGATAAGCTTCATCGTGTTACTAATATTTTAAAAATTACTTCAGGTTCTACACCTGAAGTCGCTGACTATGTTGATGAAGTATATAATCTGATTATTGAGGCAGGAACACATAAAGCAGCTAGCATAAAAGTTGCTGAAGCGGCAAAGGTCATTGAAAACACCCAACGTGATGTTAATATTGCCTTAATTAATGAATTAGCACTTATTTTTAATAAACTTGGTATTGATACAGAACAGGTGCTTAAAGCTGCTGGTACAAAATGGAACTTCTTGCCATTCCGCCCAGGCTTAGTGGGCGGCCATTGTATCGGAGTTGATCCATATTATTTAACTCATAAAGCCCAAGCGATTGGGTATCATCCAGAAATTATTTTAGCAGGGCGCCGATTGAATGATTCAATGGGAGCATATGTTGTTACTCAACTTGTAAAAGGAATGATAAAAAAGAAAATTCAAGTTGAAGGTGCTAAGGTTTTAGTATTAGGTTTAAGTTTTAAAGAAAATTGCCCTGATATCCGCAATACTAAAGTTATTGATATCGTAAAAGAATTAGAAGAATATCATATGGATGTTGATGTATATGATCCTTGGATTGATAGTGAAGAAACTCAACACGAATATGGTATTACTCCAGTTAAGCAACCTACAGCGGGTCAATATGATGCTGTAATATTAGCAGTTGCTCATAACGAGTTTAGAGAAATGGGTATAGAGGCAATTCGATCTTTAGGTAAAGCATCTCATGTTCTTTATGATCTGAAATATGTCTTAGCTCAATCTGAGTCAGATATCCGTCTATAAAATAATATTTGTTGAGAAGTAATATGAATCAATATGAACAAGTATTGGAACAGCTTAAGAGCAATCCTAAAACATGGTTAATAACTGGCGTTGCAGGTTTTATCGGTTCTAATTTATTAGAAACGTTATTAAAATTGAATCAAAAAGTTATAGGATTAGATAATTTTGCAACTGGATTTCAACATAATTTAAATGATGTACAAAGTTTAGTCTCGGAAGAGCAATGGAGAAACTTTGCTTTTGTTGAGGGTGATATTCGAAATTTAGAAGATTGCCAAAAAGTTTGTACAGGTGTGGATTACGTATTGCATCAAGCGGCATTGGGTTCTGTCCCGCGTTCTATTGCTGATCCCATAATGACAAATAGCGCAAATATTACTGGATTCTTAAATATATTGGTGGCCGCTAGAGATGCGCAGGTAAAAAGCTTTACGTATGCTGCTAGTAGTTCAACTTATGGCGATCATCCAGCTTTACCGAAAGTTGAAGAAAATATTGGCCAACCATTATCACCTTATGCAATTACTAAATACGTGAATGAGTTATATGCTAATGTATTTTCAAGAACATATAATTTTCATAGTATAGGATTAAGATATTTCAATGTATTTGGTAAAAGACAAAATCCAAAGGGTGCTTACGCAGCAGTAATCCCTACATGGACATCCCTACTTTTGCAAAAAGAGCAGGTCTTTATCAACGGTGATGGTGAGACAAGTAGAGATTTTTGCTATATTCAAAATGCTGTGCAAGCAAATATTTTGGCTGCAACTGCTTCAAATGTGCAGGAGTCAGCTGTTTATAATATTGCTTTCGGTGAAAGGATTAGTTTAAATCAACTCTATCAGGAAATTTCTAATAATTTAAAATCAATAGCTAAACTTGAGGAAACTCAGCCACAATATAGAGATTTTAGAACAGGAGATGTTCGTCACTCTTTAGCCGATATTACTAACGCTAGAAATGCATTACACTATCAACCAACATATAGTGTGAGAGACGGATTAAAAGAAGCTGTATCATGGTATGTAGCAGAGTTTAATAAAGTAGAATTTGGTAAATAACTTGTGTCGTTATTTAATAATATAAAAAAAATTCTACTAGGGAATGGAGCTGCACAATTAATACAATTTGCGTTCCTTCCACTTTCTGCTTTTTTGTATACACCTGACCAATTTGGTGTTTTTGGTACGATACAAGCTTATAGTACAATTCTTACAATTTTTATTAGCCTTCAGCTATATGTAGCAATTCCTTTTGAAAAAAATCAACTAGAATTAAATAACTTAAAAAATTTGAACTTTAAATATATTGTTTTTTCTACAATTTTTTTATTAATATTATATAGTCTATTTAATATTGATTATTTTTCAATATTAGCAATTTTTTTAGCAAGTATTACTGCAGTAACTAATACATTACGTAGTTTAATTGTTTACTCAGGGAATTTTACTAGGTTATCGACTAGTTATGTGATCCGAGCTCTTGTAATAGTTATATCTCAAACAGCTTTATCTTTTAACACTGCTATAAATGGATTGATTTATGGTTTATTATTGGGTGAAATAATATATAGTGGGTTGTTACATTATTTTATTAAAAGAAGTGTTCATTTACCCAACCTTAATATACGTTCTTTTTTTAAAGTTTCAATAGTCGATATTTTTTTAAAATATAGAGCATTTAGTTTATATGGCTCTATTTTGGAATTAACCTCAGCTCTTATTTTTTATGGCCCTATTTTTATTTTTTCATATTTTTTTAACCATAATTTAATTGGACAATATAGTTTTATTGCCAGACTTATTTGGCCTCCAATTATTTTAGTTGCAACTTCTTGTTCTAATGCTTTATATTTTCACTTCAAAGAAATAGATGAAGATAAATTAAAATCTTTAACTTTAAAGACTACAGTATTTGGTATATTCATATTATTACTATCTCCTGTGTTTGCATGGTTAGGGGAAAAAATAATAAGTTTATTTTTAAAAGCAGAAGCTTGGGATCTTGTTGCTGATTTTGGTTATTTTATTATATTAACCGCAATGTCATATATGGCCTCAATTTGTGCTAGGGCAATAATAAGATTTAAGCATTTACAGAAGTATCAGTTATTAATAGATATATTATTTATTTCTGGGCTAGCTTTAGCAATATTAATATATATGAATGTTAATTCTAATTCAATGAAGGTTTTTGAAGTTTTAAAGTTATATTCTATTTCCTATTTAATTTATAATTTTGTTTTGATAGCTAGTGTTGCAATCTTTATCTACTCAGCAAGAGTGATAAAAAGAGATGGAAGTTAAAATGAGAGTTTTAAAAAAGTTTTTTAGTTTTTTCTATAGTCGTTATTTGTTAAAATTAGCACCAGAAAAATATCTACATTCAATTGGTGTGAATGTTAAGGGAAAAGTTCATATTTATGGTGGACAGCCAGGTATGTTTGGTAGTGAGCCTTGGTTAATTACTTTGGGTAACAATGTACATATAACTGCAGGTTGTCGATTTATTAATCATGATGGTGGTGTTTTAATTCTGAGACATTTAGAGCCAACGTTAGAGATAACAAAACCAATCAATATTGGTGATAATGTTTATCTTGGCACTAATACTATTATTCTGCCGGGAGTTAATGTTGGAAATAATGTTATTGTAGGTGCTGGATCTTTAGTAAATAAAGACTTAGCAGATAATGCTGTATATGCAGGAATACCCGCTAAATTTATTAAAACTCTTGATGATTATTATGCAAAGTGTTTAAAAGACTCTTTAAAATTAGGTCATTTGTCAGCAGAAGAGAAAGATAAAGAGTTGAAAAAAATTTATAAAAGCAATTAGCTTTTATTGGGAATTTTAGAATAGGTGAATTTAATGAATCATATAAAGCCACTCTTAATTAAAAAAAATACCTTAATTTTATTTGGAATGGCTTTTGCTTTAATTATATTATCTATAATTTATTTTTCTATTCATACTGTTGGTTTTTTTTCAAATAATTTGCTAGATTCATCTGCTATTAATTGGCATGATCATGAAATTTATGTATCTTATATTGATTTGGTTGCTAATTCAGACTGGTCTTTAGAGATTAATAATAATACTGGTATTGCAATTGTTTATTTTTTTATTAGCCTTATTTCTCCTAGTTTTTTATTGGATGCAGATTATCTTTATTTGTCGCTAGTCATTAATATATCTGTTTTAGTTTTAATATTTTATCTGTATAATCGAATTTGTAATAAATTTAATCTCCCTTCTAAAGCTAAATATTTTTTATTTTGGTATTTTCCTTTAATATATTTTTGTCAATTAATAAATAAAGATATTTTTACTATATTAACATTTGTGCTTATTTTAAATTCTAGTTTGATGAAGAGGAAATATTTTTCAATTTTTTCAATTCTTATTCTAGTTCCCTTTTTAATGCTAATTCGTTTGCAATTAGGGATTTTTGCTTTAGTATTTTTAATATTACTTTATGCAAGAAACTTTAAATTAAAATTATTTTTTATATATTGTGTGACTTCTATTGCAGGAGCATGGCTTTCGATACACGGCGGATATATTGAAGAGGAAACTTTTGGGAGTGGGATGACTGCTTTTCTCAGATCATGGAATATAAATTATTCTTATACTGGTTTTTTAATTTTTAATCCTATTCGAATATTGCAATATTTGCAAGCAATGTACATGTCTTTTATTTTTATTGAGGATGGGCAACTAGATTGGGCAAGATTATTAAATATACCTAGTGTTTTTATCTTGACTTTTTATTGGCGGTATATAGTAAAAGTTTTTTTAAATTTGAATTTTTATCTAAAAACCAATCTGAGACCATTAATAATTTTAGTATTAAGTTTTTTAATTACTTGGTTAATGAATCCTACTGTAAATATAAGATACGTAATGCTTGTTGTACCTTTTCTCCTTTTGTTGGGAATTGCTGTAAAGCATCATAAATTATGGAAAGAAGATTAAGTTATGGCTAAAATTTTATTTACTGGGGCATTTCGATTTCCTGATGGGGATGCAGCTTCTTTAAGGCTTAATAATATGATTAATATTCTTAAGCCTTATTATGATGAAATATTGGTTTGTGGCTGGGAGCAAAAAAATAAATCTTTAATAGATAATCAATTTTATTTGCATAACTCTATTAAATGTTTTCCACAAGCTGAATTGGATAATAATTCAACTACTCTATTAGGGAAATTTGGATCTTTTATATATAAAGGTGAGAGAACATTAAATTGGATTGAAAATTATCTTAAGAAGGACACTATTGAAATTGTAGTAGTCTATAATCCACCAGCTTTATTTACGTTGCAGCTTATATCTTTGTGTAAAAAGTATAATATCAAATTAATTTTAGATTCTACAGAATGGTATGATAGTAGTCATTTACCTATGGGTAGATTCGGTCTTCCGGCAATTGAAAATTTTATACGTATGCATTATGTATATCCTAAGATTTCTAATATTATTTCAATTAGTCATTATTTAAATAATTATTATTCCAAGAAAAGTTATAGGCCTGATATAAATCAAATAATTTTGCCAATTGTATTGGATTGTCAATTGATTGCTGAAAAGCCATCAATAGACCAGGGTATTAACTTTATATACGCTGGTAATCTTGGAAAAAAGGATAATATCATTGATTTTATTAACTATCTTCCAACATTACATCAACAATTAAATTGTCCAATTTTATTTAATATAGCAGGCGTAACATTCTCTCAAATGAGAGATCTTCTTGGAAGTGAGAACTTTGATAGAGTTCAAACATATATAAATTGTCATGGTCGGCTATCAAGAGATAAAGTAATTGATTTATATAGTAAATCTCATTTTTCAGTGTTATTTCGAGATGATAAACGTTATGCCCATGCTGGTTTTCCTACCAAGTTAGTTGAGAGTTGGTCTATGGCAACGCCAGTAATTTGTAATCCTATTGGTGATATTACTTTGTATGCTCAACATGGAGAAAATGCGTGTATTGTTAACGATATTACTGATGTTGCAAAATTTCTAGATGATGTTTTAAAAAATAATCAATATAAATATATGCAACAGCAATGCCAGAAAACAATTGATCTAAAACTTAGTAATAAAGTTTATTGTAATCAATTATTAGAGTTTTTCAGAAGATTAAAGTGAAAATGAATATAGTATTTCAGTATTATAAAGGATCAGGTGGAGCTTTAATTAATATTAAGCATATGTTGGAAGCAATAATATTACAAAATCCTAATTGGAATTTTGTAATTGTTTGTAATAAAACATCTATACTTAGTGAAATTGAAACCCCTTATAATAATCTTACTTATGAATATATAGTAGAGAGTGACTTACCAGGTGAAATTAGCAGGTTATTATTTTTTACTTTTAAATTAAAAAAAATAGTAGAAAAATATTCTGCTGATATTATTTGGTCAATGAATGTTGGTCCATATGTTAATACATCGGCATGCCATGTATTATCTTTAAATAATGCTTTCCAAGTTTGTGATTCTAAGTTATTAGGAATTCATCCTAGTGGTTCTTTTAGAGTTAATCTTTTAAGGTTCTTTTTTAGAATTAGTATGCGATATACTAATTTAACCATTTTACAAACACCATTTATGGAAAAATTAGTTAAAAAGAATTTTCATAATACCAAAACTATCGTTGCGAAAAAATCAGTAGGTATTAGTAATAATTTATCTAGTAATGAAAGTCTTATCTGTGAAAAAATAAATCCACATGACTTTAATGTTATTTATGTCGCAACCGACTATCCCTATAAAAGACATTTATTATTATTAAAAGCTTTAAACTTATTTAATAATGAAATACCTAATTTGAAATTAATTGTTACTCTAACATATGAACAATGTTTAAATATCGATTTTGACTTGACGACAGAGTTACATCGTAAAGGAATTTTAATTTGTCTAGGTTGGGTTCAGCCCAAAGATCTAGAATCTTTATATAAGTCTTCGAAGATTGCGGTTATGCCAAGTTTAATTGAATCATTGAGCTCATCTCATATTGAAGCAATGTTTTGGGGGATTCCACAGATTACATCTAATCTTGCATACGCTAAAGATTTATGTAAAGAGGCTGCATATTATGTGAATGACCATGAGTCACCACAAGCATGGAAAGATGCAATAATTACCTTATACAATGATCCAAGTTTATATCAGCAGTTAATCCAGCAAGGATATCAAGAGGCTAAAATGTTACCTCAGAGTTGGAATGATGCAGCAAATACTATTAGCAAAGAATTTTCTAAAATTATGGGAGAGGACAAATATGTTTAAAGATAAAGTTTTATTAATCACTGGTGGTACAGGATCTTTTGGTAACGCTGTTTTAAAACGCTTTTTAGAAACAGATATTAAAGAAATCCGTATCTTTAGTCGCGACGAAAAAAAGCAAGATGATATGCGTAAGAAATATCATTCAGCAAAGCTAAAATTTTATATAGGTGATGTACGCGACTATAACAGTATTTTGAATGCTACTCGTGGTGTTGATTATATTTACCATGCAGCAGCTTTAAAGCAAGTTCCATCTTGTGAGTTTCATCCCCTAGAAGCTGTAAAGACCAATGTATTGGGTACTGAAAATGTACTTGAAGCAGCCATTCAAAACCATGTTAAACGTGTAGTGTGTTTAAGCACTGATAAAGCAGTTTACCCAATTAATGCAATGGGTATTTCTAAAGCCATGATGGAAAAAGTTATGGTCGCAAAGTCACGTAATCTAGAGGGTTTAGATACGGTTATTTGTGGTACTCGTTATGGTAACGTAATGGCATCACGCGGTTCGGTAATTCCTTTATTTGTTGATCAGATTCGTCAGAGTAAACCTCTTACTATTACCGATCCGAATATGACTCGTTTCATGATGACTTTAGAAGATGCGGTAGACTTAGTTCTCTATGCTTTCGAGCATGGTGAAAACGGAGATATTTTTGTACAAAAAGCTCCTGCAGCTACAATTTCAGTATTAGCTGAAGCATTAAAACAGTTACTAAACGTTGAAGATCATCCTATTTCTATTATGGGTACCCGTCATGGTGAAAAAGCTTTCGAAGCTTTATTAAGCCGCGAAGAAATGGTGCATGCTTTTGATCAAGGTGATTATTTCCGCGTACCAGCAGACCAACGTGACTTGAACTATGAAAAGTATGTAGAAGATGGTGATTTAAAAATTACTGAGTTTGAAGATTACAACTCGCATAACACTACTCGTCTAGATGTAGAGGGTATGAAACAATTATTGCTTAAACTAGATTTTGTTCGCGCATTAACAAGAGGCGAATACATTTCACCAGAGGCGTAAGCATGAAAGTTTTAGTTACCGGTTCTAATGGTTTTATTGCAAAAAACTTTATTCAGTTTTTATCAGAGAAACCTGAAGTTGAGATTTTAAAAGCTCATCGTGAAACAACAGATCAAGAGTTAGAGCAATCGGTTCTAGCTTCAGACTGGATTGTACATTTAGCGGGTGTAAATCGCCCTTTAAATGAAAGTGAATTTGCGGAAGGTAATACCACTTTAACAGAAAAGATCTGTCAAATTTTGCAGCAAGCGAATAAGAAAACTCCGATTATCTTATCGTCTTCTATTCAGGTCGAACGTGATAATCCTTATGGTAAAAGTAAGTTAGGTGGAGAGCAGGCATTGGTAGCTCTCAACCAAGCACAAGATAATCCAGTCTATATTTGTCGTTTAGCCAACGTTTTTGGTAAATGGTCACGTCCGAACTATAACTCTGCAGTTGCAACTTTTTGCCATAATGTTGCAAATGATTTGCCGCTACAAATTCACGATGAAAATGCTGTGATTCGTCTTGTTTATGTCGATGATGTAGTTGAGACATTCTGGAATATTATCAATGGACAACAGGTTGAACAATTTTTTCAAGTTGAACCTGAATATCAAATTACCGTAGGCGACTTAGCTAAAGTTTTAAATGGCTTTAAAGCATCTCGAGATACGCTTATTACAGATCGAGTGGGAACTGGGTTAACTCGTGCACTTTATTCAACTTATTTAAGCTTCTTAAAGCCTGAGCAATTCGATTATAGTGTTCCAAAATATGGTGATGCTCGCGGCGTATTCGTTGAAATGCTGAAAACCCCAGATGCAGGACAGTTTTCTTACTTTACTGCTCATCCAGGAATTACTCGTGGTGGTCATTATCACCATACAAAAACTGAAAAGTTTCTTGTTATTAAGGGTAAGGCACTATTTAAGTTTAAGCATGTTGTGACAGGTGAATTTTATGAGCTTGAAACACAAGGCGATGAACCACGAATTGTAGAAACTGTACCGGGTTGGACACATGATATTACTAACATCGGTGAAGATGAGATGGTGGTAATGCTATGGGCAAATGAAATTTTTGATCGTGATAAGCCAGATACTTATGCGATGCCAATAACAAATTAAGAGTATAGATTTGTGAAAAAGTTAAAATTAATGACAGTAGTGGGCACACGTCCAGAAATTATTCGTTTATCTCGTGTAATGGCTGCGTGTGATGAGTATTTTGATCATGTTATTGTTCATACAGGTCAAAACTATGATTATGAATTGAATGAAATTTTCTTTACTGATTTGGGAATTCGTAAACCTGACCATTTCTTAAATGCAGCGGGTGCGACAGGTGCAGAAACGATTGGTAATGTAATTATTGCAGTTGATAAAATTTTAGATGAAGTGCAACCTGAAGCTTTACTTGTTTTAGGTGATACTAACAGCTGTATGGCAGTCCTACCTGCAAAACGCCGCAAGATTCCAACTTTCCACATGGAAGCTGGAAACCGTTGTTTTGATATGCGAGTTCCTGAAGAAATTAACCGCCGAATTGTCGATCATACGGCTGATATCAATTTAACTTACAGTACGATTGCTCGCGATTATTTATTAGCAGAAGGCTTACCAGCTGACTTAGTAATCAAAACGGGTAGTCCAATGTTTGAGGTACTTCATCATTACAAAGCAAAAATAGAAGCTTCTGATGTACTTGAACGTTTAAATTTAAAAGAGCATGAATACTTTATTGTGAGTGCTCACCGTGAAGAAAATATTAACTCAGATCAGAACTTCTTAGATTTGGTTGAAATGTTAAATGCAGTTGCAGAGCAATATCAGTACCCTGTGATTGTATCGACACATCCTCGTACCCGTAAGCGTATTGAAGAGTTAAATGTTGAATTTCATCCTTTAATTCAATTATTAAAACCATTGGGTTTTAGCGACTACAATAAGTTACAGCTTTCAGCAAAAGCGGCATTGTCTGATAGTGGAACGATTAATGAAGAATCATCAATCTTGAATTTCCCTGCACTTAACTTACGTCAAGCGCACGAGCGTCCAGAAGGAATGGAAGAAGCTGCTGTAATGATGGTGGGTTTAAAAGCGGAACGCATTTTACAAGGTTTGGCAATTTTAGAAGGGCAGTCTAGAGGCGAAAATCGTCTTTTACGTTTAGTTGAAGACTACAGCATGCCAAATGTAAGTGAAAAAGTTGTGCGTATCATTATGAGTTACACAGATTATGTAAATCGAGTGATTTGGAAAAAGTATTGAGGTTTAAGCAGTGAAGAAGAAGGTCTATTTAATCACAGAATATTATCACCCATATCAAAATACGACAGGTTACTTGTTAGGAAAATTGTATGACACGTTGAATATACAAAGTGATATAGACCTTGTTCTTATTGCAAAAGAGGATACGAATTGTCCTCAACATGCAAATGCACATTTTATTAAAGCTAAAAAGCCTAATAAAGCGAGTTTGTTTAAAAGATTTTTATATGAGTTAGTTATTGCTTTTAGTTTCTTAACTAAAACTCTGAAAGTAGTGAAAAAGGATAGTATTGTTTTTACAGGTACGACTCCTATTTTGCTCCTTTTTGTTTTATTCATTATTAAAAAGTTTCTAAATTTTAAATGGATATTGTTAGTTCATGATGTTTTTCCAGAGAATTTGGCAGCGGCTAAAATTTTAAAAAATGATCATTTTCTATTTAAAATATTAAAAAGTTTATTTGATAGGATTTATGCAAGTGCTGATGAGGTTATTGTTATTGGCAAAGACATGAAAAAATTAGTGCATCAAAAAACGAAACAAAATAACAATATTACTGTAGTGCAGAACTGGATTGATTCTTCGGATATTGGTACAGAACTTAAAACTGATAATCGAATTTTAAAAGAATTGAATTGGCTTGATAGTGAAACTACGATTTTTCAATTCTTCGGAAATATTGGCCGTGTTCAAGGTGTAGAAAATATTCTACATGCGATTCAGAAAATGGAATATGCACATTTGGCAAAATTCATTTTTATTGGCGATGGTGCATACGTCGCTCGTCTTAAAGAACAAATTCAGTCTTTAGGATCTCAAAATATTCTTTACTATGGATCTTTAGAACAGAAAGAAAAAACGACGGGTTTAAATGCGTGTGATGTTGCATTAATTACATTGGCTGATGGGATGTTAGGTTTAGGTGTTCCAAGTAAATCCTATTTTTCTATGGCGGCTGATAAACCTCTGCTCGCGATTATGGATAGTGAATCAGAAGTTGCAGATATGATTAATACACACAATATTGGTTGGGTGGTTCCACCTAATAATGAAGATTTGTTGGCCAAACAACTTGATAAAATTGTGTTAGCAAAACATCAATATTCGTTTAATTCGTCAAGAAAAATACTCAATGAATTTTATTCAGAAAGAGTAGCAATGGATAAAATTCTAAAAATTATTAGAAAGCTTTCTTAAGACTGCACTTTAAAAATGAAGATATTAATTACAGGAAGTAATGGTTTTGTGGGTTCACATTTATGTGAATATTTTTCGACAATTCCCGAATATAGTGTTCTTGCTCAAATTCGGGAAAAAACACAAAATTTAAGTACGTCCATTGAGACTATCATTTTTGATTTGAATGATGATCTAACAAATCTTGATTTAAGTTCAGTAGATGTTGTCGTGCATTGTGCTGGACGTGCTCATATTATGAAAGAAGTAGAGAGTGAGCCACTTTCCATTTATAGACAGATAAATGTAGAAGGTACACTTAATTTAGCAAAAAAAGCTGCTAAAGCTGGCGTGAAACGTTTTATCTTTATGAGTAGTATAAAGGTAAATGGTGAAGTAACTGCCAATAAGCCATTTACACCAAATGAAAGTATTTCAAATCCTCAAGATCCTTATGGATTATCAAAATTTGAAGCTGAACAAGCTTTATTAAATTTGGCTCAAAACGTTAAAATGGATGTAGTTATTATTCGTCCCGTATTAATTTATGGGCCAAATGTTAAGGCAAACTTTAAGAGTATGGTAAATCTGGCTGCAAAAGGAATTCCTTTACCTGTTGGCTGTCTTGATAATCAAAGAAGTATGGTAAGTATTTATAATTTAATTGATTTTATCCATATTTGTTTATTACATCCTTTAGCAAAAAATCAAATTTTTTTGATAAGTGATCAAGATGATATAACAGTTAAAGAATTATTTATGAAGCTAGCTAAAGTTCAAGGTAAAAAGCTTATCGCCTTACCTGTACCTAAAGTACTGATTAACTATGTAGCTAAACTTTTTAATAAAGATGCTATTGCCTCACGGCTTTGTTCGTCATTAGTGGTTGATACATCAAAGAATGTAGAACTATTGGGTTGGAAAGCACCTTATAGTGTTGATGACTGCTTAAATTTAATGTTTAAAAAATTAAGGCTAGTATGAATGTTGTGATCCCTCTCATTCTTTTTTTTCTTCTTTCTTTTACTTTGACTTATTGCGTTCGCAGATATGCCTTAAAAAAAAATATTATTGATTTACCTAATTTTAGAAGCTCACATGTTGCACCAACACCGCGTGGTGGTGGTTTAGCAATTGTCTTAACTTTCATATTAGCTTTGTTCTATTGTTTTATAAATCAATTGATAAGTTTTAATGAGTTCTTCGTCATAGGTGGAGGGTGTTTATGTATTGCTATTCTCGGTTTTTGTGATGACCATACTCATATCAACTCTATGCTTCGTTTAACTATTCATTTTATTGCTGCAATTTTTATAGTGTTTAATTTGAGTGATCTTAGTCAAGTTGCTGTTTTTAATGGCTTAAGTTTAGGCTTTTTTACCAATATTTTGGCCGTCTTATTTCTTGTCTGGATGTTAAATTTATATAATTTTATGGATGGCATTAATGGCATTGCGAGTATTGAAGCAATATCTGTAGGAATAAATTTAGCTTTGATATATGGCTGGTATGGTTCTAATAATTTTATATTACTTGCAATAGCTTCTATAGTGAGTGGTTTTCTATTTTGGAATTTTCCAAAAGCAAAAATTTTTATGGGAGATGTAGGCAGTAGTTTTTTAGGATTTTTATTCGCAGTTCTTGCTTTATATGCATTAAAAATAGATTTTAATTTATTTCTGGCTTGGATTATCTGTTTAGGAATTTTTATTGTAGATGCTACATTTACACTCGTGAGACGTATCTTCCGAGGTGAAAAAATTTATCAGGCACACCGAAGTCATGCTTATCAATATGCTGCTAGATATTTTTCTAGTCATACAGTAGTGTCTTTAGCAATTTTATTAATTAATTTTGTCTGGCTGATGCCTTGTGCATTTTTTGTATTAAATAAAAGTATATCTCCATTATTTGCTTTAATCATTGCTTACATTCCTTTAATATTTTTAGCTCTATATTTTAAAGCTGGGAAATCAGAATAAAACTTATGATTTTTCATAGGGCTATATAAATTTTTCTAATACTATATATAGAGTTTTTTTAGTTTTTCTAAATTCATAGATTAACTTTGGCTCTTACTTCTCAAGAGAAATGTTTATTTTTGTTTTGAAATTGATGCAGAACTAAAATCTAAAACATGAAAACTATAATTTTGTAGTCGATACTGAAGAGATGAAGTGTTTCAAAATATTTTAAATATCAATATTTTATTTATTTTTGAAAGTCAAAAAGTTATAGTTATTTAGCAAGGTAGATGGATGATTTTTTAGATAACAAATAAGTAATATTGAAGTACGATTTATAGCAGGGTAAAAGTTACGTCATCCAATCTATGATAGTATGCTCTGCATAAATCGTCTTGAGAGAGACAAATGCTAAATAAAGCATATTTTTTAGTTTTCTTTGTAAATCAATTGAAAATAAGAGTGAATACATGATGAAACGGATAGTTGACATCGTAATTTCCTTAACCGCATTAATCATTTTGTCCCCAATCTTTTTTTGGGTAGCATATAAGGTTCGTAAAAATTTAGGTTCTCCAGTTCTCTTTTATCAAGAAAGACCGGGGAAAGACGGAAAATTATTTAAAATGATTAAATTCCGTTCTATGAAAGATGCGTTCGATTCTGAAGGTAATCCATTACCAGATGAAGAGAGAATTACCCCATTTGGGCATAAGTTGCGTTCTACAACTCTAGATGAAATGCCGCAGCTCATTAATGTTTTAAAAGGTGATATGAGTATTGTTGGTCCCCGACCTCAGTTAGCTGATTTTTTAGAACATTACACCTCTCGACAAATGCGTCGTCATGACGTTAAACCGGGAATGACAGGCCTTGCTCAGATCAGTGGAAGAAATAACTTAAGTTGGGAAGAAAAATTTGAGCTTGATATAGAATATGTTGAAACACATAATCTATCTCTAGATTTTAAGATTATGGCGAGAACAGTTTTAGTTATGTTGAAAAAAGAAGGCATTAATGCGCCAGATCAATTGGTAGGTGCGAGTCGTTTTTCTGGTTCAGCGCGCGATGAAGATAAAGCAAGTCTATAAGTAAATATTCACATGATTAAAAAGGCAGTTTTACCGGTAGCTGGATTAGGTACACGTTTTTTACCAGCAAGTAAGTCAATTCCCAAAGAAATGGTCACGGTAGTTGATCGTCCTGCAATTGAATATGTAGTGCGTGAAGCTGTAGAGGCTGGTATTGAACAAATTATTTTGGTAACTCATTCATCTAAGGCATCAATTGAAAATTATTTTGATCGAAACTTTGAACTAGAAACGACTCTAGAGCAAAAGAAAAAGTTCGATTTACTTGAAGAAATTACTCAGATTATTCCATCTCATGTAAGTGTGGTAAGTGTAAGACAACCCCAACCTTTGGGGTTAGGGCATGCTGTTTTATGTGCAAAAAGTATTGTTGGGCAAGATGACTTTGCTGTGTTGTTGCCAGATGTCTTGGTGCAAGGTAACTCAGGACAGAATGATCTATCACGCATGATTTCACGCTATGAGTCAAGTCAAGCTGCTCAAATCATGGTTGAAGCAGTACTAGATCATCTTGTAGATCAGTATGGAATTGTTGATGTAAAGCAGAGCCCGAATGAGGGTGAAAGTATTGCTATGCAGGGAATTATCGAAAAACCTGCTATAGGTTCTGCACCTTCTAATTTATCTGTCGTAGGACGTTATATTTTACCTGCTAAGATTATGCAGCTTTTAGAAAATACTCCGAAAGGCGCGGGCAATGAAATTCAGTTAACTGATGCAATTGCGATGCTTCAAGAAACAGATACCGTTGAAGCCTATCGGATGCAAGGCCAAACTTTTGACTGTGGAAGTAAGCTCGGTTATTTGAAAGCTGTACTACACTATGGTGTTGCACACCCTAAGTTAGGATTAGAATTTAAACAGCTGATTCAAGAACTTAAATTATAAAGTTTTGTAGTTCTGCTTAAGTATTTGTAAAAACTGCTGAATATAGCAGCTGGGCAGTATATTCTCTTCCTGTAAAGGGAAGAGAATTCTATAAAATACGAAAAAATCAGGTGTGCAATGAAAATCGCAGTATTTGGAACAACGTTACATGCCGGTGTGATGGCAGCGTTATTAGCTGAATATGGTAATCAAATTTACTGGTGTACCAGTGTCACTTGTGAAGAAAATATTTCTGTACTCTCGTATCAAGATCAAGATGTAAATAATTATTTAAATAAGCAGCGAAAAGCG